>Ga0335076_10004625_pt1 | contig 13926 bp, 13 predicted proteins | sample Lox_Sample_25_FD_206717 | JGI IMG/M metagenome (GOLD analysis project Ga0335076, IMG submission 206717) | Soil microbial communities from Loxahatchee National Wildlife Refuge, Florida, United States - Lox_Sample_2.5 | ecosystem: Environmental > Terrestrial > Soil > Wetlands | place: USA... | reverse complement strand
TTTCCGGCTTCAACAGCTCATCTACCGTGCCGGCCGGGAGTTTGGCAAAGGCCTCGTCGGTCGGAGCGAACACGGTAAAAGGTCCTTTCCCTTTCAAGGTGTCCACAAGTCCTGCGGCTTGCAGTGCAGCGGCGAGAGTTTTGAACGACCCGGCAGCTACGGCAGTATCGATGATGTCTTTTTCCGGTCTTGGCCGGGCGATCGCGAGTGTGGCCGTAACAAGCACGACAACGCAGGCGGCGATGGCTGCTTTAATGGATTGTGTTCTCAACATCGTTTGTCTCCTCACGTTTTCTTCGTCCTTTTGTTTTCGCTTACCGGCGAACCCTGTCTGTCCCGATCGTGCGGTGGATTCGCCTGTGCTGATGAGATGGAGCCTGTGGCGAGGACACTACACGGTGAACACGGGCATTTTTCCCGGCGAGAAAAAAGCTGAGCCGATTGTGCCCAGGATGAAATCGCGGTGCCTGGTTCCATGCTTCATCTGGCCAGCGAACTGATTGGTCACGCCTGCCGAAGGTGGGGGAAGACCTTGCTTACCCGCGTGCTAGCATCGGAATCGAGCCTTAACGCTGTTGTTGGAGAAGGAGAACCCACGTGCCAGCCCGCTCATCCGTAGAGGTTAGGACCGAACCTAAGCGCCGCAATCCGGAAGAATTCCAGTTCATCCGGCACCGGATCGAATCCGGTGTTGCACGAATGACGTTGAACCGTCCAGAGCACAACCTGCTCAACGAAGCGATGCTGCGGGAATTGTCCGACGGGATTTCCTTTGTGGCCGAACGGGATGACGTGAAGCTCATCGTATTGGATTCGTCGTGCAAGGCATTCTGCGGCGGGATTGACGTGGGCGAATACACCTCAGAGCGCGTGTTTCAGATGCTGGATGCGTTTCATGGGGCGTTTGCAGGAATTCTGGAAACGTCCAAACCGGTGATGACCGTGGTGAATGGGCCGGCCATCGGAGGCGGGGCGGAACTTGCGGCATTTGGCGACCTGGTAGTGGCAACCCCGAGGGCGCGATTCGCACAGCCGGAAATTACTATCGGCGTATTCCCACCGCTGGCATCGACGATTCTACCGTTTTTGGTGGGGCCCAAAGTTGCGCTGGAATTGGTGCTGCTCGGCGAGCCCGTGTCTGCGGAAAGAGCGCTTGAGCTTGGATTGGTAAACCGGCTGGTTCCCGAGGCGCAATTGGAATCCACGGTCAACGATCTGATTGCGCGAATCACGGGTCATTCCGGTCCGGTGCTGACCATGGCGAAAAAGGCGATTCTGGGCGGCATGGGGCTGTCGCTGCGCGATGGCCTGAAAAATTCCATGAATATTTTCTTGAACGAACTGTACCGGCTGGAAGACTCGCAAGAAGGATTGCGGGCGCTGGTGGAAAAGCGCAAACCGAACTGGAAGAACCGGTAACTTTGCAAAGGGATTTTGGCACTTTCGTTGACACGATTGCAGGTCCACCGTACACTGAACTTTCAATTTGCAGGCTCGGGAAGTGGGGAAGTGCCGTGAAAACCGGCCGCGGTCCCGCCACTGTGATCGGCCAATCGCCGTAAGCCAGGCTACCCTCCCAAGCTGCAGCGACCGCGTGTGCTTCGTGCGAGAGAACACGGTCCGGAATGGCCCCAGGTTCGCCAGGGGCTTTTTTATTGGCATTCTCGCGGACTCTCGTCAGGGGAGATTCGTGTCCGAAGCTAGCTCAAACTTCTGGAAATGGCTGGTTGCTATTTGCGCGCTTCTGCTGTTGTTCGGTGGACCGGAGTTCGCGGCGCAAGCCAGTTCTGAATCGAGTGCTACGCCTGGTTTGCACGAGGTGATTGACGGGTACGGACGGACGGTCCGAATCCCGGTGAATCCTACGCGAATTATCTCGCTGGCACCGAGCTTGACCGAGACCGTCTACGCCCTGGATGCCGAAGATCGTCTGGTTGGAGACACGGATTATTGCGATTATCCTCCGGATGCTCAGAAAAAACCGAAAGTCGGTGGGGTGGTGAATCCCAATCTGGAAGCGATTGCGGCGCTTCATCCGGACCTCGTGCTGCTCTCGAAGGAAGGGAATCAATTGGATACCGTACGCGCGTTGGACACTCTGGGCATTCCGAATTACGCCACGGATGCGCATAGCATCGCCGAGATCATCGCCTCGACAGAGAAACTTGCGGAGGTGTTGAACGTGCCTGCGAAAGGAAAAGCTCTCGGCGATAAGTTGGCCCAGGAATTGGCAACGCTGCAAAACAAGCTGAATGGTGTGCCGCCGCGCAAAGTGCTATTTGTGGTATGGCCGGAGCCGCTTATATCGGTGGGGAAGAACACGTTTGTGGGCGATGCGCTGCGCCGCGCCGGGGCAGTTTCGATCATCGATTCGAATCAGGATTGGCCACAGGTCAGCTTGGAGGAGGTCGCTAGGCTGCAGCCGGAATACCTGGTGTTTGCGGCGGCGCATAGCGGTCCGGCGGGGAGTGAGTTCGAGGCCATGGCGAACCGGCCCGGTTTTGAAATTCTCGAAGCCGTGCGAAACCGGCGATACGCGGTAGTCAGTGACGCGATTATTCGTCCCGCACCGCGAATCGTTTCGGTGATTGAGGACCTGGCGCGGCAATTGCATCCCGAAGTGTTTCTGGAGAAGCCCGCAACGCCAAAGGCGCCACCCACGACGATACCGCTGCCGGGGCCATTTCAAACCAAGCCGGCGGTATCGCATTCGGCGCAGGATTACCGTGCGGAGATGACATGCGCCCGTTGACATTGGGACGCTTGTTTCTGCGTTGTGGAATTCTGGCGGCGGTTTTATTTGTGGTGGTCGTGATTGCCTTAAAATTGGGCGCTGTGCAGGTCTCGCTGTACGGACTTGGACGGGATTTGATTCGCGTGCTGCTGCATCGAAGCGCGGGAATTTCCACGGACTACGGCATGATTATCGTGGATATTCGTTTGCCGCGCATTCTGCTGGCGGTGATTGTTGGCGCCGCGCTTTCCGTGGCGGGCACCAGCTTTCAGGCGCTATTGCGTAATCCGCTTGCCGATCCTTATGTATTGGGAATTTCGGGTGGGGCGTCGGTTGGGGCGGTACTTGCGTTGATCCTGGAAAACCAACTGTCGATTTCGCCACAATTTGCCGGGCTCGTCACGCCGCTGTTTGCCTTTGTTGGCGCCGGGATCACCATTGCCGGCGTATACGTTCTCGGACGTCGCGAAGGGCAAATCGACAGCACTACGTTGCTGCTGGGAGGTGTCATCACAGCATCCTTCCTGCAGGCCATCATTATGTTTCTCATGTCGACCTCGGCGGGAGGCAATCTGCGGGGAGCCTCCTATTGGATGATGGGCAGTCTCTCCAGCTTACCTCCAAGGAATCTTTTGTATCTGGTGGGGGTCGGCTCTCTAATTGCTGCTGGCGCGATTTACACCACGTCCTCCGACCTGAATTTGCTTTTGGCCGGAGAGAAAGAAGCGATGCATCTGGGAGTGGATGTGCCGCGAGTACGGATTGTGGTGTACGTCGCGGCGTCGCTACTGACTGGCTTCGCAGTTTCGGTGAGTGGAACCATCGGCTATGTCGGGCTGCTGGTGCCGCACGCGATGCGCATGATCTTCGGATCCGATCACAGGATGCTGCTGCCGGCGTCGGCGTTCGGAGGAGCAATTGCGTTGGTGGTTGCAGATACGATTGCGAGAACCATCGTCGCCCCATCGGAGCTGCAAGTGGGCGCGGTAACGGCGATTGTGGGCGCGCCGTTCTTCATTTATTTGTTGCGCAAGAGGTTGGCATGAGTTCGCCACTACGCTCCCCAATGCCCAACTCGGCGTCGGATCAACCGCGCGGCAATCCGGATATTCGGCTGAGTGTGGAACAAGCCAGTTATGCCTATTCGGCAAACCCATCGCAGGCGCCGTTGTTTACTTTGGAAGCGATGAGCTTCCAGGCAAAAGCTGGCGAAATTGTCGCCATTCTAGGGCCTAATGCCAGCGGAAAATCTACACTCCTGCGACTTATTTCCGGCGCTCTGGAACCTCTTTCCGGCCGCGTATTTCTCAACGGATTCCCGACCCATGCGCTGGAGCCGAAAGTCCGCGCACAGCGCATCGCCATGGTTCAGCAGGAGAGCAAACTGTTATTTCCGTCGCGAGTGTGGGAGTTCGTGTTGCAGGGCCGTCACGCGCACGGACGAGGGGTTCGCTTCGAATCCGAGGACGACCTCACGGTAGCCAAAAACGCGCTGGCGCAAGTGGGCGCGTTGCACCTGATCGATCGTTGGATGGACAAAATCTCTGGAGGAGAAAAGCAACGGGTCATTTTGGCGCGGGCTTTGGCGCAGCAACCGTTATTGCTGTTGCTAGATGAGCCGACGTTGCATCTGGATATCGGAGCGCAAGTGGATTTGTTGGAGTCCTTAAGGCGGCTGGCTGCGGAGAACCGTTACACGGTCGTAGTGGTCACGCATGAGTTGAACCTTACGGGAGAATTTGCAGATCAGGTGGTCTTGTTGCAAAAGGGAAAGTGCCTTCGCGTCGGGCCACCGGCAAGTGTGTTTCAACGCGATCTGCTGGAGCATGTGTTTCAAGCGCCGCTGACCGTGGAGATGACGTCTTCTGGGCGGCCGCGCGTCACGCTGTTTAACAAATGAAAGCAGCCGAGTAACCCAAACGCAGAGGCTTCGCGCCTCTGAACCTTGTCCACCCTTAGGGGCACGCCCCTCCCCTCAACCGCAGACCTCGTGCTCGGGAAGACGGTGAAAAGCCGTCGCCGCCGCGCGACTGTAAGGCGATTGTTCCGCTTGCGTGCCACTGCAGGTAGTTGCTGCGGGAAGGCCGGAAGCTGCTGAGTTGCGTACGTACTTCGCGGCCAGCGAATTGTCGCCAAGCCAGGAGACCGGCGAAGTCTGCAGCCATCGCGAATTTCTTCTCGCCGGCCAACCTTTACTCTCCCGCGCGTGAGGGAGCGGAGGAACCATGAAACTCATTTCAGCGACTTTAGGCTTTTTGGCGTTACTCAGTTTTGTTTTGGCCCCCCCTTCGGTATCTCAGAGCCAATCTTCCAATTCCGTGCTCAGCGGTACGTTGACTGACCCATCCGGTGCCGCCGTAGCCGGAGCGCAAATCTCGGCGCAGCAGGTTGGAACAACAGAAACACCGCTCACTGCAAAAACATCTGCGACGGGAATTTATTCCTTGGCATTGGCGCCGGGGCGGTACCGCGTGACCGTCAAGCAAGATCCGTTTCTTGCGCGGGAAAGCGAAGTGACGTTGCAACCTGGTGAGACCACTACGCTGAACTTCCATCTCGAACTCGCGCCCATGTCCGCCAGCGTGGTCGTGACAGCACAACCGCTGCCGACAAACGAATCGCAAACCGCCGCGCCAGTTGACGTGATCACGCGACGGGATATCGCCAGTCGCGAAGCTGTCAGCATGCCCGATCTGCTCCAGTATTCGCCGGGCGTCGCGTTTGGCCGCACCGGAGCGATGGGCGGGACGGCGTCGCTTTTCCTGGACGGAGGAAATTCGAATTTCACGAAGGTGCTGGTGGATGGGACCCCGATCAATCCTCCCGGGGGCGCGGTAGATTTTTCGCTGCTCACGACAGACAACATCGACAAAGTGGAAATCGTGCATGGAGCAGAGTCTGCCTTCTACGGTACGGACGCGGTGTCTGGCGTGGTGCAGCTTTTCACCCATCGCGGTTCCACGGAGGTTCCGGCGTTCACGGTGTTTTCTGAAGGCGGAAGCTACGCCAGTGGGAGAGGGGGAGCGCAGCTCAGCGGCGTGATTGGCAAATTCGATTACTCCGGGGCCGCCTCGTATTTCAGTACGGATGGACAAGGGTCGAACGACAATTTCATCAACCGCACGCTTTCTGGAAATTTCGGGTATACCTTTTCCGAGAACAACCAGCTGCGGGTTACGGTTCGAAATAATACCAGCGATGCGGGAGTTCCCGGCCAGACGGTATTCACGCCGCCGTCGCTCTACCAGCGGTACAACCAGCAGTTGTTCAGCGCCAGTGCGCGATGGGATTTTGCTTCAGGCCAGCACTGGCACTATGAAATTTCCGGCACAGAATCCTACACGCACCAGCATAGTTTTAATCCGCAACAGAGTTTTTATGCCACTGATCCGAATGCCTTCTGCCCTCAACTAAATCCTGCGGCAGTGCCAACCGCGGAATTCTGCGACTACACCTATGATTCCGCGTACAACTACAATCGCGCAGGATTTATTGCGCAAACTAGCTATGTGGCGCGAACGTTCTCGGCGACGGCGGGTTATCAGTATGAAGTCGAGAACGCCTACATCAGTTTCCTGGAACAAGGACACGAGCGGCGCAACAATCAAGGCGGATTTCTCGATGTCCGCTATTTGCCGATTTCACGTTTATCCCTCGACGCTGCTGTGCGAGCCGAAGCGAACGCCTATTTCGGAACACGCGTCGTTCCTCGTGTTGGCGGCTCATATGCGCTGCACTACGGGAAAGGCTTTTGGGGTGATACTCGTTATCGCGCATTCTACGGCGAAGGAATCAAGGAGCCGCGCTTCGACCAAACGTATGGCACCGATCCATGCGATCCGGGCAATCTGAATCTGAAGCCGGAATCCAGCAAGACGTGGAGCACCGGGTTCGAGCAGAAACTGGCCGGTGATCGTGTCAAGGTTTCCGCGGATTATTTTTCCAACCGATTCTACGACATTGTGAGCTTCACTTTTTGCGCACCGGGGGAAACCTGTCCCGTAGCCCCGCCGCCCAACTGTCCCTTCGGCTACGGCACTTATTTCAATACGGATTTAGCACGCGCGCGCGGCACGCATATTGTGGCGGAGACGCGCGCGACGAACTGGCTATTCATCACCGGCAACTACACCTATGACGACAGCCTGATCCTGAAATCGCCGAACGCCACAGACCCATCGCTTATTCCGGGAAACCAGCTGGCGCGCCGGCCGCTGAATTCCGGTTCGCTGTCGTTTATCGGGACGTTCCATCGGTTCAATGCTTCTTTTTCTGGATATTTCAGCGGCGAACGAACTGACAGCGATTTTCTGGGACTCGGTTACACGCGTAACCCGGGTTATGCGCGGTTCGATTTGTCTGCCAGTTATGCTTTCTACCGCGGCTTTTCAGCCTACACGCGGGTGATAAATCTGTTCGGCAAGAGCTACCAGGACGCTCTTGGCTATCCGGCCCTTGGGCGCGATGCCGTCATCGGCCTTCGTTACCAATTCTCCGGGCGCGATTAGTGCGATGGCTGTTCCTGTTGCGTTTTCGTGGAGCGGAGGGAAGGACAGCGCGATGGCGTTGCATTCCCTCCAGCAGCATCCCGAATACAAGGTCGAAACGCTGTTGACCACGGTGAATGAGGGATTTGAGCGCATCAGCATGCATGGAGTGCGCCGCGAACTGCTGATGGCGCAAGCGAACTCGATTGGGGTACCGCTCGAAGAGGTGCACATTCCTCCGCAATGTACCAACGCGATTTACGAGGCCCGCATGGGCGAGACCATTTACCGGCTCCGTTGCGAAGGCATACGCCACGTTGCGTTTGGAGATATTTTTCTAGAGGACCTGCGGAGCTACAGGGAAACGAAACTATTGCAGGCGGATATGACGGCGCTCTTTCCAATCTGGAAAGTAGATACGCGAGAACTGGCAGAGCGGTTTGTAAGGGATAAATTCCGAGCGATTGCCGTGTGTATCGATCCCAAGAAGCTCGCGTCATCCTTTGCAGGCAGGGAATTGGATGAGACGTTCTTTCGCGATTTGCCATCGGAGGTTGACCCGTGCGGAGAGAATGGTGAGTTTCACACCTTTGTATTCGACGGGCCCATTTTCCGCTCTGCGATTCCCGTAATGGTTGGTTCGGTGGTGGAACGCGATTCGTTTGTGTTTTGCGACCTGATGCCAGAGCCACAAGGAGCGACGAAATGAGAGATTCAGATTCGAATCAGCAGCAGCGCCAATTCTGGATTTATCGAAACCTGATCGTACTTTGCTTTCTGGTGTTCGCCACGATCGCGCGCGTCCTGCCACATCCCTGGAATTTCACTCCCGTGGGCGCGATGGCTTTGTTCGGTGGCGCGAAATTCGGGCGGTCGTGGAAGGCATTTCTATTCCCATTAGCCGGACTGTTCTGCGGTGATTTGTTCCTAGGCTTCCATCGGCTCGTTCCAGTTGCGTATTTCAGTTTTTGCATCAGCGTGTTCATTGGAATAGCGTTCCGGTATCGCCAATCGCTGGGGCCCCTTTCGTTGGCGACCTTTCTCGGGGCGTTACAGTTTTTCCTGATCACGAATTTTGGGTTTTGGGCGATGCTGGATGCATATCCACACACTTTGGGAGGACTGCTCGCGTGTTACGTCGCGGGACTGCCGCTGTTTGAAAATACCTTGGCTGGCGACGGGTTTTACGCTTTGCTGCTATTTGGCGGATTGTGGCTCGTGGAACGAGCCAATCCAGCGCTACGCATGAGCACTGCAGGCGAAGCCGGCGGCTAAGCCGGATTCACCACAGCCTCTGCTATAATTTCTATTTGTCCCATGACCAAATTTGCCACGGAATCGGTGATAACCCCGGAACTGCTCGCGAAATACGAGCCAGTGATTGGGCTGGAAGTGCACGCGCAGCTACTGACTAAGACGAAGATTTTCTGCGGCTGCTCCACGCGATTTGGCGATGCACCGAACTCCAATGTCTGCCCGGTTTGCTTAGGATTGCCGGGCACGTTGCCAGTCCTGAACAAACGCGCTGTGGAAATGGGCATTCGCGCGTCTTTGGCGTTGAATTGCACGGTGCACGAACATTCCCGATTTTCCCGCAAAAATTACTTTTATCCAGATCTTCCCAAGGGCTACCAAATCTCTCAATACGAACTGCCGTTGGCCACCGGTGGCTGGGTGGAAATCGAACATGATGGTGCGACCAAGCGAATCGGCATTACCCGGCTCCACTTGGAAGAAGACGCCGGGAAGTCGTTGCACGACGGTTTTCCGCACTCTGGCGAAAAAACGTATGTGGATTTCAACCGCTGCGGCACCCCGCTGAGTGAAATTGTTTCCGAGCCAGACATGCGTTCGCCCAATGAGGCATACGCCTATCTCACTACCCTGCGCCAGATTCTGTTGTACACGGGCGTAAGCGATTGCAACATGGAAGAAGGTTCGTTGCGATGCGACGCGAACGTGAGCGTGCGGCTGCGTGGTTCGAAAGAATTTGGCACAAAAGTTGAAGTGAAAAATCTGAACTCCTTCCGGTATCTCGCCAAAGCGTTGGAGTTTGAAATCGAGCGGCACATTGCAGTGTTGGAATCCGGCGGACGTATCGCCCAAGAAACGCGCTTGTGGAATCAGCCCGCGGGACGCACCGAGGCCATGCGATCGAAAGAAAAGGCGCACGATTACCGCTATTTTCCCGAACCGGATTTGCTTCCCGTACATGTCGGCTCCGCCTGGAGGGAAGAGATTCGGGCGTCTTTGCCGGAATTGCCGTTCGCAAAGCGTGCCCGTTTTGTTTCCGAGTATGGAATTACGCCGTATGATGCCGAGGTGTTGACGGATACTCAGCCGCTTGCCAGCTTTTTCGAGGCAGCGGTAAAAGCCGGTGCACCCGGCAAAGCAGCGGCAAACTGGATGCAAACGGAATTGCTTCGTAGATGGAAGGATTCGAGCAAAGGAATTGAGGACAGTTCGGTTTCCCCTGCGGCGCTGGCGCAACTGGTCGTGTTGGTGGATTCCGGGAAGATCACTGGGGCGATCGGCAAAAAAGTGTTTGCGACCATGTTCGATACCGGGCGCCCCGCCGCGGAAATTGTGGCTGCCGAAGGTTTGGGGACGCAAGTTACGAACGATGTGATCGAACAAGCGGCGCGAGAGGTTATCGCGAAAAATCCCGAGAATGTGGCGAAGTTCAAGGCCGGGAACGAAGGCGTGTTTAAGTTTTTTGTGGGACAGGTCATGAAGGCCACGAAAGGGCAAGCGAGTCCACAAGTCATCAACGATACGCTGCGAAAGCTTCTATCCTGAGTTTTTGTGAGGAGTCATGCTGAAAACCGGTGACAATGCCCCCGAGTTCACGTTGAGTTCAGACGAAGGTAAGGAAGTTTCTCTTCGCGACTTCAAAGGCAAGCGCGTGCTGATCTTCTTCTTTCCGAAGGCCAACACCTCGGGTTGAACGATCGAAGCGTCCGAGTTTCGTGACGCAAAAGCGAAGTTTGATAAGCAGGACGTAGTGATTCTAGGCGCCAGTGCGGATCCAGTGAAAGCGCTGCAGAGCTTCAAGACCAAGCAGAAGCTGAATTTCGCGTTGCTGAGTGACCCCACTCACAAGATGATCGAATCGTTCGGGGCTTGGCGCACGAAAAAGTTCATGGGTCGAACCTTCAAAGGAATCGTTCGCAGCTCGTACCTGATTGGCGCGGATGGGAAGATTGAAGAAATCTGGGACGAAGTGAAGGCCAAAGGGCACGCGGCGGAAGTGTTGGCAAGAGTGTCGGCGTAACCGCGTTTTTGGGCCGCGGCCGTTCGACTTACAATTCCACAACAAAGCCGCCGTCTTTTGGCTCAATGAGCATGTTGTCGATCAGACGCGTGGTGCCGATGCGCACGGCGAGCAGAGCATAGCTAGGCCTGGCGACTCGGATCACCGGTTCGAACTTTTCCGCGTCAACAATTTCGGCGTAATCCACTCGAGCCAGCGGCTCGGCGTCTAATTCTTTGCGCATTGCCCGCTGTAATTCCAACGTGTCCACCACCCCCGCGGACAAATCCATTTCCGCTGCCTTCAGGGCACGATAGAGCGCAGTGGCCGCGCGGCGTTCTTCAGGGTTGAGGTAAGCATTCCGCGAGCTGAGAGCCAGGCCGTCAGCCTCGCGCACCGTCGGGCAAATGACCAGCTCTACCTCGAGATTCAAATCCCTGGCCATTTTCTGGATGATACGTACCTGCTGGGCGTCTTTCCGGCCAAAATAGGCACGGTGCGGCTGGACGATTTCAAACAATTTCAGCACCACGGTCGCGACGCCACGAAAATGGCCCGGCCGGGATTTGCCCTCCAGGCGCTCGCTGATGCCTTCGACGTGAACGTAGGTAGAAAAGTCGTGCGGATACATCTCTTCCGCAGACGGCAGGAAGAGCGCATCGACGCGGGCAGTGGTCAGCTTCTCAACGTCGGCTTCGAGCGGTCTGGGGTATTTGGACAAATCCTCGTGAGCGCCAAACTGCGTGGGATTCAGGAAAATCGAGGCATACACCGGGCAACATTCTTTCTTTGCGCGGTCCACCAGGGCTAGGTGCCCGGCGTGAAGCGCACCCATGGTCGGAACCAGACCAATGATTCTGTGTTCCTGGCGTGCCTCGCGCGTTTTTTCCTTCATCCAGCCAATCGTTCGAATGATTTCCATGCGGGGATGGCTTACGCGGTAGCCGCAGCGCGGCGTTCCCGATAAAAGAAAATCAAATCGGTGGTCGCACCGTTTGCACCGAGTTGGCGAAGCATGGTGGTGACTTGCCCGCGATGATAGGTGCTGTGATTGACGACATGTTGCATCATCTGCCAGCGCGGGTTGCGTGAGGGGCCAAAGCTCATCGTCTTGTAATCCACTTCTTCGAGCAGTTCGCCTTCATCGAGCCGGCTGGCATATTCGAGCCAATGGTGCTCGATTTCGGCCCACCGGTCGCGCATGCTGGCGAGATCCGGGAAATCCGTTGCGTCTGGGAACGACGTGGGCGAGCGCCCCTCGAGCCGTTCCAACCAGATCCACTCCACGGCCCAGATATGAACAAGAGTGTCCCGAATAGAACCGAAGCTGGAACCCATCGGCTTTGTGAATTGCTCCGAAGTGAGAGCTTCCACCGCGGAAATGATCCGGCGGTTGGCCCAGGCGTTAAAGAAGAAAAGTTCGCGTATTTGGGCAGGTGTCATGGCATAGCCTCTGGAACAGATTGCCCGGAGTGAATGAAATTGCAGGGGCACTCGGTCTGCGCAAGCGCCCCTCTGCACTTCCCTCCGTTCGGTCAACGTGCAATAGGAATTGTTTTTCGGCCCTTTAAGGAACTCGGGGCGTGATAGGACTCGGCATCACTTGGAAAATTGCCGCTTTGTACGTCGGCACAGTACGACCTCACCGCATTAGAAATGATTTCGCCGACATTTGCGTATCGGCGCGCAAACTTCGGCGCTTCCTGAAAGGTCAAGCCGAGCATGTCGTGCAGCACAAGCACTTGGCCGTCGCAGTCTGGCCCCGCGCCGATGCCGATGGTCGGGACGCGCACCGAGCGGGTAATCTCCGCGGCTAATTCTCTGGGAATGGCTTCGAGAACAATGGCAAAGGCGCCCGCGGATTCCACGGAGCGGGCATCACGCAAAAGTTGTTCGGCCGTGGCCGGGGTTTTGCCCTGCACGCGGTATCCACCGAGGGTGTTTACGGACTGAGGAGTTAGACCAACGTGGCCCATCACTGGGATTTCTGCCTCGGTCAAACGAGCGATCAGCTCCAGGCGACGCTCGCCGCCTTCCACCTTGACCGCTTCCGCACCGGCTTCCTTCACAAAGCGCATGGCATTACGCAAGGACTCGTGGATTTCCCCGTGGTAGGTGCCATAGGGCATGTCGGCGACCAGCAAGGCGCGCTGAACGCCGCGCCGGACAGCCTTGGTGTGATGCAGGGCCTCCTCCAGCGTGAGCGGCAACGTGTTGTCGTAACCGAGCGCTACCATGGAGACGGAATCGCCAACAAGCACGATGTCCACACCGGCCTCATCCATCAGCCGCGCAGTCGGATAGTCGTACGCGGTGAGACAGGTGATTTTCTTGTTCGAAGGGTTTACAGCGCCCAAGCTCTTGCGCTGAATCAAATCGGGCACGGTCATTTTGCCGTCGCCCAGGTTCGGCAGGATACTCATGTCGGCCTCCGGTGCCGTCCCCTGACTTCGGGGTACAGCCCGCTTCCAGACTTCCTAACTATAACAAAAAGTGATAAAGGTCACCAATAAATGTGATTGTTGGTCGCTGATGATGTGTTTCCGGGTATGGCAGTAGCGATTGCCGAGGCACGTCCGCTCCAATTAAGATACGCGCGGATCCGCAGTCATGAGAACCCTTCGATTTTACGGCGCAGGGCAGCTCCTTCTGCTGTGCTGTTGGTGTGTTTGCGCACAGAGCGCCCCACCGAAACGGCGCATTGCAGTGATGAATTTTGACTACCGTGCGGTGGAGGCGACCACACCGCTGGCGCAGATATTTGGAGGCGACGAGGATATTGGCAAGGGGGTTTCTGCGTTGCTGATCGCCCGCTTAGTCCAAGACGGGAGGTATACGGTGATCGAATACGCGGCGCTGGACAAAGTACTTGCCGAACAGGATTTGTCCAGGACCGAGCGAGCTGATCCCCTCATTGCGTCGCGGCTGGGCCGCATGCTCGGAGTGGACGGGGTCCTTGTGGGGAGCATTCTGCGATTTGGCCCCGAGCAGGAACCGAGGAACGGGTCAGGAAAAGGTAATCCCCTCGCAATGTATTCGGGGCGCTCCGGTGCGGGACTAACCAAATCTAAGGCGGCTGTAGAGGTGATGGTCAGAGTCGTAAATCCGCTGACCGGGGACTTAATTGCGGCCGTGACCGGGTCTGGGGTTTCCGTTGAGGCTGGTACCTTTTATTACGCGAAATTTCAGACCAAACAAGGCTCATTCGATTTCTCCAGCAGCCAATTCGCCGGGACCGTGCTGGGAGAGGCGTTGCATGCTGCGGTAGATCAGGCGGCGGCGCAAATCCTGGAATTTGCGGACAAAATTCCGTTCGCGAAATATAAAGTGAGCGGGCTGGTAGCGGACGTCTCTGGGAATGAACTGACGCTGAATCTGGGAAGCAACAGTGGGGTGAAAATTGGAGAAGTCCTGCAGGTTCGACACTGCCTGCGCCGCATCCAAGTTCCACT
>Ga0335076_10004624_pt1 | contig 13927 bp, 12 predicted proteins | sample Lox_Sample_25_FD_206717 | JGI IMG/M metagenome (GOLD analysis project Ga0335076, IMG submission 206717) | Soil microbial communities from Loxahatchee National Wildlife Refuge, Florida, United States - Lox_Sample_2.5 | ecosystem: Environmental > Terrestrial > Soil > Wetlands | place: USA... | reverse complement strand
GATACCGGCCGGCGACATCGACATCGACATCGACATCGACATCGACGTCGACGTCGGTGACGTGATCGTGCTACCTGACGCCGACGCCCGGTCCTGGTCAGCATGGTGCGTCTCGGGCAAGGCGGGCTCATCTTCACGGTCACGCCAGCCAGCAGCGGCTCGGCCGGCGAAGAAGAGCGGCCGGTAAAGCTGACGGCCACGGTCCGCCTGTGCCCAGCGCGGGCGGGACACAGCCGGCTAAGAACTCCCGGCGGTTCAGGTCGTGACCGTATCCCCGCCTCCGGTCCTGGCGTGCATGCGCTGCGCAGGCACGTCGCTATCCCTTGAAAAAGTCGGTGAGCAGCTGGTTGACGCGCTCGGCCTCGTCGTGATGGACCCAGTGCGAAGCGTCGGGCAGCCGTTCGACGCGGTCCAGGTTGGGCACGTCGTCGTGGTCGGGCTCGGCTAGTTCCTGGCCGAGGTACTGGTCTGGCTGACCCCAGATCACCAGAGTCGGCGCCTTGATGGGGACGAGCGCCGCTTCGGCTTTCTTCTGCGACTGCCGGACCGAGGACCGGTAGTAATTGATCATCCCGGTGGCGGCTCCCGGCTGCGACCACGCCTCGATGTAGCGGTCGAGCTCCTCCGGGGTATAGGCCGGACGGGCGTCGTGCAGGAAGTGCCGGAAGAAGTGCCAGCGGTTGGCTTGAACGACGGCTTCGGGCAGGTCCGGGAGGCCGAAGAAGAAGTACCAGGACCTGCGGAGCTGGTCGGGGTGGTGCAGCCCCTGCGAGAGCTTCCGCGGGTGGGCCGCGTTGAGGATGGCCAGCCGGTCCACCACCTCGGGATGGATCATCGCGGTGGCCCAGGCGGCGGTGCCGCCCCAGTCGTGACCGACCAGGAACGCGGACTGGGCACCGCGCGCCGCCGGGCCCGTCGCGCCCGCGTTCGCCCCTTGGCCACCCGCTGGTCCCCCCGGTATTTACCCGCGCCCATACCAGCGTCCAACACGGGTGCGACGGGGCCGCCGGACCGAGATGGTGGAAGCGAGCACAGTTCCCGATCAAGGAGCCCGCCATGGCCGAGGACCTCGCCTACGACGTGTTCGTCAACGACCCGCCGCCACAGGACGGTTTTCTCCCGAACGGAGAGCCCAAGCGGTTCTCTCCCATGGCCAGCACGCTGATCTACGGTCGCGAGGACGCGGTACTCACCGATCCCGGGATGACCGACGATCAGGCGCGCGTGCTCGGCGACTGGGTCGCCGCCAAGGGCCGCAACCTGACGGACATCTTCATTACCCACGGCCACGGCGACCATTTCTTCGCGGCCGGGATTTTGGCCGAACGATTCGGCGCGCGTGTGGTCGCCACCGCCGGCACGATCGCGCAGATGCAGGGCTCCGTGGCGGCTCGGCCGGTGCTGTGGGACAAGCTGTACGCGGGGCTGATCACGTCGTCGCCGGTCACCGCGGTGACGGTGCCGGGCGACCGGTTCACGCTCGAGGGCCACGACCTGCTGATGGTCGATGTCGGTCACGCCGACGCCGAGGACAACAGCGTCCTGCACGTCCCGGATCTGCGGCTGGTGGTCGCCGGAGACGTGATCTACAACGGCGTTCACATGTACCTCGCGCAGAGCGCGACTGGCGGCTTCGGCCCCTGGCGGGACGCGATCGACAAGGTCGAGGCGCTCGGGCCCCGCCATATCGTGTGCGGCCACCAGAACCGGCGGCTCGACGACGACGCGGAGCGGACGATCGCGCAGACCCGGCAGTACCTGGACGACGCGGACGAGCTCCTGCGCACCGAGAACACCGACGTCGGCTACTTCAACGCCAAGATCGAGCGCTACCCGGACCACCTGGGGCGGCTGATCCTGTGGGTGACGGCCCGCGCGCTGTACGGCGTCCGCGCGCACGCCGGCGAGAACCCCGGCCAGATCATTCTCGCCTCCTGGCTGTGAGGGCTGCCAGACTACGGCTATGTCCTCGCTCGCCGATGCGGACGTCCGGGCCCTGCTGGCTGACGTGGCCGGGCGGGCCGGGCGCTACCTGGCCGGTCTGGATGAGCGTCGGGTCGCCCCGGACGGTGCGGCGCTGGCCGGGCTGGCCCGGTTCGACGAGCCGCTGCCGGAGGTGACCGGAGATCCGGCGGTGACGCTGGCGCTGCTGGACGAGGCGGGTTCTCCGGCCACCGTGGCCAGTGCGGGCGGCCGGTATTTCGGGTTCGTCACCGGCGGGAGCTATCCGGTCGCGGTGGCGGCGGGCTGGCTGGCCACGGCGTGGGATCAGAACGCGGCGCTGCCGGTGATGTCTCCGGTAGCCGCCCGGCTGCAGGAGGTGGTGACGGGCTGGCTGGCCGACCTGTTCGGGCTGCCCGCCGGGACCGCGGCGGTCTTCGTGAGCGGGGCGTCTATGGCCAACACCACCGCCCTGGCCGCTGCGCGTGATCATCAGCTGGCCCGGGCGGGCTGGGATGCGCAGGCCGACGGGCTGTTCGGGGCGCCGGAACTGACCGTGGTGATCGGGGAGAACGCCCATTCCACGGTGGTGAAGGCCCTGGGCCTGCTGGGGCTGGGACGGGACCGGGTGCGCCGGGTCCCGGCCGATGATCAAGGGCGGATGCGCGCCGATTGCCTGCCGGAGGACGTGGCCGGCCCGGTGCTGATCTGCGCCCAGGCCGGGGAGGTGAACACCGGCGCGTTCGACCCGTTCCCCGCCATCGCCGCGTGGGCCGGGCGGCATCAGGCGTGGATGCATGTCGATGGCGCGTTCGGGCTGTGGGCCCTGGCCGATCCGTCGCGGGCGCACCTGACCGCTGGCCTGGCCCGGGCCGACTCCTGGGCGACCGACGGGCACAAGTGGCTGAACGTTCCGTACGACTGCGGCATCGCCTTGGTCCGGCGCCCCGAGGACCTGCGCCGCAGCTTCGCCACGGCCGCCGGCTACCTGCCCTCCGGTACCGGTTTCGAGGCTGTGAATCACACGCCCCAGTCCTCACAGCGCGCCCGGCAGGTCGAGATATGGGCGGTGCTGCGCACCCTCGGCCGGGCGGGCGTGACCGATCTCATCACCCGCGCCTGCCGTCATGCCCAGACGATGGCTGCTTATGTAGGCCGGGCGGGCTTGGAGGTGCTCAACGACGTCGTGCTCAACCAGGTGCTGGTCCGGGCGGCCACCGATGAGCAGACGCTGGCCCTCATCGCGGCCGTCCAGCAGGACGGGACGTGCTGGTGCGGGCCGACCGTATGGCAGCATCGCCCGGCCATGCGGATCAGCGTCTCCGGCTGGGCTACCACCGCCGAGGACATCAGGCAAAGCGCAGACGCCATCACCGCCGCTGCTCAGCTTTAGGCCGGCCAGCGGTATATCCGGGCTAGGCGGGCAATTTACCGATACGCCACAATGCTGGGGTGGACCCATATTTCGCAACGGAGCGGCCGGGTCGTCCGACGAGGCTGACCGACCGCGACGGCGAACGCGCCGTGCTCGACCGGCTGGTCGATGCGATCCGGGCGGGCGAGAGCCGGGTGCTGGTGGTGCGCGGCGATCCCGGTGTGGGCAAGACGGTGCTGCTCGACTACCTCGTCGGCCGGGCGCATGGATGCCGGGTGGCGCGAGCGGCCGGCGTGCAGTCGGAGATGGAGCTGGCGTTCGCCGGGCTGCATCAGCTGTGCGCCCCGATGCTGGATCATGCGGACCGGATTCCGGGTCCGCAGCGTGATGCGCTACGGATCGCGCTCGGCCTGGCCGCAGGCCCGCCGCCAGACCGGTTCCTGGTCGGGCTGGCCGTGCTCAGCCTGCTCTCCGAGGTGGCCGGGGATCAGCCGCTGATCTGCCTGATCGATGATGAGCACTGGCTGGATCGGGCCTCGGAACAGACGCTGGGGTTCGTGGCGCGGCGACTGGCCGCCGACCCGGTCGCGCTGGTGTTCGCGGCCCGCGAGCCGGGTGCCGAACTGGCCGGGCAGCCCGAGCTGGTGATAGCGGGGCTGGCCGACGGCCACGCCCGGAAGCTGCTGGACTCGGCGCTGGCCGGCCCGCTGGACGCGCGGGTTCGCGACCTGATCGTGGCCGAAACCCGGGGCAACCCCCTGGCACTGCTGGAATTGCCGCGGGGACTGACTCCGGCGGAACTGGCCGGCGGGTTCGGCCTGCCCGCCACGCAGCTGACCAGCCGGATCGAAGACAGCTTCGGCCGCCAGTTGGACGCCCTGCCGCCGCCGACCCGCCGCCTGCTGCAGCTGGCGGCGGCTGATCCGTCCGGCGACCGGACGCTGCTGTGGCGGGCGGCCGAGCGGCTGGACATCGGTGTCCGGGCGGACACACCCGCCGTGGAGGCGGGGCTGGTCCAGTTCGACGGCCGGGTGCGGTTCCGGCATCCGCTGGCTCGTTCGGCGGCCTACCGGTCGGCACCACTGGCCGAGCGGCGGCAGCTGCACGCGGCCCTGGCCGAGGTGACCGACCCGCAGCAAGATCCCGATCGGCGGGCCTGGCATCTGGCCCAGGCCACGCCCGATCACGACGAGGACGTGGCCGCCGAGCTCGAACGGTCGGCGGGCCGGGCGCAAGCACGGGGTGGCGTCGCCGCGGCGGCCGCGTTCCTGGAGCGCGCGGCGCTGCTGACCAGCGACCCGGCGCGACGGACCGAACGGGCACTGGCCGCCGCCCAGGCCAAGATCCAGGCCGGGGCGGCCGGCGCGGCGCAAGACCTGCTGGCTATAGCCGAGACCGGGCCGGCCAGCGACCTGAAGCAAGCGCGCATTGAGCTAGTGCGGGCCCGGCTCGCGTCCGCTCTCAGCCGGGATGGCGAAGCCTCGCTGCTGTTGCTGCGGGCCGCCCAGCGGATGGAGCGGATCGACATTGGCCTGGCCCGCACCACGTACCTGGCCGCGATGGCGGCGGCGATGTTCGCCGGACGCCTGGCCAGCCCGGGTGGCAGCGTCGTGGAGGTGGCCCGCGCCGCCGCGGCCGCACCCCCGCCGCCGGACCGCCCGCGGCCACCCGACCTCCTTCTCGATGGCCTGGCCGTGCTCTACACCCAGGGCTACGCCGCTGCCCTGCCGTTGCTGCGGCAGGCGCTGGACGCCGCCGAGGAGAGCACACCGGCCGACGAGGAGCCGCATTGGCTGTGGCTGGCCTGCGTCATGGCCTCCCATTTGTGGGACGACGAGCGCTGGGAACTGCTGTCCCGGCGGTATCTCACCCTGGTCCGGCGGATCGGCGCGCTAGCCGAGCTTCCGCAGGCGCTGGACCGGCGACTACGCCCGCTGCTGTTCGCCGGCGAACTGACTGCCGCGGCCGCGCTGCTCGACGAGACCCGGACGGTCGAAGAAGCCACCGGCCACCCTCCCTGGCCCTACGGAGCGCTGAGCCTGGCCGCGTTCCGCGGCAACCAGGCCACGGCGGCCACGCTGATCAGCTCGATCATGCGAGATGTGACCCAGCGCGGTGAGGGATATGGGATAACGTGCGCCGAGTGGGCGAACGCGGTGCTCAGCAACGGCCTCGGCCAGCCCCGTGATGCGGTGGCCGCTGCGGAACGTGCCACCGAGTACCGCGGGGACCTGGGTTTCTCGAGGTGGGCCCTGGTGGAGCTGGTCGAGGCGGCCGCGCATGCCGGGATGACCGAGACCGCGGCCGCCGCCTACCGCCAGCTTACGGAGATGACGGGCCCGGCCGGCACCGACTGGGCGCTGGGGGTGGCGGCGCGGTCGCGGGCGCTGCTGAGCGACGGCAATGAGGCTGAGGACGGCTACCGGGAGGCGATCGACCGGCTGGGCCGGACCCGGATCCGGGTGGATCTGGCCCGCGCCCACCTGCTGTACGGGGAATGGCTGCGGCGGGAGGGCCGGCGCACCGACGCCCGAAGCCAGCTGCGGACCGCGCACGAGCTGCTGGACGCGATGGGCTTGGCGGCATTTGCCGAACGGGCCCGGCGCGAGCTGGCCGCTACCGGCGAGACGGTTCGCAAGCGCACGGTCGAGGCGACGACCACCATCCTGACCGCGCAGGAGGCCTATATCGGCCGGCTGGCCCGCGACGGCCGGACCAACGCCGAGATCGGCGCCCAGCTGTTCCTGTCCGTGCGCACGGTCGAATGGCACCTGCGCAAGATCTTCATCAAGCTCGGCATCAGCTCCCGCCGCGAGCTGCGCACCGCGCTGGACCAGCTCGGACCGGACCGCCCGGCGGCCTAGACCCGGATGCGAACGCTGCCGTCGACCACCTGTATCTCGTACACGCTGAGCGGCCGGGACGCCGGACCGCTGACCACGGCGCCGGTGGTGATGTCGAACTCCGAGCCGTGGCACTGGCACATGATCGTCGTCCCGGTGAGCAGGCCGCCGGAGAGCGGGCACGACTGGCCAGGGCACCTCCGCAAGGTGTTCGCCAAACTGGGCATCACTTCCCGCCGGGAGCTTCACAAGGCCCGGCCCTCGCCAGGCCGGCACATGTCCTCCCGCTAGCGACGGCGCCACCCGCGGAATACGCGGGGCTGCGGGCCGTGCGGACCAGTGGTCTTCACTGGGGCGAACCAGCAACCGGCATCGTTAGCGTCATCCCGGGGCTCACCCCAGCACCGCGAGCGATTCGGAGGACTGTGACATGTCAACAGCAACTATTCCGCAGGTCCGCTTCCGGACGATCGACGGAGTTAGGATCCGGTACGCCGACAGCGGTAGCTCGCCGAAGCCGACCGTCGTCCTGACGAGCCCGTGGCCGGAGAGCATCTACGCGTTCGCCCCGATGTGGGCGGCGCTTTCCGAGCACGCCCGCCTATTCGCCGTTGACCTGCCGGGTTTCGGGGCATCCGAACGCCGGGAGGACCTGCTGTCGCCACGGGCGATGGGCGGGTTCCTGGCCCAGCTCATTGCCGAGGCGGATCTGGGCCGGGCGCACCTCATCGCACCTGACGTCGGAACCTCGGCCGCCCTGTTCGCAGCGGCCTCCCATCCGGAACGGCTGGCCAGCGTGGTCGTGGGTACCGGCGGAGCCGCGGTTCCGATTCAGCTCGGTGAGCCGCTGGCGTCCTGGGTGCTAGACCCTGACCTCGACAAGTACCGCAAGATGGACCCGCACGTGATTGTCAACACGGCAGTCGGCACCATCGCGGGCGGGATAGCCGACGATGTCCACGCGGACTACCTAGCCTGCTATGAAGGTGACCGCTTCGTTGAGTCGATGCGCTATGCCCGCAGGTATCCCGAGGAGCTGCCCGTGCTCGCCGAACTGCTGCCGCAGATCACGGTCCCGATCACGATCATCAACGGCCGTCATGACCGCGTCGTCCCGCTCGCCAACGCAGAGTTTCTCGACCAGCGGCTGCCTGCCAGCCGCCTGGTGATCATCGACGCCGGGCATTTCGTCTGGGAGGAAGAGCCGGCCCAGTACGCCTCGGCCATCCTTGACTCGATCACGGCCAGCCCGTCATGGTGACCCAGGCGTACCGCACGCTGCGGGTCACTCCCACCGAGAAGGGCGTGCTCAGCGTAGTCATTGACGCGCCGCCCATGAACCTGGTGGGACCGGAGCTGGTGCGCGACCTGGTGGGCCTGTTCGGCACGCTGGAATCCGGCGAGGAGACCAGGGTCGTGGTAATGCAGAGCGCCGACCCCGACTACTTCATCCCGCACGTCGACCTCACCAAGGTCGCGGAGTATACCGCCGAGGCGGCCAAGGCGGGCGGGCCGGGCGACGCGTCGCTGGGCATGCTGTGGCACAAGCTCAGCGAGCTGCCGGTCGTCACGATCGCGAAGATCCGCGGCCGGGCCCGCGGGGCGGGCAGCGAACTCGCCCTGGCGTGCGACATGCGGTTCGCCGCGCGGGAGAACGCCATCCTGGGCCAGATCGAAGTCGGCGCCGGCACGCTCCCAGGGGCGGGCGGCGTACAGCACCTAGCACGGCTGCTGGGACGGGGCCGGGCCATGGAGGCGATTCTCGGCGCGGACGACTTCGACGCCGAGATGGCCGAACGGTACGGTTGGGTCAACCGGGCGCTGCCCGATGCTGACCTGGACGCGTTCGTGGCCCGGCTGGCCCGCCGCATCGCCTCGTTCCCCGTCGACGGGGTGCGAACAGCCAAGCGGGTACTCAACGAGCTGACCATGCCCGGCGCGGACGCGATCCGCGCCGACGCCCGCCGGTTCCATCAGCTGGTCATCTCGGACGCGGCCCAGCGCCGTACCGCCGCCCTGTTCGCACAGGGCCTGCAAACCCGCGGCCCGCTCGAACTCGGCCTCGGCGACCGCATCGGGACCCTCTGACCACGGAAGGAGACCCGCCATGCGCTCCCGGAAGAACCCGATGACTCCACTCGCGGCGGTGGTCGTCGGCCTGCTGGCCGGGGCAGCGGGAACCGTCTGCCTGGACGCAGTGCACTACATGAAATACCGCCGCGCAGGCGGCGCAGAAAGCTTTCTGGCCTGGGAACTCGCGCCGGTCGAGAACTGGGAGACGGCTCCTGACCCGGGCAGGTAGCCAAGCGCGTGCTCGAAGGCTTCACCCAGCGCAAGCTCCCGGACCGTTCGGCCTGGCTCATCAGCACCATCGCTCACTGGGGCTACGGGTCGGCGGCGGGCGCAGCCTACGGCATCCTGGCTGGATCGCTGTCCGCGCCGCATCCCCGGTACGGCCTGCCCTACGGGGCCGCGGTGTTCGCCGACGACTATATCGCGCTGCCGATTGCCGCGCTCTACAAGCCGATCTGGGAGTACGACGCCACGACCGTGGCCTGGGACCTCGGCGCTCATCTCGCCTACGGCACAGGCACCGGGACCATGTTCTGGCTGCTAACCAACATCGAGGAGAAATGGAGGGCCGGTCATGACTGAGGGATACTCAGAGCTTGCCAACGAGACGATCAAGGCAGCCAACGGCATCGATTACGCCTACCGTGACACCGGCGGCGGCCACGAGGGTGTGCTGCCGCTGGTGCTGCTCCAGCACTTCCGCGGGAACCTGGACAACTGGGACCCCGCGCTGATCGACGGGCTGGCCGCCACGCGGCGCGTCATCACGTTCGACAACGCCGGAGTCGGCGGTTCCGCCGGCACCACCCCGGACACCATCGAGCAGATGGCCCGCGACGCCATCGCGTTCGTCGCCGCCATGGACTTCGGCCAGGTAGACCTCCTGGGCTTTTCCATCGGTAGCTTCGTGGCGCAGCAGATCGCCCTGACCCGCCCGGCGATCGTCCGCAAGCTGGTGCTGGCCTCGTCGGCGCCCCAGGGCGCGGCCGGCATGCACGGCTGGGCCCCGGAGGTCATCGGCGCCGTTGGCACGCCGCACACCAGCCCGGAGGCCTACCTGGATGTGTTCTTCGCCCGGTCCGCTGTCAGCCGGCAAGCGGGTGCCGAAGCGCTGCGGCGCCTCTACACCAGGACGGAGGACCGGGACACGGCCACCACGTGGGCGACGCGCGAAGCGCAGTATGACGCGGTCTGCACCTGGGGGATCCCCGATCATGCGCTGCTGCAGCGGCTCAGCTGCCTGCAGATGCCGGTGTTCGTGGCCAACGGCGACAGCGACCCGATGATCCTGCCGCACTACTCCTACCTGCTCGCCGGCCTGATCCCGCAGGCCCGGGTGAAGATCTACCCCGACTCGGCGCACGGGTTCCTGTTCCAGCACCACGCCGAGTTCGCCGCCGACGTCGAGGCCTTCTTGGCCGACGGAGGCTGAACTCGGATATCAGGCGCGCAGGGGCAGACCGCTGGGGTCGGGCAGCGCGTCGCGAAGCGCGCGGCGGGAACTGATGCCGAGCTTGCCGAATACCTTGCGCAGATGCCATTCGACCGTGCGGACGCTGAGAAAAAGCTCGGCACCGATCTCGACGTTGCTGCGCCCGTCCCGCGCTAGCCGGGCGATATGCGCTTCTTGCGGGGTGAGCTCGTGGGCATCGACGTCCTGACTCCGCTTGCGGACCCTCTCCCCGGTCGCGACCAGCTCGCGGCGGGCGCGTTCGGCGAATGCCTCGGCCCCGGCCGATACGAGGACCTGGTGCGCTGTCCGCAGCTGGTCCCGGGCGTCGATGCGCCGGTTCTCGCGGCGCAGCCACTCCCCGTAGACCAGGTGAGCGCGAGCGAGGGCCACGACGCCCCGGCAGCGGCCCAGCTGGTCGATCGCCTCCTGGTAGAGGAGCCCGGCTTCATGGCCCTCGCTGACCAGGGCCCGCGAGCGCGCCTCGATGCCCCGGGCCCACGGGGTGGCGCATGGCTGGGTGGTGCGGGCAAGCCGCTCGACCGCCTCCGTGGCGCGCCGGGTGTCGCCGCTGCGCGCCGCCGCCTCGGCCAGCTCGACCAGGCCCCGTTGGCGAAACCGAGTTCTTGCGGATACGCGCTGGTCTGGTCGGCCGCGGCCAGCGCGTCCTCGTAGCGGCCGAGGCCGTTGTGGAGCACCGCGCTGGTGTAATGAGCGATGCTCAATCCCATGCCCTCGTCCCGCACCACAAGGCGATGCGGGGCAGCCCGCCGCGCCGCCGGGCGGTGGCCACCGTGATGCCGTGGACCGCCGAGGCGCTGGCGCAGTACCTGCAGGACGTGCGGCCGCGCTGCGGGGCGCCGTCTCATCCGGCGCTGTGGCTGACCGAGCGCGGGGGGCGGATCTCGGCCCGGTCGGTCGATAAGCGGTTCGCGGCCTGGCGGGCGGCGGCCGGGCTGCCGGGCGAGCTGTCGGTGCACTGCCTGCGGCATTCGTATGTCTCGTACCAGTTTGGATGCCGGGGTGCCGCTGCGGGACGTGCAAGAGGCGGCGTCGCACGCGGATCCGCGGACCACGATCCGGTACGACCGGGCCCGCGGCAGCCTGGACCGGCAACGCGACCTACATCGTGGCGGCCTACGTCGCGGGTGCCGCCCGGTAATCCGCGAGGGCTGGGACTCTTCCGCCTGGCGGCTATGGCAGTCAGGCGGAAGGTCTCGTCCGTAATTGGTCACAGACCGCAGCCTCAACCTGAGCGCGAACCGCCGTTCTGGTCGGCTCTGCCAGCGCGCCGTGTGTTCGTTCTGACGGCCCCGAATTGTAATTCTGCGCATGAGTCGTGGTGGCTTTGGGCGAGGCGATCCTTGTGACGGTGACGTCCGCGGCATCGGCCTGACTGCGTTCTCTGTCGGTGAGCTGAGCGTCGCGTTCGTACTGTGCCCCCGCGCTCATCCCTCGACAAGTTGCTGGCCGCCATCGATGTCGAAGGTCGCGCCGGTGACCGCGGTGTTGGTCATGAGGTGGACGGCGAGTGCGGCGATGTCGGCCGGCCCGACGACGCGGCCGATCGGCAGGGCGGCTCGAAGCTGTTCGCAGCGCTCGTCGAAGTGGTCGCCTAGCAGCGAGGCCGACAGCGGCGTGTCGACAAAGCCTGCCGCGATCAGGTTGACACGGACGGGCGCGATCTCGAGCGCGAGGCTCTTGATCAGGGCGGGGAGTGCGGCCGTGAGCGCTGCGAGGAACGCGAGACCTGCTGCGGTGCGGCGGCCATCGGTGCCGCCCATGAACAGCAGGGTCCCTCCCGGGCGGATCTTGCTTGCCGTGTCCCGGGCGACCTGCAGCGGCAGCAGGAGATGGGCGTCGACGTCGCGGCGTGCCTGTTCGAGGTCGAACTCGGCCAGCGGCGCGTAGTAGGGACCAGGGCCGGTGACCAGCAGGTGGTCGATTGGCCCAGGCAGCGCGTCGAAGAACCGCTCGAGCCGGTCGAAGTCGGTGGCGTCGAAGGCGGCGATGCTGGCCCCGAGCTCGAGGCCGACGCGGTGCAGGCGATCCGGGTTGCGGGCGGTGAGGATCACGTCCGCTCCCCTGGCGCGGGCGAGCCGGGCTGTCTCGAACCCGATGCCCGAGCTGCCCCCGATGACAAGGACGGTCTGCCCGAGCAGGTCCCGCGCGTACTGCACGGGCGAGGAGTTGATCGGGGCGACCATGGTTCCTCCAGACGCCGTCATCGCTCATGTCGGCAGTTCCGTCCCTGCTTGCTCGGCTGTCATGGAGGCGGCGTATCAGCCGGGCCAGTCTGCGTGGCGCCAGTTGCGTCAGGACTCACTCTTCCGCTTCCATGGCTGCATCGCCCCCGGGAGACACCCTGGGGCTGATCCCTGGATCTGCGGGGTTCCGTAGGCCCGACCCCAGAGTTACGCTCTGCTGGTACCGGCCGCGAGCAGTCGCTGGACGACGCAGGGAGGCCGCCGATGAGTCAGGATCCCGGGGCCCCCCCGAAGCTCCTCGGACGCCGCAGCGAGTGCGAGGAGCTCGACCGGCTCGTCGCCGACGCGCTCGCGGGCCGGGCCCGGGTCACCGTCCTGCGGGGCGAGGCCGGTGTGGGCAAGAGCGCGCTGCTGGGCTATCTGTCTGGCCGGGTGGCGGGCTGGCATGTCGCCAGGGCCGTTGGCGTGGAGTCGGAGATGGAGCTGGCCTATGCCGGCCTGCATCAGCTCTGCGCGCCGATGCTGGATCACCTCGGCCGGCTGCCCGTTCCGCAGCGCGAGGCGCTGGAGACGGTGTTCGGCCGCAGCGTCGGCTCCCCGCCGGACCGGTTCCTGGTGGGGCTGGCCACGCTGACGCTGTTCGCAGAGGTCGCCGAGCAGCATCCGCTGGCCTGTATCGTCGACGACGGGCAGTGGCTCGACCACGCCTCGGCGCAGATCCTGGGATTCGTGGCCCGCCGCCTGCTCGCCGAGCGAATCGCGGTGGTATGCGCCGCGCGGAAGGGGATCGGCGATAACGTTCTCGCGGGGCTTCCCGAGTTGCCCATCCGTGGTCTCGGCGACAGCGATGCGCGCGCGCTGCTGCTGGCCAACGTGCCCGGCGCCATCGATACCGCCGTCTGCGACCAGATCGTCAAGGAGAGTCATGGCAACCCGCTGGCCTTGCTCGAGCTGCCGCGGACGTGGAACGTGGCAGGCCTGGCAGGCGGATTCGGCCTTCCCGGTGGCCAGCCGGTCGCCGGCCGAATCGAGCAGAGCTACGTCCGGCGCCTCCACCTGCTCCCTTCCGACACTCAGCTGCTCGTCCTCACGGCTGCTGCCGAGCCCCTAGGCGACCCTGTCCTGCTCCACCGTGCTGCGGGGACGCTCGGGATTGATATCGCGGCGGCGGGCCCAGCACAAGACGACGGGCTCCTTGAGCTGGGCGGGCGCGTCGAGTTTGCGCACCCGCTCGTCCGGTCCGCCGCCTACCGGTCGGCAGCCGCGAACGACCGGTACCGCGTGCATCGTGCCCTGGCCGAGGCGACCGTCGCCGAGACCGACCCGGACCGGCGGGCCTGGCACCGCGCCCGCGCCACCCCGGGGCCAGACGAGGAGGTCGCCGCCGAACTCGAACGCTCGGCTAGTCGCGCGCAGGCGCGCGGCGGCGTCGCCGCGGGGGCCGCGTTCCTGCGGCGCGCGGTCGCGCTGACCGTGGACCCTGCGCGGCGGGCGGAGCGGGCGCTGGCCGCGGCGCAGGCGAGCTTTCAGGCCGGCGCATTCGAGGCGGCGCTCGGGCTCCTGGCCACGGCGGAGGGTGATCCGCTGGATGAGTTCCAGCTCGCCCGGGTGGATCTTTTGCGGGGCCACGTCGCCCTGGCCTTGGGCAGCAGCAGCGCTGCATCATTGTTGCGCGGGGCCGCCAGACGTCTCGAACCGTCCGACCTCGACCTCGCGCGCGAGACCTATCTGATCGCCTGGGACGCGGCAGTCATGGCTGGCGATCCCGAAGGAGGCCTCCTCGTCGGCGAGATCTCTCGCGCCGCCCGGTCCCTCCCTCCGCCGCCTGGACCTCCCCGTCCACGCGACCTGCTGCTCGACGGGCTTGCCTTGCTGACCATCGAGGGACGTGCCGCTGGGACTCCGGCGCTGCAGCAAGTAGCGGAATCGCTTCTCGAGATCTCGGTGGAGGACGCTCTTCGCTGGGGGTGGGTGGCCACCGCGGCCAGCGACGCCGTGTGGGACAACGAGGGCATGCTGGCGATCGCTGCGAGAGTGC
>Ga0335076_10004623_pt1 | contig 13930 bp, 18 predicted proteins | sample Lox_Sample_25_FD_206717 | JGI IMG/M metagenome (GOLD analysis project Ga0335076, IMG submission 206717) | Soil microbial communities from Loxahatchee National Wildlife Refuge, Florida, United States - Lox_Sample_2.5 | ecosystem: Environmental > Terrestrial > Soil > Wetlands | place: USA... | reverse complement strand
GAACAGGCAGCAGCGCGGGAAAGGGACACACGGGGTCAGTTCACCATGCCTTGCAAACCGCTCTGCGGGCGCGAAACTGCAGGCCGAACCCCGCTTGACACCGGCCCCCTCCTTCAGGGATGTACGTGTTCTTCGTGATGGAGGTGGGCACCCGTCATGTGCATGTCCTGGGCGTGACCGCGCACCCGGACGGGGCGTGGACCGTGCAGCAGGCCCGGAACCTGCTGATGGACCTGGGGGAGCGGGCCGCCGGGTTCCGGTTCCTGCTCCGGGACAGGGCCGGGCAGTTCACCGAAGCGTTCGACGCGGTGCTGGCCGGCGCGGGGATCGAGGTGGTGAAGATCCCGCCGCGCAGCCCGAGAGCGAACGCCTATTCCGAACGCTGGGTGCGCACAGTCCGGGCCGAGGTGACCGACCGGATGCTGATCGTTGGGCCGCGCCACCTGCACGCGGTCATGGATGAGTACCTCGCGCACTTTAACCAGCATCGTCCGCACCGGGCCAGGAACCTGCGGCCACCAGATCACGATGACAGCACCACCGCCGCGGTCACCGACCTCGCGACGGCGCCGATACGACGCCGTAAGGTCCTCGGCGGGCTGATCCACGAGTACAAACGAGCCGCATGACAGACATCGGCCCGTCCATAACGTTGCAGGTCACAGGCAGTGACAAGGTTTCGGAACCCTACAGGCAGGCATCGCGGCCGGCGAGCACACCGAACGGTCCCTCATCCTCGACCTGGCCCTCGCCCTCGCCGAGGACCGGTGCCGGGACATCGTCCGCAAGACCAGCAACGGGCTCGCAGCCGCCCGCAAACGCGGCCGCGCCGGCGGCCGCCGCCCTGTGGTCGACGACGACAAGCGCGCCGCCATCCTGGCCCGCCGCAAACGCGGCGAATCCATCCGCACCATCGCCGCCGGAGTCAAGGTCTCGGTCGGCGTCGTGCACAAGACCCTGACCGGCGCCCAGCAGGACCAGCAACCGTAGCCCCGCTTCGCTAATCCAGCCCCCCCGTCAATTACCCAGCGTTACTTTGGGGCCTGGGTCAGCCTCGGGAGGAGATCGCCGTGTTGGGGTGCACCCCAGCACGACACCCTCCAATCAGTCCGGAGTCAACCCGGTCCCTCCAGCCCGGGTAGCACGTTCACCTCCCCGATTTGTCCCGCTCTCCGTGTTCTCCGCGACCTGCCGGCGGCTGCCACCGCTCCCGCGATGCGGTTCAGGGCCCAGGCCGCAGAGATGGCTAAAGTCCCGGCCCGGGAGGCCGGATCGCCCTGGCACCCGGCCCGTGCCCGCGGGAGCCTGGGTGGCTTATCCAGATCACGGCAGTCTAACGGCGATTGCGGCACCGTGTGCACCGGTGACGGCAGGCGGGCATGGCACTCAGCATTGCGGCCACGGAGGCCGGGCAGTCAGCGGGCGAATGGAGTTTCCGCGCCGAGGGTGTCACCAAGATCTACGGCAAGACGCTGCGGGCGAACGACGCGATCTCGCTCAGCGTGCGGCCCGGTGAGGTCTACGGGCTGCTCGGTCCGAACGGAGCGGGGAAGACCACCCTGGTCAAGCAGGTGATCGGCCTGCTGAAGCCGACCGAGGGCCAGATCAAGCTCGGACCGTTTGACCTGGTGGCCGATCCTGACGCTGCGCGCCAGCTCTGCTGCTACCTGCCGCAGGCCCCGATGCCCATCGATTCCTTCCGGGTGAAGGAGGCGATCGAGCTCACCGGGAGGATCCGCGGCGGCGGCCGCGCCGAGGTGCGCCGGCGGGCGGGCGAGCTGATCGAGGCGCTGGATATCGGGGGGTGGGCGGACACCATGGGCCAGCGCCTGTCCGGCGGGATCAGGCGGCTGGCCGGTTTCTCCATGGTGACCGTGTGGCCCGGGCGGGTGGTCATCCTGGACGAGCCCGCCAACGACGTCGACCCGCTGCGCAGGAGGCTGCTGTGGGATCAGATCCGGCTGCTCGGCCAGCACGGCTGCGCGGTCTTCCTGGTAACCCACAACGTGATGGAAGCCGAGAAGTCCGTGGACCGGCTCGCCATCATCTCCGCGGGCCGCCTCATCGCGGAGGGGACGCCCTCGTCACTGAAGGCCGGTGACCGGGGCCATCTGCGCCTGCAGCTCATGCTGGTCCCGGACGCCGCGACCCCCGCGCTTCCGCCCTGGGTCCGCCAGCATGTGCGGGCCGGCCACAATCTCATCACCACGATCGACGAGGCCGGCGCGGCCAGCGGCATCAGATGGGCCGCCGGGCTCATCGGCCGCGGCCAGGCGGAGGAGTACGCGCTGGGGGCCACCACCTTGGAAGACGTCTACGTCCGGCTCACCGGTCATACCTCGGCTGATGGGCCAGGGGAAGCCTGAGATGGCTGCGTTTACCGGCCCGGCGCCTTCTGCGGCACTGCGGAAGGGTCTTCCTTACTGGGCAGCGAGCTACTGGGCGATGACCCGCTGGCACCTGGCCAGCCTGCGCCTGTGGATCATGCTGCTCGCGGTGGTCCAGATCATGGCGGGAGCGGGGTTCGTCCTCGGGATCGCCCTGTTCTTCGACCATATCCCGGTCACCGCCGCGCTGTTCGTTTCCACCGGGGTGCCGGTGATCAACCTGGTCCTGGTGGGCCTCATCCTGGGCCCGCAGCTGGTGGCTCAGCAAAAGCTCCAGCAAAGCTACGACTTCGTCCGGTCACTGCCGGTGCCGCAGGCGTCGGCGGCGGCGGCCTGGTACACGGTGTGCCTGCTGGCCGGGCTGCCCGCCGTCGTGGTGTCGTTGCTCATCGCCGAGGCCAGGTACGGGTTCTCGTTCAGCGTGTCCCCGGCTATCGCCCCCGCCGTGCTGCTCACCGCCTTCACCGGAACCATGATCGGCTACGGCCTGGGCCACGCGGTGCCGAACCCGATGGTGACCCAGCTGGTAACCCAGCTGCTCGTCTTCGTGATCTTCGGGTTCACGCCCATCCTGTTCCCGGCATGGCAGCTGCCGCACTGGCTGGCCGTTGTGAACTGGTGGTTCCCGTTCGGGCACATGGCGGTCATCGTCCGGGCCGGGCTCACTACCGGCCTGGTGGCGGGCATCGGCAGCTCCTACCTGATCGTGGCGGCGTGGGGCATCATCGGCGCGGCCGCGTCGGCATGGGCCCTGGGCAGTCGCGGATGAGTACCGCCGGGCAGCCCCATGCCTCGCCGCTCACGCTGGCCACCGCGACGCGATCGGGGATCGGCTACTGGCTGGCCGGCCTCCGCTCGATGATGCGCTTCGACCTGGCCCGCGCCCGGCAGTGGGCGGCGCTGATGGTAATCATCCAGGTCATGATGGGCGTCGGCATGGCGCTCATCTACGGGTTCTTCTACCCGCGGATCAGCCACCAGACCGCCCTGTACATCACGACCGGGACCCCCGCCCTGGCGCTGATCCCGCTCGGATTCGTCATGGTCCCGGCAAGCGTCGGCCAGCAGAAGCTGGAGGGGACATTCGATTTCACGTGGTCGCTGCCGGTACCGCGCAGCGCCCAGGCGACCTCGACATTCCTGCTGTTCACGTTGCTGTCGCTGCCCGGCGCCGTGCTCGCCCTGGTGGTGGCCGCATGGCACTACGGGGTCAGCCTGACCATTTCGGCGCAGATCGTACCGGGCACCGTGCTGTGCGCGCTGACAGCCGTGTCCGCGGGCTTCGGAATGGCGCTCATGATCGCCAATCCGCTGCTGACCAACCTCATCACGAACACTCTCATGTTTGTCGTGCTGCTGTTCTCCCCGATCGTGTATCCGCCCGCCCACCTCCCCGCATGGCTGTTCGCCATCGACCGGGTGCTCCCGTTCTACAACATGGCCGAGGTCATCAGGGCCGGCCTTACCGTCGGGCTCGTCACCGACCTCACCCGCTCCTACCTGATCCTGGCGGGCTGGACGATGGCGGGCTGGATCATGACCGCCTGGGTGGTGGAACGGCGGCACTGACACGACAACTGGCTTCCCAGTGGGAGAGCGGCACCGGCGTGACCGCGGCCCGGCCTGGACCGACTAGCGCGGCCCGAGCCGCTGACCAGCCCACGCAAGGTAAGTCCGGACTTCGCAAGGTCGCTTGCAGCCTAAGCCTGACATTCGCAGCCTCCGGCGGTGTCCTGTCCGGGCCTGGGCCAGCTTCGGGAGGAGGACGCCATGCACGGTGCCGCGGCGGTCCAGTCAGGCCTGGGGAGCGGGGAGTGGCTCGCCGGTTTCCAGGAGAGTTTTGAGGCTGGACAGGATGGCGGGCCAACCCTGGCTGCACATGCCCGCCAGCGCAATAACCGGTGCCGTTATCTCACCGGGTCGCGGGCGGCCCCCGCCCCGGGCGCGTTGCCGCAGGGCGGGCGGGGGATGATCGCCCGGTGACAAGGGGGGCCCGCAACGCTCCGGGAAAGGACACGACACGATGACCGATGAGCAGAACACTGCGGCCGGCTTCGCCCGGCTCATCCAGCTGTGGACCAGCCAGCTGCGCAGGATCACCGAGGGACTGGCCGGCATAGCCGGGCTCAATCAGTCCGTCCTGGCGCAGTCCGTGCAGTCGCTGCAGGGCCTGCCGCACCCCGGCGCGCTATCCGCGGCCCAGCTGAACTCGATCGCCGGCAGCGTCGCCGCGCAGCGGCAGGGCATCGCCGCGATGCAAGCTCAGCTGCGGGTGCTCGATGAGCAGCTCGCGCTGCTGGAGCAGATCCTCGGCCCGCTCACCGAGTGGAGCAGCACCTGGGCACAGTTCGAGGGCCTGGTGCTGCCCGCGCGCCGTAACCCGGGGCCCGAGGGCTAACCGGGCCGCGGACCGGATCGCGGCGGCCTGGGACCAGAGCAGCGGGTCAGCACGACGGACAGCCGATCGGCCTCCCCCGCCCGCAGATACCGGGCACAGGGTCAGCTCCGGCCGTCCGGCCAGTTTTCCCGGCGCGGTATCGGCGAAGATCTTCTCGCAGCCCGCCGCGGTCAGCGTGTCGGCCTGCCCGTCCATGTTCTGGGAGGCACCGGAGATCCGGGCCTAGCCGACGCGCTGGCCGGCGAGAGGATGCACGGGAAGGCTCATGAATCCCGGTCATGCACCGAAACCCGGCCCTGTGACGCAGGTTTCAGGGCATTGATTCCGGACTGAGTTACGGACGCCTCCCCAGGGGAAGGCCGCGCGTGCACTGGCCCAAGTTGATCTTGTCCGTTACTGAGGACTTCCGGACACGAAGATCACCGTCACCCAGCGCCACCCTGCCAGGCGATTCCCCGTCCTGCCCACGATCACGAGCGGGCTCCGGCCGAACCGGGACGCACGCTAAGGGCCCCGCCCACCCGCGCCCGGACACCCCCGCTGACCTACCCGAACCGCCTTAACGTGCGATCCGGTTCCGATGTAGGTCCACCCCGGGTGCTGGCACGCGGCAGGAGCCTCAACGGGCTCGGCGAGGCGATCGCCACCTACGGGCGCATCGCCAAGACCCTGCACGTGCTGGCCCTGGTCGACGACGAACCCTACCGCCGGGAAAGCAAAGGCATGCGCAACCTGCAAGAAGGCCGCCACAGCCTGGCCCGGCACCTGTTCCACGGCCGCCGTGGCCAGCTGTACCAGGCCTACCGCGAAGGCATGGAAGACCAACTCGGCGCCCTCGGCCTCGTCTTGAACTGCTGCACGCTGTGGAACACCGTCTACGCCAACGCCGCCCTGAACCAGCTGCGCGCCCGGGGCTACCCGCTGCGCGAGCAGGACGCGGCCCGCCTGTCGGTGTACCAGCGGGCCCAGATCGAGGTCCACGGCCACTACAGCTTCCACCTACCCGACCTGAGCGGAGGCCGCCGGCCACTGCGCGATCCCGATGCCATGGACAACACGCAAATCTGACCCTGCTTCGCATTTCGATCGGTGTCCGGCCAGGGTCGGCCAGCAACGCCCGGCGATCAACCGGTCGGCGGGACCGTCTGCCAGGCGTTGCTCCAGCAGGCGGGCCTGCTCTTCCCGGCTCAGCGCCGCCCAGGCCTGCTCCCTCTTCTGCTTGAGCGCGGCGAACTCCTCCGCGCTCATCTCGCGCAGTTGCCGGGCCTGCTGTTCCTTCAGCTCGGCGAATTGCTCTGGGGTCAGTGGCTGGTTCATCGTGATCGTCTCCTCGATCAGTCGCAGGATCTCCGTGACCGACGGCTCGGCCATCCGCCCGAGCGCGCCCAGGACGCCGGCGAGCCGGCTCCGCAAGGCGACCGCCTGGCGGATGCGTTCGTCGACCACCTCCAGCTGGAGCCGGAGAAGACTGGCCAGGTCACGGTGCGCGTCCGCGTCCGCGTCCAGTGCCGTCTACGTCAGGTTCAAGCCCGACGGTGGGTCCATCGCAAACGGTCGTCTGCGATGGACCGCCAGGCCCGTCGGCGGGCGCCAACGTCGCCGCAGGACAGGGGTCTAACTAAACCCGCCACGCAAACAACACCACAAAACTGCGTCCTGTCGGTGGGTTGCGATACGGTCCCGGTCTGGGACACAAGATCGGCTACGCGCGGGTGTCGACCGCCGACCAAAACCCCCAGGCCCAACTCGACGCCCTCGCCGGCGAGGACTGCCTGAAGACTTACACCGACCACGCCTCGGGCACCAAGGCCGACCGGCCGCAGTGGCAGGCCTGCCTGGCCGACCTGCGCCCGGGCGACACGCTGATCATCTGGAAGATCGACCGGCTCGGCCGCAACCTTCGCGACCTGATCGACATCGTCAGCACCCTGGCCGCTCGTGTTCGGCATCTTCGCGCTGATGGCCGGAATACGAAGCCGCGCTCAACGCCGAACGCACCGCCGCAGGGCTGGCCGCCGCCCGTGCCCGCGGCCGCCGGGGCGGCCGCACCCCCAAGATGACCCCTGCGCTAGTCGACAAGGCCCAACGCATGTACGACTCCAAATCCTTCACCATGGCTGAAATCGCCCAAACCTGCGGCGTCACCCCGATGACCATCTACCGCCACATCCGCGCCGGTGCGCGCGCCGCGCCAGCCTCCCCGTGACCACCGGGTGCGTCGTGATGGAGGAACTACTCGTTGCGATCAACCCGGACCCCGATTCGAGACTGGGTTACCTGCTGCGGTTGCCGATGGGCGGCGGGATGGTGTTTCGCACCTCCGGCACCTGGCCACGGGCCAAGGCGCTGTACTGCTACCCGGTCGGCTCGGACGAATGGCCAGCCGAACCGGACATCGTCGAGCGCGCACCGATCCGCTCCTGCGTGCGCCGCGGCGCCGCCATCGATTTGATCCTTGACCGCACCCGCGAGAACCGCTCCCAACTGGTGTTCACCACCGCCCGCGGCCGTGACGCCGTCTTCTGGCAGTCCCCGCGCACCCGCAAGCAGGCCCGCCCGAACGTCACCACACCGACCGCCCGGGCCGCCAGCATCGCCGACCTGCAGATTGTCATCGATACTCGCGAGCAGTACGCCTACCGCTTCACCGCCCAGCAGGCCACCACCGTCAAGCGTGCGCTGCCGTGCGGCGACTACGGCATCACCGTCGACGGAAGGTTGATCGCCGCCGTCGAGCGCAAGTCGCTAGCCGACCTGACCTCCAGTTTGATCAACGGCAAACTGCGCTACGCCCTCGGCGACCTCGCTGCTTTGCCTCGGGCAGCGGTTCTCATCGAGGACCGCTACTCGCAAATCTTCAAACTCGACTGGGTCCGTCCCGCCGCCGTCGCCGACGGGCTCGCCGAGCTGCAGGTGCGCTGGCCGGCCGTGCCGATCATCTTCGCCGAAACGCGCCAACTGGCGGAGGAATGGACCTACCGTTAGCTCGCCGCGGCCCGCGCGTGGGCTGAAACCGAACACGCAGTCGCCACACGCATCGGCATCCCCCTCGACGCCACCGAGACCGCCGCCGCGCCCGGCGCCGGATCGCCAACCACCGCCGAAGTCCGCGCCTGGGCACGCGGCGCCGGGATCACCGTCCCCGACCGCGGCCGCCTCCATCCCGACATCCGGCAAGCCTGGCGCGACGCCCACGCAGTGGAGCGGGCTTAGCGTGACTTTCGGTTCCAATGTTCCCGGTCAGCCGAGGCCTTGAGCGACCCGAACAGCCAGCCGGACCCGATGATGGCGCCCAGCGACAGGAACAGCAGGTGGTTGAATCCCATCGGCTTGCGGAGGTGACGGTCGGCGGCCTCGAATTCGGCCTGCGGCGCGGCCTGCTGGTCCACACGTTGACGGAAAGGTCGTGTTACGATATATTTTCGGTGCCAAGGGGTGTGCGCCGCGGCTCCCCCCGCAGGGGCTTCTGGTGGCCGCGGCGCGCCTCCTGTTCATCTTGGCTCACGCAGCGCCGCAGGCGGTTCAGGCCACCACCGGCCGTGGGCTAGGACGGCGGGGCGAACCTGTCATGGGCGTGCATGTCGTAAGGCTCGGTGGCGACCAGCACGCGCCACGCGGCCGAGCAGATGGTCTCCGACCAGCGCATTCCGGCCCTGCCAGGCACCACGGGCTGCCAGGCGGCGGCGACCTCGTCCAGGTGCTCATACAGCGCGGGAATGTCGAAGAACTTCAGCACGTAGATGCAGGCGCTGTGGATCCGGTGCCGTGCGGCGCCAGCATCTGGATCCAGGACCTCCATGATCTCCGCCAGATACCCGGCCAGGTGCTGCAGCGAATAGCCCTGACCGGACTCCTCGAACCGGGACCACCAGGCCGGGCCGCCGCGCTCGGCGGCTGGCACCCACGGCGGAAGCATGTGCATCGAATTGGTGATGATCTCCAGGTCGCTGCGGATATCCGCATTCCGGTCACCGTGCTCCATGTTCTCCTCACATTCCGCTCGCCCGCCGGATTGAGATACATGTTCGCAGCGGTCAGCCAGCGGACAGCGGCCCCACGGGCCGGGGGGCCGCGGCCGGACGCCTGGTCCCGTTGCAGGCGGGCCCCGGTCGAGCCGCGCAGCGGCGTCACGATCGAGGCGGCCGCTGTCGCCCTGTCCCGTCGTGTCACCGGGTTCGCCTGCCGTGACCTGGGGAGTTCACCGCTTGCATGGCCGCCATAGGCCGGTGCCGGTTCTGCTGCTTCCGGCGCCCGCCGTAGCAGCGTACCCGGGGTGGCGAACGGCGGCCGTGGCTTGCGGGTCAGCGTGTGGCGCCGGTCCTGCCGAGGGCGAGCGCGCCGAGGGCGAGCACGGCGATGACGCCGCCCGCCCGCACGTTGCTCCGGTACATCGCCGCCGTGATCGGGAACTTCGCGTCGAGGATGAACGGCGAGATGATCAGCCAGACGCCGGCCAGCGCGCTGGCCGACTGCAGGCTGGGCAGGCCGCGCCCGGCTACCGCCTACACGGCCAGGGCCGCCACCGCCAGGCCGGCGATCAGGTCGTTGACGGTGGCGTTGCCGCCGTAGGCCTGCAGGGCAGGAACCACGGCGAGATCGCCACCCGCAAGCCGGCGAGCATGCCGCCACCGCGCACAGCTGGGCGGCCATGCCCGGCGCGGCGAAGCCGGCGCGCTCGGGGCCGGGCACGGGCATGGCCTGGCTCGCGGCGCCGTCGCCGGGAGCCGCCTGCGCGCCGGGAGGCTCCCGGCCCAGATGATGCAGCTGCACTGAAACGTCCTCGCTGCTCGGGGCGTCCTCGCGGGCCGCCCGCCGGAACCCGGTTGGGCGTCCCGACTTCTATCGCAGCGCGACGTTTATCGTATCTCCTCTAGCTCCCGTGTCAAATCCTGTCCCTGAGCACGCGCAGGCTCATCGCCACGCCATCGGGGTCTGCGGGCTGCTGATCGCGCGGACCCGCCGGGCACCGTCTCGCGCCGCGCTGCCACCTGCGGCCCGGCGCCCAGCTGAATGGTCCGGGCACGCGCCCGTCGCGGCCCGGCGATCATCCGGACTGGTTCGGCGTGTCCGGGCCGGGCGAGTATATCGTGCCGCGAAGTACCGGGACGAGTTGACAATCCCGGCCGAGGCGAGCGATCATTTAGATCGTAGTACGACGTATTGGAGATGCGCCATGGCTCTCCCCCGTCGCCAGCAGCGGATCCTCGAGGCGATCGACCGCCCGATGACCAGTGCAGATCCGCGCCTGGCCTGGCTACTCGGCACGTTCGGCCGGCTCTGGGCCGGTGAACCGCTGCCCGCCGGCGAGCAGCTGCCCACCCCGGGTGAGCCGGTTCTGGTCCGGCCTGTGGGAAGCTCTCGCCGCGGGCGCCTGGCTAGTGCCGCCGCTCACGGACCCGCCCATGACCGATGCAGCCGGAGATCCCGGCGCGGGACACGGCTCTATCCCCGCTCCGCCGGGCCAGGCACGGCAGGCGGCTGACGGGCCCGCCCAGAGCGGCCAGGACGACCGCCGACCACGCGGGAGAGGGTGAGAACTGCCGCATGACGCCACGAGCCCGTGTGATCGCGGTCGCCGCGGGCCTGGCAGTCGTGCTGGCCCTGGGCGGCTGCGCGGCACGCGGCCCGGCGGCGCCGGGCCCGGGCGGCGGCGTGCCGGGCGCGGATGCCGCCGCGGCCGGGAACGGGAACGTCGACATCGGCGGGCCGCTCGGCGGCCGGCCGACGCCGGATTTCACGCTGGTAAACCAGTTCGGCCAGCCCATGTCGCTGAGCCAGTTCCGCGGCACGGTGGTGCTGCTGTCGTTCGACGACGCGCTGTGCACGACGGTGTGCCCGCTGACCACGCAGGAGATGCTGCAGGCCCGGCGGCTCCTGGGCGCCGCGGGGGATGATGTGCGGCTGCTCGGCGTGGACGCCAACCCCGACGCCACCTCCACCGCGGACGTGATGGCCTACTCGCGTGCGCACGCGATGGTAAACCAGTGGGACTTCCTCGCCGGGACCAAGGCGCAGCTCGCGGCGGTGTGGCAGGAATACGGCATCTATGCCCAGGTCGAGCAGGGGGTGGTGGACCACACCCCGGCGCTGTTCGTGATCGACCAGCCGGGGCGGAAGCAGCGGATCTACCTGACCGCGATGGCCTACTCCTCCATCAGCCAGCAGGCGCAGATCCTGGCCCGGCAGATCTCGCGGCTGCTGGCCGGCCACCCCGCGCTGTCCCGGCACTGCCGCTGTCCGCGATCACCGAGGCGCAGATGACCATGCGCCGGGCCTTCGATGCCCGCGGCGGGATCAGCGCGAGAACCCGCGCTCGCACCTGCTCGTTGGCGGCCGGGCGGCCTTGCTCCCTGGCCGGCATCCTGCCTCCGCACGGAGATTTAGGTCGTGATGCGAGGTATTAACCATAGCCAAACTGGCCAAACCTGCCTCTTGGCGCGTCCTGGCAGGCCGGCGGCCGTACCCCGCGAGGCGCCACACGCGCGCATCCGGCGACAGCGAGCCGCCGGGAACCGGCCCGCCCGGCCCGGGATCAATACATCGTAGTACGATATGAATCGTCAGGCACGGATGCTCCGGGAAGCGAGGTTACGGCGTGAAGCGATACAAGTTCCAGGCTTTGGTGACCATGGGCGGGGACGGCGATGGAGGCCCGCGCGTCAGGCTCGGTTCCGCGCCGCGCCGCATGGTGCTACGGGGGCGGAACGACGAAACCGGGCACAGCCAGGTCTTCAGCGCCCTGGTCAGCTGCGAGGACGAAGCCCCGTTCCGGCCGCACGGCCACCAGATGCTCGCGACGCTGCGACTGGCCGGCGACGACGTCACCGACTATTTCCACATCGGCGGCCATTTCGACCTATGGCTGGGCCGCGATGTCGGGCACGGCCTCGTCACCCGCCGCGTGTTCGTCTGACCGCTACCCGGGCGGGGACTCAGCCAAGCTGCTCCTCGTGGAGCAGCAGCACGTTGTTCAGCGCGATCGCCAGCTTGCGCATCTCGGTCAGGGTGACCCTGGTCAGCTCCGTCACCAGCCGGTCGCCTTTCTCGGTCAGCTCGACGCGGACGACCCGGGCATCGTCGGGGTCCGGGCAGCGGCGCACGACGCCGGCCGCCTCCGCGCGCTGCACCAGCCCGAGAGCGCTGTGACTCTGCAGCAGGAGATAATCCGCCAGTTCGCGCACTGACGGCGGCCGGTCGCCGGGATGGCCCTTGATCGCCACCAGCAGCTGATGCTGGACGTGCGTCAGGCCGACCGCGCCGGCCCGGTCCTCGCTCCAGCGCTGGAAGCGGCGCAGGGCGACGCGGAAGGCCAGCAGGTTCTCGAATTCCTGCCGCGTGGGCTGTGCCAGGGAACGCCCCCTTCGTCAAAGTCTCCTGAGATTCCCATGAGCCTACCGGCAGTTGACCCGGGAACGGGCGGGGACATCGCGTTCGGCCGGCGCACATGGAACGGTGAATCATCGGCAGTGATCCTCTGCCGTCCATCCCTGCCAGGAGGCCGGCTTCCGCGTATTCAACTGTCGGCCGGGCCTTTGTGGGGGGCAGTACTGCCCCCGAATATGGGGCAGCGATCCAGCGGTGCCTTGCCTCCCCGGTCCGGGCATGAGCCGTTATCAGAACAGCGGCTCGCAGTCGGCGGGACCACGTCGGCCCCGGCGCGGCGGCCGGAATGGCGGACCGGCCCGGAGCACGGCCTGCACGGCGGCCGCGACGAGCTGCGCGGTCTCCGCGTCGATGACGATGTTCCGGCGTAGCAGCACGCGGCGGACGACCTGCCCGGCGTGCGGGGGCGCGTCCTGCGGGCCGCCGGTGGCCGGGGAGGGACCGGGGCATCGGGCTCGGTCACACCGGGGACTTTAGAAGGAACGGTCCTGGTCCGGCTGCTGGACACGCCGGCGGACCGGTGTATCCCCGACACTGATTCCGCTTGTCCCTGGCCCGTCGCGACTGCTTGTTTCAAGCCGGGCCACGACAGGTTCGCAGTTATCTGAGTCCGTACTCACGTCGGCGTCGGGACGCAGGGGTTTGCCAAAGTCGCAGGCGGTGTTTAGCCAGGCGAGAGGGCTGTGAGGTCCAGGATCTGGAGTGCGCGGTGGGGGTCCTGGGCGCAGCGGCGGGTCTCGGCGGTGTAGCTGGTTACTCCGTGTATGCGGAACAGGGATTCGTCAAAGTCGCTGGTGGTGTTCAGCCTGGTGAGAGGCCTGTGCGGTTGAGGATCTGGAGGGCGCGGCGGGGGTCCTGGGCGCAGCGGCGGGTTTCTTCCGTGTAGCTGGTTACTCCGTGTATGCGGAAGAGGGTGATAACAAGGTTGGCGAACGCGGACCAGACCTGTGGGGCGTTTCCGGTGCGGATGAGTGATTTGTCCTCTTTCCAGATCACGTCGCGTAGCCAATGGGCGTGCTCGATGCGCCAATGGCCGCGGACGTGGGCCAGGAGATCCGGCGGGGCGGCGTCTTCCGCGGTCAGGCTCGTGAGGTAGAGGACGGCCTCGCAACGGGTGCGCCACTGGCCTTTCTTCTTGTAGCTGGTGTACCGCTCGATGAGGATGGCCTGCCGCGCGTCCTCGAATCCGGTGCCCTCGGGGGCGGGCAGGACGCGGATGGTGCGTGTCTCGATCCTGCCGCGGCTGATCTCGCAGGTAGCGGCGGCGACCGGGGTGGTCTCCCAGGGCAGGGCATTCAGCGCGGCGTTCAGGTTCGGCTGGTTGCCCAGGACCGGCCACAGGTAGTGCGCGTCCTTGGCCTTGCGCAGGAACAGCGCGTTGTCCCTGGTCGCCTGCATGGCATCGGAGGTGATGAGCACGTCCTGCAGCGGCAGCGGGCCCAGCAGCGGCCGGAAGTGCGTGACCTCGTTCGCCTTGCCCGACTTGGCGACCTTGTCCTGGGCGATGACCAGGCCTGGAACGTGGGTGACCGCCGCCAGCAGGTGCACCTTCTTCTTCCCGCCGGCCTTGGCGAGCTTGCGTTCCTTGCCGTCCACGGCGACCGCGGGCCGGGCGGGCACGTGGCCGGGATCGCTGGTCACGGCCGGGTCCAGCCAGGGATGAGACGGGTGCGCCCGGGACCAGCCGTCCTCCCTGACCTCGCGGAAGCTGTCCGCGGCCGGCGCCCTGCGCTTCCTGTTCTTCCGCTTCTCTTCCTTCTCG
>Ga0335076_10004622_pt1 | contig 13931 bp, 16 predicted proteins | sample Lox_Sample_25_FD_206717 | JGI IMG/M metagenome (GOLD analysis project Ga0335076, IMG submission 206717) | Soil microbial communities from Loxahatchee National Wildlife Refuge, Florida, United States - Lox_Sample_2.5 | ecosystem: Environmental > Terrestrial > Soil > Wetlands | place: USA... | reverse complement strand
GTGGTGAATTCTCCCTAGCCAAGCGAAAGACATCCCTCACCATTCTGGGTCCCTCTCCAAGATACTTCTGCACGAATTCCGAACCAACCACACGAATAAATTTAGCAGTGGTAGAGTTTGCAACGGCCTTGACAAGCATCGTTTTCCCTGTGCCAGGAGGTCCATACAGTAGCACCCCACGGGGAGGATCAATCCCGATTTGTCTGTATAATTCTCCATGTGTCAAGGGTAATTCCACGGCCTCGCGTAATTCTTGTTTTTGCATGTCTAACCCTCCAACATCGGCGTATGTGACGTCGGGTTTCTCATGTTCTCCCAACATGGCAATTGAGGAGTCTGCTTCAGGAGGTAAAATGTCGACAAGGGCGTTGGAATGTCGGTGAAGTGCAACGCTGGAAGAGGGTTTAAGGAGTTCTCTGTCCAAGGTCGAAAGAATGCGGACGACATAATTCGACCCCGTTGTAGATCCGACAATTCCGGTATTTCGATCTATGGGTTCCAGGAATTGGCCTATGACGAGTGGAACGGATTGTATTCTTTTTACTTCTTCCTGGGCTCGTCCTAATTCTCGTTTTAAGCTTCGTTGTTCGTCTTTGATGTATTCCTACCGGCAATGGTTAGTCATCTGAAAGGCCAGCAGAGTTGGGGTCAGATAAATGCGTACTTCTTGGAGAGTGAGAAATTCGAGGTCTCGTTCGAGTTTTTTGAGGGTTGCGTAGAGGTCTGCTTCGCGCTGGGTTGTTGGGAGGGGGATCGAGGAGACGGTAGCGGCCTTGTGCAGTGGATCAATGGGAAGTTGGATAACAATGCCGCCAGCATCATCGGCCATGTCGACGTCTCGATCGACTGGGAACTCGATGGTTGACTGTGAACTTTGGGGAGAGCTGCACGCGCGCAATGAATTACGCATGCCATCAACCCCTAACCCACACCATGTCAAACGAAAACCGTAGCAGAATCCTTTTCACCAACCGTCCTCGAAAAGGGCCCGTCGCACTTCAAATGTCTCTCTGCGTCCAACCTTGGAAGCTGTCCACTTGCTTCTCCGCTAACATAGAAGTCGTCGCGTCATCCGACGAAATCCTTCTTTCCAACCACATCGGCCGCCACCATCATGGAATCATACTTGTTTGTCTCCTCACGAGCTTTCCGTTGTCCTGCATCGATCCCAGCGATCGAATCCCACAAAATCCATTAGCACTGTCGAATACAGGAATGTGATGGTTTGTCCTGACAACTTCGGCATCCAAACTCAAAACCTTTCGCTCCTCGAGAGTAAAACTCCCCAAGACAATTAATATTCGGAAATCCGAGGGGACAATTTACATCTGAATGCCATTTCGAGAGATCACAACCGTGGTTTCCGTTCTTGCAGCGCCGTCCCGAGAATCTATTATCGATCTTAGAGAGAACTCGGAATTTTCACTCGTGGTCTGCGTCGTTGGCGGACCCTTCTTGTTACAATCCTGCATATGGGCGGACCCCGTACTGGTGCATCCACATCTCATCTGGGCCAAAACGGCTTCCTTGAATAGGACACATAAGTGGCCAGTCTCAGAAAGAATCCCAGGGGCACGGACCACGATCCGGACAACCTTCTTTCAAGTTGTCAAATCCTTGACGCCCTCTGACGTTGACGCATCGAACCCAAGCACCGTCAATCAATATACGCATGTAGAGTTCCCGCCACTCCTCTTTATCTGTTTCATTCTGACACTTGACGACAGGAACCCCAAGCAAAATAACTGGCTCTTCGAATGGTGCACAATTTTCGATGTGCTGAATTTTGCCGAGATCATTGTCAAACAACCTTGCGCTTTGTTCCTATACCCTCAATTGGGAAGGGATTGCGAGGGCGGCCATTGTAGAAAGGGGAATCTGGAGAGGTTTTTTGCTCCCAAGTATTGATCTGATCGTCGTTCGAAAGCCGAAATGATGATCGTGCCTGAGCGGCATTTGTAGCGGTTATGTTATGGATCCTGTTAGAATCAAACTATATAGTACGAAGACCAGTTGAACTTGAAATGGCCATAGATGAGGGGTTTACTTTCTCCTGTGCTGGAAAGGCTAATCATGATTGCACGTTAGTGGTGATGCACGCAGCGGAGGGTACTCAGGATCTTATTGCAATTGGAGATGAGATCGCTTGGACAGATGAATTTCTTCAGCGATATCAACGTACTCGTCGTTTGGCTGTAAAATCATGGCTGGGCCAAGACTTTTGGTAGGTAGCCCTATTTAATGCCTATATAGAAACTTTCGAGGAATATAGCCTTGCTCTGCTGAGACCCACTGTTCGATCCTCACGCCCACACTGATTCTTAAATCCCCGTGCTGACACGCAGTCTTCGATCTCGACTTTTCTGAGACATCTTGATGGATCATTGGAGAACATGGAAGAGCAGCATATTGCTGTCTTGTAAGTCAAACTGGAGCGACCAAATCTTAATTCAAGACGCATAAAGAAAACCTCACTAGGATGGATTCAATGTACATGATATCAAAATATATTTTACACCAGCTGGTTTGTCTCAAACGACTCCATTCAAGAGCCAAAATCTCTCGGTCGCGCAAAGAAACTGATCCCGTCGGCTGTTCTTCACGCTGAAAGCCGACTGCTGTAGACGCACTCTTTCCCTTCAAAACTCTACATCACCCTCTCCAGAAATCTTCTTCAACTCCCATTCTTGTTCAAAGTTGCTCCGCAACTGTGTCAACTGGACCAGGAGAATATTCGCAGCATTGATAACGGCTTCCTTTGGTTCATACCCCTCCTCGGTTTGAACTCGCACCACAACATTATGCTCAAGAGGATGTGGCACTCGGTATGCAGCAAACAGCACATGAACGTCATGAAGGAGTTGTCTGGACGTTAGAGGGGCGGCCATCAGAAGAAGTTATGAATGAAGGGGGGATGTTACGCCCGTAGCATGTTGCCAAGCGTATGGTCTTCCGTTTCAAATGTTATTGTTGCGGCATTTGGGATCTTGGTGTCTGGTTCTAGAGTGACCCTGGAACAGTAAGAAACATGTATTGCACAGAAACGTACTTTTTCTTGCCTTCTGGGACTATGAAGAGCTCAAATCGATCCGGCGCGTTCATGGTGAGGCGGAGCGGAAATTTTTGTAGCACACATTCTTGTCCTTCTGTAAATTCACCTGCCGCTGTCTGCGATCGGCGTCGCGAATCCCCAACTTTGTCGAACGATTCAGCCAAGATGAATTTCTACAAAGAGGCAGCGAAGGTGCTCGATGACCTCATGACTAAGAGGCAAGGGTCACTGAAAAGCCTCGTCTTTAGTTCAAAGCCAGGGAGGAGTGCGTCCGAGCAAAAGCGACTTTACGCCTTACTTTCTGAGGCCTTGAAAAGTTACCTCATATTTGCAGATGGAAGCTCATGAACAGAGAAGGATACTCTAGAAAGTGTGATTGAATCGTCACAGTTACTGAAGATCGAGCGAAAGGTGCTACTTGTGATGGTGCTTTGTTAATCGGAAGACAAAGATTTCTCGGTCCCTGGCACTTGTGCTGGTTCATGATTTATTATGTTCCAAGGGCGGTATTACGGCGGGCACCGGGCCTATTAAAGATGCCATTCTGCGGCACAAGACTAGGTTAAAGGCGGATTTCGTCAAAGCAGAGCTTTGTGCCAATAAAACAACCAGTTTAGCGAACCGTGAGTCGTACCTCGATTGGATGACAGTTAATAACCAGCATTCGTTCCGCGATGGGTCAGAATAAATCAACTGAAAACTACCATGGAGGATTTCTTAAGCATGCTCAACCAACGGGATTTCCGACTTGTCATCGAACTAAATGATATTGAGTCGACCAAGACCGGGTACTTGATTGATTCTAATGTACCAGACCTCCTTGCATTTTCACCCCACTGTCCAATTCAATCAACATTCAAAGAAGAATATGCTTCTGGAGCGATCATTCTACAAGATAAAGCAAGTGCTATCCCGGTTGTTTTGCTGGATCCTCCACGAGGAGCGCATGTGTTAGATGCCTGTGCTGCGCCGGGAAATAAAACCATTCAACTGGCCGCGGCCGTCGGACCTGCTGGACACGTCGTTGCCGTGGAAAGAGATGAAAAAAGGGCAGAGACGTTGCGACAAATGGTAAAAAAGGCAGGAGCGACAAAATGTAGGGCCACCCCCATAATGAACACACTCATGAGCCAGTCACTGAGATCATCAACGCCGATTTTACAAAAGTTGAGCCGGCGGCATTCGGTAGCATAACTTATATCCTGCTCGATCCATCGTGTTCCGGATCTGGTCTTGATCGTCCTGACTATACTACCGACACGGATTCGGACTTACAGAATCGTCTTAAACGATTGGCGAAGTTTCAGACGACTCTCTTGAAGCACGCAATGTCATTTCCCAAGGTCGAAACGATCGTCTACTCGACATGTTCCGTTCACGCTGAGGAAAATGAACGTGTTGTATCGACTGTGCTAATGGAGATGAAGGGATGGCGTATCGTCACGCGAGATGAACAAGCAGATGGACTTCGAAAGTGGCCTCGTCGTGGATTAGTGGAGGAATGTCCTTCGAGGGAAGTTGCGGAGGCCTGTATTCGATGCAACAAGGGGACAGATGGGACCATCGGATTCTTCGCCGTGGCATTTACCCGAAGTCACAAAGAAGCAGGGGTTGAGGAGGAAGAATGGCAAGGGATACCATAGAAGACAGCAAGGAAATAGCATGACATAGTTGCTCCGATTCGTGTCGCTAATATACCCAAGCTCCCCGCGATGCCAAAGACCCGAAGTCCTGGCTATCCAAGGGCAGAGCCATGATCTTAAAGGACGATATCCATGTTCATACAAGAAAATGGACGCGGTGAAAATAATATGAGAATTGCTTGATGAAAAAGTACGGGACAACATTTAATACGAAATGACCATCTTTCTCTACGATGCTCCACTAACGGCCAATCTACCCATTAGCAATTAAAGGACTTTGGTATGAAGATACTTCTTGAGATGTTCAAAGAACGTTTGAAGATTGACATCATCCGTAAAAATCGCCTGGGCGGCTGGTTGACCAAACCCGGCTGCACTCGCATGCGTCGTACTAGGATTCAACTTGCTCAACAAAAACCGTGCTTGCGACCCTCCATGCTGCGTCACAATATACCGTGGCACGGGAAACCTATCCACCAACAACTCCGCAGCTTCCGCCTTTGGTGCCTCCAACAATTCCCTAAAATTCTCATATTCCTCCTGTTCCTGGTACCCAGCCTTCATCCACTGACTAATCTGCAGACCGTGATAAATCAAGATATGGAAGTACGTGTCCATGAGCAAGATGACGTTGTCGGCCAGGGAGGAAGAGTCGAGAAGGACGGGTTCGGGTTCTTTGTCGAATGTGAAGGAGGTTAGAGTTGGCTGGATCATGATGAGGGAGTTTTCGACGTTTTCGACGTTGAGGACAGAGCGCATGAAGGCTGTTTCGTCGGGGGATTGGTTGAAGACTTGGAGGAAGGGGGAACGGCGGAGGTGGAACATGAATTGGGGGTAGATGCTAAAGTTGTCTGCTAAACGGAAGCTCGAGGGGTCATCTTTCTGCACAAAGTTAGGGAAGTCGAAGAAAACAGGGAATACGCGGTAATCGGCGTAACGAGCGCACAGACGGATAAGCATCCGATCAACCCATCGAAGAACGTCCCTATTGTCAACATAATTCTTCATGCGGATTATACGGCCCATCATCAACTTCACTCTTGAACACGGCAATTCTTGCCATGAGAACAGCAGCCGTCTCCTGGTCAAAACTTGCCGGAATGTCCGGACTTCCCCCATCGCGCAAAGGCCTATTAACAGTTGTAACCCTCAACCTCTGACTCCCTGAACTATGCGTATAATGCGTCGTAAACTGAATACTCCCACTCGGCCCAGCAGGTCCCCCACCGACGCCCACGACCCCAGCCGCCTGAGCCACAATCTCAAAGTACACGCCATACGAACTCCTCGGCATCAATCCCGCCATTTTCCATGTTGAGGTTCCACCAAGGCCGATTTCTGTTTCGCCAACGTATGACGATTTATTGCTTGTGCTGATGGCGTGACCGATGAGGCCGGAGACCTTGATTTCTTTCGTGCATTTTACGTCAAGGGTTGCGTTGAAGGCCATGTCGAGGTTTCCTTCTTCGTCGGTGGAGAACATGCGCATGAGGGATTGTTTGAAGATGGAGGTTGTGAAGGAATCGGAGAGGACGACGTGGCCTCCTGTGGAATTGGAGAGGGATCGCATCTCAAGGAGACCTACTTGATCCAATGCCCCAGAAAAAATATCGACAACATGACCATTTGCGGCGGCCCTTTTCGCCAATGCTTCATAATACTAACCAGGTCAGCATGCTTACCATGACCTCCAGGGGGGAGGGGTTTCTTGGGGAAGAGTACTTTCGAGGCCTTGCGGTAGTATTTTGCATTATCCCGCTCAATGTCATGATGTGACCGAATGGGCTCCTTCAACTCTGTCCCCACCACCATCCCTGGCCCCTCCGTACAGGGCCCTCCCGCATACAAAATAATCCTCGCGCCGGAATTCGGAAAACTCGTCTCCATCAACCCTATCGCCACACTCAACGCAGCCCCCGTACACCTGGACGGCCGGCGATCATTTGCGACAGGCCATGGGTCCTTTTGCAATTGCTCAATCGTGCTCGTCAGTTGAAATTCACACTGTGAAAGCGGGAGGAGGAAGCGGGCTGCGGCGCCGTAAGGGCGAGGGGCAATTTGGCCGGCTGGGTGTTGTGGACGGAGGGAGGGGGCCAGGAGGCCTAGCATTTCCTGGATTTGTTTTGCGGTGTATTCTTTTGTGCCACGGAAGACGTACGACTTGGAGCATTCAGAATATCCTAATTCGTGGATTTGCGTCTAAAATCAGCCGAGAGTAGAGTTGTTTGGGGACCATGGTGCCATAAGTGATGAGGCCGATGAGGGCAGTTTGCGGGAGAAGACTCAAGCTCACGATGAGGGTATCCTTTAGCGCCTGTAAATCCGAGTCATCCAGACAGGTGTCGACAACGTAAAGGAAGATCGGGGCATGTGCGGCACTTTTACTGAGAATGTACTCGATGGTGGTGAATTGAGGTTGCAACTCCAACGGCATATTCCCCGGCTGAATATTCGAGTAGTAATTTGGCAACGGCTGGCGCGACAAACAAAACTATCCCCCCAGAAGTTAGCCCCTCGGAACACTTTCTTACTCGTGGCGGCGGTTTCGATGAAAAAGGGAAGATCTCAGGGGCGAAGAGGGGGTGTCAGTACCTGACAAGTCCATGTTTTCGAGGCAATGTCAATCCCGCAGAAGGGGTTCAGAATAGCTTTACACCGACACACGACAGGCGGGTACTCCACAGGGGGTAATTCCGCGGGGCGTGTTTTGAGGGGGGTGTAGAGAGCGCCAATGGGGACGACTGTTCTGTTTGCTTCGATGCGCGTGGTTGGCCAAGTATTCCATGAGAAGCTGATGCCATCAGCCTCTTCCTGCATGGACGGGTCGAATGGCTCTGCTGCAGTTGGGGGTGGGGCCACCGCCATTTTGCGCGTTCTCCTCGCGAAGAGCTGGCTGGATCTGCGCGGGAAAAGGTGATGATGTGGCACGCTGCCAGACACGAAATTTCGATCTGGTCCGAGGTTCAGCCCCTTTGAAGCCATGCGAATGAAGAATAAACATCTCCCGGAATATTCATGTTATTTCTCAAACCAAATTATAACAAACTTGACGCTTATATCTCGGTAATTTCTATTTTAATAAAGAAAGAGTCAAACCCAATCTAATTCAAAATGCTAAATATCTTTAGAAACATCAAAAATTAACAACGTCGACTGTGTGTAATTATATCTGCCCAGAACGATTAGTGAGATAACTTCTCGAAATTTCCAGGTTTGTTAGAAACCCTAACCCTGTCCTGCTGGATGAAAAATCACCGCAGCTGCTTCGGGGCACGCCAACTCTCGTCATCACACATCGCCATCATCAGAACGGGATTGCCTGGGAGGCCATCAGCTGTAGGCAGAAGAGAAGGGATTTGTGCTTGACGGACTGTCACCAGTTAGATCATCGTCCGCTCGGACACTCTCCGGATTAGATAGCCCTTTCCTCCGTCGTTTGTTTCTTCTCTTGTTCTTCTCCGCTTCCGGAATCAAGACTTTTTCTTTTCCAATTTTTCAAAGCGAGAAATCCTTTGACCTCCTGTTAACACTGCAGAAGATTACATCTTCTATCCTCCTCCCCACCAGAGGTTCGCTCTCACTCTCACTGCTCTCGGCAGCCCTCGGAAAGCCCTCCTTTTACTTCTCCACCCCAATCCTTCTTTCACCCCATCATGAGTCACGTATACTACAAATTCAAATCCCAAAAGGATCCCTCCCGAGTGGTCTTCGACGGCCCGTCCATCTCTGTTTTCGACCTCAAACGCGAAATCATCCAGCTCAATAAACTCGGCTCCGGAACAGACTTCGACCTCTTGATTTACGATGAATCCACCAACGAAGGTACGGATGTCCATGGAGAAGCGATTAACCTGGTAGAATACACTGATGATAACTTCATGATCCCGCGGGCAACGTCGATTATCGTCCGACGTCTGCCGCCGGCGAAACCAGGTAAGGGGACCGCGGTGAAATATGTCACGGGGATCGTTGGGAACACTCGAGGTTCACGGAATGAACCGCTGACAAAACGTATGAATGAGGTTACTGCTAAAGCGTCTGCACCGGCTGTTGTCGCCTCGGTACAGTCGACTTCCTGCACCGGACCTAATGTTCAGGGTGATGATGAAAGCGCCGCCATCGCAAAAATGATGTCCGCCCAAAGCGCCAACTGGGACTCCCAACAAGAAAAAATGGCCCACGCAAATCCGGTCTATACGCACCGTAAAAAACTCCCCATCTCGGTCCCGGATAAGGCGCCACCACAAGGCTACATCTGTCATCGCTGCGGAGAAAAGGGCCATTGGATTCAAGCCTGTCCGACCAACAACGACCCCCAGTTCGATAATAAACCGCGGATTAAACGCACCACCGGGATCCCTAAAACCTTCTTGAAAAAGGCGGAGAAACCCGTTTTCGATGAGGATGGAGGAGAGGGTGGTAAAACGAATGGGATTATGTTGAATGCGGATGGGGAGTACGTTGTTGTGGAACCTGATTCCAAATCCTGGGCGACGTACCAAGCGAAACAGAATGCTGGAGGAGAGGCAGATGTGTACTTGCAACCATTGCCGGCCGAACATAAAGATTGGGAATGTGGGATTTGTGGCAAGTTGGTTCGGGATGCAGTGCGGACGCCATGCTGTAAGAAACTCTTTTGCGATCAGGATATTCAGTCTGCCTTATTGGAATCAGATTTTGTGTGTCCAGCTTGCAGGACAGATGATGTCTTATTGGACTCACTGGTAGCTGATGAGGGTGTGAGAGCAGAAGTTGCAGAGTATGTTAGTAAGTGGGAGGCTGAACGAGCAAGGTCGATGAGTCCACCTGCGACGGAGGAGGACGTGAAGAGGGAAACGTTCAGTCCTCCCACACCTTCCCGGAAACGATCACGGTCCCCTGCGCCTACAGAGGAAGCGACCAATAAAAAAGTCGCCAGGCAAGACGATTCAAAATCCCCCAACATGCCTAAATCGACGCCCCCAACAATTCCTCCCAACCAGCAATTCAATCAATTCCAGCAACAACAGCAGCAACAATTTAATATTCCCCCTTTCATGCCTGGAATGCCGCCAATGCCATTCCCGCCGTTCCCCCCCGATCCATTAATGATGGCAACCATGGGCATTCCTCCTCCACCGATGCCCGGCATGATGCCACTCATGCTTCCGATGGGACCAGTGATGTTCCCCCCGCAAGGATACAATCAACAGGGGTACAACCAGGGTTATAACCAGGGAAATAGTCAGGGATATAATCAGATGGGGAATCAGCTGTATGGAGGGGAGAATGCGGCATATATGAGGAAGCCGACGAATGAACGGGGGATGAGACGGGTACAGAGAGGCGGTGGTGGAGGGGCAGGGAGAAGTCAGGCGGACTATAGAGAGTTGATATGATACCTGGGATAGCATTTGTAGAATAATCCCCATAGCCCAGAAATGAAAATTATCAAGTCACTCAGTGCACTGTTTATGATTCTCACTGAATCACCAATAAAGTCGGGATGCTTGAATGGACTAACAAGTCAATTTGCAAAGCTTTGAATTCAAAAGATAGTTTCCTATCAAGATTCAGATCACCATATAAGAAATTCCGACGCGCAAAGATTCACATCATCAAATTTATCTTCCCCGTGCAAGCATCTCTGCATCCTCCGAGACCAACTTCATTCCGCCGCCTCAGGCTTAGCATGATAATTGACCTTGTCATTCCAAAACAATGTCGTATCCCCATCCCCCCACCAAAACGCCTTGGTTCGAATATTCTGATATGGGAATTCAATTTTTTCGTCCGGGAGAGGGCCATGGACTCGATGATTGTGGTGCTCGCTGTATAATTTGTAGGCATTGAAGAGGGAGATGATGACGGATGGGAGTGCAATGTACAAAGTCACCTTTCGCCAAAGGTCTATGCATCAAATGTCAGCATAGGTCCAGAAGAAGGGAGGTGCGGATGGAGCGGGGAGGGAGGGAACCAGCGGTGTGACTCGCATGGACCTTGGATGCCTGACGATCGATGGCGAATTTGGTGGTGTATTGGATGCGACGGATTTGTTGTCGGAGGAAGGGTCGGGTGGAGGGGACGACCTTGGTAAAAAGCGCGGGTGACGACATTGTCTCTACAGCAAATGGAATCAGCATGGAATTGGGCAAGAATCTGTGGATTGATGATGATTTTGGCGACGTACCGATGGTCAGTGGATGGAACGAAGCGATGGCAAGCAGTCAGCGTCCTCCTGCGTCGACGGATGGTCACACCCGCCGGTATTTGGAATTTCGAAGCGAGCTAATTGAGACGCAGGCTTACACACCGCCCCCGAGATTGGACATAACGAACTTTGGATCGCCATCGCCATCGCGTCCTTGTATCGCCACAGTCTGACATCCTGATACCCTCGCGTCTTGTGTCCCTGAACCCAGACATGGATTGAAGTTCTTATAATGATGTTGGTCACGATGAACCTCAACCAACGGAAGGTGGAGTTCGAGCCACCATGAAGATTTCTACGACTTTTCCAAGACTTTATGCTTTATTCTGGAGTTATCAAAACACTATTTTATTCCCCATCTACCAAGGAGGTAGATTGACATGAACACCGAAGCTCTCACATGTATCTTGTCCCAATTCAAGTGCCTAACGTTAGCTTGCAAAGGTCACGGGCCAGCATTGTTACTCTTTTGCGATCATCATTACAGCATTTTTCTTTAAAGCAGCCATCCAACATGTGCTGATACAAGTAACTTTTGCATAGTCTTGTGGCGTATTCCACACCAAATCCAAGGTCTTTGCATTCCGGAGCATATATCTTTGCGTATTTGGGATTGAAAATACACCTTTGAGCGCAGCTAGGTGTAAGATTCAAGTTGTTGACAGCTCGAGCGCCAAGAACAGTGGGGTCAAATGCCAATGCATATGAAGCAAGTGCTGAAATGATACAGACTGCGGTGAACTTCATCATGTATGTTAGCAAAGTCATGGAGCTAAAGGATTTAATTATTAAAATTATCTGAGACACTGATCTTACACGATCTCACTCAACGCAAATCTATGCAATAACCACCGGGTTTCGGCCATCCGATGTCGATGGAGTTGCCCAATTATGTAATTGAAGGGCCAACCGTCGTCCTCACGTAACATGAATATGTCTCTTTCACATTCGTACCATTTCGTCATTCTATACGGCGCAGCTACCATGAAATGATTTCGGGGGGATCGCAGATCGTCCCGACTGTCATTAATTCAATTGATGCACTTACACTCATGGTGATGTAATCGCCTCAACATAACGTATTTGCCATAAGCAATCTTGCCGCTGCCGGTGAAGAAGTCAAGAAGTGAATAAATGAAATTGAATCGAAACATTGGTTTGGAAATCTCACGTAGCGCTGCGAGGGCTTCCCAACGAGCCTCTACGTGCCAAGCGATGTGGCCGGTGCCAGAGGGAAACGACGATAAAGGACGACGAAGGGCGAGAAAAGACACAGGCGACCAGTGACGACGAGCCCTGAGAAGCCGAGAGGAGGAAGAGAACAAACAACGGTTCAATAGAACGGAAAAGAATTGATTCCTCCTTGACGGCAGAAAGATAGCAATCCGGCGGCATCGTACCTTCTCTTCAGGCTGAATACTTGAAACAGGAGGAAGGAAGAACATAGAGGCCGTCACGGCGTTTAAATCGCCATAAGAAAACGACGCGTCGGAGGCACCGGAGAGGATGAGATCCGAAGTACATGGCATCCAATGGGCCGGGCGAAAGAAAGGGCATCAAGAATGCCAGGGGAAAAGAGATCCGGCAATTTCGCGGCGTTGGACGGTCGGCCGGAGGAAAGGGCGTTGAAGAAGCCAGGAAAAGAGAGGTCGATCGATGTAAGAGCGTCGGATAGACAAAAGGGAAGAAGCGAAATCGAGGGACCGCCGCCGATCCCGCTCAGATCGTCTGCGTGGTTTGGGTTAGATTGGGGTAGAAAATATATGGTGCGCATCCGCGACAGACATATACGCACCTTGTTCTCAAGGCTTCTGGGGGGTATTCGAAGATCATTGCCATGAAACGGAAGGGCCGCTTGAGTTCGAAGGGGTAAGTACCTAATCAACCCCGCGATATTGGACCCCGCTAAGCATGGTAGCGCGCTTCCTTCAAGCGACGCGGCCAATTTGGGGCGGCTCCCGTTTGACATCCTCTTTCAAATTTTCGGCCATATCGACACGAGAACGCTCACGGCCCTTTTAGGTCTTTCAAAGACCCTCAACACTGCGGCCAATACTTTTCTATGGAAGCACGTGGATCCTGGCTCCGCAACGCAAGACCGCGAGATAAAAGCCCATCTTCAACGGCATCCCAGATTGCTTCACTTTATTCGCTCGTACGTCAGCCATAGCATATCCGCCTTTCCTTGGCTTCTACCGCGACTTTCGATTGCCGGCGAGGTGCAGTTGAAATGGGATTCTACTACGGAGAGAGGAAACCCGTTGTACCGATGCATGACCTTCCTTGCGTCATCAAAGTCGACGATGTGCATTGCGCAACTTGACTTGGTTGTTTGCACTCTGCAGGATGAATCACTGGTTCGACGTATTCAATTGTTCACGGGACTTCGTATACTTCGAATCCGACCTCCACCGGACTTACCGGAACATCGATTGGGGCTGGGCATTCCCCCGTCGCAACGCTGTCGACTCACTGCGACGGGGCTCGTCGATTTGGTACAGTCGCCTACCCTTGAACACTTGATTGTCGACAAACTCAACTCTCAATCACTGGCAATCTCCCGTAAGAGACTTCCCGGTTTACGCTCGATCGATGTTCAGTTGGCGGTCAGGTCAGCGGATCTCACAACGACATTGTCGATTATGATGCACGAATTGAAACAACAGAATTTATTCTTTCGGTTTCGCGTCGGTGAAAATGTGTATGACTCGCTCGTTCGGCGAGGATATGGGACTTACCACTCGCATCAATGGCTTCAGAATCGGAAGCTCGATCCAACCTTCATTCTGCGTTCACTTTTCGACTCCATGCTTTATATGAATCGAACATTTAACCGCCATGACTCCATCGCCGTTGTACGAACGTTCCCGTGGTCAGGAGAACTCGATAGAATCAAAGACTGGATAAACACAGTTAGTACCCATCCCACGACCTTTTCGGTTCATATCTCCTGCCATTACCAATTCGACATCATACCAAAGTCGTCGAATTACTTTATATTTAAAGCATCTGGAGACATCGCGGAATCTGTTCTCGAATATTTTGT
>Ga0335076_10004618_pt1 | contig 13939 bp, 15 predicted proteins | sample Lox_Sample_25_FD_206717 | JGI IMG/M metagenome (GOLD analysis project Ga0335076, IMG submission 206717) | Soil microbial communities from Loxahatchee National Wildlife Refuge, Florida, United States - Lox_Sample_2.5 | ecosystem: Environmental > Terrestrial > Soil > Wetlands | place: USA... | reverse complement strand
GAGATCGCGCTCTCGGTTTCGCAGGGAGGATTCTTTCCCGTCTCCAGCAAGGTCGTGACACGGTTCGATTTCAGCCACCACTCCGCAATGAGTCGATCACTGGGCAGGCCTCCTTGCAGCGGCGATGAAGTGATGCCGTACTGGTTGATGTTGTAGCGGCGCGCGACCGCTCCTAGCTTCTCAATGTTGAGATAGGCATTCTTGATTTCGAGCGGATCAAAGGTCCACTCGATCAGTTCAATTCCGCGACTGAGTGCGTCTTCGCGCTGCATGAGCTTCATGCGGCGACCGAGTCCCCCGTTGCGGTATTGCTTGCGAACGGCGAGCATATGGGAGTGCAGGTAGACGTGGCCGCAGCGCGTCCCCGGAACCGAGAGCGCGAATCCGATCATCTCGTTGCTATCGAAAGCCCCGATGACCTGGCCTCCAACCTTGTCGGCTACTACGAACATGCGGAGGGGTACCAATTCGGCGTCGGTGAAGTTCCAGACTTCTTTCTGCAGGGTAACGCAGGAGCGAAAGTCTTCAATGCTGTGACAGCGGCGGAGCGCCACGGCGTCGGCAGTCACGCGGTTCTTTCCTCCCCGGATTGGCGCTCATGCCGTTTGGCCTGTTGCCAGAGAGACTCCAACTCTTCCATCGGCGCCTGATCGGCCGAACGGCCGGATTCGTGCAGCCGGTCCTCCATCCACTGGAATCGTCGCTTGAACTTGCGATTCGTCTTGCGCAGCGCAGATTCGGGATCCACAGAAAGATAGCGCGCGATGTTCACGAGAACGAAGAACAGATCGCCTACTTCCTCTTCCAGCTTGCCCTGCAATTTTTCCGAAATCACGGTGCGCCCTGATCCGGCCATTCCTCTTCCCTGCGGCCGCGGACCGGGTTTGGGGAATTCCTGAAGGTGCTCGCGCAGTTCTTCAGTTTCTTCGTGCAACTTTTCGAACAGGCCTTCCACATTGGGCCAGTCAAAACCGACTTGGGCCGCACGCGAGCTCACCTTGTAGGCTTCCAGCAGCGAGGGCATCGCCGAGGAAATTCCGGCTAAGACGGAGTGCATTTGGCTCGTCTTCTGACTATCGTCGGTCTTGCTTTCGCCCTGCTGCTTCTTTCTCTCCTCCACCTTCAGGGCTTCCCAGTTGCGCTTGACCTCGGCCGAGGTATCGGCCTTCACATCGCCGAAGACGTGGGGATGACGATTAATGAGCTTCGTGGACAGCCGATCGAGCACGTCGTCGATGGAAAACGAGGACTGCTCCTTCGCCATTTCGGCATAGAACAAGACCTGCAGCAGCAGGTCGCCCAGTTCTCCGGCTAGTTCGTACCAGTCGCGATTGTCGATCGCTTCCAGCACTTCGTAGGTTTCTTCGAGCGTATAGGGCTTGATCGTGTCGAAGGTCTGTTCGCGGTCCCAGGGACACCCCCCGGGCGCCCGCAGCCGCTCCATGATCTGGACCGCGCGTTCGAAACGTTCTCCAGTTGTGGTCATCCGGCAACCAATGTAAATGAGCGCGGATGCGCGAAGCAATGAGCGGGCCCACTTTGCTTATTCACCGCATTCGAATGCCAACACTCCGGCAACGGAGAGCAGCCAACACCGGATGGGTCTCGACATTCCGCGCCGGTCCGTTTCTCCACCAGTGGTTACTTTCGGTATCATTTCTAGAAAGACCGGCGGGAATCTGCCTGCGAATCGGCTGGACTATCGTCACTTTAGTCCGTCCAAAAAAAGGCGGAAAATACCTGCAGATAGGCGTGTACCCGGCATCTCCAGGCAAGCCCCAGGCCGGGCAATTCAGGTCCCGGAGTGGCGCGAATTCATGAGTTTAGCAGTCAAACCTCGGCCCTCCCTTGAAAGTCAGCATTTTCAAGTGGTCGTGATTGGCGGCGGGATCAATGGCGTCGCTGTCGCGCGGGAATGTGCCCGCGCCGGAAAGCGAACCCTGCTGCTGGAGCAGAACGACTTCGCGTCGGGCGTCACCAGCCGATCCACCCGAATTATTCATGGCGGCCTGCGCTACCTGGAGCATGGCGAGATCGAGATGGTGCGCGAGTCCGTACGCGAACGCGAGCGCCTTTTGCGGGAGCGGTCTCACCTGGTGCACCCGGTGCACTTCGTATTTCTGCTCAATGAGCATAGCCAGCGCAGCGCCATGAAAGTGCGCGCCGGACTTTGGCTGTACCAGAAATTCGCCGGCAAGAAGCCGGCCCCGGTCAGCGAGATCGAGAGCATGAGGCTGTTGCGCGCCCTGGATGCAGGTCACCAATGGCTGATGCTCAACTACGAAGATGCGCAGTGTGAATTTCCCGAGCGCCTGGTAGCCGAGTGGCTGACCGAAGCGATCGAAGCGGGCGCGGTAGTGCGAAACCATGCCGAGGTTCTGGCCGTCGATGTGACCCATGGCCGGGCGCGCGGAGTGCTGGTGCGCGATCGCGTGACGGGAAAGGATATGCGGGTCGATGCGGGATGGATTCTGAACTGCACGGGACCGTGGGCTGACCGAGTGTGCCAGCGTTCATCGGTCCGCACGAAAACGCCTATGCTCGGCGGCGTACGCGGATCGCATATCGTGCTGCCGCGCTTTCCGGGTTCGCCGACCGCAGCCGTGTATACCGAAGCTGCGGATGGACGGCCGGTGTTTGTGCTGCCGTGGAACGATCAGATTCTTGTCGGCACAACCGAAGTGTCCGATAACGGCGATCCCGGCCGGACCGCTCCCTCGTCGGAGGAAATCGAGTATCTGCTGCGTACGTCGGCGCAGCTTTTCCCCAAGGCAAAGATTTCGCCGCACGACATTCGATACGCGTTTGCGGGCGTGCGGCCGCTGCCCAGTTCAAAAGACGATAGGCCTTCAGCAGTGACCCGCCGGCATTTCCTACACGATCATTCCGATGAAGGAGCCGCGCGGTTGATCTCGGTGATTGGCGGCAAGCTCACTACAGCAGCTTCCCTGGCGCGTGAGCTGGCACGCAAGATCGGGATCGCAGTGCCCGAGCCGGCTTCCGTTGCGGTTGGGCCCGGCAGTGCACTCGATCCACTGCTCGATCAGGAAGTGGTGGAGATTGCCCGGGCGGGTTCGGTCAGCGAGGAGACCGCGCGCGGCATGATGGAGTGGCACGGACAGCATGCCATGGATATTGCCCGCATGGCACTGGTTGGAGCGGAGTTGCGAGCGCCAATTTGTCCGCACACTTCGCACATAGTGGCTGAAGTCGTCGAGGCGTATCGCAAGGAGTGCGCGGTGACTCTGGCCGACGTGTTGCTCCGCCGAGTTCCCGTGGCACTGGGACCCTGCTGGTCGGATTCCTGCAGCCGCGAAGCCGCGCTGCGCGTGGGCGCGGTCATGGGATGGAACGATCACGACATGGGCGCCAACCTGGAAGCATTCGAAACCGAGCGGGCAGCGTTCCTGCATCGCCCCGCTCGGCGCAGTTCCGCGCTGGAAGCGGCTGCGGACTGAAGACGGCTCTGGTCACTCCTCAAAAAGAAATGACATTGAGCAGTTTCAACAGTGAAGACGGAATGTAAACACTCCCGGTCCTAAGATTTACCGCCAGACCCCACGGTCCGCCCTTGATGAACTGCGTTCCCACAAGTGACTGGGTATTTCCATTGATGATGAAGACCTGATTTGCACCGGGGTCCGCTACCCAGATCTGGTGGCGGACGCCCAATGTCACATATTTCGGATCAGCAGCCGGAAGATCGATGGTGGATGCAACGGTTCCGGAAGCGCCGTCGATGACGAAGACTTTCATCCTTAAGCTGTCGCTGGCATAAATCAAGTTCATGCTCGAATCCACCGCAAGGCCCGGAACAAATTGCGCATCTGATATGGAGAACGTGTTGGAGACCTGAAGTGAGCTTCCATCAATTACAGCCACGCTGGGCGGAACGGTTCCCACCGCGACATAGGTGAGGTTGCGCTTTACGTCGATGGCCAGGTCTTCCACGACATTTGTAAATGCAACGGTTGCGATAACACTGTTGGTGGTTCCGTGAATGACCCTGACCGTGTTGTCGCTGTCGGAGCAATAGATGAGATTTGTTGAGGGATTTACGTGCAGGTAAGTCGCCCCGGGCACGTCGATGGTCTGAGTGACGGTATTTGATCGGCCGTCGATGACATCTACCTTGCTATCGAGTCCGGCGAATAATGCCACGTAGACCATGTTGGTCCCTGGATTCACGGCGATGCCCAGGGGCTGGCCGCCAACCGTTATCGTAGCGATTACTGTATTCGTGGCTCCATCCACCACGGAGACGGTACCGTCGCCAGAATTTGATACGTAAATGCGATTGGTCACCGAGTTCACGGCGACGAAATCCGGCGACTTGCCCACCGGGACACGGCTGACGGTCCGGCCGAAAACTGAAAGTTGGAAGAGGACTAGCGCGAAAAGAAAAGCGAGGCAATTCTGCATAGGACAATCCCTGAGCGGAGGAGGGATTCTCCTACTGATCTAGCGTTCGGTCAAGGTGCTGTTTTTTGCAACCTGAATGTGATCTCGCTTTAGCCGAGATCGGCAGCGTCCGTGGTTACCAAAGATTAGACACACACCGCCGTTATCTGGGCATCCCGAAAACAGCTCTTTACACTGGCGACGAGTACTGTGCATTTGCTCGGATTCCGGGGCGACGAACGATGTTGATTCCTATCAAGCACGAAAATATGACGGCCCGGCGTTGGCCGGTGATCACGCTTTCCTTGATCGCCATCAACGTCATCGTCTTTCTCTTCACCATGACGGCCATGGATAACGAGGCGCCGGAATTGGGCGAGGTGAAGAGCCACATCCTGATACTGGCGGCGCTCCATCCCGAGTTGAAGATGCAGCCCCAGGCGCAGCATCTGGTGGACGGCTTCAAGCAGAGCCATCCGGAACAGTGGAAGCACGTCCAGGATCCCTATCGCGATGTGATCGACGCCTACGACGCGCGCTTGAAGATGATGGAGGACACGTCGAAGCTGCAGGTCGAGATGGATTCGCTCAATGATCAACTGGTTAAACTGTCGTCTACTTCTATCGCGGAACAGTACGCCTTTGTTCCCGCCAATCCAAGGCCGATCAGCTATCTCACGGCAAACTTCCTGCATGGCGGCTGGCTGCACATCATCGGCAACATGTGGTTCCTCTGGTTGGCAGGATTCGTCCTGGAAGATGTTTGGGGACGCTGGCTCTACTCAGTTTTCTATCTGATCGCAGGTGCGGCCGCGCTGCAGTTCTATGCGTGGACGAACCCCGGCAGCATCACACCCACGCTGGGCGCATCGGGCGCGGTGGCGGCGCTCATGGGAGCGTTTCTGGTCCGTTTTCCGAAGATGAAAATCGAGATGGCGTGGCTGTTCATGTTCCGCCTGAGAAAATTCCAGGCACCTGCCTATTGCCTGTTGCCGCTTTGGCTTCTGACGGAAATTTTCTACGGATCGTTGATGGGATCGTCGGGCGGCGTGGCGCACTGGGCGCACGTTGGCGGATTCTTGTTCGGAGCCGCCGCAGGATTCGGCATCCAGCACTCGGGTCTCGAGAAGAAAGCCAACAAGGCGATCGAAGAGAAGATCACCTGGAATGCGGCTGATCCGGAAATTGAAAAAGCCAACGACATGATGGAACATGGCCAGCTTCCGGAAGCGATCTCGCTACTGACGGGCCTGGTCGCGACCAAACCCAATTCCCTGGAAGGCTGGAACCTGCTGCGCCAGATCTATTATCGCCAGAACAATACGAAGGCGTACCTGGAGGCCACCATCAAGACGTGCAGCCTCCGTTTGCGGGCGCACGAAGTAGAAGCGGCGTTTCAGGACTATGCGGAATTCATCGACTCGGGCGGCGGAAAAATGCCGGCAGCCGTGTGGCTGGAGTTGTGTAAGGGCGCGGAAGAAAAACAGGAATTTGAGCGTGCATTCACGGAGTACCAGCAACTGGCCGCGGCGTATCCAACCGAGCGTCAGGCCTTAACGGCGCAGCTCAGCGCTGCCCGCCTTTGCCTGAAGAAACTCAACCGGCCGCAGGATGCGCTGGCGCTGTATCAACAGGCGGCTGCCTCTCCCATTCCGCATCTCGATTGGGAAACGCTCATCCAAAGCGGCATTAAAGAAGCTAGCGCCGCTGTCGCAGGAGGCTGCGCCGCGGCGGCTGGCGCTCCGTAGCATTCATTCATCAAGGAAACATCCTGGGAACCTGGAGTCGCAGGCTCACTCCGAAAGCGTTTTGCAGAGCAGCGCAGGATCATCGGAAATCAGGCCATCGATCCTGTAACTGGCCAGCCGCTTGATGTCTGCGGGTCTATTCACCGTCCATGCCAGAACCTTCTTGCGTTTGGATTTCAGTTGCTCGGCCAGGCTAGCCGTTAGCAACGCGTGTTGCGGAATCATGTACTCGACTGGCACTTCCGTCCATTGCTTAAGCTGAGACTTGGTCTCCGCGATCAGGCCGAGCGGGATTGAGATGTCCAGCTCCCGTAACCTCTCTAAAACCTCCGGGAGGAATGACGAGACCACAACGCCACGCTTCACGGGATATTGGTGCAGCAAGCCGATCGTGATCTCTTCCAGCCCCGCAACCTTGAGTTCGATGTCGAGAAATGCACGCTCGTGATATCGCTGGAGAACCTGCGGTAGAGTGCACAGTCGTCCAACGTCGGCTGCCTTCGTCTTTTGAATCTCGAGCGCCCCAATCGTGGGATCGTGGCAGATTACTGGTTGGCCGTCTGCGGTAAGGCGAACGTCGAATTCAAAACCATCGCAGCCTTCCGCCAGAGCCTGATCGAACGAGGCGATACTATTTTCTGGGATGGACTTGCGGGCGCGAGCCCCGCGATGACCGAGGCGCAACAAAGGTGTCATGCCGACATCAGTCGAGATCGAAGTCGCGGATCGGCTTGCCCGTGTCCGGCGACTCTTTCGCCTTCTTTAGTGCTTCCTGGAACTTCTTTTCCAGCAAGTCGGAAGCATGTTTCTGCGCTTCCACCGACTGCTGAAAAATGGACTCGCGCCGTGTGTCCTGTTCGCGCATGGCCTTGGCGGCGGCTTCCATGTCAGCAAAAGTTTTCGGTTTCACCGCCGGTGTGTGCGCGATAACCGCACGCGTCTCGACGTCAACCTTGAGCGTGGCACTACAGCACGGACACATCACTTCGAAGTTGGGGACCTTTTTCGCCATTTGTGCGAATGATATCGCAAATCCAGGATCGGCGGTCAGGGACGATCACCGCCTGATCTGTATGGGGAAGATATGAAGCAGGTTCAGCATCTCCCAACTCAGCAGCAGCACCGAAATCAGAACGACCATGACGGCAAGGAGTTCCCCAAAGCTCAGGCCCCGGCGCCCAGGTTCAAAGCGCCGTGCCGCCAGGCTAAGGATGTTGAGTGTGGCAAAGCCGAACACGACGGCCCAGAGAATGTTGTAAACGTCCTGCCGGTGGGGCATGCGGTACCACATAGCCAGGGTCGCGCTAACCACCATCGCAGCATGCGTGCGGCCTGCGGCATAAAAAGCGATTCCTGCACGTGTGGTTCGCGAGATGGTGGAGATCAAGGAGACGGTCGTTGGCAACGCCATTTCTTTCGATGTGTTCAAGCTCTCACCCGGGCCAGAGATGGATATTACATCTTTATTTCGACGGAATCACCCGACCGGGACCATCACGCCATATTTAGGACTTCCTTCGTTAATATGGATGCATGGCGAAACGCCGTTTCATTTTCTTCGATGTAGGCAATACTCTACTTTTCCCCAATCGCGCCCGGATGCTTGCACCACTGGAGTCACGTCTTCATCCTACCCTCGATGAATGGCAGTCTCTCGAGCGTCGCACCAAACAGGAGTTTGATGCAGAAATGTCTGACGGGCGCATCGACCACGGCTTCTGGTGGACTTTCCACACCTATCTGCTGCAGGACCGGAACGCCCTGGATGATTCAGTGCGGAACGCGGTTGTCGCCAACACCCAGAACTCCGCCAACTGGGATCAGATTCTTCCCGGAACGCGAGAAGCGATCGATCGCATTGCCCGTGACTACCAGGTTGCCGTAATTTCCAACGCGGACGGCAAGATCGACGCCGTACTGAGGCGCTGCGGCATCTGCGACTGCTTCTCTACCATCACCGATTCCGGCATCGTGGGCCATGAGAAACCGCATCCGGCGATCTTCGCGGCGGCTCTGAAGGCCATGAAGGCAGAGGCCGCAGAGAGCCTCTACGTCGGCGATGTATATTCTGTGGACTATGTAGGTGCCACACGGGCTGGGATGCAGGCGGTACTGTTCGACGTGGCGGGAGCTTACCGTGAGCGGGGACTACCTCGTGTGGAGTCACTCAGGGAATTGGAAGACTGGCTGCGGAACTAGTCTGCATTTGCGATAGACTGCTTTGACTTTATCGGTGGGAATGGGGGCGCATGTTTGATTCAACTCGACTCTTTCTTTTTCTGACCGCGGCGGTCCTGCTGGCGATTGCTCCGGGACCGGGCATGCTCTACGTGCTGGCGCGTAGCCTGGCGGGCGGCAAGCGCGAAGGCGTCCTGTCTGCGCTGGGCACATTCTTTGGCGGTATGGTGCATGTGTTCGCCGCAGCGCTTGGTATCTCGATCATCCTCGCGAAATCAGCAGCAGCGTTTGCGGTGGTCAAGTATGTGGGAGCGGCCTACTTGTGCTTCCTCGGAGTCCGCATGATTCTGGATGCGAGAAAAGAGAAGAACGGCGAATCGCTCTCTGAGGTCGGCGCACCCGCGCGCAATCCATTGTGGCAAGGCGTAGCTACGGAAGTGCTCAATCCTAAAACCGCGCTGTTCTTTCTGTCTTTCATTCCGCAGTTCGTGGTACGGAGCAGTGCACACGTGTTCCTGCAGTTCGTAACCCTGGGGACGATTTCCGTGGTGCTCAATACGACGGCCGATTTGCTCGTCATCGCGCTCGCGGGTCCGTTGGGGGAGAAGATTCGTTCGTCCGCCACTTTTCGGCGTCGACAGCGGACTGCGACCGGAACCGTCATGATTGGACTGGGAACGTACCTGGCGACGAGCCAGAGCAAGTAGCCAATTCTCAGCTTGGATCAGGAAGTCAATTCGACGGTGCCTTTGGGTCCGGCAATGCGCGCGTGCAATTGTGGCCGATCTCCCATCTCCACCCGCACCTCAAGTCCCATGCTTCGGAATGTCTGCAACAGTACTGCCGAGTTTTGATCAGCTACGGTGAAGCGCTCGATCCGACATCCCTGTGGCGAATCGGATGATGGATGTACAGAAGCTGCGCTCCACTCAATAAAAAATGGCAGCAGCCCGTCGCGCGAGTCCGCCAGATTGATTGTCTTCCACTGCAGGACACGGCCATCGGGGCGAACGCGCGAGCCGGGCGTGGGGCCCTCGAAATGGATCGCCGCCGCGCGCAGCTTGCTGGCGAATGCGTCCATGTCGCCGGGATGCGCTGCCCACGTCAGCAAGCGAGGCGCCTTCAGTTGTTTCAGAGTTTCGACCTGCTCGACCGATTCCGGCCGGATGGATTTTGCATTCGGATCAGGCGCCATGATCTCCAGGTAGTGGCGATCTCCCAGCGAAGCCAGCGCGTTCATGGTGCCGCGATTGGGATGCACCCCACCAATGGCGGCTCGCACCCCGGTGCGCTCTTCGAAGAAGCGAATGCCTGCGTCGAGGTCACTGCATGCCAAGATGATGTGATCGAGCAAGGAAGGAAACTCCTCACCGGCCCAAGCTACCGAAGGAAGAGCTAGTGCTCCGGCGGTAATAGCAACAAACTCCCTGCGAGAGATCATTGCTGAAATGCCTCCTGCGTCTAACTCGCCAGCCTCACAATTCGACGACTTGATGGTCGTGACAGTCAGGATGAATTGTTTCGTAAAGCTGCTGCAGAATTTCGCTGCCGTAGCGCGCCAGAAAATAAAGCCCGCCGACGGTGCGCTCCTGCAGGCCCTTTTCAGGATACAACGCCTGGCTCAGCGCTTCGGCATGACGCGTCACGAGCTCGCCCTTTTGCGCTTCAGCGCGAGCGGCTTGGGCGTAGAGCTTTTCCAGTTGATGCTGCATCTTGGACCGCGACGTCTCGGCCGCATCCACAAGCGTGCGGTCCAATTTTTCCAGCTTCTCTTTCAACGCCGAAAAATTGGCCTCGAACGATTCTTTGGCCGAATCGAAAGATGCCTGCAAATCGCTGGGCAGGCTCCGAGCTGCGACCAGCCGCCGCACAGACTCAGGACCTTCAAACAGATCGGTAATCGCGAGCCCGTGCTTCTCCAGTAGCCGCTGCATCTTCGGTTCGACCAGGGTTGCGGAGAATCGCGGCGCGATGGGAGTCACACGGCCCAACAGCTTATCGTAGACCGCAGCCGCTTGCGCAAAGTAAGCCGTCTCCGCCGCTCCGCCCGTGTACACCAGCGTGGGGAGCAGATAATCTTCTACAACCGGACGCAAGAGAACGTTGGGAGTGAATTGTCCCGGATTCTTGCTCAGCCGGTCCAGCAATTCGCCCTTCGATACTCTTTCCGCGTTCGCGTCAGCCCCAATCACGAATTCTTCCTGCGCGCCACTGCCGCGACGCTGGATCGCCGTCCGAGCGCCATCTTGCGTCGTAAACACAAGCACCGACGAAGGCGTTACCTTCACCTGCTGGTGATAACCCGCGGCTTCGAGCGCTTCGCCCCGCTGCAAGAGCGCAGCCTGAAGCTCGTCGGCCCTTTCAATTGCATCGCGGTAGACGGGCGATGCGACGGCATGAAGCTCGGCATCGGACGCGTCCAGCAGGATCACTCCCCAGTCGGCAAACAGCCGCGCATACAAGCGCGCAAAGGCAGTTCCCATGCTCTCGCCGGGTCGATAACTGTCGCGCAAATGCTTGCTCGCCTCGGTGTCCCCAAGCAGGGCACAGGCTTCATCCACGACAGAAACAATTTCTTCGCCCAGGCGCACCGCGCTCACGGGAGCACCCGCGACGCCCCGACTGCTCGCGGTGAACGTCTGCAAAGCACCGTCCGGGCCGGGAAACGCGACGTGATTGACTTCGGCGAGATCGTGATCGTAAGTCGCCAGCCAGAACACCGGTACGGCATCAACGCCAGCGGCTGTCGCCTGCTCCGCCAGCTTCACCGCGGTCAAGGCTTTGTAGATGGCGAACATGGGCCCGCCAAACAGCCCAACCTGCTGGCCCGTAACTACGGCAAATGCTCCACGGTGGAATCGCTCGATATTAGCCTTCGTCTTCGCAGACACGTCCCAGCTTTGATTCTGCTTTTCGAGTATGTCGGCGACCCGGGCACGCCGCTGCGGATCATACGAAATATTCTTTGCCTCATCCCGCAACCACTCCTTCAGAAAAGGAGAGTGCGGATAGAAGGGCTTTACATCGGGGGGATAAGTCAGAAAATCTGAAAAAAGGCGGCTCGTGTGAGGAATCTTCGAGAAAGGAAGACAGTGCGCCTTCACTGACAGTGCTCCTGACAAAATAGTATGCAGCTCGGTCGCATGTATTGGACGTTCAACCTCAAGCTTCGTGAGAGAGGCTAGCACACTCCTCCCACGTCGTAGTTCAGATGCCTGAGACCCCGCCAAGATGCAAAGATAGTGATCGAACCTCGCCAGCGCGATTGCGCGGCTTGCTGCTCAGTGGTACTATCGCCGCCTCCCCGAATCGAATCCTAGAGGTATGTCATGCGCAAAGTCTTGTTCATCATCGTTGCCATCGCGGGCTTAGTTACGTTCGGAGTCCGAGCGACGCTCGGAAACCCGAACGGCCTCAGCTCTCCTGTCATCGTGGCGAAAGGGAACTTCTTGAACCAAAATGCGCCGATTGAGCCCACCACGATCTTCACCCCGACCGTAACCGGTTTGTACCGTGTCTCAGCTTACGCCGTCGTTTCGAAAAAAGACCCCGCGGGCAGTTCGGTTTGGACTTACGGTCTAAGTTGGACGGACTCTGGCGGGCCAGAGGCAGCGTATCCTGGCCAATACCAGTATGGTAAGAACCACGGGCAGTTCTTGAACGAAATCAGCATGCCCGGCGGCGGACCCAGCACGGTAATCGAGGCCGCTGCGGGGAAACCTATTATGGTCAGCATGAGCCAGGGCGGCAATCCCGACAATGCTGAATATTCGTTGTTCTACGCAGTGGAGCAACTCCAGTAAATGAATTGCCCTCTGAGCAGGAAGGCACACATCACGTTCTGTGCATGATCCTCTGAAGAAACATGGAGGCCAGGGTCAACAGTCTCATCACTCGCAAAAGACTCTCACTTTCACCTTCGCGCCGGCATCTTTCTGATCGACGTCGACAGTCAGGTCGTTGAGGTGCTCGACAAGTTCTTCCAGATTCTCAGGCTTGATTTGCGTCAGGTCGATCGGAATCCCCTGCTGCTGCATGGCAATGTTCGCGCGGCGCAGCGCTTGGGCCGGCAATAATCCGGCCAGCCGCACTCCGGCGCGCAACAATTGCATGGGCACGCGTACATTGACTTTGGTCGGCCCTTCGCAGCCGTTGTTGTCTTCCGAGTCCACGACCACTCGCAGATACCGTGGACGACTCTTGCCGGTCGACGAGAAACTCTGGTCGGCGAACCCTGTCGCAGAAGGCGCCTCCGCGGCTGCGATCAGGCGCTCGGCTTCGTCGGCGCTGATCTTCCCTTCCGAAAGCATTTGCAGAATCTGCCGCCTATGTTCGTTCATAAATCCTCCTACAGAACGTGGAACGACATCCCAGCGCTGCGATGTTCCACTTCAATGTTGGTGTCGGCGAGCGCATTCAGAATCTGCCAAATCACCGCGACTCCGCGAAACGGATTCACCCGGCACACCAGGCACGCGATAAAAATGAACGGAGACAGCAGAATGGCCAGCGGCAACAGCAACAGCCAGATCAGGAAGATTGGCACCCACACCCGAAACGTCCGGCTCTCCTGATTGCGCAGGCTGACAACGGCAACGAACGGGATCATCGCAGCCCCTCCATCTCGCGGATTGCAGCATCCGCGCTGATTTCACCTCTCTGCAGGCGCTCCAGAATCTCCGTCTTCGAAGGTGTCGGGTTGATTTCCACGAACTCAAGGCTGTTGGCGATCCGGGTGAGCCGCGATTTGATCGTCGGGTAACTCACACCGAATATGCGTTCCATCTCCTTGATCGATCCATGGGACTTAATGAATGCCGTAATGAACACCTGGTCGTCCATGTCGAGCCGAGCCAGTTGCGGAAGCTCGAAGCTCCCTTCCACGGCGATGTCCTTGCCTGCCAGGCGTACGCGCTCGACCAAGATGGGTTGGCCCTGTGTGAGGTGAGTAAGATCCTGCCAGTCTTTCGAAGATTTAATCTCTGATGCCATTAAATTAAACTATATCAACATTATAATTAATTATATTAAGTTTGTAAAGATATTTATCAAAGAAAGTTAAACTGAACCACCTCGACTGGGAAATCAGCGTCCAGAACCGTTGCCGTTCGCTCACTCATCTAACGAATTGACTTCCTTTGGGGTGAAACCTAGATTGGAAGCAGGCCTTCGAGCCTATTGTTCTTTGAACGGCCAATCCCACCAGTGGGGGCGTCACGGTTTCGACGGGGATGCTTGCGGCCAAGAGGCATGCCGGGGTGCACACACCCGTAATCGAGTGCAAAATGATAATTGCCAATCAACAGATGGCATACGCAGCCTAATTAGTTAGGCAGCCGTCCCAGGAGGCTTTGCTCGCGGGCCTCCGAAGGACGTCGCACAGCGAGTTGCTCTTCTCGTCTACGTCTGGGGCGGGAGGCTAAGACCACAGGCTAGCGGCACGCGTTTCTTGTCCGTTCTGAGCGTGGGCCGCGAACGTCCCAGGGTAATGCCTGGGGCATGAACGCGACTACGCATGTAGGCTCTTGACCAGTAACATTTTCGGACGCGGGTTCGACTCCCGCCGCCTCCACCACTATAAACTATTGATTATAAAGTATTTACAAAAACAG
>Ga0335076_10004617_pt1 | contig 13941 bp, 11 predicted proteins | sample Lox_Sample_25_FD_206717 | JGI IMG/M metagenome (GOLD analysis project Ga0335076, IMG submission 206717) | Soil microbial communities from Loxahatchee National Wildlife Refuge, Florida, United States - Lox_Sample_2.5 | ecosystem: Environmental > Terrestrial > Soil > Wetlands | place: USA... | reverse complement strand
GCTGATGCACCTGCCGAACCACACCGACCCGCGTGCCTCCCGCCGTTGATCACCCGTTGCCGCTACTGTCGTCCGCGCGAGACCTCGGACGAACCTGCGGGGGAAGGGCGCGCGAGGTGCGTCTCGCACCTCATGCCGTCAGCCGCTGTCCTGGGGGTTTACCGCACGTGAGTGAGACAAGGCTTGCAGTCGGCTCCACTCAGGCCGCGGTCAGGGTGGTACTCAGGAACATCGGTGTCCGGCGCGGCGTCGGGGTGGCCCGCTTCATGCTCACCTTCGAGGTGGCCAGCAAGCAGCAGGCTGTCGCCGACTGCCCGCTATGGCTGGGCGGCCGGGTTGAAGTCTTGGAGCGGCAGGGACACGTCCAGCCCTACCTTGCGGCGTTCCAGCCTCAGGTGCAGTTGCTCAGCCTGCCGCAACTTGGCGTCGATCAGACACTGCAGTTGACACTGGAGGCCAGTGACCGGCAGTTGCAGCTCATCGAGGAGAACCGGAGCGCGGGCGGCATCCACCTGGAGATCTACCTGTCTGGTTATGCCATCCAGGACGCTCAGCACGTCCCGGTGGGCGAGTCCTCGATTAGCCACCAGATCAGCCACAGTGACTGGATCAGCCTGCTCCAACAGGCCGGGTACCACTGGGTCCTGCTGCTGGAACTGGAAGCCCCTGATCCGCACGCCCATCCAGATCTTGCCGAGGCGATCGACTACTTTGCCCAGGCCCAGCACCGTTACCTGGATGGAGAATGGCGGCTCACCGTCGAGAGCCTTCGCCAGTCCCTGGCTTCCCTCGTCGGCAAGAAGGCGGACGACGAGGAGCAGGAGGAGGGCGTCGTGGCCAGTCACAGAGAGCGACTGGTTTCTTGGGGACAACTGCGCTGCGGATCAGCTGCCGTACGCTTACTCGGCGGTGGCAGTTCCGCCGGAGGCGTTCTGCAACGCAAGCAGAATCCCCAAATAGGCGCGACTTTCCGGCTCTGCCGATCTTGCCCGTGCCATGTGGGAGGCAGTCGCGGCGGGGATGTTGGCTCGGGTGTGTGACGATTACAGGGCCTAACCGACTGCGTCGCGACCTTGCCGAGCGTCGATCATTTCTCATCCGGCGACGTGTGCGCGTTGATGGTCATCGAGAGTGGAACACGTTCGTTGTCGTGATCAGCACGCTGACCAGGTTGACCACGTGCCGGCCCGGTGGGAGCCCGAGCGCTGACGGTTTGATGAGGTAGCTGACCGAGCCGTGGTCATTGGCGTGCAAGGTCACGATCTTGTGGCCGTCGATGTACATGGTGACCGGATGCCGGGGCAGGAAGCCCTGGGCGGTCAGCAGCGTGGTGGCTCCCGGGCCGGTGCGGGACCGGCTGAGCTGCTCCCGGTGCTCCAGCCCTACGAGCGCCGTCTTGGCCTCGGAGCGCACGGAGGCATCCTGGTGGGCTGCTTCGGTAGCTCTGGCCAGGGCGGGGGCGAACGTGCTGGCCCTGATCGTGCCCCAGCCGCTGGCCACGTCGAATCCCCGGTCTGCCGTGTAGCCGCGCACGACGACCTTGCCGTCGATGGTTACCGTGTTGTTGCCGGACACGACGTCGGCGATCCCGTCCTTGGGCCCGGCCGGCCCGAGCACGTGGTAGAGCGCGGTGTTGACCGGGCCGACGTTGTGGCCGTGGTTGAGCTGGGTGGCGAGCGCGAGGACTCCGGCGAGCAGCGGCGTGGCCTCGGAGGTTCCGCCCGAGGCGTCCATCGTGATGTCCGGTACCGACCGCCATGGCGACTTAGTGATGGGCGCCACGCCGTCCTGGTAGCCCGGCCTGGTGTAGACCGCGGAGAAGCCAGCCCCCTCGGCATCCAGGTCGCCGGTCGGGAACATGTTCCAGACCGGGTCGGGACCAAGGCGCTTGCCGGTGGCGCTCAGGTTCGGGACGCTGCCGCCGACCGCGGTGACCCACGGGGAATCGTCCCAGGCAGAGGTCGCTCGCGTGTGCGTGATCAAGTCCTGGACGGGCCGGGGATGCGGTCGGCCCGTATGACTGCTGCCGCCTCGCGGCGGGGGGCCTGTGGAGGAGTTGACGGGCAGGCGCTGCGCCGCCCCGGCGTCGCCGGTGGATACCAGCACCGGGATTCCGTTGGCCGCGGCTGTCAGCTCACCGGGGTCCTGCGCTCGGATCTCTTCGGACCCGTACTGGTAGGTGCTCTCGGCCGTGCCGTCGCTGATCGAGATCACGTTGGCCAGGTGGTGCACGCTCAGGTACTCGATGGCCTGCATGAACTCCGGCGGTGCGACCTGGCTTGCGGCGTCGTCGGTGATCTCGCTGTCCGGCGGCGCCACTACGACCAAGATCTTGGCGTGGGGAGCCATCATGTGGACAGACATGACATCGAGCGCAGCCTCGCCCTCCCAGGACTGGCACGACCCGTAGCCGGCCAGCTTGGCCATGCCCGGCGGGCAGGTCGCGGGCAGCCGGTGCCTGCCCGTTGGGTAGATGGTCTTGATCTGCGGGTTGGGCAGCCCGAGCAGCTTGTCGCGGTTCGCCACAAACGACGCGAGCATAGGGCTGTTCCAGGCCTCTATCACCGCGACGGTCGTCCCGGTGCCATCGACGCCCCGCTTCCACAGGTCACCGACCTGGTAGTCCAGCACGTCCTGAGGGCCAGGTGCCTCGTGAAGTTTGCCGTAGTCCCGCTGCATCAACATCAGCGCCCTGGTCAGCACCTTGATGCGCTGAGCGGCCATCACGCGGCCAGTGCCGGTCCCTGCCGTTTGCGGACTGCCGCTGCATGCCGCCGCTGCCAGCGCAAGGCCCGCCGCGGCGGCTAGCACGACCGCCCGCCACATCCGTGGCCGGGAGCCAGGTGGTATCACGAGAGCCTCCGGATGCTTCGCATGCCGTCCCAGATCCAGGATGGACACCGGAACCGCGCCTGAACTCGGGTCTTGGCCCACCTTCTGCCGTCGTGCTCAGTGATCCGGTTGATCCTTGGGTGAGTTTCATGTGACATGCGGCGCTCACACGAAACTCACTGATTTCTCATGCACCGCCTTCACCGCCGTATGCTGCGATGACGTGATGACGCCCGACGACGCGACTCTGCTCGTGGTGGAGGATGAGCCGTTCTTGAGGAAGGCCGTCGCCGCGGCGCTGCGCTTCCTCGGCTTTCAGGTGACCGCCGCGGAGAACGGAACAGACGCGCTCCGCCTGGCCAGGAACCGCCCGTTCGACCTGCTTATCCTCGACGTGATGCTGCCCGGCATCGACGGGTTCGAGATTGTCCGCAGGCTGCGAGGCGACGGAAACCAGGTTCCGGTAATCTTCCTGACCGCGAAAGACGCCCATGACGACAAGGTCACCGGGCTCACCATCGGCGGCGACGACTACCTGACCAAGCCGTTCGAGCTGGAGGAACTGGCTGCCCGGGTCCGCACCGTGCTGCGCCGCAGCCGCCCCGCCGCCCCCGGCCCGGTCCTGTCGTTCGCGGACCTGACTCTCGACCAGGAAACCTACGAGGTCCGCCGCGGCGGGCGCCTGATCGAGCTGTCGCCGACGGAGTTCCGGCTGCTGCGCTACTTCATGCTCAACCCCGGTCGCGTGCTCACCCGCGCCCAGTTGCTCAGCCATGTATGGGGCTACGACTTCGGCGGATCTAGCACGGTGGTGTCTACCTACGTCACCTATCTGCGGCGCAAGCTAGCCAGCGACGGGCCGGATCTGATCCACACCCAGCGCGCCGTCGGTTTCAGCCTGCGCCTGCCCCGGCCCGGCGGCGAGCCAGGTCCGGGCGAGGTTAGGCCCCCTGGCCAGGCCCACGCCGACCAGCCAGGGCTGGGCGTCGATCAGACAGGGCCGAGCGTGGGCGGTCAGGCCAGCCCGGACGAAAGCCAGGCGAGTTCCGATGAGTGGTAGCCAGACTTCCCGCATGCGGACCCTGCTCAGCCGGCGGCTGCACGCCCGGTTGCGCCTCAAGGTAATGGCCGGCGTGGTGGTGGTCACGCTGGCCGCGCTGGCAGCGTTCGACGTGGGGGTGGCCACCACCATGCGCCGCTATCTGCTCGCCCAGACCGACAACAACCTGCACATAGCGCTGACGGTGATCCAGCCGAGGCTGAATTCGCTATTGTCCGAAGGTATTCCGGCGACCTCGCCGCCGCGGCCAGGGGTTGCACTCGGCGGCAACTTCGAGATCGCCTTCGTGCCCTGGCGCGGGCCTGTGGTGATTCTGGGGATGGGCGCGACCACCGTGGGCGGCCAGAGTTTTATCATCATGCAGTCCGAAATAGTTAGGCGGTTCGTCCAGCCCGGGCTGTATACCGTGCCGCTCGGGACGGCGGGGTTCCGCATCCTGTCGGCCCGTGTCAGGGGAGGTTCCCTGGTCGCCGGCATCAGCCTCGACCAGGTCACCACGACCACTGCCCGGGTCGAGGCCATCGTCATCCTCGGTTCGATGGCGGTAGTGCTGCTCATCGGCCTCGGCGCCTACGTCGTGGTGCGCCGTGGCCTGCGCCCTATCGAGGCAATGGCAAGGCAGGCCGACCGGATCACCGGCGGGGACCTCACCGGCCGCGTGGCCACGTACAACCCCCGAAGCGAGGTGGGCAGGCTGGGCGCGGCCCTGAACGGCATGCTGGCCCGGATCGAGGTCAGCCAGCAGCAGATGCGCCGCTTCTTCGGCGACGCCAGCCATGAACTGCGCACGCCGCTGGCGTCGCTGCGGGCCAACGCCCAGCTCTGCCAGCAAGGCGCCCTGCAAGACCCCGGCGAGGTCAACGAGGTGATGGACCGGATCGTGCTTGAGACAAGGCGGATGGGCCGGCTCGTCGACGACATGCTTGGTCTCGCCCGGCTCGGCCAGCATCCCGGCCAGTCCCGGGAGCCGGTCGACCTCACCGCCGTGGTCACCGGGTGCGCGGAGCGGGCGCGGGTCGCCGACCCCGCGCGGGCCTGGCAGACGCGGATCGCCGACGGCCTGACCGTGACCGGCGACGAGGAACTGCTGCGCCGCGCCATCGACAACCTGCTCATGAACGTGCTCGTGCACACCCCAGCCGGCGCCGCGGGCACCATCAGCGCGTCCGCCGCCGGCAGCTGCGTCACTATCGAGGTTACCGACGATGGCCCCGGCGTTCCGCCGGACCACCTGCCGCACATCTTTGAGCGCTTTTACCGCGCCGGAACCCGGTCGGGCGGCTCCGGCTCCGGCCTCGGCCTGGCCATCGCCGCCGAGACCGTATCCGCGCACGGCGGCACCACGCAGGCCGCCCCGATCAGCCCGCACGGCCTGCGGATCACGCTGACGCTCCCCGCCCGGCCAGACCCCCGCTCCGCATCCGAGCTGGCCGCCTCCGTCGTGTGAGCTATCCGACCGCACCTCGAACGCTGCGTGTGCGTCCACGACCGACCAAGTGCCTGACCAGCCCCTCACTCTCGCCGGGCGGTCCGCCGCGCACGAGCGCGACCGTCGATCTCCGGCGTCGGATGGCCCCTACAGCATCAACGCACGCGCACACCAGGTCGGCCTCCCGGTGAGCGTAGCCCGCAGACCATCCACTCGGACGCACCCGTTTTGGAATGCAGCCGACCGGTCCCGGCCGATCACTCTTACCTCGTCGTGCCGGCGCAGCCACGCAGCCAGGTCGGCACCATCGTGGCCGTTGAAGATCTCAATTGGACGGCGGGTAGCGATATCGATCAGCACGGTGCCGTAGTGGCGGTCCTTGCGGAAGGCGAAGTCATCGACTCCGAGGACCGGCACTGGCCCGGCCTGCGGATCAGGTAATGCTCTGACCAGCCGCAGCAGTGTCCCGACCCACCGTCATCCCCGCGGCGGCGGTCAGGCGAACCCCGCCCGGCCAGTCAGCGCCAGCCCGATCTGGGTCAGCAGCCCCGCAGCAGCGGCGTGAACCGGCTATGCGGGCCGGTCAGCCCGCTGACCTGCTGGGCAAACGTCACCGCCGGGCAGCCGGCCGCGGGCCAGGGGGACTGTTAGTGGGACAGCCCCTGGGCCAGGCACCGGCTCGTCGGGCCCGGCAGCTATGCGAAGGCCGGTAATTTCGTGGCCTAGGCATCCGCGCCAGTGGAGAGGCTGTGGAAGGAGACCGAGGACAGGCTGCCGGACGCGCTGGCGGCGATGGACGCGGGCACCCTCTTTCGTGACCCGGGGCATGTGTCCGTGATCAAGCCTGCCATCGCCCTTCACTTCGCCCGGAGCAAGGCTGCCCAGGTCATCCACCCGCGGGTATGGACTGAGACCGTCGCACGGGGTCGGAGGCGGTGGATGAGTGAGAACCGTGCGCTGCTGGAGTTCCTCGGCCATCCTGACCAGTCAGACGTCCTGCAAAAGCTCGCTGCGTCCGGGGCGGACGAGCGGCACGTCGTTGTCATCGCGACACAGGGCCAGCTCGGGCTCCATACGGCCGTGGACATGGGCCTGGCGTCCAGCCAGGCCCGGACCTCGGCAGGTGGCATCGACTGGCTGTGGGTGATCGTCTCCCAGAACCTGCCAGTCTGGGGATGCTACGGGACACGTCAGCACGGCTGGGCCACAGCCGTCCTGGCCGGCTGACACAGCTCTGCTGACTTCCTCTGACGTAATCCTGGGGAGTTCCGCTCGCGTGAGCGTCATGGGCGTTCGGCTGGGATCCGGACCCCCGGCGTACCGGTCGGCTGGGCTGGGCTGAGAATCGCTGATATCTGAGCGCCAGCTGGTTAGCTGTTCGAGGCCGGGCCCCAGCAGGGGCAAGGTTCCGAACAACGCGGCAATCTGGGTCCGGGTGCGAGCCGTCACTGGTAGGGGCTGCGGCGTTGTAGGCCTGGACGTGGCGGTGACCGGCCTAGGAGCGAAGTCGGCGGTCAGGTGTGTGATGGCGAGGAAGCTGCCCGGTGCCAGGCCAGCGGCTAGGGCGGTGACGAGGCCGGTGTCGCCGGCCAGGAGCATGGGGCCAGGCTGAGCTGAGTTTCGCCAGGAGCATGGGACCATTCGTCGGCCAGTTGTGGGACCACCGGGGATCTGGGCAGCGGAGGGGCTGCCGCTGCCCGGTTCACACTCGCTGCCAGACCGTTCGGCGGATCTGGGAGGGCAGCGGTGTGGCGTTCCGGGAGGTCGGGGTGCACGAGATCAGGGAAGTGCTGCGGCTGTGGGTGCGGGGTGAGGGGCTGCGCTCGGTAGCCCGGCTGGCGCGGGTGGACCGTAAGACGGTCCGGCGCTATGTGGCGGCGGCGCGGGCCTGCGGCCTGGATCAGGCGGGGGGCGAGGGGCAGCTCGGCGACGAACTGCTGGGCGCGGTAGCCGAGCGGGTTGGTCCGCACCGGGCCGATGGGCATGGGCGGAGCTGGGCGCTGCTGGCGGCGCATCACGCGCGGTTCACGGAACTGCTGGATGCGGGCCTGACGGTGGTGAAGGCCGGGGAACTGCTCGCCCGCGAAGGTGTGGTGGTGCCGGAGCGGACGCTGCACCGGTATGCGCTGGAGGTGCTGGGCCATGGCCGCGGCCGGAAGCCGACGGTGCGGGTGGCCGACTGCGAGCCGGGCGCCGAATGCCAGGCCGACTTCGGGAAGATGGGTTTGCTGGACGACCCGCAGGCCGGACACCGCCGGGTGGTGCACGCGCTGATCTTCACTGCGGTCTACTCCCGGCACTGCTTCGTGTGGGTGTCCTTCCGCCAGGACCTGCCGGCTGTGATCGCCGGGTGCGAGGCGGCGTGGGCGTTCTCCGGCGGCGTGTTCAAGGTGCTGATCCCCGACAACATGGCCGCGATCGTGGAGCGGGCGAACTCGCTGGAGCCGCGGCTGAACCGGGGCTTCGCCGAGTACGCCCAAGACCGGGGATTCGCGGTGGACCCTGCGCGGGTCCGGCGGCCAGCGGATAAGCCCAGGGTGGAGCGGGCGGTGCCGTATGTGCGGTCCCGGCTGTTCGCCGGGGAGTCCTTCGCCGGCCTGGCGGACGCGCAGCGCCGCGCCGAGGCCTGGTGCCAGCAGGTGGCCGGGCAGCGGATCCACCGCACCACCCGCTGCCGCCCCGCGGAGTTGTTCGCGGCCGAGGAGGCGCCGCGGCTGCTGCCCGCCCCGGTGTTCGGCTATGACCTGCCGGTCTATGCCAGCCCGAAGGTGCACCGCGACCATCACATCGAGGTCGCCAAGGCGCTGTACCCGGTCCCGGGGAACCTTATCGGCCGCCACGTCGACGTGCGCGCCGACTCCAAGCTGGTACGCGTCTACCACCGCGGGCAGCTGGTCAAGATCCACCCCCGCCAGCAGCCCGGCCGCCGCGTCACTGATCCGGCCGACCTGCCCGAACACAAGACCGCCTACGCGATGCGCGACACCGGCCACCTGCAGCGCCTCGCCAATGAATCCGGCCCGGCGATCGGCGCCTACGCCGCGGCGCTGCTGGACCACCCGCTGCCGTGGACCCGGATGCGGCAGGTCTACGCACTGCTGGGGCTGGCCCGCAAATGGGGGCCAGCCCGGGTCGAGGCGGCCTGCGCCCGGGCGCTGGAGGCCGAAGCCATCAGCGTGCCCCTGATCGGCCGGATGCTGGAGCGCGGCACCGAGGCCGCCCACCTGCCCCGCACCGAGCCGCTGCCCGGCATGCCCGCGCCCCGGTTCACCCGCGGCGCCTCTCACTTCGCCGTCACCGGGCCCCCGCCCGCCAGCCCAGGCCAGGCAGGCCCGCGATGAGCCCGCCCACGCCGGCCATCACCGGCGAGCTGCGGTCACTGCTGCGCCGCCTCAAGCTCGGCCAGCTGCTGCCCACCCTGCCCGAGCGGCTCACCCTGGCCCGCGCCAACAGCCTGTCCCACGCCGAGTTCGTTGAGCTGATCCTCTCCGACGAGGTCACCCGCCGCGACGCCACCTCCGCGGCCCGCCGCGCCCGTGCCGCCGGGCTGGACGCGGCCATGCGGCTGGACCCCTTCGACGCCACCGCGAAAATCACCTACGACCAGGCCGTCCTGGACGAGCTGTTCTCCCTGCGGTTCATCGCCGACGCCACCAACGCGATCATCATGGGCCCGGTCGGGGTGGGCAAGACCTTCCTGGCCACCGCGCTCGGCCACGCCGCCATCCGCGGCCGCCACACCGTCTGGTTCGAGCGCGCCGGCCAGCTGCTCAAACGCCTCAAAGCCGCCCGCCTCGACAACAGCCACGACGAGCAGATCCGCAAGCTGCTGCGCACCGACCTGCTCATCCTGGACGATTTTTGCCTGCAGCCGATGGACGCTACCGACACCGCCGACATCTACGAGATCATCGTCGAACGGCACCGCACCGCGGCCACCCTGGTCACCTCCAACCGCGAACCGGTTGAATGGCTGGCCCTGATGGCCGGCCCGCTGCTGGCCCAATCCGCCATCGACCGGCTCCAATCCGCCGCCTACGAGCTCGTCATCGACGGCGAGTCCCACCGGCACCGGCAAAAACCAGCCATCCGGGCCACCACAGATCGCGGGGGCGCTGCCCCCGCACCCCCCGGCCCTTCCTCAAAGATGAGCACGACAATGCCAGCAGCTCATCTTCCCGGCCGGACAGCAAAGCCTTTGCCCCAGAACCCCCGGGACCACAAGGGCTCGCTCCGCTCGGCCCTGCGGGCAGACCCTTGCGCCCCCGGAGAACCCGCGGCAGCCCACCAAGGGGGTGCCCGACCGAGAAGATGAGCCTCGGCCCCCACGCCCCGGCACCAGGGATGGTCCCATGCCGCTGGCGACCGGGCCACCCGCTTGACCGCCACCAAACCAAGCCGTCATCATCAGCTACGGCCACCGCTGAACCGGGCCCGGCCCGGTCCCATGCCACAGGCGAAACGGCGGTCCCATGCTCCTGGCGGACGACAGGTCCGGCCGGGTCATCGGCGCCAGGGATCAGGTGCAACACGCGAGCGGGAACACGGCCACTGGCTGGCTGGGTCAAGCGTGCATTTCGCCTGGCCAAGGATCCGGGTGGGATCGCGCAGGCCTGCGTCCACGTAGGTACACGTTCCCTGGGGTGCCGGTGAGCAGCGCGCGGCCTGGACCAGCATCATCGGGTCATAGTCCACGTACACGACCGGACTTGGGCGGGAGCGATCGGTAACGGGCGTTGTCGGCATGCGTACGCAGGCTGGGCGCGCGCTAAGGCCGAGTGCGCATGAGCCCGTCTATCTCAGGGTTCCTGACTATGAACCCGCCCTTCCTTATTCCTTGCTCCCACTGGCGCCGACGTTCCTCCGGCTGACGCGGGCGGGGATACGGAAACTCCAGCGCCAGGCCAGCGACCTTGCCGGCACAGTCGAAGACCACTTCCCCGATTGCCCCGCCGCCCGCGAAAGCCAGCGGGACATCCACCAAGGTGTAACCACCGAACTGCCGGGCGGACGGGGCATCTATGCGCTCGAAGCTGCCGGCGGAATCCGCCACGGTCGCCCACACGCCAGCAAGGTCCACATGTCCGTGCAAGCTCGCGTCGAACTCCCCGTCCACCTTCTCCCAGCGGCTTTCGATGAGGTCGCTGAATAGCACGCATGCCCGGTCCATCGCACCGCGGGTCATTGGCTTTCCCCTGCCCTGATCGGCCGACCACCTTGATTTAGGCGAACACTGCCTACTCTGCTCCGTCCTCCTGGTAGGCGCCAGTCCGTTACCGCACGAGATCGTGGATGGGAAACCTTCCCAGCCCTCGCCACGGCGGAACGGCCGGCATGAGCGGCCCCCCGCCGCGATCGGACATGGGCGCGCCCTGAGCGCTTCCGCTCCCGTTTTCCGCGTCAGGCAGCCTGACCGCGAAGCATGCGTGCGCACAACCCGACTTGAAACGGTCATAGCCGACGTACGCGACCAAGCGACTCGAACGCAGCCCGCTCAAAGAGGGGAGAGCCTCCGATCGTAGGACACGCCCCGTTCAGATTACGCTTCTGACCAGGTGGAGCTAAGGAGATCCGAACTCCTGACCTCTTGCCTGCCTGTGCGTCATATCTAGTCAGGCTGTCGGTGGTGGTCGCCTGTATCGAACGACCCGCGAGCGGCGTCTATGCCTGTGCGTTGCGTTCCCCACCCGTTGGTGTCAGTTCCGAGTGTCAGGTCTGGTCCTATCTGAAGCGGTCCGGATCGCCCGTTGCGCAGCCACGCCCGGAGGCCAAGTACCACGGAGGGTGCACTGAGGAGGACGGCGGCCAGCCCGATCTCGAAGTGGCCGAGCGCCAGGGCCACGATGCCGCCCGCCAGCAGCACTACTACCCAGGCCACGTGGTGGGCGGCTGCCAGCTTAGGCCGCAGCCGACTGTAGCTCCCACGGTCAGTGTCTTGGGAAAGCCCCTGGAGCTGCGATGGATCATTCATCCTGATACACACCCACCGCTTGTGCGGCGCCAAACCACGACCTTTCCCGGGATGGCAAGGTACCGACCGGGCAACAGCAGAACCAGTCGTCGCCCGTGCCATCGCTGAGGCTTCTGGCCACAAATCCCTCGGTTGTAAGGTATCCCCAGACTATCGGGCACCGTCGCTCACGTCGGATTGGGCCTCACGCGCATCCGATGCGATCGGCTCCGTCGCCGGGCTCCACGCTGGGGGTTGGAGCGCAGCGCACGGCCCGGCGGGGAGCGGGGTGTAACGTCCGGGACATGGAAGGCCTTGCGGCGTCGGTCGTGCTGATTGCGGTCTTGCTCGGCGTCCTGCTCGTGGTGGTCTTTGACGTCTTCTGCCTGCTGCGCCTTGGGGGGACAGCCGAGACTGCGCATTTCGTGCCCAGGTTCGTCTGGGCTGTTCTGATTGTGGGTACCAGCCCCATCGGGGGCCTCGTTTACCTGCTCGCGCAACGTCTGCGGAAGCGATCGCCGGAGCCGGTGACGATGCGGCCAAGGCCGTTGCTGGGAAGCGACACGGGGTACGGCCCCGCGCTGGTGGAGTACCGCCAGTCTCCCGCCTCGCCCGTGGGCCACGGGGTGGTAGTGGTAGGCCTCTCCGGTGTCGTGTATCTGGTACTCGCTGGCAAGGTCCCGGATGCCATGGGGGTTATGGCCCTGCTGGTGATCATCATGTTCCTCACGAGCACGGCGCCAGAGGGATAGTCCCGTCTCTTGCCTGACGCAGCGCGAAGGGCCGCACCTTTGAGCGCATTGGACACTGAGCGTTCTTTGTCCGGCTGTCTCGCGGATTTGAAGGACGTGGATGGCTTTGGCGAGTTGGCCGGCGCGCCAGGGCAGCAGCGGAGTTTGCGCAGGATGCGCTAGGTCTTGAGCTGGGTGTTGGCTCGCTCGCCGAGGGCGCGCGGAGCCGGGCGTGGACGCGGCACGGGATGATCCGAGCCTGCCGGGGTGCTCGCGCCGGCGTGGCCATGGCCACCGCGGTCCTGCCGCACTAGAGTGCCGCGGAACCGCAGCGCGCTCCGGGGCATTCTAGATGTCGTGAGAGCAGTACGGGCAGAGCCCCGGTGAGCAGATCCGATGAACGTGAGGAAGCGTTCACCCTGTTCGCCGAGACCGCGTCGGCCTCTTTGCTGCGCGCGGCCTACGTGCTGCTCGGCACCCGGGAGGAGGCCGAGGACGCCGTCCAGCTGACCTTGCTGCGCACGCTCCGGCGCTGGGACCGGGCGAAGAACGCGCCCGCCGCCTACAGCCGCGCGGTGCTGGTCAATATCTGCCGTGAGCACTGGCGGCACGGGGCGCGCCACCCGGAAGTCACCGGCTTGGCTGCGGACGCCGGGACTCTCGCCGTGGTGACCCCGTTCACCGACGCGGTGGACCGCCGCCGGGTTCTGGTCGGCGCGCTGCGCCGCCTGCCGGTGGTGCAGCGCGAGGTACTGGTCTGCCGCTACCTACTCGATGCCACCGTGGCGGAGACCGCGGCGGCGTTGAGCCTGCCGGAGGGAACCGTTAAGTCCGCGGCCAGCCGCGGGCTGGGCCAACTGCGCGGCCTGCTGTCCGCTGACGAGAAGGAGGCCCGCCGTGGCCATCAGCGCCGAGGATGAGTTCCGGCTCGCGCTGCGGGCCGAGGTGAGCGATGTCGTGGCCAGCGACAGCCTGGCTGCCACGGTCATCGCGCGCCACCGCCGCAGCCGTCGGCGTCGGCGTCGCGCCGCGGGCAGTCTCACGCTGGGCACCGCGATCGCGGGGATCGGCGTGCTGCTGGGTGCCACCGGCGCACCGGGACCCCGCCCGGTGCAGCTGCATGTTTCCTCCTACACGCTGACGTTGCCGGGCCGGTACCACCTCGCCCGCCCGGCGCAGCCGATCTCGGCGGCCAGCCAGCATAAGGTCGCGGCCGCGGCGGCCGCGGACGGCCGTTGTGTCTCGATGCAGCTCACCGCCCCGTTCAGCCCGGGGACCACGGGTGACCCGGACATCCCGCGCGGCGCGCCGGAGGTCACCGTCGGCCCGTACCACGCCTGGCTCATCCCGGGCGGGTGCTCCACTCGCATCCCGCTCAGCCGGCAGCACCAGCTCGTCATCGAGATGTCGGCGCCGCACGGCCAGATTCAGGACCTGGTGATCGGGGCATCGGGGCTCTCCCCGGCCGCGCTCACCGCACTGGTCGCCCGGAACCTGTCCTCGTCGTAACCAGGAGCGGAGGACCACGCCATGACAGGCCAGCACCGTCTCCTCGCCCTTCTGGCGGCCGCCGTGCTGCTGCTGACGGTGGCCTGTGCCGCTCACTCGTCGGCCAGCATCGAATCCAGACCGCAGCAAGGGCTCGCCCATTCCGAATGCATGCGTGCGCACGGGGTGCCGGGCTTCCCCAACCCGGACAGCCGGGGCATCGTGCACCTGAGCGCGCAGGACGGTTTCACCCCGAACTCACCGCGGTTCCTGGCCGCCCTGAAGGCGTGCGCCAAGCTGTGGTCAGGCGGCCCGGAAACCACTACGCACTTCCGGCAGGACATGACCGCGATGCTGAAGCTCGCCGCGTGCATGCGCAAGCACGGAATAACGAAGTTCCCGGACCCGGTGCCATTCGGCAACGGCGGCGTCATGCTCACCATCCCTAAAA
>Ga0335076_10004616_pt1 | contig 13942 bp, 10 predicted proteins | sample Lox_Sample_25_FD_206717 | JGI IMG/M metagenome (GOLD analysis project Ga0335076, IMG submission 206717) | Soil microbial communities from Loxahatchee National Wildlife Refuge, Florida, United States - Lox_Sample_2.5 | ecosystem: Environmental > Terrestrial > Soil > Wetlands | place: USA... | reverse complement strand
TCGATGCAGGCCCCCCTTTCACATGGGGTGTTTTCGGTCAAGCACACTTATTTTGGCATGTGCGTGCTCCCTGGGTCTCCGGATCCGAAACGGCGAGCCCGTCTTTGCCATGCAGCCGCATGGACCGTCTGCGCCCTGCGCATGGGCAAGCAGCTTTCAACGATGCGCAAGTCAGAGAGTTTGTGCGGGAAGCCGTGCGCAATCATTCGCGTTTCGGCTTGCAGCAGCAGCGCGGCCATCTCGCCATGACGATCCAACGGGCCAAGAACCGAGAATTTCCGAACGTCATCGTGCTTTGGCCGCACACCGCTACAGGCAGCCCGGAGCACTTGCGTCGGCTTCTTTACAACGGGATCACACGCGCCCAGAGCCATTGCACAGTGATCGTTCTCGGTCAGGGACGGCTCGACGCCCCACCGTTCGCGCCGCCTGATGGCCAACCGTAGAAGCTCGATTTTCTGCGCTCTCGCGAGAGTCGCCGCCTTGTGCTAAAGGTGATGACGGTGTTTTTTCATGCGCGCGCAGGTGCGCGCTATGTGAGCGATCCGCGAGAAATCGATCGATCGTTGTCGATAGTTCTCGAAGCTGCGCTGAATTCGAATCGCACGGATTCTCCTTTGGAATCACAAGCAAAAAAGTTTGACGGGTCGTTGTTCGGATTCCGAGCATCGGCAGAAAAAAGTTGGGCTGATGAATCAGCGCGTTACGATGGATTGAGAGAATCGAGTGGGAATGACTGTGGTCCATCCCAGCGTATCCCGCAGTATCCCGCAAACCGATGTATGCGACGATCAGCGCGGCGCGGTTGATCCCCAGGCCCGCGAGTTGCACGGTCGAGAACTCCACATAGACGCGCTCGTCCTGGGCTCCGAGCACGTCGATCAAGTTTGACCTTAATCGCCTTGGCGCGCCGTTTCCTCGTCTCGCGGATGCAGCCAGTTGTCGACAATGATTGCGACAAGCAAGACGGCGCCACGGATGATGTTCTGAACCTCGCTGTTCACGTCCATGATCGTAAACGCATTGAGCAGCGTGCCGATAAGCGCGCAGCCGACAACCACGCTGAGCACGCCTCCTCGTCCGCCGACGAGGCTAATGCCGCCCAGCACCACCACGAGAATCACGTCGAAGATCTTGGTGCCTATGATGACGATATTCGTTTGCATTCTTCCGGTCTGACCGATCCAGACCAGACCCGCGAGCCAGGCGAAGGCCGCAACCATAATGTGCACAAGCACAGTTTGCGGGCGAAGCGCGATGCCCGACAACCGCGCCGCCTCGGGATTGTCTCCCTGCGCGTAGATGAACCGTCCGATCGACGTTCGCGACAGGAACCCGTGCATGGCGAGCGCCGCCACGACGAAGACGAAGATCGGCATCGGGACGCCGAGCAAGCTCGCCTGTCCAAAGAACAGCAGCGCCGGCGAGGCGTGGTTTGCGTACACGACGTAGACTGGCGCAATCCAATATGAGACGCCATAGATCGCCAGCGTGGTCGCAAGCGTCACGAATAGGGCCGGGGCCTCGACATAAGCGATCATCAGGCCGTTAAGAGCCCCAACGCCGAGCGCAATGGCCAAGGCAAGCGCCGCCGCCCAGAAGGACGAAAGGCCATGATCGATGGCGATGAGCCCAATGGCCCAGGGACAGGCCATGAGCGCCATTTCGCTTAAATCGATGCCCCGGCTGATGACGACGAGGCCCATGCCCAGACCCAGGATTCCGAGAATCGAGATGCTGCGCACGAGTCCGAGCAGATTCTGCACCGTAGCGAAACCAGGCAGCGCCAGCGCGAAGACAATAAGAAGCAACACCGTGATGGCTCCGACCACCTGCTCCTGGCCGAGCTTGCTCAAGCCGCGCAAAGGCGGCGCCTTGTCCCGCTCAACGGTGGCTGCAGTCGTCATGCGGCTTTCCTCACTCGCGCTCCACTCGCGGCTATCTTCAATGGATCGCGGCGTACATGATCATATCCTCTGTCGCCGTCACCCCATCGAACTCAGCAACAATCCGACCGAGGCGAGCCACGAGAATGCGGTCCGACACCGCAAGAACCTCCGGAAGGTAGGAGGAGATCACAACGACGGCCTTGCCTTCGTCGGCGAGCCGCCGAATCTCGGCGTGAATTTCCGGAATCGTCGCGACGTCGACGCCGCGGGTCGGCTCGTCGAAGATGACGATTGAGGGATCCTGCGCCAGCGATTTCGCGATAACGACCTTTTGCTGGTTGCCCCCCGACAGTTCGACGATTCGCGCTTTCCTCTGGAGCGCGGAAATCTTAAACCGCTCGACCCAAAAGCTCGCGAGCTTGCTTCGGGCTGCTCGCGACAGGAAGAATGCGAACCCGGCCCTTGTCGCGAGCTTGCTCAGGTAGATGTTGTCGTCGATTCGCATCGTCTCGAAGAATCCATTGAGCTTGCGGTCCTCGGTGATGTAGACGATGCCGTCGTCGATCGCCTGCTTGGGCACTCGATAGCGGACCGGCTTGCCCCGCAGATAGATCATCCCGCCGTTGATCAGATTTCGCTTCAGCGCGCCGAAGATGATCTTGGCGATCTCCGTGCGCCCCGAGCCGATGAGGCCCGCAATTCCCACGACCTCGCCGGCATAAATGGAGAACGACATGTTCTTCACCGACGCGCCCATCGTGACATTTTCGACGACAAGGACCTTATCGGCCGGTCGACGCGTTTTCCTGTCGCGGGCGCGAGCGTAGTAGGTCTGTTTGATGTCACGCCCGACCATGAAGCGCACGAGCTTCTCGCGGGTCATTTCCGAAGTCGCGGCCGCGACAACGACTTTCCCGTCGCGCAGCACGGTTATTCGGTCCGAGATCTTCAGCGACTCTTCAAGGGCGTGAGAAATGTATATGACGGCGACCCCGCGTCCGCGCAAATCACGCACGAGTTTGAAAAAGTGCACGATTTCTTCTGGCGTGAGGCTTGCGGTCGGTTCATCAAAAATGATGACTCGAGCCTTGTGGTAGATCGCGCGGGCGATTTCCACCATTTGCCGTTTCGCGGTTCCGAGCAACGCCACCGGGGACGCCGGATCGACATGAAAATTCAAGGATTGCAGAAGCTGTTGCGCCTGGATGTTCAAGGTGCGAAAGCGCGTCAGCAGCTTTTCGTTGCCGAGCTCGATATTCTGCGCCGCACTCATGGTCGGAACCAGACTCGTCTCCTGGTAAACCATGCAGATGCCGGCGGCCAACGCATCGTGCGGCGAGCGAAAATTTACTGCTTGGCCGTCCACAGACAAGACGCCTGAGGACAACCGGATCGCGCCCGCGATCGCCTTGCATAGCGTTGATTTGCCCGCGCCATTCTCTCCGACCAGCGCATGAACCTCGCCCGAATACAGATCGAAGTCGACCTCCTCGATCGCATGCACGCCGCCGTAGATCTTGGAGCCCGCGCGGATGCTTATGACGGGCCGGAGCGAGGCTTCAGGAGCGGACTCGGCGCGATCGGGCTCAAGGGCGACGATTGTGTTCATTCTCTATCATCCGATCGATAGAGCAAGACGCGGCCACTGCCTTTCGAGACCAGGATGACGCCTTGAGAAGTCTCGATGGCGGCGGTGACGCCATGATGCTTGCCGCCCACGCGACTATGAAGCGTCTCGACCACTTCGCCGTCTTCGTCGAGGCGCGCCGCCAAGCCGTATGAGCGCGGCGGGGCCCACGGTTTCTCGACGCCAAGCGCTCGGAGACCGCCGACTTGAAGCGGCTCGAGGCAATCCTTGCCGCTGCTCAACGCCGGCGCAACCCAGTAGGGCTGCGGCACAGTGCGCATCATCTCAAGACGAAAATCGTCCTCGCACAACACGAACTCGACCAGGTGCGTGCGCAGGGCGAACAGGCTCAGCCACAGATCACCCTTAGCGCTGCCGCTGAGCCTCGACGGATAGCCCGGGAGGTTCTTGATTACGATCTCGGGCGCCGCCGCTGTTGCGGGATGAGTGATCCTGGTGCGGCTCAACCTATGAGCGAAGCTTTCGGTGAACCACAGCCAGCTGTCGATGACCGCGAGGCCGGCGGGGTAGCTGAGCGCGCGCGTCAGGGTCCGCGCGTCCTCGAGGGTCGGTCCGCAGACCACGATCCGACCAGTCGCATCCAGCTCCATCAGGGCGACGCGCCAATCCTCAGCTTCGTGGTTGCTCGAACCCTGGCTAAGGAAGATGCCGCCATGCGGCGCGGCGGCGACCGCAGTAAGACAACGCAGCGGCTCGCCCTCGGCTTCCTCGAGGGTGCTAGTCGTTCGTCCTTCGCGGTCAAGAACGGCGAGCCCGCGCGCGGTGCACACCAGGAGGCGTTCATTGCTTCTATCGAAAGCGAGCGCGCCGACGTTGCTGTCAAAGGCGGCGAACTTGGCGCGGTCGCGATAGCCGTCACCGCTGAGACGCCAAATCGTCTTGCCCGCAGAGACGAACAGGGCGCCATCCGGAGCCTCGGCGACTGCATCCGCGCCCTCGAGAGGCTCTCCGATCGGCGCCGCCCGATCGAGCTCTTGATTTGGGCTGAAGGCTCCGTCCATCGAGGGGATCGCATGCGGGTCTCGGTCTCGGAAAAAAAACTGTTCGAGGTCACGCCTGAAGTGCGTCAGCAGGCTCATGTCGAGCCTCGCCGCTCATCGCCCCAATAGGCTCCGTAACCGGTCCAGGTCGGGTCGGCGCCCTCGATCCGGATGCGTCCAATTCTGTTGTTCTGCAATCCGCCCAGGTAGAGGTAGCCCCTATGCTCGCGGATCGACGTAACCGAGGGGTGCGAGACGCCGGTCGGGTCCCAGTACGATTCGAGCACACGGCCGCCCTCGTCGAACTTGACTACGCAGCCATAATTGAGATTGGGCCCGAGCCACTCGTCGAGCGGCACCTGTTTCGCCATGCGGCGGCGGAAGGCGGCTTTCCGCATCGCTAGGTCGAACGAGGGCGTCCGAACGCCAATGAGCGCAAGCCAATAGTTCCCGTCTGACGCCCGGTTGATGTTGTCGGGGTGCCCCGGAATTTCGTCGATCAGGATCTCGGTCGCCCCGCTGCGCGGGCCGGAGATCCAGTGCCGATAGACGCGGCAATCGGTCGTTGAAGCAACCAGCACCGATCGCGCGTCATGCGCGACGCAGACGCCGTTCGGAAAGTAGAAACTCTTGATGACCTTGCTGGTCTTTCTCGTCGCCGGCTCATAGCAGAGCACGCGGCCATTGGGCCGGCCCTCCACAATTTCCAGCGGATAGTTGGACGCCTCATAACGCGTCGTGCAGTCGCTGAAATAGATCTTCCCGTCCGGCGCGATGTCGAGATCGTCCGCCATTCGCACCCGCGAATCGTCATTGAGCTTGGTCCAGGTCCGCCCGGTCTCGTCGGTGACCTTGAAAACCTCGCCATCGGGCTTGACGCCATAGACGCCCATTCCCCCGACACAGACGATCAGGTTTTCATCCCGGTCGAACTGCATTCCGTACGGACGGCCGCCGATATGGGCAAAAACCTCGCGCGTCTCAAAGCGCTCGCCGGAGAATCGGATGATGTTGCCGTCGCGCGTCGAACCGTACAGACGATCCTGACGATCGAGAATGACATCCTCCGGACCTTCGACCTGATTGAGGCCGATCGACTCCGCGCCGACAAGCCTGTCGTTTTGCGCGTACGGAGATCCGCTGTTCCGCGCTATCGAGCGCGCCCGGGAAAGCGACAGCACCGCGGGGTTGACATAGATCTTCTGAATGACCTTCCCGCGGTTCTTGGCCCATTTCACGTCGATTCCGATCGCGACGAGAAGAATGGATCCGGTGATCGCCGAGGTGATGTAGCCCGGCACGCCGTTGCGGACGAGACCGTTGGTCAGAACGAAGACGATGATCGCGCCGATCATCGCGCGCCAAACCGTGCCCCGACCGCCGGAGACCGACGCACCGCCGATAATTACCGCGGTCAGCGCCTGAAACTCCCAGCCGACGCCAGTGGTCGAGTCGGTGCTGCCCTGGCGGGCGGCGTAGAACACCCCGCCAACGGCGCACAAGGCTCCTGACAGCATGTAAGTCGCAAGCAGCATCCGCTCCACCCGGATGCCCGCGTGCCGCGCCGCTTTTCGGCTCGCGCCGATCGCCGTCAGGCGCCAACCGTAGCGCGAGCGGCTGAGGAAAATATGTCCGATGAGCAGCACGACGATCAGCGTCGCAGCGTTGCACGGGACCCCCAGGATCGTGCCCTCGCCAAGAAAGTCCCACGCGTCGCTGTCGATCGAATTGGTCGCGAAGACGGTGGCGAAGCGTTCGTTCAACAGGTTGACGCTGGCGCGCAGGATGATCAGCGTGACCAGCGTCGTGAGGAACGGCCGCGCCTTGAGGTAGCCGATCAGCAGGCCGTTGCACGCGCCGACGAGCGTGCCGGTCGCCAGCGTCGCCAAGACCACAAGCCAAACCGGAAACGCGGTGACAAAGAGAAAGAACAAGGCCGCGAAATTGCACAAGGCGAAGTTCGCGCCGACGCTGAGGTCGATGCCGCCCGAGATCAGGCTGAACGCCATTCCGAGCGCGATGAAGCCGAACTCCGCGAACAACCGCGCAAGCGATATCGCGTTGGCGAGCGTGCCGTACTCCTTAATCGTGAGCGAGAAATAGGCCAGGAGCGCGATCATCACCGTGAAGGGGATGATCCGCTCGAACCACGGCTTCATCAGCAGTTCCGACAGGAACAGCCGCGGCGAAAAGGACGATGGCAGCTGCAACGCGCGCCGCTCCGACGGACCCGCCGTGATCGTCGACATCGGCTCGTCTCAGAGAAGGGTCCGCTGCCGCTGTTGCGCAGCGGGAGCGGACCGGTTCAAGTCGGCACTGACCTGCATGTCGTCTAATTCGACGCCGTCGAGGTCGGAGGCTTCGGGATCGGGTAGCAGTTTGCACCGCTGGCGTTGCTCTTGTCGAGCCAGGCCGGCCTTGTGTAAATCTCCCGATGCTGCGCGCCGGGCTTTTCGCTGTTCTGTAGGAGGGTTTCCGCGGCGACGAAGGCGTCATGCCCCTGTTCGGTCGCCTTGTAGCTTAGGAACTTGTAGAAGTTCCCTTGCGTGACCTGGTCGCAGTCGAGCTGCGAACCTTCGCCCGAGGCGTAGACCTTCACCTGGTCGATCTTGCCGGCGTTGCGGATGGCTTGCGCCGCGCCGGACTGCATGATGCCCCAGAAGCCGATGCTGGCGCACAGGTTGGGATGCTGCTGAATGACGGTGGCGGTGATGTCGAGCGCCTTGTTCGCGTCCCACAAGGCCGCCTGGTTCGACACGACCTTGATCGCCTTGTCCTTGTTCAGGACATCCATTACACCCGCGATCTGATCCACGCTCGCGGCCGCGGCCAGCTCGCCCTGGACGATTTGCACTTCGCCCGATGTTCCGCTGCCGCTCCCGCAAACCCTGACAACGTCCTCGGCCAGCATCTTCCCGACCTCGTACCAGTCGGCGCCGACGAACGCGTCTGACTTGTAGTTGGACGACATGTTCATCTGAACGACATGGATCCCCTGCGCCTCGGCTCTTTTCAGCTCTTTCATGAGGAGCGTGACGCTCGGGTTCTGCACTACGATCACGTCCGGCTTCTCGTCGATCAACGCCGTCAGCGCCTGCTGCATGGCGGCGGGATTTTGAGCCGGATCGCGCACGACGAACTTCATGCCGCGCCATTCGGCCTCGGTCTTGATGACCCTCGCCCATTCGTCCATGAGCGGCACGCCCGTCGCTATCGGCAAGAAAGCGATGGTCTTGCCTTTGAGGTCATTGTCGTATTCCGCGCGGAGCTCATGCGCGGTTTTGGTCTCTTCCTGCGCAAGCGCCGATCCCTGCGCGCTCCAGGCAGCAAGCGCCGTCGAAGCGGCAACCAACGCCCACGAAAAATTTCGGGTCATAGCGGCTTTTCCTCCCGTGCATGCATCCGCCGGTCATCCGGATCGCGACATGCCCATCTCCAAGCTTAGCACATTCCAACGCCAGTTCAAGCACAAATTGGATTGATCGTTCCATTTTCGCCACGTTGAGCGCATGGAATGGGGCGGTTTCAAATCGGGGGCTGGTCCCTCAGTGGCTGGTCCACTAAGTGACGGCTTTGAAAACCGCCTTTCGTGGGCAAGATCCGGAACGTGCCGATGCACCGTGTAACGAAAGTCGAGCCGTCTGCGCTTAGCGTCTCGAACGCCCGCTTCGAGGTGGGCGGCGAAATCGTCGGTCCAGTCACGCCTGCGCCCACTCGCTACAGGAAGTCGGAGGCCGTGCAGAAGAAGCTGCTTGACGCGGCCGAGTACCTGTTCGCCAGGTGGGGCTATGCCGCCGTATCCATCCGTGACGTCACCTCGATGAGCGAGATGCGCCTCGCCAACGTCAGCTATTACTTTGGCAGCAAGCAGAACCTTTATTACGAGGTGATTCGGCGCAGGGCCGAGCCGCTGGCGCAAATGCGGATGGAACGGATCGCGGCTGCGCGCGCGCTGAAAGTTGGCCGGGCCCGCAAGCTCGAGGCGCTGGTCGCCGCCTATGCCGACCCGCCGCTCGAGCTCAGCCAAAGTGGCGACGCCGGCTGGAAGAACTTCTTTTCCTTGATCGGGCAGGTCACCTTCAGCGGCTTCGCCGCCCCGCAGGTCACACAGTTGTTCAACGACCCCGCCCGGCAGCTGATGGAAGGCCTGCGCGAGCTCTATCCGTCAGCGACCAAAGCCAAGGTTCAGGCTGCCGCGCTCCTGTTAATCGGGCCCTACATCATGGTCATCGCAGAAACCGGCCGCATCGAGACGTTTCCCGAGCGGGCGTTTTCCTCGGGCGACCTCGCGCTGCTCGGACCGATGATGAAGGATTTCATCGCCGGCGGCGTTCGCGAATTGCTTGCGTCCCGGCCGAAAAAAGCGAGCACAGCCAAGACTCCCGTCGCAGCCCGGAAGGCGGGCCGAGCAATGGGCCACAAATCACGTTGACAAATTTGGAACGATCGATACAATTCCACTCAAGTAGGGAGAATGGCCAGCCCTTGGCGTTGTCTGCGCAGGGCGAAAGGGGAGGCGGTTCGGCAGCCAATGGCCATCCGACGCACGCTGACCGAGCGCCTCGACGCGCTTGAGGACTTGCGCAAATCTGAAATCGCGCAAACCTACATCGCCTCGGGCGACCCTGACGACGAACCCAGAAATCTCACGGTCTCGGAGTTCGTCATCGAAACGCGACGCCGCGCGAACGCGCTCTCCGCCCTCGGTGTCGGCGCGGATGACGTCGTCGCCTTTGCCTCGCCCCTGTCGGAAGGGGCCTATCCGATGATGGCGGCGACAATGGCGACCGCCACATATGCTCCGCTGAACTATTTTCTGGAAAGCGAGGCGCTGCTGCGCATCATGCGCGCCAGCGGCGCAAAGATTCTGCTGTTCAGCCGCCGCTTCGACGACGGCTCTGACATTCTCGGGAAGCTACGGCGCGTTCTTGAGGCGCTGCCGCACGTTGTTCCAGTCAGCTTCGGAACTGGCGAGCGGATCGCCGGGGTTCTGGACCTTGAAGCCGCCGCCGGGCGGCAACCCGCTCATTGGACGTCCAAAGCAGCGGGGCGGCCGGCGGAGCGCGTCATCGCGCTGTTCCATACGGGCGGAACGACCGGTCTTCCCAAGCTCGTTCCGCACACCGAAGCCATGTATGACGCGATGATCGAGCACTGCGGCGCGGCGCAGGGAACCGGGCCAGGCGAGACCATTATCTCAGGGCTCCCGCTCTTTCACACGAGCGGAGCGCTCCAGGCGGGACTCGTGCCATTGATGAACGGCGCGCGCGTGGTTATCCCCTCGTCCCGCGGCTTTCGCGATCCCAGGGCCATCACGAATTACTGGCGCTTTGTCGATAGGTTCGGAATCAGCATCGGCGCCGGAGTTCCGACTGTGCTCGCCGCCTTGTGTTCGGTCGAACCGCCACGCCCCATGACCTCCATCAAGAGGTTCCTTGTCGGAGGCGCTCCGATCGCAAAAGCCACGATCGCCAAGATCAGCGCGATGACGGCGGGCGCTGAGGTCGTCGAAGGCTGGGGCATGACCGAGACTTGCGGGTTCAGTGTGCTCAATCCGCGCGGCAGCGCCAAGGTGGGCTCGGTCGGGCTGCCGTTCCCCGGGGTCGAAGTCGAGATCAGAGAGTTCGCCTCCGACGCCTCGAGGGGCAGACGATGCGGCGCCGGCGCAATTGGAGAACTGGTCGTTCGCGGCGACATCGTCATCAGGCGTTACCTGGACGATCGACCGAATGCCTTTACGGCTGACGGCTGGCTTCGCACGGGTGATCTAGGTCGCGTCGACGAGGACGGCTATCTCTGGATCACCGGAAGAGTGAAAGACCTGATTATTCGTGGAGGCCACAATATCGACCCTGCGACGATCGAGGAGCCAGCCTACCAGCATCCGGCGGTTCACCTGGCAGCGGCGGTGGGCAAGCCTGACAAGTATGCGGGCGAATTGCCCGTCCTCTATGTGCAGCTCAGGCCAGGCGCTGAGGCGTCTCAACAGGACTTGGCGGATTTCCTGCTTGAACGGATTGTCGAACGCGCCGCAGTTCCAAAGTCGGTCATCATCGTGCCTGAAATTCCGATGAGCGGAGTGGGAAAAATCTTGAAGTTGCCTTTGCGTCGTAAGGCGATCGCCGCCGCCTTCGAGGAAGAGATCAAGCGGCTCTCCATCGAAAGATTGCACATTCGCGCGGCGATCGTCGACGATCCGGTTTCCGGCGAGGCGGTGGTGCTCAACACGTCGGGAGAGAAACCGAATTTGGGCGAGCTCGCCATGGTCGCCGCCGCTCTCGCGGGGTTTTCGATTCCTTATCGATGGGCCGAGGCGCCGGACGTCATGCCCAGGGGGGAGCCATGAACCGCCTCGACCGCAAGGTGGCGCTCATCACCGGCGGCGGCAGGGGCATCGGCCTGAGCTTGGCGCGCAAGCTTGCCGCGGAAGGCGCGCGTATGGTCGTAAACGACCTCGACCCCACGGAAGCGGAAGCAGCGGCGCATGCGATCAGCAGAGCCGGCGGTTCGGCGTTTGCCTATCCAGGCAATGTGACCCACGAAGGTTTTGCGCACGGCTTCATCGGCGCTGCCCTCAGCGAATACGGCGACATCCATATCCTCATCAACAACGCCGGATATGTCTGGAACGCTCCGCTGCACAAGATCACCGACGAGCAGTGGGATGCGATCCAGGATGTGCACCTGAAGGCTCCCTTTCGCATTCTCCGCGAGCTGCATTCCTTCTTGGCGTCTCGCGTCCCCGAGGAACGGGCCACGGGCGCCCTGGTCCACCGCAAGATCGTCAACGTCTCTTCGGTCTCCGCGTCCGCCGGGCAGTCTGGTCAGGCGAACTACGCGGCGGCGAAGGCTGGGCTATTCGGCCTCACCAGATCGCTGGCGAAGGAATGGGGGCTGCTCGCCGTGAACGTCAATTGCGTCGCGTTTGGCTACATCGAAACACGACTGACGCAGGAGATCTCCGGCGAAACTGTCATCACGATTGAAGGCGTATCGCGCCGCGTGGGACTGACACGGCCCATGATCGAAGGACTCAAGGAGCGGATCGCTCTCGGTCGGGCCGGTACACCGGACGAGGCCGCCGGCGCTGTCATGCTCTTTTGCATACCTGAGTCTGATTATGTCACGGGACAGATTCTCGAGGTAAGCGGCGGCCTTTAGCCATCGAGGCGGAGCCGGCGGTAAGGAAGCACCCTTTGCTCGGAGCGGGCGCATGAATACGATGACCAGATCGGGCGCGCCGCTTGAGCGCGTCTACATGGCGAAAGACGGCGGCGGCGAGCGGCCGGGAGAATTTCCATTCACCCGGGGTCGCTCGGGGCGGGCGCATTCGGCCTGGATTCAGCGCGAACTGTCAGGCGAAGGGGACGGCGCCCGGTCGAACGAGCAAATACGATATCTGTTGGAACACGGGCAGACCGGAATCGACGTGATCGGCGATGCGCCGACGCAGTCGATGCTCGACCCGGATCATCCTCTAGCGCGCGAGGCGGTTGGCACCCAAGGCGCTTCGTTGTGTCGAAAGGACGATTTTCTCGACCTGTTTCGAGACGTCCCGTTCGATCAAGTCTCGATCTCAAGTTCGGTCCCGGCTTGTTTCGCTTTGGCGGGTCTGGTTATTGCCGCCCGCCAGGCGAATTTTCCGCTGGCGCGATTGCGCGGCTCGATCCTTCACGGTCCGTTGTTCACCGAGGACTGCTCCTACGCCTGCCATCTTCCGGTGGGGTTTCGCGTGCGTCTTGCGCTCGATTCGATCGAGTATTGCGCGCGCTGCATGCCGAAGTTTCATGCCTACGTGGAAGACACCTACTTCTTCAGCGAGTGCGGTCTGACCGCGGTCGAGGAAATGGCCCTCGGTTTCGTTCAGATGCGGCACATCGTCCGCAAGCTGCTCGCGCGGGGACTAGCGGTCGACTCCTTCGCGCCGCGCATCGGACTTCTGGTCAATTGCCGCATGGATTTCTTCGAGGAAATCGCTAAGATCCGGGCGAGCCGCCGCCTCTACGCAAAGATGATGCGCGACGAGTTTGGGGCGGTGGATCCGCGGTCGATGGCGATCGCGATCGCGAGCCACACATCCGGTCTTTCGCTGACGGCGCAGCAGCCGGTCAACAACGTCATCCGCGGCGCCGTTCAGGCGTTGTCGCTCGTGCTCGCGGGGGTCCAGGCGCTGGAGATTTCTGCGTTCGACGAGGCCTATCGCACGCCGAGCCGGGAGGCGCACATCGTCGGGCTTCGCACCCAGCAGATTCTGGATCTGGAGAGCGGAGTGGGACGGGTGCTGGACCCGCTCGGCGGGTCCTACTTTGTCGAGTCATTGACTGACCAGCTTGAACAGGGCATCGGCGCGCGCATCGCGGAAATTGAGGCCAAAGGCGATCCGGAGACGCTGTGCGATGGCGGCTTCTTCCGCGAAATCTTCCATCAAGCCATGGAAGACGCGCAGATCGGCGTCGAAACCGGGGCCACTCCCGTGGTCGGCGTCAATGTGCATCAGGTGGCCCAGAAGGACGACACATTGTTGCGGGAAGTGGCCACCAGCAAGATCCGCGATTGGCGCGACCATACGGAGGCGATTGTGCGCTTCAAGCGCGAACGAAACGTCGAGACGTTGCGCAACGGATTGGACAAGGTTGCGGCGGCCGTCGGGACCTCCGAAAACTTGATTCCGGCCGTTGTCGCGGCGTTGGACGCCTCGGCGACTGTCGGGGAGATCAGCACCACCATGCGAGGCGCGCTCGGGTCGGGACCTGACATCTTCGATCACGATCTTCCCGGCTCGACTGCGGAACGCCATGTCGCGTGAATTTGTCGCCCTGGCGCTGATGGGCATCGACCAGCACGAGAACGGCGCGATCGCGGTGAGCCGGGTCCTGCGCGAGGCGCAGATGAAGGTCGAGTACTACGGAAAGTTCAACACGCCCGCCGCGGTCGCCGACAGGGCGATCCGGGATGGGGTCGATGTCGTCGGAATCAGCTGTCACTCCTGGGAGTACATCCGCCTCGTACCCCAATTGGTGAGTGAGTTGAGGAGGCGGGGCTCGAACATCCCCGTCGTCGTCGGGGGCTCGGTCGTCACGCCTGAGGACGGAGAGATGTTGCGCAATGAGGGCGTCTCCGCGATCTTCACGAGTTCGACGGATACTCAAGCGGTCATCGAGCGCTTGCGTGAACTGATCAGGTCCACAAGACGCATCGGCCTGGGACAAGAACGGCAAGACCTCCGCTAGATCCTCGAGATGCAGTTCTACAAACGCAAGAGCTTCCGCACCTTTGGCCCGGTCGGCCCCAATCTTTGCCCCTTGAGAAGCGCCTCCTCGCCGTCGAGGACAAGCACGATCTCGCCGTCGAGGACGATGCCGTAGTCGATGGATTCGGTTCGATGCATGAGCGAATGGCGGCCGGGAATCGTGTGCTGGGCATTT
>Ga0335076_10004615_pt1 | contig 13942 bp, 13 predicted proteins | sample Lox_Sample_25_FD_206717 | JGI IMG/M metagenome (GOLD analysis project Ga0335076, IMG submission 206717) | Soil microbial communities from Loxahatchee National Wildlife Refuge, Florida, United States - Lox_Sample_2.5 | ecosystem: Environmental > Terrestrial > Soil > Wetlands | place: USA... | reverse complement strand
GGGCCGCAGGCTACCCTCCTCGCTGCACTTGCGGAAGCGCACCTGAATATTCAACGCTACGCCGACGAGCATCCCCAGTTTCAGGGCATGGGCACCACCTGCACGGCCCTGTCGATTGTTGACCGCCAGCTTTGTTTTGCGCATATCGGCGATAGCCGCCTCTACCTCGTTCGCACCGACTCCGTCGCCCGCCTCACGCGCGATCATTCCTACGTCGGGCGCCTCGTCGAAAGTGGCATCGTTCGCTCAGAAGACGCCGAATCTCACCCCCAGCGCCATATCCTCACCGCCGCCCTTGGCTCCGGACGCGACCTGATTCCTGATTCTCCTGATTTGCCCGTCGCTCTCGAGGAAGGTGACACGCTCGTGCTCTGCACCGACGGCCTGTGGAGCCTCGTCCACGAAGACGACATCGCCCGCGTCGTCCGCGCCGGTGCTCCCGCGCAGGCCTGCGCTCAACTGGTTCAGATGGCTCTCGACCGCGGCGGCCCCGACAACATCACCGTCTTGATTCTTCGCGTGAAGGCCTGACGAATTTCGGTAATGGCATAGTTTGAATGTCGGCGCTCGAGGGCGTCATCCCGAAGAGCCCGCGTTTTTACCGGCGGGCCGAGGGATATCCCCTGGCACACTTCGTCGTACGGGAGATCCTTCGCTACGCCTCAAGAACGGCTCCGCTCAGGATGACTCAATCTTAAGAGCGAGGGTGCCATCGGAAATTCAAACTGAACCGCTACTAGAATTCTTGTGTGCAGACTTTTTCCTGTGCAAAACCTGAGAATCCTCATCGCACCCGCCGATCATGCTTCGTCTCTTTAAGTGCAATCCGGTGCACATCGCGAACCACCGCAATCCCTTGCGACGTCGTGCAACCGCCTGAATAACAACGACTAACAGCCCGTCTGCGCCCTTTGCGAATGGAACACGCCTTGCATTATCCTGTACGTCAATAAAGTCTATTACTTAAATCGACTTTATGGTATAAGGGTTGCCCATGAAGATTTCTCAGAAAGGTCTCTACGCTCTCCAGGCGCTCATGATGCTCGCCCGCCGCAAAGGAGAGGGCGCGGTCAAGATTCGTGAGATCGCCTACGAAGAGGCCCTCCCGGAAAAATTTCTCGAGCTCATCCTGCTCGAACTCAAGAACGGCCGCATCGTCGAGAGCGTCCGCGGAGCTCAGGGCGGATACCAGCTTCGCCGCGATCCCTCCGAAATCCGCCTCAGCGAGATCATCCGACTGATCGACGGACCGTTGGCGCCATTCGGCGATGCCGAGCAGTTGCGCGACTTGATCGATCGTGACCTGCCGCATCGCGCCTTGTACCAGGTTTTCCTCGATGTCCGCGACGCCGCTGTTCGTATCCTCGACAACAAGACCGTGGCCGACCTCGTCGGCGATCACCGGCCCAACGCCGCCCGGCGCGGCAAGCAACACAAAAACCAGAAAACTGCCAGTGTCCTCCCCATGGTGGTTGGAGGCTCCAAGGGTGACTAAGAGACTTCTTCTGTTCGTTTTGTTGCTGGCCCTTCCAATCGCTGCGTCCGCTCAGGCCACCATCCGCGTCGGCGCCTTCCCCAACATCACGCACGCGCAGGCCATGGTCGGCAAAGCGAATGGATGGTTCGACAAGGCCATGGGCCCACAAGTCAAAGTGCAGTGGACCAGCTTCAATGCCGGTCCTTCCGCGATCGAGGCTCTCTTCGCCGGAGCCATCGATATGACTTACGTCGGTCCCAATCCCGCCATCAATGGTTATGTTCGCTCCAACGGCGAAGCCCTCCGCGTCGTAGCCGGTGCCGCCAGCGGCGGCGCCTCTCTCGTGGTTCGTAATGATGCAGGTATCAACAAGCCTGAAGACTTCCACGGCAAGCGCGTTGCCTCGCCGCAATTCGGCAACACGCAAGATGTGGCTCTGCGCAACTGGCTCAAGAACAATGGCCTCAAGACCAACGACAAAGGTGGAGACGTTCAGATCGTCCCCATGGCCAACCCCGACCAGTTGACGCTCTTCCTCAAAAAAGATCTCGATGCCGCCTGGGCTCCCGAGCCTTGGGCAACTCGCCTCATTCACGAGGGTAACGGACGCCTCTTCGTCGACGAGCGCAGTCTCTGGCCCAACAGCCAATTCGTGATCGGGCTTCTCGTCGTCAACACAAAGTTTCTCAAAGCGCACCCCGATCTCGTGAAGTCCTGGATCCGCGCCAATGTTGAACTCACGGACTGGATCAACGCTCATCCTGTCGATTCCAAAAAGCTGTTAAACGAACAGATCCAGCGCGAAACGGGCAAAGCTCTGCCCTCGATCGTTCTCGATGAAGCGTTCTCGCGCCTGCAAGTCACATACGATCCTCTGCATACCGCGCTCACGACCGCCGCCCAACAAGCCTTCGCCGACGGATTCCTCGGCCGCCAGATGCCCGATCTCTCCGGGCTCTACGACCTCACGCTGCTCAACCAGGTCCTGCAAGAAAAAGGACGAAAGGCGATCCCATGAGCACCAACGCTCACAATGTGTCGAGCCAGCTGCCTTTGCCCGTTCCCGCGCGCTTCCCTGCCGGCACCATCTCCCCCGGCGAGCGTCTCGGTCCCGTCGCAGTCGGCCGTCCCGCGCACCGCCCCTCGTCCGCAATCGCCAAGGTCGGGCTGAGAGAAATCTGCCTCAGCTACCGCACGGAAAAGGGCGAGCGTCTCCTCGCCCTTGACCATATCAATCTCGAAGTCCGGGCCGGGGAATTCCTCTGCATCGTCGGACCTTCCGGCTGCGGCAAGTCCACTCTCCTGCATCTGATCGCCGGCCTTCATCAGCAGACCTCCGGCCAAATCCTCGTCGATGGCAAGCGCGTCGACGGTCCCGGCACCGACCGCATCATGATCTTCCAGGACCACGGTCTATTCCCGTGGCTGACCGTCGGCCAGAACGTCGAATTCGGCATGAAGATGAAGGGAATCCCGAAAGCCGAGCGCCAGGAGCGCACGCAGCACTATCTGCGCCTCGTCCACCTCGCGCAATTCGAAAGGAGCTACATTCACCAGCTCTCCGGAGGCATGCGCCAACGCGTCGCCATCGCTCGCGCCCTCGCCACCGAGCCTGATGTCCTCCTGATGGACGAACCCTTCGCCGCTCTCGATGCCCAGACCCGCGACCTGCTTCACGATGAGCTGGAAAAAATCTGGAGCCAGACCGGACGCACCATCATTTTCGTCACTCACAATGTCCGCGAGGCTGTCCGCCTCGGCGATCGCGTCGTCCTCCTCACGTTCCGCCCCGGACGCGTCAAGAACGAGTTCCCGATCAATCTGCCCCGGCCCCGCTCTCTTGAAGATCCCGCCGTCGCCCTTACTGCGCGCGAAGTCCTCGACGAGTTGCGCGAAGAAATCAACCGCTCCCTCGAGGCCGAATACAAGGAAGGCGTCAAGCCGCGCCTTGACCCCAATGCCGAAGGAGCAGAACGAGCATGAAGCGCGCCGCCCGCTACATCATCTTCTACGCTTCCCTCTTCGCCCTCTGGACGCTCCTGGCCAAACTCAAGATCTGGCCGCCCTATCTCTTCCCTACTCCGTGGGGAGTGGCCGAATCTCTTTACGCCGGCTTCCAGGATCATAGTTATCTCATCGCGATCCGCGTCAGCATGCAGCGCGTCCTGATCGGCTACGGCATTAGCGTCATCCTCGGCATGATCCTCGGCCTCGGCGTGGCCAGCAACAAGTTCCTCGAAGAAACCATGGGAGGCTTGCTCGTCAGCCTGCAGAGCCTGCCCAGCATTTGCTGGTGGCCGCTCGCCCTGCTCTGGTTCGGACTGAATCAGAACGCCATCCTCTTCGTCGTCATCATGGGCTCGCTCCTGTCGGTCACGCTCGCCATGGAAGATGGCCGCAAGCAGATGCCCAGAATCTTCGGCCAGGCCGGACGCAACCTCGGTGCCAAAGGTTTCAAGCTGTTCTGGTATGTGCTGTTGCCCGCAAGCCTTCCCTTCATCGTTTCGGGTCTGAAGCAAGGCTGGGCCTTCGCCTGGCGCTCTCTGATCACCGCCGAAATGCTGTATTTGAGTCTCGGGCTCGGCCAGGTGCTGATGATGGGACGCGACTTGAACGATATGAGCGCCGTCATTGCCGTCATGTTCTTGATCATCGCCATCGGCTACATCGTCGACGGCGTGGTCTTCAAAGGGATGGAGCACCATCTGCAGAACAAGTGGGGTCTGACTACCGCCGCGTAGACTTTTTTACCCGGCTGTTTTGGAGATTCACATGCCTTTAATAAACAGCGCGCGCTTTTGCGATTAATCTCTAGTAAGTTGATCGTTATAGTGTCAAACGACCTGCCGGTGGATTGTCCCCCGCAAATCAGCCGCTGGTCACCGAAACAAGGAACGCCCGCGCCGCGGCGCATCGCTGCGAAAGGCTTCCCTGAGTCTCCCCGGCATTTGCAGTAGCAGCACAACTCAAAAGGAGAGGACTGCACTTCCATGACCCGTGCTCGTAAACATTTCATGACAGCCCTATCGCTGGCTGCGTTCACCGCAGGCGCCTGGGCACAGACTCAGACCGCGTCGAACGACGCTCCGCCCACCCCGGCGGCCGCAACGGCCGCGAATGCGCCAGCCCCGCAACCACCGGTCACCGCCGCAGACATTCAGGCGCTGAAAGACGCGCTGGCGGCCCAGCAACAACAGATCGAGGCTTTGAGGGAACAGTTGCAGCAGAGGAATCAAACGCTACAGCCTCAGCCTGAACCGCAGGCGCAGCCGTCGCCGCAGTTGGCCAGCGCATCCCCCACCAGCGTCGCAACTTCCGCCGCGGTATCGGCGCCGCCTTCAACCGATTCCCAATCTGCGCCTGCCAGCGGACAGAACAGTCCGCGGCCACCCCAGACCGTCCAAGCCGGAAGTTCTGACGAACGCATTCGAAATCTCGAACGGCAGATCAAAGGACTCGGTCCCGTCTCGTTCAGCGGCGACGTGCGTCTTCGTGGCGAGCCGTTTTTCGGCGGCCCGTCAGACCAATCCATGGATCGCATGCGCGCCCGCGTTCGCGTCCGCTTCAATGCGTTGGCCGATCTTGGGTCGCAGTTCCGCACCGGAATCACTCTAGCCAGCGGCGACATCAACGACCCGACCACTACCAACCAGACGTTGACCGGTTTCTACACGCGCAAGCCCATCGCGCTCGATCAGGCATTCGTCGAATTCCGCCCCAGTGGATTCAAGCCCTTGTCTCTGATTGGCGGCAAGTTCCGCTATCCCTGGTTCAACACCGAGCTGACCTGGGACAAAGACCTCAACCCCGACGGCGTCGCGGAAACTCTCGCCTTCAAAATCGACACACCCGTCCTGAAAAAGCTTGCGTTCATCGGCTTCCAGTTGCCTTTTGCGGAAGTCGCAGGCACAGCGGCGAACAACAAACGGATTGCCCAGCAGATCACCTATGGGGGACAAATCCAGGCTGCTTTTCAAATCGCACCGCGAGTCACCTTGAGCGCATTTTCCGCAATCTACGATTTCCGCGGAGCCGATTCCATTGCCTTGGCTCTGGCCAAAGCAAGTTCGAAGAACCCGCAGACTCCGCTCACCGGACTGCTTCCCCTCGGTACCGGCAATACTGTGCAGGATTCCATCTACACCACCACAGCAACCACGGTCGTTACGGTCGGTGGCACCGCGTATCCAACCGGGGTCTCCAGCGTCTCCAATGCGCAGTTCGCGTCGAAATTCTCTCTGTTCGACAACATTGCGCGACTTGACATCGACACCGGCCACGCCAAGTTTCCCATCGCGTTCATCGGTGACTACGTCCAGAACATGGAAGCGTGCAGTAACCTCGTGAATATCGCTCCGGCTCCGGCTGACACCGCGACCACAACGTACAAGCAGACCCTGAACGCGCCCTGCAAATCCAATCAGCGCCGCGGCTACTGGGCTGAGGGTCGCGTCGGACGCTTGCAGGAAAAAGGCGACTTCCAGTTCGGCTACACGCGCATTTACATCGAACGCGAAGCTGTGCTGGGCAACTTCGACTACAGCGACATCCGGCAGGGCACAAATGTGAGCCAGCATCGCTTCGACTCGTTCTACCAGTTCGACAAAAACGTTCAGCTGGGTTTCACCGCTCTCGTCGGTCGTCCGCTGGCAAGCACCGAGTCATTTCTTGAGCGGTTGCAGTTCGACACGATCTTTATCTTCTGATCGCACAAGCGGCAGTGGATAAGGTCAGCCCCAATTCTGAAGCAGCGTCTTCAGAAGCGCTGCTGGTCCGGTTTTGGCTTCTCTCCTTTTCCGGGCCAGCGGCTTTAGTCATATAATTCCCATCCGTCGTAGGAACCGATGCCATGAATTCAAGACGAACGTTTCTGCGCAATGTGTCTGGTGCTGCCTTGGCAGCAGGAGCCCTGTCATCTTTTCCTGCGTGGGCGCGACTCGCCGCGCAGAGCGGCGCGAGCGATCCGCCAAAAATCGATGGACCAGGCATCGACGTACCTGGAGAAGACGGCCTGATCCTGCGCTCCTATCGGTTCATCGATCTCGAAACGCCCGTCGAGTACTTCAACACTTGGCTTACCCCGGTGCCCCGTTTTTTCGTTCGCAATCACATGCACGAACCGAGCGAGTTGACGGCAGACGACTGGCGGCTCGCCGTTTTGGGCGAAATCGAGAAGCCTCTAACTCTGACCCTTACCGACGTAGCGAAGCTCGAATCCCATGCGGTCGTGAACACCCTGGAATGCGCCGGTAACGGACGCAGCCTTCATCGTCCGCAGGTTCCCGGCGTTCAATGGGGCAAAGGCGCTGTCAGCACGGCCAGGTTTTCCGGCCCGCGCCTGCGCGACATTCTGCAGCGCGCTGGAGTAAAACCGGCGGGCAAGCACGTGATGTTTCGCGGGTTGGACGAAGTTCCCGGCAAGGTGCCGCCGTTCATTCGCAGCATCCCGATCGAGAAGGCCCTCGACTCCGACACTTTGATTGCGACACACATGAACGGTGCTCCGCTCACCAAACATCACGGCTTCCCGGCTCGCGCCCTTGTTCCCGGGTGGATCGGCGCGGCCTCGTGCAAATGGCTCACTGAAATCAAGGTTCTGGAAAGCGAATTCTCGGGCAATTTCATGAGCCCCGGCTACCGTTTTCCCAACCAGCCGGCGAAGCCGGGCGACGCTGTGAAGCCTGAAGACACGCACCCGCTCACGGCACTGAACGTCAAGTCAGTAATCTCCAGCCCACTCGACAGCGCACGAGTTAAGCCCGGCAAAATCGCGATTCAGGGCGCGGCATGGGCCGGAGAAGCGGATATCGCAAAGGTCGAAATCTCGACGGACGGTGGCGCCAGTTGGAACACCGCCGCGCTCGGTCACGATCAGGCCCGCTATGCCTGGCGGCTCTGGCGCTATGAGTGGAAAGCCAAGCCTGGCGATTACTCGGTGCTCTCTCGCGCCACCGATACGAAGGGCCGCGTTCAACCCGATACCGCCGAGTGGAATCCCAGCGGCTATCTTTTCAACGCCGTCGACCAGGTGAAAATCCATGTCGCATAAGAGCGCCCCAACCGCACTCATGCTGTTCGCGCCACTGTTGGCCTTGGCAGCGTCGGTTGTATTCGCTCAGAAACCTGCCGTCAAACCGACCGAAGATCTCCCGCTAGGAGCCATGCAAGCCAAAGCGAACACCGCCTGTCTTGAATGCCACGAAGCCCGCATCATCCTGCAGCAGCGCCTGAGCAAGGCCGCGTGGACAAAAGAGGTCGACAAGATGATCAAGTGGGGCGCAGTCGTCGATGCAAGCGATCACGACGCTTTGGTGGATTATCTCAGCACAAACTTCAACCCTGATCAGCCCGCGTATAGCCCGTCGCGTACCGCGAATGAGGAATCATCGAAGAGAGTGAACGCCGTCAGGAAGTAGCTTGCGACGGCAAAGCGCTACCGACCCAGCGTCCTGCAGGTGGACGCTACGGTAGCGCTGCTTTGATGCAAGAGCCCAAAACTCTGCGGGCAGTATAGCGAGGCGCATGCACTTCTGATAGTGCATTGTAGGGTTCGAGGTCATGAGCACGAATCGCTGTCCTACACCCACAACCCACCAACGGGCGCAGTGGTTCCTCGACTTCGCTCGGAATAACAAAACCGTTGGGGGCTTGCTGCTGCCCCACCATCCCATGTCATCCTGAGCGAAGAACAAGCCCCGCGCAGCGGAGGTTGTTCGCAGTCGAAGGGACCCCTACACCCTCAACGTACCACCGGGAGCAGCGATTCCCCGACTCCGCCTCGGAATGACAGGGTTGGCGTGGGCGTTGTGGCCAGACGACTCCGCAGGGCATTGCCATTGCTCCGCGCATTGTCATCCTGAGCGGAGCCGCCGTTCAGGCGTAGCGAAGGATCTCCGCCGCCCATGCTCCGTGGGAACTGTGCTTTCGGTGTGTCATCCCCAGCAACTTGTCATCCTGAGCGCAGTCGAAGGATCCGCCAAGCGCTAAAGCGCCAGTACAGAAGCGCTTCGACGGCACGAGTTGAACTCGTGCCCTTCCAATTCGTAATCGCGGGGCAGGGCTTATTTGTTTCCCTCCACGTCCTTGGGGTCTTCCGCAGCTTTACTTTCCGGACGCAAGAGAGGAAACAGGATCACGTCGCGAATGGTGTGCTGATCGGTGAGCAGCATGCAGAGCCGATCGATGCCCAGACCGACGCCGCCCGCCGGAGGCATGCCATACGAGAGTGCGCGGATGTAGTCTTCGTCCATCTGGTGGGCTTCCTCATCGCCGCGCTCGCGCTCTTTCAGTTGGGCTTCAAAGCGGCGGCGCTGATCTTCAGGATCGTTGAGTTCGCTGAACCCGTTGGAAATTTCCATTTGCCCCGCGAATATCTCGAAACGTTCGGTCCAGTCCGGTTCGTCGGGTTTTTGCTTGGAGAGCGGCGAGACGGCCGTCGGAAATTCGTAAATGATCGTCGGCTGCATGAGATGCTCTTCGGCGCAGGCCTCAAACAATGCCGCAATCGTCTTCCCCGCGGGAGCATTGGGATCATAGGCCATGTGCGAATGTTTGGCATTGAAGCGCTCGACCAGCTTCTTCACGCCATCGTCAGACACGAAGTCGCTCATTTCTGGCTTTGCCCCAGCGGACTCCGGCCAGAAATGAATGATGGCTTCGCGCATCGTCATACGCGTCCAGTTCGACCAATCCAGTTCGTGCACCTCGTTCTCTGAAACGGTCCACTTCGATTTCGATGTGCCGTTTACGGCGATGGCCGCCTGGGTGATGACGTCGGTGGTGACGTCGAGAATGCCCTGGTAGTCGGTGTAGGCCTGATAGGCCTCCAACATGGTGAACTCGGGGTTCCATCGCCATCCCAGGCCCTCGTTGCGGAAGACACGGCTCATTTCATACACCCGGTCGAATCCGCCCACGGTCAGGCGCTTCAGGTAGAGTTCCAGCGCGATGCGGAGATACAGATCGATGTCGAGCGTGTTGTGGTGAGTGATGAATGGCCGCGCAACCGCGCCACCTGCAATCGGCTGCATCATCGGCGTCTCCACTTCGATGAAGCCGTGCGCTTCCATCGTACGGCGGATGGACTGGATCATTTTGGTGCGCTTCAGAAACACTTCGCGCACCTCGGGATTCATGACCAGATCGACATAGCGCTGGCGATAGCGCAGTTCGACGTCGGTGAGGCCATGCCACTTCTCGGGCAGCGGCAGGAGATCCTTGCTGAGGAAGGTGATTTCTTCGACATGGACCGTGAGTTCGCCAGTCCTGGTTCGGAAAAGATACCCGCTGGCGCCGATGTGGTCGCCAAGATCGAGTAGCTTGTAGAGTTCGAATCCCTTGTCACCGACTGCGTCTTTCTTGACGTAAATCTGCAGTTTCAGCCCGGCCTGCTGCAGGTGAGCGAATCCGGCCTTGCCCATGAGGCGGATGGCCATGATGCGGCCGGCGACTCGCACGTTGACGCGATCCTTTTCCAGTTCCTCGGCGGTACGGGCGGAATACTGCGCCAGGACCTGATCGACCGTGTGGGTGAAGTCGTACCTGGTGCGATAGACAGGCTGGCCCAGCGCCTCAATCTTCTTCAGCTTTTCGAGGCGCAGTTGGTAGATATTTTCGTCGAGTGCCAATGGGTTCTTTCTGTGTTGAGAATGGAACGGAGATTATAAACAATCCCTCCGGGATGCCCTTTATAGCGGATTCAAACCAAGGCTGCCCCGGGTGCCCCACCCTTAGCCGCGGTTTTTGCGGCTAGGGTGGGGATTTTGAATCAGGAACGTCCCGGACTTTTCACCACGAAAAAGCCGCCGATCATGACCAGCAACCTGGCCCCCTCGTTTTCAGAACGAGCACAAAGAGGGTGCCCCATCCTTAGCCGCGGTTTTTGCGGCTAGGGTGGGGATTTTGAACCTCAGGAACCCCGCACCTTTTTCCACAGCGAAAAAATCCGCCGATTGTGACGAACAACCTGGCCCCCTCGTTTTCAGAACGAGCACAAAGAGGGTGCCCCACCCTTAGCCACGGTTTTTGCGGCTAGGGTGGGGATTTTGACCCTCAGGAACTCCGCACCTTTTTCCACAGCGAAAAAATCCGCCGATTGTGACGAACAACCTGGACCCTCGTTTTCAGAACGAGCACAATTTCACCATGTCTGTGCGGACAGCTCAATCCGCGAAGCAAAGAAGCGCGCTCGCGCAATCCCAATCCGCTACAATACTCACCCCTAAGTCCTTATTCCGGAATATTTTGCATATAAACCACCTGGAATCAATATTTTACAGCGATACAGGGCGGCCAATAAACCCTAACCTCCTTCAATTCAATATTTTACCTACCTCGATAAGAAAAAATGAAATCGAGAGATCAGCAACGCGGCCAAGGCTGAAGCAACGTCGTTGTGGTCGCGAGATCAAAATCCCCACCCTAGCCGCAAAAACCGCGGCTAAGGATGGGGCACCCGCGGAGAGGGACCATCGAAAATCCAAACAGCCCTTCGCTGACCCTTGCAGTTACCGAGTTATCTTGGTACATTGGTACACATGACAGATGATCCCAGGCTGGAAATTGAGCGGGTGCAGACCGGGGTGCGGATGGAGAAGCGCATCCTGAAAGTGCTCAAAGGATTTGCCGAGTATCACGACATGACGTTGGGCGATGTGCTGGAGGGAATCGTGCTGCATGCCTTCGACGGCAAGACTCCGTTCAGTCCGGCATCGCTGGAACAAATTCGAGAACTTAAAAAGTTTTACGGGCTGGACCTGGATTCGAGCGCCAGCCACCGGCTGAAGGAAATCAAGTCCGGGCGCAGGAAAAGCGGCAAGCAGGAGGCACGATGAGCGCATCGCAAACGAAAATCGGATTGACGGTTCTGCAATGGGCGCTGGGAGTGGTGATCCTGATCGAGGCGGTGTTGTTTCTGCTGCCGAGCGCGGCGCACGAATTTGCCCGCACCCACATGCCGGGATTCATTCGGATGGTGCTGGGGTGGGGAGAGATTGCCGGCTGCATCCTGATGCTGATTCCGAAGACCGCCGTTCGCGGAGCCTGGCTGCTGTTTGCTGTGTTCGTGTTCGCGATCTTGCTGCATTTGCTGCACGGGTATTACAACGCGGGGAATCTGGTGATTTATGCGGCGGCGGCGTTTGCGGTTGCTTTGGGAAAGGGATAGGCGGGCCGAGATTTCGGGGAGTGGGTTTTCCACCAGAGGCGGAATCGACACACACGAGGGTGCCCCACTTCTGGCCGAATTCGCCAGAAGTGGGGTTGTTACGGACTACCACAGGGAGAAAGCATTATGGAATCGATCAGCGAAACAAGCGAGGCGAAGCAGGTTCGGTGTGCGGGTGGGTTCGAGCTGCCGTGCGGGGCGGATGAGGCATTTCCGCTGTTCAGCCCGGAGGGCGAGCGGGACTGGATCAAGACGTGGAATCCGCGAGCCGTGTTTCCGGGGACGATCGAGTTCTGCCGGGATACGGTGTTCCGCGAAGGCACTGTGAGCGAAGAGGCGGTTTGGACGATCGTGGATGTCGACTGGTCGAGTCACCGGGCGGAGTATGTGCGCATCGCGGCTTCTCATGCTGCGCACATCGTGGTGAAGATTGAGGCTGGTGGCGTCGACTGCTGCAGAGTAGCTGTGAGCTATACGATTACGACTCTGGACGCTGGCGCGGAGCACCTGCTGGAGGCCTTCTCCGAGACGGCCTATGCCACGAGGATGAACAATTGGGAGCGGCAAATCGGCGAGTTTCTTGCCGGGCGCGAATCTGCTTCCCGCTAAGCACAAGCGATCGGCTGTTCTCGCCCTCGCGGTTGGGCGGAGGCAGGGATGCTTCGACTCCGCAACACACTTCGCTTTGCGAATTGTGTTGCTCCGCTCAGCATGACAGTACCTCCGCAGGTCATTCCAACAAAATCATTCCCCGGCAGGTCATCCCGGAGACGAAGAGGCGTGGTGTCGTTTACCATCCTTCCGCGTCTAAAGAGCCGAAATCCACGTCCAAGGATCAACTCATGAAGCAGGCACTGCTGATGTTTTGCCTTTTGTCGCTCGCACAGGGTCAGGCGGTTCGCACGGGGGAGGATGTCTTGCGGGCGATGCATGATCGCTACCAGGCATCGTGGTACCAGACGGTGACCTTTACGCAGAAGAGCACGACTTATAAAGAAGACGGGACCAGTTCGGCAGAGACTTGGTATGAAGCGGCGCTGCTGCCGGGAAAGCTTCGGATCGACATCAGCCCAGTGGCAAACAACAACGGATATTTGTTCTCCGATGGCAAGGTGACCATCGTGAAAGATGGCAAGGTTTCCGGCACGCGGGATTCGATCAACATGCTGCTGGTGCTGGGATTCGACGTGTACAAGCAGGATCCGGAGACCACGATCAGGGTGGTGAAGGGCGAGGGCTATGATCTTTCGAAATTGCGCGAAGACACCTGGGACGGGAAGGCGGTGTATGTGGTCGGAGCCGACAAAGATGATCTGAAGTCGAAGCAATTCTGGGCGACGAAGGACACGCTGCTGTTTGTGCGGGAGATCGAGCCGGCGCGCGGCGATGCGACGAAACTGGATGACATCCGGTTTGTGCATTATCAGCCGCTGGCCGGGGCGTGGATCGCGGCTGGGGTCGAGGTGTATTCAGAGGGACGGAAGGTGTTTTCGGAGGACTACACGGAGATTCAGGCGAACGTGAAGCTGGATGCGGGGGTATTTGATGCTGCGAAGTTCGGTGCGACCCATTGGGAGAAGTAGTTTGGGTTGGCCCGCTGGGTCGTGGTGACAGAGATTCCTCTCTTCGCCTGAAATACGGCTCCGTTCGGAATGACATCCGCTTTTTCTATCAAGGATTTATTGTGGAGCGGACACTCATGTCCGCTACTTGCCGGTGCCATTGGCTGGAGACGCGGGCATGAGTGCCCGCGCCACACTTCAACTTGAAGCGGGGGCGCATCCGCGTTACGATGACCTGCTCCGCTGATTGGAGTCGAAACTTATGCCGCAGAATTACGTTCCCATTTTTATTTTTATTCTGATTGTCGGCACTCTGCTTCCCATCACGCTGCTGCTGGCCAAGCTGGTGCGGCCCGACAATCCGAACAAGGTCAAGTTGATGCCGTATGAGTGCGGCATCGATCCCGTGGACAATGCCCGCGGGCGCTACACCGTGCGGTTTTACATCGTCGCAATTTTGTTTGTGGTGTTCGATGTGGAGACGATTTTTCTGTTCCCGTGGGCGGTGCGGTTCAAGGCTTTTGGACTGTTCGGGCTGGCGGAGATGCTGATCTTCCTCGCGATTCTGGTGGTTGGATATATATGGGTGTGGAAGAAGGGCGCGCTGGAGTGGGTTTAGAATCGAATCATTCCGTCATTGAGTCATTGAATCATCCGATGATTCAACTTAATCACTCAATCGCTCAATGAACGACGCACTTAATCCGATGGATGCGTCCCCGGCGGAAACCTTTACCG
>Ga0335076_10004614_pt1 | contig 13943 bp, 11 predicted proteins | sample Lox_Sample_25_FD_206717 | JGI IMG/M metagenome (GOLD analysis project Ga0335076, IMG submission 206717) | Soil microbial communities from Loxahatchee National Wildlife Refuge, Florida, United States - Lox_Sample_2.5 | ecosystem: Environmental > Terrestrial > Soil > Wetlands | place: USA... | reverse complement strand
CATGGCACCTTCTCCTGCCACGCCTGCGGCCCTGAAGTTCCCGTTGCTCGATCTGAGGGCCCAGTTCGCGACCATTCGCGACGAAGTGATGGACGCCATTGCGCGGGTGATGGAGAGCCAGATCTTCATCATGGGGCCCGAGGTGGAGGCGCTGGAGCGGGAACTGGCGGCGTACACGGGCGCGAGACATGCCATCGCCTGCGCCTCGGGGTCCGACGCTCTCCTGCTGTCGCTGATGGCACTGGATATCGGTCCGGGCGACGAAGTCATCACCGTGCCATTTACGTTTGTGGCGACCGCCGGCTCAGTGGCGCGGCTGCGTGGCACAACCGTGTTTGTCGATGTCGATCCGGTTACCTACAACCTTGATCCAGCGAGGCTGGAGGGGGCGATCACGCCGCGCACCAAGGCGATCATGCCGGTGCACCTGTTCGGTCTGGCGGCGGAGATGAAGCCGATCCTGGAGATTGCAGAGCGGCACAATGTTCCGGTCATCGAAGATGCCGCACAGGCCATTGGCGCGAAATATCAGGGCAGGCAGGCGGGGACAATGGCCGGGTTCGGCTGCTTCAGCTTCTTTCCCTCAAAGAACCTGGGCGGGGCCGGTGATGGCGGCCTCATTACGACTCATGATCCGGCGCGGCATGCGAAACTCAGAGTGCTGCGGAACCACGGCAGTCATTCCAAGTACGACTACGATGTCATCGGCATGAACAGCCGCCTCGACGCGCTGCAAGCGGCGATTCTGCGCATCAAGCTGCGCCACCTCGACGACTGGGCCACCGGCCGCCGCCGCAATGCCGATATCTATCGCGCTCTCTTCGCGGAATTCGGACTCAACGATGTGATCGGCGTGCCTTCAGGGCCCGAGAACTGCTTTCACGTTTATAACCAGTTCACCATCCGCTGCGCTCAGCGCGACGCCTTGAAGGATCACCTCAGGCAGAATGGCATTCCCAGCGAGATTTATTATCCGAGGCCATTGCATCTGGAGCCGGCATTTCGAAGCCTCGGGTACAAGGCAGGTGATTTCCCGGAATCCGAGCGGGCGTGCGCGGAAGTGCTGTCGCTGCCGATTTACCCCGAACTCAAGCGGGAGCAACTGCGCGACGTTGTAGCCACCATCGCAGACTTTTTCGGGCGAAAGAGATAGCTAAGAGCCCAGCGCGGCAGCCTCAGGCAGTTGTGGCTGGAGCGCGCCGAGGGCATTCTTCATCGGCTGGAAGCGGTACTTGCTGAGCAGGAATCGCAGCCGGCCTTCCATCTTGTCCAGGTTGGTGTAGTGGCGGAGCCGAGAGCGCAAGCTGCAGCCGCGAATACGCGGTTGCTGAGGATCGATCTCCCAGGGATGGAAATAAACCACCACCGGCTGGCGCTCGCGATCTTCCATCTGCCGAAAAGCCCAGCGGGTGAACGCCAGAGGAAACAGGCGCAGATAGCCGCCGCCGGCCGCAGGCACATTCATCGGCCCCAGTTGCACGGTGGTCGGCGGAATCTCCGGGAGTTGAGCGCCGGAACTGCAATTCCAGAGGTGGGCGAAGCGCTTCGCGCCGGGAATTCCATACACGTCGTGGTGGATGGGGAAGATGCTGGAGTCGTAGGAGAATCCTTCTTCGGCCAGAATATCCAGCGCCCAGAGACTTTGACTGGTGACCGACCACGATGGCGCGCGGTATCCGATGACCTTGCAGCCGGCGGCTTGCTCGATGACTTCCTTGGCGCGCCGCGTGTCGTTGCGGAACTCAGCAGGGTCGAGGCTGAATACGGTGCGGTGCCAGAAGCTGTGGCATCCCACTTCGTGACCGCGGCGGGCGGTTTCGCGAATCAACTGGGGGAAACGCGCGGCAACCCACCCCAGAAAGAAAAATGTCGCCTTCACACCGTAGGAGTCGAACAAATCGAGGATGCGACTGACGTTGTCAGTGACGCGCACCGGGAAAGAATCCCAGTCTTTGCGGTCCACCACGCCGCGGAACGCCTCCACCTGGAAATATTCCTCGACGTCCACTGACAGCATGTGCACCATCGCGATGTTCAGATCCTTAGCTGGAGTCTATTTAGCATACCGCAGCGGGACACAATAGGAACCGATCGAGTACCTAGTCTGATTACCCTAGTCACTTCCGGGTTCGTGCGGCTTGCAATTATCCTGTTGTTACCCGTGGGTTGCGATTCATGGGAGCACAACCAGGTTCGCTCTTTTCTTGGTTTAGAATTGAAGACACTCTGCCGATAGTGCTTTAGGGGAGCTATGTCCACTGGAACGAAAACCGTTACCGCCACCTCGCTAGACGAATTCAAGAACAAGATCCAGGCCCGCACCGCCCGCATTGGGATCATCGGCCTGGGATACGTGGGCTTGCCTCTGGGGCTGTTGTTCAGCGAACAGAAGTTCGCCATCACCGGCTTCGATATCGATCAGCGCAAAGTCGATACCATCAACCAGGGTGGCTCCTACATCGTGCGCATCTTGCCGGCGGAAATCAACGCCGCGCGCGCCAACGGCTTCACTCCCACGACCGATTTCTCGCGCATCGCCGAGATGGACGCGGTGATCATCTGCGTGCCCACGCCGCTCGATGAGTATCGCGAGCCGGACATGAGCTACATTGTCAACACCGCGCAGAGCATCGCGCCGCACGTGCAGCCCGGGCAGTTGGTCATCCTGGAGAGCACGACTTATCCCGGCACCACCCGCGACGTGCTGATTCCGATCCTGGAAAAAGGAAACAAGCTGGGCCTGAAGGCTTCGCTCAACAACGAAACCGGTTCGACGGTTTTCTATGTGGCATTTTCGCCGGAGCGCGAGGATCCCGGACGCACCGACATCGAGCGCCACGACATACCGAAGGTCGTGGGCGGCATGGACTCGATCTCGGGCGACATGGCGGCGGCAGTTTACGGCAGCATCTTCCACCGGACGGTGCGGGTTTCCGCTCCGGAAGCCGCTGAGATGTGCAAGCTGCTGGAGAACATCTACCGCTGCGTGAACATCGCCATGGTGAACGAGCTCAAGCTGCTGTGCCTGCGGATGGGCATCGATATCTTCGAGGTTATCGAAGCGGCGAAGACCAAGCCCTTCGGCTTCCAGGCGTTCTATCCGGGGCCAGGCCTGGGTGGGCACTGCATCCCCGTGGATCCGTACTACCTCTCGTGGAAGGCCCGCGAATACGACTTCCAGACCCGCTTCATCGAGCTGGCCGGCGACGTAAATACGGCCATGCCGTATCACGTGGTGGCGTCAGTGGCGTCGGCGCTCAACAAGCGCAAGAAGGCGCTGAACGGGTCGAAGGTGCTGGTGCTGGGAGTAGCCTATAAGAAGGACATCGACGATCTGCGCGAGTCGCCTTCCCTGACCGTCATCGAGTTGTTGCAGAAAGAGGGCGCGCAGGTCAGCTACAACGATCCCTACTTCAAGTTTGTCGGCAAGGGCCGCCACTACGATCTGCAAATGCAGAACACACCGCTGGAGAACCTGGGCCAGTACGACTGCGTGCTGATTATCACCGACCACTCCGATTACGACTTCCAACGCATCGTGCGCGAGTCGCAGCTGGTGGTGGATACTCGCAACGCGACCAAAGGCATCAAGGCCGACAACGTGGTGCACTGCTAAGGACAGCCGATGGCTCAATATCTGGTAACGGGAGTGGCAGGGTTTATCGGCTCCTCGATTGCGCGCGCTCTGTTGGAGCGCGGGCACGCGGTGCGCGGTATCGACAACCTCAGCACCGGCAAGATGGAGAACATCGCCGATATCGGTCAGCTTGATTTTCGCCAAGCCGACATCAACGACGAAGCCGCCATCTCCGCTGCCTGCCGCGGAGTGGACTACGTGCTGCATCAGGCGGCCATTCCTTCGGTGCCACGCTCGGTCAAGGAACCGGCGCTGTCGAATCGCGCCAACCTCGACGGCACGCTCGCGGTATTGATCGCGGCGCGCGATGCCCGCGTGAAGCGCGTGGTCTATGCGTCGTCGTCCTCGCTGTACGGCGAGACACCCACGTTGCCCAAGCGCGAGGACATGCTGCCTGCGCCGATCTCGCCCTATGCCGTGGCCAAGCTTGCCGGCGAGTATTACATGCAGGCGTTCTACCGCGTGTATGGGCTGGAGACCGTGTCGCTGCGCTACTTCAACGTCTTTGGTCCGCATCAGGATCCAACCTCGATGTACTCCGGGGTACTGGCGATCTTCATCACCCGCATGCTGCGGGGAGAGCGTCCCACGATCTACGGCGATGGCGAGCAAAGCCGCGACTTCACCTTCGTGCAGAACGTGATCGAAGGAAACATCCTGGCCAGCACAGCGCCGGCAGCCGAAGCGGCGGGGAAGTACTTCAACCTGGCGACCGGCAAGCGTTTTACCCTGAAGCAGACATACGCCATCCTGCAGAAACTTACCGGCTACAAGGGCCATCCCGAGTTCGCACCCGACCGCGCCGGCGACATCAAGCACTCGTTGTCGGATATCACGCTGGCGCAACGCCACCTCGGCTACAAGCCGGTGGTGGACTTTGAACAGGGCCTCGAGAAGACCGTTGCCTGGTACCGCACGCAAGTGGTCGCGGCGGCAGCCCACTAGCTGCCATGCTGATTCTTCACGTCGTCGGCGCCCGCCCCAACTTCATGAAAGTCGCACCCGTAGCCCGGGCGCTGCAAAGCGCCGGGGCGCGGCAATGCGTGGTTCACACCGGGCAACACTACGACGCCAACATGTCCGACGTGTTCTTTCGTGAGTTGGGCATGCCGGCGCCCGACGTCAACCTGCAAGTCGGCTCCGGCTCGCATGCGCAGCAGACGGCGGAGATCATCGCTCGCTTCGAGCCGGTAGTGCTGGAGCGCAAGCCCGACTTGGTTCTGGTGTACGGTGACGTAAATTCCACCGTCGCTGCGGCGCTGGTGTGTTCCAAGCTGCTGATGCCCATCGGCCACGTCGAAGCTGGACTGCGTTCCTTCGATCGCACCATGCCGGAGGAGATCAACCGCCTGATGACGGATCAAGTCTCCGATTTGCTGTTTACGCCCTCGTCCGATGGTGACGAAAACCTGCTGCGCGAGGGCGTTGCGCGCGAGAAGATTCATCTGGTCGGCAACGTGATGATCGATACCTTGATCCGCATGCTGCCGCTAGCCAAGGAGCGCGTGCCGCAGGACCTGCCACTCCGCTTTGCGCTGGTCACGTTGCATCGCCCCTCAAACGTCGACGACTTGGATTGGCTCTCGGGCATGCTGCGCACCCTGGAAGGCATTGCGACCGATGCCGAGGTGCTGTTCCCGGTGCACCCGCGGACCCGGCAACGGCTGGCGCAGGCGGGCGTGAATGGCGCAGGGTTGCCGCACATTCGGCTGATGGAGCCGCTTCCTTATCTTGAATTCCTGGGGTTGCAGAGCCGCGCCGCGGTGGTCATTACGGATTCGGGCGGCATTCAGGAAGAAACGACTTATCTCGGCACGCCGTGTCTCACGGTCCGCGAGAACACCGAGCGGCCGGTGACCGTAGAGGTCGGAACCAACCGCCTGGTGGGGCGAAATATGGAGCGCCTGCGCACCGAAACCCTCAAGGTGCTGGCCGGCCAATCGAGGAAGGGTGGCATTCCGCCGCTCTGGGACGGTCACGCCTCCGACCGCATCGCCGCGATCATTACTGGAAAGAGAGCCAGCGCCTAGCGGCTGGCAGCGACACGAGCGGCCGCACGGTCATATCTGCCGCTGAGATCGTTCCAGCGAATCGACATCATCTGCCCCAGCATTGCTATGCCATCGCGCACCACGCGCAGCTTGGAGCCGTGTTCATGCGCCCACTCGACTGGGACTTCCACCGTCTTCAAGCCGAACTTCTTGGCGATGAAGAGCAGCTCGGGATCGAATCCCCAGGTGTCCACCCGCTGGAAGGGGAAAAGTTGGCGGGCAGCGCTGCGGGTGAAAGCCTTGAACCCGCACTGGGTGTCTTTGTAGTGAAGCCCGAGGATGGCCTGGAGGGAGAAGTTGAACAAGCGGCCCAGAATCTGGCGGTAAAAAGGCTGGCGCTGGGTTTGAGTGTCGCTATCGAGCCAGCGCGAGCCGATAGCGATGTCGGCGCCCTGCTGCAGCGCCGCAAACAACTTCGGCGCCTCGGTGATCGGCGAGGAGAGGTCGGCGTCGGTGAACAGCAGCACATCGCCGGCAGCACTCATCATGCCGTTGCGAACGCTATAGCCCTTACCACGATTCCCGGGATTCTCCAGCAGCCGGACAGCACGATTCGCCCCCGCGTACTGCCGGACTACTTCCGCAGTGTTGTCGGTTGAGCCGTCGTTGACCACCAGTATCTCGGCGCGGAGCTGCCGCTCCGACACGAATGCCTGGATCGCGTCCAGCGAGGCCGGCAAGCGGGCGCTCTCGTTGTAAGCCGGGATGATGATGCTATACGTAAGGTTCTGCATTGAGGCGCTCCTCTTATTGTACCTGCGCCCCCGTCCAGCCAGGGGTTCCGAGTGGTCTGGTATGCTAAAAATTCAGCTTGAAAGGTCTCACCAGAAGGCGTTTTCTACGGCTCTCGGCCGCCGGAGGTACCGGAGCCGTTCTGGGTATCGGCGGATATTCCGGTCTGGTTGCTCCCTTTCGAAATCAGGTCACCCGCATTGACCTGACCCTGCCTCGCCTGCCGACGGAGTTCGAAGGATTCAAGATCGCGCAGCTCAGCGACCTGCACTACGGTCCATTCACCGGCGATCGAGAGATCGGCGCCGCGGTCGCTCTGGCAGCCAGCCTGGCTCCCGACGTTTTTGTGGCTACCGGCGACTTCATCACCACTCCGCGTTTTGGCGACCGCAGACCGGGGGTGGCCAAAATCGAGCCTTGCTCGCGGCTTCTGCAAGCGGTTCGCCCGCCACTGGGGCGGTTTGCGGTGCTGGGAAACCACGACTATGGGCTCGCGCCCGATTTCGTGGCGGAGGTTTTGAACGGGCACGGAGTTCGGGTGCTACGCAACCAGGCGATCGTGCTGGAGCGCGCTGGTGCGCGGCTGTGGTTGGTGGGCATAGACGACGTCATGGTTCAAGCCAATCATCTGGACGCCGCGCTAGCGGGCATTCCGTCCGAAGAGTGCAAGGTGGTCATCGTCCACGAACCCGACTTCGCGGACGTGGTGGCACGCGAGCCAGCGGACTTGCAGATCTCAGGGCACTCGCACGGAGGCCAGGTCCGCATGCCCGGACTAAGGCCGTTCTACCTTCCGCCGATGGCGCAGAGGTATTGGCACGGGCTGTACCGCGTCCGCGAGATGCCGCTCTACGTGAATCGGGGCATCGGTACCATCGGGGTTCCGCTGCGTTTAGATGCCGACCCGGAGATCACGCTGTTTACGCTCCACTCGCCAAAGCGTTCCGGTTGACTGTCGACACCTACACAGCCTCGGCAGGGCGCTCCCGATTCAGTGTTACTATCAGCCTGCAAAACTCCTGCATTGCGGTCCGCTGGCGGCCTGAACTTTTTGATGAACAGCTCCGTCCCGAGTCCGGCGCTACCGTTGGAGCCGGACAGCGCTGTCGCCTCTCCAGGCCTCGCCACTCGCCTGTTCAAGGGCAGCAGCATTTACGCCGCCGCCAACTTTGCCACGAAAGCCATCAACTTCGCCCTGCTGCCCGTCTATACGCGCTTTCTGGCGCCCAGGGATTACGGCGTAGTCGGACTGGCCGAATCGGCCGCCGCTGCGTTTGCGGTGCTGGTGGGATTAGGCCTGGATTCGGCGCTGCCTCGTTTTTATTTTCAGTATTGCGACGACTCTGTCCAGGTGAAGCGCTATGTCGGGAACCTCTTTCGCTTCGCTGTCGGCTACGCGCTTTTGCTCCTTGCTGGCGCCCTGTTGCTTGGGCCACGTCTGCTGAGCACGGTTGCGCCGAGATTTGATGTCGCTTTCTTTCCTTTCCTCGCGCTCGCCTTCTCCACCGCAGCCTTGAATGTGATCGTGCAATATCCGCTGGGCCTGTATCAGGTTCAGGAGAAGGCTCGGTCGTTCGCCGCGTTATCGCTGTTTTCGGTTGGCCTCACAGTAGCGTTCACGGTGGTGTTGGTTGTGGTCATGCGAGGCGGAGCCGCTGGGATGCTGGGTGGCAAGACGGCTGCCGCGGTGGTTACGGCGATGGTGTCCATCTGGCTGCTGCGAGGCCGGCTCGGGGTGGCGTGGAGCTGGGAGCCGGTGCGAGAATCGCTGCCCTTTTCGCTTCCGCTGGTGCCGCACAGCCTGCTGGCATTGGCGCTGGTGGTGGCTGACCGGTTCATCCTGCAGCGTTACCGCAGCCTCGACGAGATCGGCCTCTACACCGTTGCCTATGCGGTGGGCATGGTGATGTATGTCTTCACCAGTTCGACGTTGCAGGCCTTCTCGCCGATATTTTTCGACACTGCGCGCCAGGGCGACTCACAGCGGGAGGTGCTGGGCCGCTCGGCTTCGGGGTTGTTCTTGTTCTGGGCATGGATTGGCGCCATCGGCTGCTTCATTGCCCAGGATACGATGCGCCTGCTGGGACACAACTACTGGGCGGCCGGCCCGGTGATCCCGTGGATCATCGGCGGCTACCTGCTGCATGGGATGTTCAGCCTGTTTCAGTTTTCCGCGATGCAGAGCAAGCGCACGCACTTTATCTTGATTGCCAGCCTGCTGGCTTGTGCCGCGAACATTGCGCTTAACTTCTGGTGGGCGCCACGCTACGGGATGTACGGGGCTGCCTACGCCACCACCGCCGCCTATGGGCTGGAAGCGGTGGTGATGTATGTGTGCGCGCAGCGGCTGTTCCCGATCCGCTATCGCCTGAGCCAGGTTGGCGGCGGCATACTGATTTTCACGACAGCGCTGGTCTTGACCCAGATGCGATGGCCGGAAGCAGTGCGTCCTTGGCTGATGCTGGGCGGGCTGCTGCTGGTGAGCGGCGTTGTCTTTACGCTGGGAGGAGGGTCAGTGCTGCGGATGGCGCAGGCTGCAGTGTCGCGCCGACAGCCCGACCCATCCGGTTTGCCGTAGGAGCTTGGTTTTGAGCCGCGCCGTCAACATCGCCGCTTCCGAGGACAGACTTGCGCGCTGTTGCTGATTTCTCCCGAGACCTCGCCAAGCGCCTGCCCTATCCGCTCTTTCTGCGAGTCTTTCTACGAACCAACCAAGTACGCGAGCGAAGCGCCGAGGCACTCATCCAGCGATGCGGCGTGCCGTTGTTGCGCCCAGGAGTATTGGAAGCGGGAAAGACCAGCGACGTTTTGTTTGTGCTCGGATCGGGGCCGTCGATCAACCGTATCTCACCAGAGCGCTGGCGAGCCATCGCCCAGCACGACTCAGCGGGCTTGAACTTCTGGCTGTTTCATCCCTTTGTGCCACGTTTCTACTTTTTTGAGAGCATCGGGGATTTCGAGCCTGGTTACAACGAGTTCCTTGCGGTTGCGGGGAGACGCGCTGCCGACTATCGAGAAGTGATCAAGGTTGTGACGTTTGTACACGGTTCGGGGCAGCAGACCTTCGGGCAAGTCTTTCAGGGCGACCAAAATTTCTATGCCGCCAGCGCCCTCCAGACGCCGGCGCGAAACGAGCGGGAGATCGGCTTCGCGATCGAGTACTTGGCTAGGCGAGGCGCATTTGATGCAGGTGCGGGACGCCAGCCATTCTTCAAGCATGCGTCCAGCCTCAGCCTGATGATCAGCGTGGCCACTTGTATGGGGTACAAGAAGATCGTGCTCTGCGGCGTTGACCTGAAAACGCAGGAGTACTTCTATCAGGATCCCAAGCTGTTCCCCGAGGGCGCCAAGCTGGAAACTGCGCCGCGCGCGCAGGTGCATGCCACGCAAGTGGCGCAGGAGTGGCTGGTGCCCATCAGCATCGTGCTGGAGCGGCTGCGCGAGCAGGTGCTGAAGCCGCGTGGGATCGAGCTGTACGTGGAACATCGCGGCTCGGTGCTGTGGCCGGCGATTGAAGAAGCGCCGGAAGCCCTGTTCGCCGGCGTCGCTCCCGTTTCGTCGCGGTAAGAGTTGTCGCTGCGAATCGCTGCTCGCTTGGATATGATGTCGTGACCTCGATGCGGGAATTCATCACCATCGCCGGGCGCCAGATCGGCGCAGGGCAGCCATGCTTTGTCATCGCTGAGGCCGGCGTCAATCACAACGGCAGCCTGGAGATGGCCCTGCGGTTGGTAGACGCCGCCAAAGCTGCCGGCGCCGATGCCGTCAAATTCCAGACCTTTCGCGCCGAAGAGGTGGTGACCGCCAACGCGCCCAAGGCCGAATATCAAAAGCGCACCACCGGAGGCGACGAGTCGCAACTGGAGATGATTGCCAAGCTCGAGCTGCCGCCGGTGGCCTTCGCGCGGCTGGCGGAGCATTGCGCGGCGGCGGGAATTGTCTTTCTGTCTACGCCGTTCGATTTTCCCAGCGCCGACCTGTTGGAGCAGCTGCAGGTGCCCGCGTTCAAGATTCCCTCCGGCGAGATCACCAACGGACCCCTTCTGCGCCACATTGCCGCAAAGAAGAAGCCGCTCATCATGTCCACCGGCATGGCGGATCTCGGCGAGGTGAGGGAAGCGGTGCGTGAGGTCACCGCAGCGGGCGTGGACCAACTCGCGCTTCTGCAGTGCACCAGCAGCTACCCCGCACCGCCGGCCTCGGTAAACCTGCGAGCGATGAAAACGCTGGCAGATGCGTTCAAGGTGCCGGTTGGCTTCTCGGACCACACCGAAGGCATCGAGGTCGCTCTGGCAGCGGTGGCACTGGGGGCGTGCGTGATCGAGAAGCATTTCACGCTGGACCGCAGTCTGCCAGGACCGGACCAGCGATCCTCGCTCGAACCGGTGGAGTTGGACGCCATGGTTCGAGGCATTCGCAAGGTAGAGGCCGCTCTGGGGTCGGCAGCGAAGTCTCCGGCGACCGAGGAGTTGAATACCCGGGATGTGGCGCGCCGGAGCCTGGTGGCGGCGCGAGCGCTTCCCGCCGGCACGGTTCTGGACGAGAGCATGATCGTGATTCGCCGACCCGGAACCGGCCTGCCACCAAACATGCTGAACAAGATCTTAGGGCGGCGGCTGAAGAGAGCAGTCGAGAGCGGCGCGCTGCTGGCGAGCGAAATGTTCGAGAGCTAGCTCTGCTCTTTCAAAACGCTGCGAATCTCCCGCGCAACGATCTCCATATCCTTCTTGCCATAGCGCTGGTCAGTCGGGATGCACAGGATTCTCTCCGCCAAAGGCGCACCTGGTGAGGCGGGCGAGTTGCAGTCGGGCCAGAGGATGGGGCAGTAGATATTTTTTCGCTCCAGGTGGGCCCTCGCACGATCCCTCTGCCGCTGGTTGTCAAGAACGAGTACGACAGCGAGCGGCGTCGCGCCCCGCGGCCACCGCCTGAATAGCGGCTCCGGCGTGCTTTTACGGAGCGCTCGCAGCAGGTGACCGGTATTTCTGCGGCGTTGCTTCAGCCAGGAGACCGGGACGCCGCCCGCTACCACTGTCCTCACCAGAGTGCTCATCGCCGCAGGCGCTGAAGCCGCCAGCTTGATCTCGCCCTCGCGAAACAGAGCGCGATAAATGGGGTTCCAGTCCTTGCTGACTGGCGCGCCCTTGATGAATTCAGCCCGCAACAACATTCCCGCCAGCTTCTCGGCGACGCCTGCGCCCGGCTGCCTGGGTTCATCCGGCAGGCTCAACCCAAGTGGCGACCAGAGCAGCCCTCCCTCCGGCAAGGGCAGCGTCTTGCGAAGGGAGCAGAAGGCATAGTCCGCGCCTGAGTTTCGCGCCCACGGCGAACAAGGATCGTGAGTGTGATCCTCGACCAGCAGGCAGCGATTCGCTTTCCGCCATGTGTTCCAGGAAGAACCAGTGCGCCCTCCGAAATAGTTCACAGCCACTACGAGATCGCCAGGATCGGGCTTCAATGTCTTCCAATCGGGCTCGCTCCAGCGCGGGTCGTCTTCATAAAAGCAAACTTCAATCCAGCGCTTCCAGTACTTGGCAACCTCGCCGCAGAAATAAAGCGGAAGCCACAGCCGCGCGTTCTTGGACGCGACCCGCTGCAGCAGTGGTATGGCGTGGCGTCCGGCGCTCATCCAGACCAGCGGCCCACGAGGCCAGGGCACGGCTGGCTGCGGAAAGGCTCCTGCCCACGGGAAGTCGCCGCCCACGCTCCATCGCGGGCGGGCCCTCACTGGGCCGCGCTCCGCGACTCGAGGGGAGTGCAGAAGCGCTTGCGAAGCAGAGTGTCGTTCAGGGTAACGGTTCTTAGCCGATGCACGATTGCTTCAGCAGCGTGGCCGTCGCCATAGGGATTCACCAGGTGCTCAAGTCCGCGGCGGGACTCAGGACTGCAGGCGCGCTGAATCGCCTCGGCGATCTCGTCGGCATCGCATGCTGCATCGATCACGTTGGCTGCCTGCAATCGGCCCTGCTGCCGAGAACCGACGTTTACGGTGGGTAGCTTGAACGAGGCGGCCTCCACGATTCCGCTCGATGAATTGCCCACCATCGCCGCTGCCTCCGCCATGATCGACGAATAGGCCCGGACGCCGAAGTTCGGGACCAGCCGGCAAGCCTTGTGCTGCCCCACAAACCTCAGGATGCGATCGGCAATAACTCGTCCGCCGGGATCGGCGTTTGGCATGGTGAAGACAGCAGGCATGCGGGAACGGTCGACTGCTGCCAGCAGCGCGTCGGCCTGCCCCTCCGCCGGCATGGTGTCCAGGGTCGCCGGATGGTAGGTGACCAGCAGAAACGGCGCGCTCAGATCCAGGCCGAACTGTTGCTCCAACTCGGCGCGGGTCATTCGCGGAACGCTGAGGAACTCATCCAGAGAGGGCTCGCCGGAGACGGTGACTCGCCACGGCTCCTCGCCGAGTTGCAGCAGGAGTTGTTCCTGGGGCTCGGCAGCTACGAAGTGCAGGTGGCTGAGCTTGGTCAAACAGTGGCGGAAGGCGTCGTCCATGGCGCCCTCGGTGATGTCGCCTCCGCCCAGGTGGGCGATACCGATGCCGAACGGCAAGGCCGCCATGCCCGCCGCCAGCACCTCGAAGCGATCGCCTTCCAGCACCAGCAGATCGGGCTTGTACCGGGCAAACGACTCGCCAAAGAGGCGAATGGCAGCCGCCATCGTGGACACCATACCCGCGGGCGAGTCATCCTGCATGGGAAGCGGAATGCGCTCCGCGATGGGGAAGGCGTCGGCCTCGATTTCGCGCACCGTGTTGCCAAATTGCTGCAGCAGGTGGGTGCCCGAGACGATCAGTCGCGCCGATAGGCCGGGATCGGCGCAGATGGCGCGCAGGACCGGCCGCAGGTAGGTGTAATCCGCCCGCGACGTAGTGATGACGCCGATGCTCCTCATGCGAGGTCAGCCGGCTGCTGGGCTGCGGTCATGCGCAGTGATTGTAATGCCTGAGTCCAACCAGCCAAGCCGGGGCACCCCGGCATTCAACCGCGGAGGTTAGACCGCCGCCACCAGTTGGGTAAGCTCCGCCGGTGAGGCCGCCATCGGTTTGGGCAGCAGCCCGGCCACGCTTTCGGTCAGCTCGCGGGCGGTGAAGGGTTTGGTCAGCACGGTTTGGTGGCTGGAGGCGGGAAGCCCGGCTACATAGGCGCTGCAATCGCACAGCAGCAGCACCGGCAGGTGCGTCCCCAGGGGATGAGCGCGCAGCCGGCGCAGGAAGTCCAGGGCCTCGCGGGTCCAGAGCATCAGATCCAGGATGATCAGGTCGGGATGTTCGCAGGTAAAACGCGCATAGGCGCCGCCGGCCGAGGGCACGCAGTTGATGGTTGGGCCGAGGCGGCGAAGCGCGGAGTGGATGAGTTGGCGGATGGTGGCATCGTCTTCAATGGCGAGAATATGCATGGGGAGCTCGGTCATTTGGTCGATAGTCGTTCGTCGGTGGTCGTTGGCCCCGCGAAACGACTGTATCCCCAACTGGAGTGTGGTGATGGCAAATACTGCCTCTGCAAGGAGGTCCGCTT
>Ga0335076_10004612_pt1 | contig 13948 bp, 14 predicted proteins | sample Lox_Sample_25_FD_206717 | JGI IMG/M metagenome (GOLD analysis project Ga0335076, IMG submission 206717) | Soil microbial communities from Loxahatchee National Wildlife Refuge, Florida, United States - Lox_Sample_2.5 | ecosystem: Environmental > Terrestrial > Soil > Wetlands | place: USA... | reverse complement strand
CAAGCCCGCGCCCGGGGCGAAGCCGGGCGCGGGCCGAAGCCCAGCCGGCGCTATCTAAGGGGCGGATCGCGCGACATCAATCCGGGCAGTCAGTGGTCTGCCTGGTGAGGCTCGCCCCGGTGTTGTTGTTCGTGGTGGTGGTGGTCCGGGTGTTGCAAGGCGACGGGGCGACGGGCGCAGGAGCTACGACGACCGTCCCGGGCCCGGACGCGGCCCCGCCGATCACGCCCCCGGCGACGCCGCCTACCGCGGCCCCAACCGGGCCGCCAACCACGGCGCCCGCCACCGCGCCGCCCGCCGCGCCTGTCAGCGCGCCGTTGCCGTCAGCGAGGGCGACAGTCGGCAGGGCGAGAAATGCGAGCGATGAAAGTCCGATGATGACGCTGCGCATGAAATCCTCCTCAAGTCAGAGGCGATGCAACGCGTGGTCGCGGGGATAGTTCCGCTCGGAAGGCCCGGGCGCGTGTGGGCGCGTGGCGGCTCAAATCAGGCGAACGCGCCCGGCCGAACGGAACAAATCTGCGGCTCAGTCGTTTGCGATTCTACTCGTCGCCGTAAGCGTCGCTGGGAATATGCGAACATGCGCCTGCTGCTTGCGCTGATCCTTATTGTCTATCTGGTCGGGGTCGGCGTGGCGCTGTCGCCGGCCGTCAGAACGGACTGGAACGGCGCGCCGGTGTCGGTGCTCGCCGAAAGCGTCGCGCAGAGCCTGCCCGACGCGCTCGCCTGGCCGGTCAGGGCGGCCCGCTCCGCGACCCGGTCGTGAAGGCTGGTCAGGATTTGGCGATTCGCGCCGCCGGCCGATAGCGCGGCCACATTCGCGTCAGCACCGAATCGCGCTTGATCGCCGCATGCCAGATGACGGCGCCGAGGTGGGCGGCGAGGACGAAGGCGAGCGCCCAGGCGAATATGTAGTGGGCCCAGTTCGTCGCCTCGGCCAGCGACTTGTCCTTGCCCACAAGCCTCGGCAGCGTAAACAGCCCGAACCAAGGAAGCGGGGAGCCGCTGGCGGTCGACGTCAGATAGCCGCTGACCGGCATCGCGATCATGAGCGCATAGAGCGCGATATGCGCACACTGCGCGGCGGCATGGTTGAGCCTGCCGAGCGGCTCGGAATAGGCGGGCGCGCCCGCGGCGAGGCGCCAGACGATGCGCAAGACGACCAGCCCCAAGACGGTCACGCCGATCGATTTGTGGAAGAACAGGATTTCGGAGCGCGTCGCGCTCCCGTGCGGCTCCTGTGACGCCCAGACGCCGAGCGGCAACGCGGTGAAAATGAGCGCCGCCATCAGCCAATGGAAAAAGCGCAGGCCGGGATTGTGAACCGCCGGCGCGCGCGGGGGCGTAAAGACCTTCATCAAGCCGAGCTTCCGGACTTTTCGGGCGATCTTTTCGACCGCGAAAACGACAATCTCATGGCCCTGGCCGAACGGATGTTCACGCCTCGGTGATCGCGACCGCCCGTGTCCAGCCGGCGGAGGCGCGCTCGATCTTCACCGGAAAGCAGGCGACCGTAAAGCCGGTCGAGGGCAGCGCCTCGAGGTTGTGCAGTTTCTCGATGTGGCAATAACCGATGTGGCGGCCCGCCTTGTGCCCTTCCCAGATGATCGACGGATCGCGGGTCTCGACGAAGCGCCTCGCGGTGTGGACGAACGGCGCGTCCCAGCTCCAGCCGTCGGTGCCGGTCACCCTCACGCCCTGTTTCAAGAGATGGAGCGTCGCCTCGGCGCCCATGCCGCAGCCGGAGGCGACATAGTCCGGGCGTCCGTATTTCGCCCCGGCGCCGGTGTTGACGAGGACGATCTCGAGCGGCTGCAGCTTGTGCCCGATACGCTCGAGCTCGGCGTCGACATCGGCGGCGCAGGCGACATAGCCGTCGGCAAACTGACGGAAGTCGAGCTTCACCCCCGGCTGAAAGCACCATTCGAGCGGAATCTCGTCGATTGTGGAAGCGCGTTCGCCCTCGTTCATCGTCGGGTGATAGTGCCAGGGCGCGTCGAGATGGGTGCCGTTGTGAGTGGTGAGCTGCACGCGCTCGATCGCCCACCCCTGCCCGTCAGGCAGGTCCTCCTGCTTGAGACCCGGGAAGAACGGCAGGATCTGCGGCAGGCTCTGCTGGTGATCGATGTACTCGATCTTGGGAGCGAGGCCGGGCGGGTCGGCCGGGACGTCGTTCTGCAGCGGCGCCGAAATATCGATGAAGCGTCGCACCATGCGTTCCTCCTTGTCGCGCGTCCTCGCGCTTGCGCGTTACGCCTGCGCGAAGCCGTTATACGCCTTACGTTTCCCGACGCGCCCGCCGCGCGCCAAGCGCAACGCTCGCCGCGAGCGCCGCCGGCAAGGCGAGCGCCAGAATGAGACCCGCGAGCCAGGGAGCGGCGGCGGCGCTCGCCAGCAAAGCCGCGACGGCGACCACGGCGAGAATGGCGGCCGCCAGAAATCCGTCGTCGACGAAGAGGCCGATGAGTCGCGTCGTCATGGCGCCGATCATGCCAGCTTCGCCAGTCGCGGCTTGAGAAGCGCGACCAGCGCCGCCGCGACGCCGAGGAAGAGCGCGGCGAACGCCAGGATCGCTGCGTCGCCGCCCGGCCATTCGACCCCGAGGCTCTCGCCGGTCCAGAATAGGCCGAAGGCCGACAACAAGACCCCGACCGCGAACTTGAGCGCGTTCTCGGGCACGCGGGCGAGCGGCCGGTGGACCGCCGCGCCGATCGCCGCCACCACAATGCAGGCCGCCAGCGCGCCGGCGCTCGCGAGCCCAAGCAGGCCGCGCGCCGCCCCGACGGCGATGACGATGAATACGACCTCCGTCCCCTCGAGCAGCACCGCCTTGAAAGCGGTTGCGGCGGCGATGAAGTCCAACCCCCGCTCCTTGCCGCGCTCGGCCCCGGTCAACTCGCGCGTCTGGCGCTGAAAGGCGGCGTCCTCGTCATGCAGCGCGACGACGCCGATTGCGCGCAGGATCGCCTTGCGCAGCCAGCGCAGGCCGAACAAGAGCAGGAGAACGCCGACGGCGAACTGCAGAGCGCGAATCGGAACGGCGCCGATCAGCGGCCCTAGCAGAGCGACGATCAGCGCAAGCGCGGCGAAAGCGGCCGCGGCGCCGGTCAGCGCCGGCCGCCAGCCGCGCGCAACGCCGACGGCGAGCACGATGGTTAGCGCCTCGACCGCTTCGACGAAAGAGGCCGCGAACGAGGCGCCGGCGATCGACAGGACCGTGGTCAGGTTCGCCAACGCCGAACCTCCCAATGCGTCTTTGTCCCCGGCGAAGCCGTCAGTTCGCGCGCCGCGCGAGCGAGAGCCACAAGCCGCCGCCGATGAGCACGGTTCCGGAAAGCCGGCCAAGCAGCTTCGCGCGCTCAGGCTTCATGAACCACGCGCGGCCCCAGCCCGCGGCGAGGGCCCAGGCGCAATCGGAGACGCCGGCGAGCACAACGGTGACGACGCACATGACCACAAGCTGCGGCCCCGCCGGCAGCCGCGGATCGATGAACTGCGGCAGGAAGGCGGTGAAGAACACGATCGTCTTCGGATTGGAGAGCGCGACCAGGATTCCGCGCAGGAACCGTTTGCGCCCGGTCTCCATCAGCCGCGCATCGCCTTGGCCGGCATGCCGCCACGCCTGGATTCCGAGCCAGACAAGATAGGCCGCGCCGGTCCAGCGCAGGGCCTCGAACAGGAGGTCGGCGTGCGCATGCACCCAGCCGAGCGCGGAGGCGATCGCGGCCAAGAGCAGCGCGTTGCCGAGGGTCGTTCCGGCGACAGTGATGAGCGCGGCGCGCGGGCCTTGCAGGACGCCGGTCGAGATGATGAGGGTCACAATCGGGCCCGGCGCGATGATGAGGACGATCGTGATCAGAAGAAAGGCGGTGAAAAGTTCGAGGTTCATGTCGGGTCGCTCCCGCGCTTTGTGGCCACGCCTTACCGCTAAGGCGACTTCAGGAACAGCCCGATCGTCAACGCGACGCCGATCCCAACGACGACCAGCCTTAGCAGATTTTCGTTCACCTTGCGCAGCATCAGCGCCCCAGCCCAGCCGCCGAACGAGGCGCCGATCGCCAGCACAACGGCCTGCAGCCAGCGGACATCGCCGGAAAACAGGAAGATGGCCACCGCGGAGGCGTTCGCCATTCCGGCGAGGATGTTCTTGGTCGCGCCGGCGTTGCGCGCCGCAATGCCGGTCATGGTCAGCGCAGCCATCATCATGAAGCCGATGCCGCCGCCGAAATAGCCGCCGTAGACGGCGATGAGGAACTGGATGACCCCCATCCCCCAGGGCGGCAGCCGCCCTTCGACTTCGTCCACAGACTGGCGAAAGAAACTGCCCCAGGCGAAGAGCGCGGTCGCGAACAGGACCAGCCACGGCACCAGCCGCGCGAATACGGAAGCCGGCGTCGCCAAGAGGATGAGAGCGCCGATCCCCCCGCCGACGAGGCTGATGAGGACCAGCGCCTGCATCGTGAGGCCGGGCGGGCTCTTGGCGTCGGCGCGCCCGGTGAAGCCGGTCACCAATTGCGCCGGAAACAGCGCCACCGTCGAAGTGATGTTGGCCGCGCGCGCGTCCATGCCGGTCAGCATGAGCGACGGAAGGGTGATGAACGAGCCGCCGCCGGCGAGCGCGTTCTGCGTGCCCGCCCAAAGAGCAGCGATGAAGAGGACGATCAGCGCGGTCACGCTTCGCGGGCTCCTCGCATCAGGCGAAATCTCGAGCCGCGCGGGTGTGCTCGGCAATCAGCGCGGCGAGGTCGAGGCCGACCGGCGCGCCGTCGATCACCCGCCATGTCCCCGCGATCATCACCCGGTCGGCGCGATGCGCGCCACAGAGGACGAGCGCGGCGAGCGGATCATGCGCGCCAGAGAAGCGCGGCTCGTCGAGCTTGAAGAGGGCGAGGTCCGCCTCATAGCCCGGCTCGATGCGGCCGATGTCGGTGCGCCCGAGGCATCGCGCCGAGCCCTCGGTCGCCCAGCGTAGCACATCGCGATGGCTGACCTTGCCCGCGCCATAGCGCAGCCGGCCGATCATCAGCGCGTGACGGACCGCCTCCATCATGTTCGAGGAATCGTTCGACGCCGAGCCGTCGACGCCAAGGCCGACCGCCGAGCCCGCCGCCTCGAGCTCGCAGGTCGGACAGACGCCCGACGCCAGCACCATGTTCGAGGCGGCGCAGTGGCTGACGCCGACCCCTGCCCTGCCCAGCCGCGCGATCTCCTCCGCATTGAAATGGATGCCATGCGCGAGCCAGGCGCGGCTCGACATCCAGCCGGTTTCCTCCAGGAGCTCGACCGGCCGCACGCCATACATCCGGAGGCAGAACTGCTCCTCGTCCTCGGTCTCGCACAGATGGGTGTGAAGCTGGCAGTCGTAGCGCTCGCCGAGCCGGGCGCTTTCGATCATCAGCTCCTTGGAGATCGAGAACGGCGAACAAGGGGCGAGCGCGATGCGGATCTGCGCGCCGGGCTTCGGATCGTGGAACAGCTTCAACACCCGCTCGCTATCGGCAAGGATCGTGTCTTCGTCCTGCACCACGCTGTCGGGCGGCAGGCCGCCATCCTTCTCGGAGAGGTTCATCGAGCCGCGCGACACCGTCATGCGAATGCCAAGCGCACGGGCCTCCTCGACCTCGATGTCGACCGCGTTCTCGAGTCCGGGCGGATAGAGATAATGATGATCGGCGGCGGTGGTGCAGCCGGAGAGCAGAAGCTCGGTCAGGGCGAGCCGGGCCGCAAGCCTGAGCTGATTTGGCTTGAGGCGGGCCCAGACGGGATAGAGCGAGGTGAGCCAGGCGAACAGCGGCTTGTTGATCGCAGCGGGATGGGCGCGGGTCAGCGTCTGGTAGAAATGGTGATGGGTGTTGACGAGCCCCGGGAGCACGACGTGGCGCGAGGCGTCGAAGGTCGCGTCGATCCGCTCCGGCGTCCCGCCGCGCCCGACCAACTGCGCGATCCGCGCGCTCTCGACGACGAGGCCACGCTCCGCGCCGTCGGCGAAGATCGCCAGCGGGTCCTTGATCCAGGTGCGCATCACGGCAACTCGGATTTGCTGTTTCGAGATTCACGAGAACTGCCGGGACGCCGCGTCAATTGCAAGCGATTCTAACTGTCTCGAAGGCGAGGATCGCGAAGGCTGGATGGAGCGATTCCGGCGGATGCGTCCGGAATGGCCGATGGTGACCGATGACGAATTCACCGCCTTTGACAGCCACCAGCGAGCGTCGGACTACGCGACCTGACGACGACGACAGGGCGCGATCCCGACTGGCGTCGCACGACTTTCGGACCGCCGGAGATTTCGAAAGCTTCGCCGGGTAGGTTCCCCCATTGACTCTGCAGGGAGAGAGATAATTCTTGAACCCCGCAAGAAATTGGTTCGGGGTTCCCAGCCGGCGGCGATGTGACGCTCATCACAGTCGAAGAGCCAGATTTGTGTCAGCCAAAAGGTGTGGAAACGGCCGGGGACATGCCGGCTGGCGATCTGGGGAGCGGAAGGGGATCGGCGATGGGCCCTCTGTCCATGGAGCAGGCGCTGGTCGAAGAGGCCGTCGCGCTTGGCGGGCCGGGGGCCGAACTCGCCCACCAATTGACGCCAGAGGCCGAGGCGCAGGACTCGGCGCGCGGACGAACCAACAAGAACGCAGACGTGCGCGACGGCGACCACGACAGCGCGATCGAGGCCGACAACCGCAAGAAGTTTTACCGGTCCCTCAATGAGCTGAATCGATCGGCCCTGTGCCTCTCCGGCGGCGGCATTCGAAGCGCCACGTTCTGTCTGGGCGTGATTCAGGCGCTGGCGGCTTTCGACGTAAAGAGCGGGACGTCTCGCGCCGACCGCGGAGATTTGGGCAAGCCAGAAGACTCTCTCCTCGGCAGGTTTCACTATCTGTCGACCGTTTCCGGCGGCGGCTACATCGGCTCGTGGCTCTCGTCGTGGCGGTCCTATGACGATTTCCACAAGGTCCGAAACGAGCTCGCCGGCCGGCCGGACGGCCCGGACGTCGAGCCGCCGGAAATCTCCTGGCTGCGCGCCTACAGCAATTATCTCACCCCGCGCGTGGGGATCGGCTCGGCGGACGCGTGGACCGCAGCCGCGCTCTATGCTCGCAATCTCCTCCTGAACTGGCTCGTGATCCTGCCCGTCCTCTGCCTGGTGCTTTTCGGCGTCAAATTGATCGCGGTCTCATCCGTGTATGTCGCGCGACTGGACAATGTCTGGTGGCCGGTGGCGGCGATCGGCGCCTTCGGCGTGGTCGCGCTCATCGTCGCTCAAGCCTTTACGACATCGCATCGCCCGGTGCGCCGCGAGAAACAACGGGTCACCTCGCCGGGCGAAGAACCCAAAGCGTCGCCGCACAACGTCCGCCAACGCGCGTTCATCACCCAAGATCTGTCCTGGAGCGTCGTTTCCGCCGTCGCCTTCACGCTCTCGTTCTGCTCGTGGTGGGCGACAGGCTGGATCGACCAGAACGGCCGCGGCGTCACGCTGATCACGTTCTCGATCGGCGGCGCATTCGTCTTCGCCGCAGGATGGATCGCGGGACGGCCGAACCGCACCTCCCTTAGCGACTTCAGCCTGTGGGTCGCATCCGGCCTTGTCTACGGCGCCCTTATCGGGATTGGCGCATATCTGTTCGCCCTCCTGCAGCCGTATGCGGCCCCGACCGATTTCAAACTTTCTCTGCCGATCGTGTTTGGCATTCCCTGGGTGCTGATGTCGCAGCTGATCGCCGAAATGATCTTCGTCGGGCTTGTGAGCTACGAAGACGAATCGGACAGCGACCGGGAATGGCTCGGGCGAGCCGCCGGTTGGGTGAGCGCGGCCGCAATCGGCTGGGCAGTGACCGCATTTCTATCCGTCGGCGTCGGTAATTTCCTCTATCTGCTCTCCTCTCACTACGATATCGGCCGCTACATCACGGCGCTCGGGAGCGTCTCTGGCGTCGCCACCGCGCTCCTTGGCAAGAGCGGCAAGACTCCCGCAACGATGGACGGCAACCAGCAGAGCTGGCCCGCTTTCGTATCCAATCTCCTGCTGTCGATCGCCGGCCCCGTCTTTGTGGCGACGCTGATCGTCGGCGCATCCATCGCGCTCGACCTTCTTATGTTTGGCGGCGCTCTGCTGCACGTGCTTCACAACCCGCCCCCAACCCCGCTGACGATCATGCTCTACCTCGTGGTCGGCATGGCCGTCGCGGCGGTCGTCGAGGTCATCGCCTCGAAGAACGTGAATATAAACCGGTTCTCATTGCACGCCGTCTACAGAAACCGCCTCGTCCGGGGCTACCTCGGAGCGGCGCGTCAGGCGCGAAATCCGGATCGGTTCACCGGCTTCGACGAAAGGGACAATATCCGGGTGCACACCCTGTGGCCTCCGAAAGCCTCAAGCGATGGGCGAAATGTTTTCGGCCTCTTCCATGTCCTCAACCTGTCGCTCAACGTCGTCGAGTCCAAACGGCTGGCCTGGCAGGAACGGAAGGCGGAGCCTTTCACCGTCAGTCCGCGACATTGCGGCAGCGCCCTTAAGGGCTTTCGCCCGAGCGACGAGTATGCCGGGCGCCCGAGCCACAAGTCTGGTCCCCGGGGCATTTCCCTTGGCACGGCGATGGCGATTTCCGGCGCCGCTGTCAGTCCCAACATGGGCTACTATTCTTCGCCTTCGATCGCGCTGCTGCTCGCATTCTTCAATGTCCGTCTCGGTTGGTGGCTGGGGAATCCGGGGCGGGAAGGGGACGACTCCTACCAGACCGAGGGACCCGATTTCGCCATCAAGCCCTTGATCCAGGAAGCTTTCGGCCTGACAACCGACGACAAAAAGTACGTCTATCTCTCCGACGGCGGGCATTTCGAAGATCTCGGGCTCTACGAGATGGTGCGGCGGAGATGTCGATTCATCGTGGTCGTCGACGCGGGCGAGGACGCCCTCTTCGAATTCGATGATCTCGGCAACGCGGTGCGCAAAATCTACATCGACCTCGGGATCCGGATCGATTTCAAGGGCCTGCAAGACCTGACGAACCGTCCGCCGCGCCCGGCTGGCGGTCAGCCGCCAGAGATCCCCTACCACGCCATAGGCGAAATTGACTACCGAACCGCCGATGGCGACGGCTGCAGCAATGGAACGATCCTTTATCTCAAACCCGCCCTGCATTGGACCGAGCCCGCCGGGATTGTGAGCTATGCGAATGCCCACAAGGATTTTCCGCACGAAGCCACGACCGACCAGTGGTTCACTGAATCCCAGTTCGAAAGCTACCGCTCGCTCGGCTTCGAGATCACGGAGCACGTCCTGAGGACGAAGGAGATCGCCATTGGCCATCCCGGGCAACTCAAGATGACGTTGCAGCGGCTGCTGGCGGAGCTGCCGAAAACAACCTGGGCCGACCAGACAGCTCAGGCACCCGCCGCGGAAGCTGCGCGGAATGGCGAGCGATCCTAACCTCATTCTGACGCGTCCGGCATTCGAGGATAGGCGAGGGCGATAACGCTCCCTGCTAAACGCCGAAACCTATGGCGAGTTCCAGCCAAGCGGCCGGATGGATCTTCAGGGGCCATGGTCGACCGCGGGCCTTCGATCCGCGCTCGGAACTATTGCGGGCTTCGCGGTGTTGAGCGGCATCGCGATGCGACCGAAGGAGGGCGTCATGCTCACTTCCGGGGAACAAAAACCGGAATCGCGCGGTTAGACGGCTGGGGCTGTTCGCGGCGCGCCCAAAGTTATGGAGACTTCTGATGGACATTCGCTACGGATTCGACATCGCGCTCGAGCTTCCGCAGCCGGCAACCATTCTCGCCATGATGGATGTCCACTCCGATTTCCGGCATTGCATCGCAGAGGAGACGCAGTTCGAACTTTCGCCTGGCGTGGCCGCCGATCGCTTCGTCGATCGCCGCGGAAACATTGTCAGACGGCTCTCCGCGCCCGCCGGCACGACCTCGCTAAGCCTCAAGGGGGTCTTTCGCTGCGAGGGTCGGGAAGACGAAGCCGACCGGGCCGCCGGTATCGCGCCGGCATCGAACTTGCCGCTCTCCGCGCTCCCATTTCTTTTGCCGAGCCGCTACTGCGAGTCCGACCTTCTGGGCGAGTTTGCGTGGGAGAAATTCGGCGCGGTCAGCGGCGGGTGGGCGCGTGTGCAGGCCATCTGCGATTTCGTCCATCAACGGCTTCGATTCAGTTACCCCGAGGCGCGTCCGACCCGCACCGCAACCGAGGCTTTGGCCGAAGGCGTCGGCGTCTGCCGCGATTTCACCCATCTGGCCATCGCTTTGTGTCGCGCGCTCAACATTCCGGCGCGCTACTGCAACGGCTATCTCGGAGACATCGGCGTTCCGCCCGATCCCGCGCCGATGGATTTCAACGCGTGGTTCGAAGCTTTTCTCGGCGATCGTTGGTTCACTTTCGATCCGCGGCACAATCGGCCGCGGATCGGCCGCATCCTCATCTCGCAAGGACGCGACGCGGCGGACATACCGATGATCACGACCTTCGGTCCGCATGCGCTTACCCGCTTCGTCGTGTTCACCGAAGAGATCAAATCGCCTGAAGTCGTCGCCGCGTGAAGGCGCGCCAGACGGGTCTCGGAACCTTCTTGGCGCTGTCGAGTTTCGAAACGAGAGGTCACCTTGAAGGAGACGATCCATGCGCAAATTCTTACTCGCAGCGGCGGCGGTCAGCGCCCTCTCAGGCGCGAGCGCCATCGCTCAGAACGCGGCGACGAGCAATCCGGACAACGGAAGCGCGGCCGGCCAAAGCGGCGCGGCGATAGGCGCAAATCTGAACAGCGCGACCCCTGCCGCAGCGCCCAAGATGGCGACGGAGGAAGTTCCGACGAACGGGCCAAGCTTCGTGAAGGTGAAGAACGACGACATGTTGAGCTCGAACGTCGTTGGGCTCGAGATCCACAACGGGCAGAACGACAACATCGGCAAGATCCAGGACGTCGCCTTCAACGCATCGAAGCAGGTGACGGGATACATCCTGTCCGTCGGCGGCTTCCTTGGCATGGGCGCGCACTACGTCGCGGTCGATCCCAACGCGGTCATGCTCCAGTACGACGCACAGGGCAAGACGTGGCGAGCGACGATGAATGCGACCAAGGACCAGCTCAAATCGGCGCCGGAATTCAAGTACGCCGGCCAGTGGACGGCGAGCCGGAGCTGACGGACGGCGCAGCGGAACGCGGCTGAACCGTTCCGTTTCGCTGCGCCCATTCCAACAAGTCCTGCTCGGGCGCAACCGAGGCGCGAATTCCGGCGCAGGCCTCCCTTTCGCATGAGGGTCTGGAAATGCCTAATCCGGAAGAAGACGCCGAGCGCGTTTGGGCTCTCATCAAGGACCTCCCCGTCGCCATGGTGGTCACCCACAACGGCCGTGGACAGGAGATGCGCGCCCGCCCCATGGCCGCGCACCCCGCTCAAGAGGAAAGCGCAATCTACTTTCTCACCGACGCCGATTCGCCCAAAGCCTCGGAAGTGGAGGGCGACAACACGATCTGCCTCGCCTTTGCCGATAACAAAAACCAGAAATACGTATCGATCACCGGTCGTGCGGACGTCATCGAAGACAAGAACCGGATCGGCCAACTCTATTCCATCTACGACAGGGCGTTCTGGCCCGACGAAAACGATCCGCGGATCAGAATTCTTCAGGTCGTTCCCGAGACTGCCGAGTTCTGGGAGGGGGCCGGGCGGGTCGTGACCGCCCTCAAGCTGATCGCTGCCAGCGTGTCAGGCGAGCGAACCCAGATCGGCAAGAACGAAAAGGTGGGCTTCAACCGCTAGCCGGTTCGCGGCGATGCTTCCCTGCCCTTCCCTGGGCGGCCATCCCCGACGCCGGCGCCCACATGCGACAAACGCCGCGCCTCGCCCGCGTTGGACCCACAATTGTGAGTTGCGCTAGCTCTCGACTACACGCTTAAATCGTATCTATAAACCGATCGTCCCGCCTCGAGGGTGATTCGCGCAGGCCGGACCGTGCGGCGCTCATCGCGCCGTCGCCCTTGCCGGAGAGAGCGTTTGGCGCGCGAACTCGACCATCCGCCCGTTTGTCGAAAAGGGGTTGCGGCTTGCGCCCGCCGGTAAGGACCCGCGTCGGCGTCCGGCGGTTGTGGTGGGTTCGTCCGCGCATGGTGCTCGGGCTCATCGCCGCCGCGACCCTGGGTTGGTTCATTCTGGATCGAAGCTGGATCAGGGGCAACGGCATCATCGCCGGGGAACTGACCGCGGAATCCCCGATCGTCCAAGCGCGTCTCGAGCGCCTCTTGGTCAAATGCCTGGACCATGTTTCGAAGGGCCAGCGTCTGGCGGAATTCTCTAACGAGGCGATGGTGGAACTGGCCGGCCAGGAGGTGCAGCAGCTACAGTTTCAGTTGGCGCAGGCGCAGGCCGAAGTCGAGATCGCTGATCGCGAGGCCGAAGCGGCGCAAAAGCTCACCGACGCACAAAACGCCCTTCTGCAGCAGCAGGTCGCGGTCCTGCAGGCTGAAAGCAAACTGAAAGAGCAGAATTTCGTAGCCGATCTCGTCTGGCAACAGGCAAAGGCGGCCGTAGACCGCGCCGACGCCGAAACGCGCGCCGCCGAATTCGTCTACCAAACGAAGCGCGCAGATCAGAGGATGGCTCAGGTCAGCGTCGACGTGCTGCAGAAACGGATCGACAGCTACGTGAATTCGCCGGAGCTGACCGGTCACTTCTACCTGACCGCGGCGAAGGACGGAATCGTGACCGAATGCACGGCCAGAGAAGGCGAAGTCATCGCCGCGCGAACGCCCATCCTGAGCATCTTCAATCCCAAGGACACTTATGCGGTCGTCTTTTTTGATCCGAGTGACAGGAACAGATTGTTTCGCGGGCAAAACTTCGACCTCAGGGTCCAGGGCATGCCCGATGGGGTCAGCGCCACGCTGACAGACTTCTACCCCGAGCTCTCAGCTCTCCCCAGCTCGCTCACCCGCTTCTTCTGGCAGAAGGAGATGTGGTCGCAATATGTTCCGGCCCGGCTCGATTTCGCCAATCTCGAGCCGGAGCAATCGCGCCGGGTTTTCGCCTGGTCGCAAGTTTCAGCTTCGCGTGCGCAGGATTGGGGAACGCCGGATCTTGCCCAGCTGTCTTCGGGCTGGCGGCGCGGGCTGCGGCGGATTTTCGGGTTTCCTGAGCAGGATGACCCCGGTCTTGCCAACCGTGAAGCGGCGAAATGACCGCGAGCGCCCACCTCGACGCGCCAGTCGTTGAAGCCAGACGATTGGAGCTCCTGCGGCGTATCGCCGAGACGGGCGGCGCGATTTCGCCGGTCGCCGATCCGCAAGCAAAGCACGGCTACCGATACGTGGCGCCGGGCGGAGACGCGGAGAACGACCTCGCCGTTCTTTCGCGGCAAAACTATCTCGAAGCGCGATTTTTCGACCGGATCAATCTCTGCCCCAAATGCGACGGCTGCAGCCTCAACGTGCGCGAGATTTGTCCAGCCTGTCGCAGCGCCCATCTCGCGAGCGAGGGGCTCTTCCATCATTTCCGGTGCGGCTACGTCGGCATACCGCCCGAGTTCGCGCCGGAGGCGGACGACGGATATCGGTGCCCGAAGTGCAATCATACGATGCATCATCTCGGCGCCGAATATGACCGGCTGGGCAAGGCGTTTGTGTGCCGGGGCTGCGGCCTCGTTTCCGAAACCCCCCCGCTCGAGGCGGTCTGCCTCGGCTGCGGCGCGCGAACGCCGGCCGAGAACTTGGTCAGCACGATCGCCTTCACCTATCTCATCACGTCGCGCGGCGCGGAGGCTGTCCGGCGCGGCCGGCTGCTCGGCGACGACGAGGAGCCTGTCCGCGTGGCCGACGCAGCAGTCTATCGGCGGACAGTCATCCTTGAGTTCCTCATCCACCAGATGAGACGTCTCGCGCAGTTCAACGAACCTTTTTCCGTGATGCTCGTCAAGCGGGAGCCGGGCGCCGACGGCGGCGAT
>Ga0335076_10004611_pt1 | contig 13948 bp, 12 predicted proteins | sample Lox_Sample_25_FD_206717 | JGI IMG/M metagenome (GOLD analysis project Ga0335076, IMG submission 206717) | Soil microbial communities from Loxahatchee National Wildlife Refuge, Florida, United States - Lox_Sample_2.5 | ecosystem: Environmental > Terrestrial > Soil > Wetlands | place: USA... | reverse complement strand
CGAGAAACGCCTTCATCGCGTTCTGGCGATTCTTCCCCGAGCCGAAGCTCAGCGCCTCAGCCATCGAACACAGCCGTTCTTCAGGATCGTTCTTTTCGTTGCCACGACGGTCCCAGTGGAAAGCGCCAGACCGTCACTTAGTGCGATCTTGCCGAATTGGCGAGCGGCCCGCCAGCGCGCACTCGGCGACTGCGATTCTTGACGCGCCCGGGCGGCGCGCGATAATCCGCGGAACGATCGTAACGGAAACGCGGCGAGCTCGCTCTCGGCGGAGACATGCAGCAAGACGACGATCAGCTCGCCGCGTTCGGCGAATTCGTTCGGGCCCAGCGGCGTCTCGCGCAGGTCTCGCAGCGCAACCTCGCGCGGATGTCCGGCGTGTCGGACTCGTACTTGAGCCAGCTCGAGCGCGGCAACTACCGTCCATCACCGCAAGTCGTGAAAGCGCTCGCCCAAGCATTCAACTTGGAGCCGAAGCAGCTCTACACGATGCTCGGTTTCATCGATGAGGACGACAGCTCCGCTGCGCCGAGCGTCGAGCAAGCCATCCAACTCGACCCGAAGCTCGACGCGGCACAGAAGGACGCGCTGCTGCGCACCTACAAATCGTTCGTCGCCAAGACCTGAGCGCGTTGACAGCGGCCGCTGCGCTGCGCCACGCTCTCGACAGGCTCGCGGCTCGCCCGAGCTCGAGCCTCTCGGAACGACACCGGAGAGGTGCGGCAATGGCGAGCGGCAAGACCGACGATTTCCAACATCAAGCGCGCGAGATGATCCGCGCTCAACAGGACGCGTTCTTGGCCGCGGTGAAGGCGTGGCGCGAGAGCGTCGCCAAGGGCTCGCCGCCCCCAGCCTGGCCCAAGCCTCCGGCCCTCGACGTATTGCCGACACCTGCCGAAGTTGCCGAAGCGTCATATTCCTTCGCGTCGAAGCTGCTCGCTGACCAGAGCCGATTCATGGAGGAGCTCGCGAAGGCGATCGGGAAGCCCGTCAAGAAGGACTGAGCTCTCCCGCGTCCATATTCTCCGATCAATAAGGACCTTGCCATGCAGTCGTCTTCGCAGCAGCCTTGGCTCGCGCTCTACGCCCGAGCGCCGCCGACGATTGCGCCGAGTAGCGAAACCGCACTCGACATGTTTCGCGCGACCGCGACCCGCCATCGCGACGCGCCCTTCGTGCACTACTTCGAGAGCTCGCTGAGCTTCGGAGAATGCGATCGGATCTCGGACGGACTCGCGGTCGCGCTGCAGGAGCGCGGCGTGGAGCCGGGGGACCGGATCGGCATCTGGATGCAGAACATCCCGCAGGTGCCGATCGCCGTGCTCGCGGCCTGGAAATGCGGCGCCGTCGTCGTGCCGTGCAACCCGATGCTGCGCGAGCGCGAGATCGTGAAGATCCTCGCGGGATCGGGCTGCCGAGTCTTGTTGTGCCAGGAAGATCTGTTCAAAGAAGTGGGCCGCGCGGCGCTTCCGGCGACGGCCGTGCAGCATGCGATCACGACTTCGCCGCTCGACTTCCTCGACGACGCGGCTGCGCGGCCGACGGTGCTGTCGGGAATGATCCGGGCGCGGGATCCATCGGTGCCCGACCTTCTCGAGCTCGCGCGAGCCAACGAAGGACGCGAGCCGAAGCCGGTCGCGTTGACGGCTGACGACGTTGCATTCCTCGTCTATACGTCCGGCACGACGGGCAACCCGAAGGGTGCGATGAACACGCATCGCAACGTCGTGTTCGCGACGTCCGTGTACCAAAGCTGGATCGGGCTCGGACCGGAAGACAGCATCCTCGGCCTCGCGCCGCTGTTTCACGTCACCGGGCTGATCGGCCACGTGACGCTCGCGATGCTCGCCGGAAGTCCGCTCGTGCTGTTCTATCGATTCGATGTCGAGGAGGCGTGCCGGCTCGTCGCGCGGCACCGCGCGACGTTCACCGTATCTGCCGTGACGGCCTTCATCGCCATTTTGAACAGCGAGGCGATGGCGAAGCACGACCTTTCGTCGCTTACGAAGATCTACACGGGCGGCGCGCCGACGCCGCCTTCGGTGCTCACTGATTGGCACGCGCGCACGGGCGTGCGTATCCAGCCGATGTATGGCCTCACGGAGGCGACGTCGCCGACGCACATGACGCCGTTCGGGACGATACCGCCGATCGACTCCCACACGGGTGCGATGTCGGTCGGTGTGCCCGTGTTCAACACGCAAGTCAAGGTCGTCACCGACGCCGGACACGACGCGCTGCCGGGCGAGATCGGCGAATTCGTAATATCGGGGCCCCAGATTGTGCCCGGCTACTGGCAGAAGCCAGAGGAAACTGCGAAGTCGCTGTGCGCGGACGGGCTCAAGACCGGTGACGTCGGATTCATGGACGAGCGCGGCTGGTTCTACCTCGTCGACCGCTCGAAGGACATGATCGTCGCGTCCGGCTTCAAGGTGTGGCCGCGCGAGGTCGAAGAGGTGCTCTATCAACACCCGGCCGTGCGTGAGGCCGCCGTGATCGGGATTCCCGACGCTTACCGCGGCGAGACGATCAAAGCCGTCATCAGCCTGAAAGCCGGCGAGACGGTGACGGGAGAAGAGATCCGCGCGTTCGCGCGTGAGCGCCTTGCCGCTTACAAATATCCGCGTGTCGTCGAGATCATGGATGACCTGCCGAAGACGACGAGCGGCAAGATCATGCGGCGGCTGCTTCAGCCGACTTCGCGAGCCGCAGCGATCCCCGTTCAAGCAGAGATCTCCGACGTCTCGTATCCGCAGCTGCGCGCGGCCGTCGAGGCGCGCGCCGTGCTCGAAGCGGGCGCAATCTGGCTGCGGCTTTCGCGCGGCCGCTTGCCGCTCTCCACTTCGGCGAACCTCTACGAGCGTATGCGGTCGATGCTCGCGCAGCTCGGCGACGGGGGCCGGTTCCTCAACCGCAACGCGTTTCTCGATGCCAACGAGGCGTATCACGCAACCGTCATCGGGCTAGCCGAGAACGAGCATCTCTCGGTCGGCTTCGGGCGCCTTCGGCTCCGTGAGCTGCTCGCGGCCGCGCTCAAGGACACGCCGGCTGCAGTCGAGCACGTCGTCTATTTCCACGAGTACCTGACGGATTCGCTCGCAGCCGGCGATGCGGCCGGCGCGCTCAAGGCCATTCTGTCGTGGAGCAAGCAATCGGCTGCTGGCGCACGCCGCGCGCTCTCCGGAGATGAGACGACGCTGCGCGACGAGCTCAGGCCCGGCGGCATTGTCGAAGATCTGTCTCTCGGGGCCGCCAAGGAACAAGAAAGCTTTGCGAGCGACATCGATGCGCTCGTGCTAGCGCTCGACGCGCGAGCGGCGATCGAGATCGGCATCAATCAGTCGCTCGGTGCGGCGCTCTCGATCGAGGCAGAACGCGACGCGCTGGTCGCAAGGCTCCGCGCGTTCACGCCTCTCGTGCGCGGCGCCTCGGCGGCCCATGTCGCGCGTTACATTCGTGCGGACGACGCGTTCCACCGAATCTTCCTGAGCCTGCTCCGCAATCCGTGTCTCTTCGAGATCTATAACTCGCTGGACGTGCCGGAGCTCATGCGCCGCGTGCTGATCGTCGCGCCGCCCTCGATACGCGAGGTGTTCGACGATCACAAGGGCCTTACGAATGCGCTCAGAACCGGCAGCGCGGACGCCACGAGCGCGGCGATTACCGAGCACGCGAATCGCGTGCGGACCGCGCTCGCCGGTCTCATCGCGAGCTCGGCATCCCACTCGGATTCCACGCAGCACGTTGCCTGACCGGGCGCGAGACCTTAGCGCAGCCGCCGCTGCTGCGGCGACCTCCTCATAGTCGCTTGACATGCATCGCGTATGCGTTGCATACTACGCATCGTTGACACCCCCCTCAACCAGCACATAGGAAATCGCAATGTCCAGTTATGTGAAATTGGCGACCGAAGCGGGCGACAAGTACTTGGCGGCGCTCGGCGACTTCCAAGACACCTTCTTGAAGTCCATGACCGAGGGCGCGGAGCGCGTGAAGGCGGCGACTGCGGCCGCGACGCCCGCGTTCGAGTTCCCGATGCCGACGCCGGCGGAGCTCGCGGAAGCAAACTTTGCGTTCACGCAGAAGCTTCTGAAGCAGCAGAAGAGCTTCGTCGAGAAGCTCATCGCGAAGACGACGGCGCCCGCCGCCTGAGCGGCTGCTCGGAAATGGCGGTCGCGGCTCCCCCCGCCGCGGCCGCCATGCCTGTCGCACTCCCTCCCGACTGATTACCATGTCCGCGCCGCGTGATCGCACGCGCGGCGCGATGTTCGCAGCGAAGGGAGCTTCAGCCGTGGCCGACGACAAGCCCGAGTTAGAACCGACGGTGCTCGAGCGCTGGCTCACGGAGCAGCAGCACTGGCAGCGCACAGTGATGAGCTACGTCGATTCGCTCGTCAAGAATGACGAGTTTCTCGTGCACCTCGGCAACGCGATGCGGGGCTCCTTGCTCGCCGGCAAGCCGTACCCGACGCAACCGTCGGCCGATGCCACGGCACCCCAGACCCCGGCAGACGACAAGCTCGATCAGGTGCTCTTCGCGCTGCACAAGATCGAGGGCCAGCTCGTAGATTTGCGCCTGTCGCTCGACGAGCTGCGCGCGTCGGGCGAGAAAAAGAAAGCGAAGAAGCGCAAGGATAAGGATAAAGATTGAGCGACACGGACCGCGAGCGCGAGCTCGAGGCGTTGCTCACGCTGTCGCGCCGCGGACGCGCGAAGGTCGAGCGGCTGCACGAGATCCTTACGACGCCGGGGCATTTCGGCACGGGTGCGTCCCCCGCAACCGTCGTCTATCGCGAGAACAAGCTGCGTTTGCTCCGCTTGCTCGACGAGACGGGTGAGCCGCGCCGAGGGCCGCCCGTGCTGTTCGTACCCGCGCCCGTGAGCCGGTATTTCATTCTCGACCTGATGCCCGGTCGCTCGTTCGCGGGCCATGTCGCGGCCGCCGGGTACGACGTCTTCATCGCCGACTTCGGAACACCTAGCCGCGAAGATCGCTTCGCTGATCTCGAGTATTACGTCAGCGGCCTCGTGCGCCGTTGCGTGCGGACCATCGCCGCGCTGACGGGGCAGTCGAGCATCGACATCATCGGCTACTGCTTGGGCGGCACTCTGTCGCTGCTGTACGCCGCGCTCTACCCCGAGACGGTGAAGCGTCTCGTGCTGCTTACGACAACCGTCGACGGCGACGTGCAGGGCGGCATCTCCTGGGTCGCGCACCGGATGGGGCTCGCGGGCGAAAGCTACGACGAGCCGCGGCTCGTGCCGGCGGTCGAGGTCAAGAGCTGGTTCGAGTTGCTTGCGCCCGGCAGCAACAGCGTCGTTGGCCGCGTCAGCGACCTGTGGGAACGGCTCGATGATCCGCCCGAGCGGTTGCGCGACGTGCGCACGATGGCTACCTGGGTGGACGACGTCGTGCCGGCTCCGGGCAGGTTGCTCGCCGAGCTCTATCGGAAGTTCGGGCCCGGCCGGAATACTTTGATGGCCGGCACGGCAACGGTCGGCGACCGGCGTATAGACTGGTCTGCGGTTACGATGCCGGTCTTGTCGGTGTCCGCCGAAAAGGACACGATTTCGCCGCCCGAAGGGGTCGACGCGATCGTCAAGATCGTGCCGCACGCACAGGTTATGCGACTGCCCGGCGGTCACGTCGGGATCGTCGCGGGGCGCGCCGCGAAGGCGTTGTGGCAGAGAACCGTCGAGTTCTTGAGTACCTAAGGGGGCGGGTGAGTACCAGCGAATATCTCGCGTGGCGCGGGCACCGAGTCTGCGTCACCGAGCTCGGCACGGGCGAGCCGCTGCTCTTGGTGCCGGGTCTCGGTAACAACACCGACATGTGGGCGCCGTTCATCGCGCGATTCCCGGACCGCCGCGTCATCACGTTCGATTCGCCCGGCACCGGGCGTTCGAGCACGCCGCCGCTGCCGATCTCCATCGCGTCGCTTGCGTCGCTCACGGCCGCCGTGCTCGACCACCACGGGATCGAGTGTGCCGATACGGTCGGGTTTTCGTACGGCGGCGCGGTCGCGCAACAGCTCGCGCATGACCACCCGGCGCGGGTGAAGCGCCTCGTCCTCGCGGCTACGAATTGCGGCGTCGGCGCGATCTGGGGCTCACTCGAAGCGATCAGCGTGCTTGCAACGCCGCTTCGGTTCTATTCGCCGGTCTACTTCGAGCGCACAGCTGCAGCAGTCTACGGCGGCGCCACCGCGCGCGACGAAGCGCTGAGGGTGAGCAACGGCACCGCGCGTCATCGGCTGCCGCCGAGCGCATACGGCTATGCGATGCAGCTGCTCGCTGGTATCGGCTGGTCGAGCTGGCCGTTCTTGACTCGCATTCCGCACGAGACGCTGGTGATTTGCGGCGACGACGACCCGCTCGTTCCGATAGCGAACGCGAAGATGCTTGCGCGCCGGATACCCAACGCACGGCTGGAAATTGTCGAGCGTGCCGGTCACTTGCTGCTCTTCGACGACGCGGAGAACGTCGCGCCGCGAATCCGACGCTTCGTCGAGTAAGGGACCAGCCGTTCCCCGATTGCTCGCTGCGGCAGCGGCCCGTAGCGCGTTCGAACGCTTCAGGTCGTGTCTTTGAAGTGCTCGACGCCGGGCTTGAACTTCTTGTCGTCGAGGAACGCTTTCATCGCTTTCTCGCGGTTCTTGCTTGCGCCGAAGTTCAGCGCCTCGCCCATCTTCGCGTAGAGATAGTCGGCCGACACTTCCCAATCCATGTACTGGACGCGCTTCATCGCGATCTTGATGCCGCGCAGCACCGTCTGGTTCTTGCTCAGCAGCGTCTGCGCGAGCTTGCGCGTGTGCGCCTCGAGCTTCTTGCGCGGCACGGATTCGTTGACGAGCCCCATCTCGGCGGCCTGCTTGCCGTCGAACGTCTCGCCGGTCATCGCGTAGTAGAGCGCTTTGCGGTAGCCGATCGTCTCGGCCGTCGCTTTCGTCACGTTGCCGGCCGGGATGATGCCCCAGTTGACCTCCGACAGCGCGAACGTCGCCTCGTTGGCCGCGATCGCGAGATCGCACGCGACCATCGGCGTAAACGCGCCGCCGAAGCACCAGCCGTTCACCATCGCGATCGTCGCCTTCGGGTAGTCGCGCAGGCGCCGCCACTGCCATTCCTCGGCCGTGCGCCGGACGTTGAGGATCACCGTGTCGGGCTGACCGTCCGTCTCGCGGAAGTACTCCTTGAGATCCATGCCGGCCGCGAACGAATCGCCGGCCCCGGACAGCACGAACACCTTGCAGCGGTCGTCGGACGCGAGCGCCTCGACCGTCGCGCGCATCTCCTCGTTGAGCGCCGGGCTCATCGCGTTGCGCTTCTCGGGGCGGTTCATCGTGACCCAAGCGATGCCGTCCTCGAACTCGACCAGCACGAGCTTGCCCCAGGGATCCTTCTTTCGAGCCATTCGGCGTTCTCCTCAAGATGCGTTTACTGCCCGCGGAGGCCCGTCGGCGCTACCCGCGGCATCGATTACGTTACGAGTGGCCGCGCGCCCTTCTCGTTCGCCCCCAGCCGCTCGAAGGGCCCGGTCTTGTAGCCTTCTCAACGGCGCTATAGAGTCCGAGGCACGTTCCGGCGCGCGCGCCGGGCGCAGTCTATCAAAGGAGTGGCGCAAAGCCGCGTGGTCGCGGCCAGCGTCGACTCGAAGCTCCTTCAGGAGCGAACGAGAGGGGAAGAGCATGGCCGACGAGCACCTATTGTTGGGTAAGAACTTCGTCCCGCCCGACATCCACGGCAAGGTCACCGGCAAGGCGAAGTACGCGGAAGACTTCCGCGCCGAAGGCATGGCGTTCTGCCGCCTGATGCTGAGCCCGATGCCGCACGCGAAGGTGCGCGGCATCGACGCGAAAGAGGCGCTCGCGATGCCGGGCGTGCTCGGGATCCTGACCGCGGACGAGGTGCCGCCGCAGCCTCCGCCCGGCGATCCGATCCTCACGAACGAGCCGATGTTCGTCGGCCAGCCGATCCTCGCGGTCGCGGCCGTCGACGAGCAGACGGCTCAAGACGCGATCGACAAGATCAAGCTCGATCTCGAAGAGCTGCCATTCACGGTCGATCCGCTCGCGAGCTTGTTCCCCGGCGGGCCCGATGCGCGGCTCGACGGCAACGTGGTCGACAACCGCCTGACCGGACCGCCGCAGCTCAAGAAGGCGAAGTGGAGCGCGGCCGCATTCGCGAACGCGCAGGAGGGTCAACTGCCGACCGGCGAGCCCGTGGTCGAGTGGTCGTACGGCGACGTCGATGCGGGTCTCGCAAAAGCTGCGTACGTGCTCGACGAGACATTCGTCACCGCCGGCATGTCGCACCACTCGATGGAGCCGCGCTCCGCGATGGCGTATTGGGAGAACGGCAAGTGCTTCGTGTTCGGCTCGTCGCAGAGCCAGAGCTTCGTCGTGCCGGGGCTCGCGGGCTTCATCGCCGAGCGTCAGCCCGATGGAAAATGGATTCCGCTCGATGTCGCTAATCTCGTCTATGTCGCCGAGACCTGCGGCGGCGGGTTCGGCTCGAAGGGCTCGGCGTACCCGATCATGGCGGTCCCAGCCTACATGGCCAAGAAGATCAACCGGCCGGTGATGATGCGGATCAGCCGCGCGGAGGAGTACTTCCTCGGCAACGCGCGCACGGGGTTCCAGGGCCGGATCAAGATGGGTTTCGACAAGACCGGCCGCGTGACGGCCGCGGATCTCTTCATCGTGCAAGAGAACGGGCCGACCACCGGGTTCCCGGACTGGCCGTCCGCGGGCGATACCGTGTCGATCCTCTACCAGCCGCCCGCGATGCGCTTCCGCGGCCTCGCGGTGATGACCAACACGCCGCCGCGCTCGGCGCAGCGCGGCCCGGGCCACAACCAGACCGTCGCCGCGATCGAGCCGCTGATCGACAAGGCCGCGAAGCAGCTCGGTATCGACCGCTACGAGATCCGCAAGCTCAACGGGCCGCGGATGGACGCCAAGCTCGGCGAGAACCGCGGTCCGGTCACGAGCTGCTACTTGCACGACGCGCGCGAGAAGGGCGCCGCGCTCTTCGACTACGCGGAGAAGAAGAAGCTCAGCGGCCAGAAGAACGGCACGAAAGTCACGGGCATCGGCTTGGGCCAGGCGTTCCACCCGGCCGGCTTCGCGGGCTTCGACGGCATCGTGCGGATCACGCCCGACGGCAAGGTGCACCTGCATAGCGGCGTCGGCAACCTCGGCACGTACTCACACACCGGGACTTCGCGCGTGGCTGCCGAAGTACTGAAGGCGAATTGGGACGACTGCATCGTCGAGCGCGGCGACACGCGCAAGAACCTGCCGTGGAACATCGGCCAGTTCGGCAGCAACACGTCGTTCACGATGGCGCGCACGAACTACGTCGCCGCGATGGACGCGGTCGCGAAGCTCAAGGAGATCGCGGCGAAGGACCTCGGCGGCGCGCCCGAGGACTACGACATCGGCGGCATGAAGGTCTTCAAGAAGTCCGACCCGACCAAGAGTCTCACCTACGCCGCGGCCGCGCAGCGCGCGATCGACCTCGGCGGCAAGTACGACGGGCACGAGCCGCCGGCGGGCGTCAATCCGATGACCGCCGCGTCGGTGAAGAACCTCGCGGGCACGGGCCTCGTCGGCTCGGCGAAGGACAACCTGCCGCTCACCGCGCAGCCGGCCGCGTTCGTCGCGAGCTTCTGCCGGATCGAGCTCGACATCGAAACGGGCAAGTTCGACATCGTCGACTATCTCGCGGTCGCCGACTGCGGCACCGTGATCCACCCGATGGGTTTGCAGACGCAGATCAAGGGCGGCGCGACGATGGGCTTCGGACTCGCGCAGTTCGAGCACCACATCTACGACCCGCAGAATGGCTTGCCCGGAACCGTGTCTCTCTACCAGGCGAAGCCCTCGACCTATCTCGACGTCGCGCAGAACTTCCAGACGGATGCGGTCGACAAGCCCGACCCGCAGAGCCCGCTCGGCACGAAGGGCATCGGCGAGCCCGTGATGGGCGCGGGCGCCTCGGCGCTGCTCTGCGCGATCTCCGACGCGCTCGGCGGCCACTACTTCAACCGGGTGCCCGTCACGCGCGATCAGATCATCAACGCGCTCGCGGGCAGGCCGCAGTCGCACAAGCCGCTCCAGGTCAATACGGCCTGACGTAGCGGAGCCTTCGGCCGCGGCCCGCGCCGTCCCCGTCGCGCGCCGCGCCACCTTGCCGCGCGACGATGACGATCAAGGTCAGCATCCTCTATCCGAACCGGCCCGGCGGCCGGTTCGATTTCCGCTATTACGTCGAGAAGCACATGCCGCGCTCCATCGAGCTGCTGAACGCGCATCCGGGCTTCGAGGGCGTGTCCGTCGAGCGCGGCGCGGGCGGCGCGGAGCCCGGTGCGGCGGCGACTTACGTCGCGATGTGCCACTTCTCGTTCCGCTCGGCCGAGGACTTCCTCGCCGCATTCATGCCGCACGCGGCCGAGCTCCAGGGCGACATGCGGAACTACACCGATATCGCGCCGGTCATTCAGTTCAACGAAGTGCTGATCGCGAAGTAGCCCGCTTCGCACCCTCGTTGACAGGCTCCGAAAGGCGGGCTCACGATGCCGCGATCAGTGAGGCCAACGGAAGAGAGGAGAACAAGCATGAGCGCCGTTCCGCAAACCAAACCCGCGTTTCCCATCAAGAACCCGAACGCGTTCTTCATCGGCGGCAAGTGGGAGAAGCCCAGCGGCACGAGCAAGCTCAGCGTAATCTCGCCGGTGACCGAGGAAGTCGTCCAGACGTTCCCCGAAGCGCAGCCGCGCGACGTCGACCGCGCCGTCGCGGCCGCGCGCGAGGCGTTCGACAAAGGGCCGTGGCCGCGGATGTCGGCAAAGGAACGCGGCGCCGCGCTGCTCAAGGTCGCTGAGCAATTGAAGGCGCGTTTGCCCGAGCTCGCGACGACGTGGACCACGCAGGTCGGCGCGCCGATCAGCCTCACGCGCTATCTCTCGGGCCAGCCGCCCGAGCTCTTCGAGTACTACGGCAAGCTGATCCAGAGCTATTCGCTCGTCGACGAGCGCAAGGGCGGCCACGGCGAGCGCGTGCGCGTCGTGAAGGAGCCGGTCGGTGTCGTCGCGGCGATCACGCCGTGGAACGCGCCGCTCGTGCTGCTCTGCTACAAGGTTGCGGCGGGCCTCGCGGCCGGCTGCACGATCGTCGCGAAGCCCGCGCCCGAGACGCCCGCCGACGCGTACATCCTCGCCGAATGCATCGAGGCGGCGGGCCTGCCGCCCGGCGTGTTCAACCTCGTGCCCGCGGGCCGCGAGACCGGCGACTACCTGATCCGCCATCCCGGCATCGACAAGATCAGCTTCACGGGCAGCACCGCGGCCGGCAAGCACATCGCGGCCGTCGCCGCCGAGCGGCTCGCGCGCACGAGCTTCGAGCTCGGCGGCAAGTCCGCCGCGATCGTGCTCGACGACGCGAACGTCGGCCACGTGCTCAAGAGCCTCGTGCCGTTCTCGATGCCGATCACCGGTCAGGTGTGCTTCTCGCTCACGCGCGTGCTCGTGCCCGAGTCGCGCAAGAAAGAGGTGCTCGACGCGTACGTCGGCGCCGTGAGCGGCGTGAAGGTTGGCGACCCGATGGACGCCGCGACGCAGATGGGCCCGCTCGCGATGCAGCGCCAGCTCACGCGCGTGCAGGGCTACATCCAGAAGGGCAAGGACGAGGGCGCGAAGCTCGTGCTCGGCGGCGGCCGGCCGAAGGGCCTCGACCGCGGCTGGTTCGTCGAGCCGACGGTGTTCAACGAAGTGCAGACGAACATGACGATCGCGAAGGAGGAGATCTTCGGGCCGGTCGTCTCGTTCATCACGTACAAGGACGTCGACGACGCAATCGAGAAGGCGAACAGCACGATCTACGGTCTGCACGGTGCGGTGTACACCGAGAACGCCGAGCGCGGCTACGAGGTCGCGCGGCGCGTGCGCTCGGGCAGCGTCACGGTGAACGGCTTGATCGTCGACCCGACCATGCCGTTCGGCGGCTTCAAGCAGTCGGGGACCGGGCGCGAAGGCGGCATCGAGGGACTCGACCCGTACTTCGAGCTCAAGACCGTCTACTTCGCCTGACTACGCGGCTGTGCAGCGCGGCGCGAGCTCGGCTCCGCGCTGCAATCGCCTCGAGCTCGTGCCGTTGATTCCGCATCGATTCCAACGGCTCACGCAGGATCGGCACCGCGCGCGCCTGATTCGCGCGACGCGGATGCGCTGGCAACAGCGCGGGCTGTTCGTGCTCGGCGGCGTCATGGTCGGCGTCGTCGCCGTCGTGTTCGCGTCGCTCGCGAACTACGCGCAGCAGCGTTTCGAGCTACTGCTCGATCACGGCCGGTTTCTGCCATTGCTCGTAACGCCGCTCGGTTTCGCGCTCTGCGTGTACGCGGCGAACCGCTGGTTCCGCGGCTCGCAGGGCAGTGGCATTCCGCAAGTGATCGTTGCGCACCGGTTGACGGACGTCGCGGCGCGGCGCCGCCTCGTCTCGGTGCCGCTGGCGCTCGGCAAGATCGCGCTCACCTCGGTCGGACTGCTCTGCGGCGCTTCCACGGGGCGCGAGGGTCCGACGGTGCAGGTCGGCGCTGCGCTGATGCTGGCCATGGGGCGGCTGTCGCCGCGCAAGCAACCCGGCCTGATCGTGGCGGGCGCGGCGGCCGGCGTCGCCGCCGCGTTCAACACACCGATCGCCGGGATCATCTTCGCGATCGAAGAGCTCGCGCGCACGTTCGAGCGGCGTACGAGCGGACTCGTGGTTGCGACCGTCGTGGCGGCCGGCTCGGTGTCGCTCGTGCTCGTCGGCAACTACACCTACTTCGGGACGACGGCCGACACGCTGCACGGCGCGGCCGCCTGGGGCGCGATTCCGCTCTGCGGCATCGGAGGCGGCCTGCTCGGAGCGCTGTTCAGCAAGCTCTTGGTCGCGGTGGCGACCGGCAGCCGCGGTCTCGCCGCTCACGCCCGGCGTACGCCGGTTCTGTTCGCGGCCGCGGCGGGCTTCGTAGTGGCGATCACCGGGCTCGTCTCGGGTGAAAGCACATACGGCACCGGCTATTCGCAGGTGAGCGGGGCGCTCGGCGCCGCCGCGCCGTTGCCCCTCCTGTTCATGCCGCTCAAGTTCATCGCGACGCTCTGCTCGTCGATGACCGGAATACCGGGAGGCATTTTCTCGCCGTCGCTTGCGATCGGCGCGGGACTCGGAGCGGAAGTCGCTCGGTTGTTCTCCGGTGTCGACGTCGGCGCGGTGATATTGCTCGGCATGGTCGGCTATCTGACCGGCGTCGTGCAGGCGCCGATCACCGCGTTCGTGATCGTGACGGAGCTTACGAACAATCGGCAGATGCTGATGCCGTTGATGGTGACGGCGCTACTCGCGTACGGCACGTCGCGCGTGGTGAGCCCCGACGGCGTCTATCACGCTCTCGCGCGCCACTTGATGACCGGCTTGTCGCCAGCGAAGACCCTCCAGGCGTCGCCGGCCGAGCCGTCTGCTCGGCCGGCCGTAGTATCCTAGCGGCCGCCGTTGGACGTCCGGGTCCGAGCGGCGAGCTTGCCCACAACCAGAGAATCGCCATGCCGCAGACATTGATCGATTCGTCCTTCGCCTCCGAGCCCCTTTCACGGACCTTGAAACGGCGCACTTTGCTGGCCGCGGCGCTCGGAGCTGCGGCGGCCGCATCGATTCCGGCGCGCGCGCAGCCGCCCGGCACGGCTCCGTCCACCGTGCCGCCGAGCGCGCCTCGCGATTGGTCCGGACGGGAGCCGGCCCGCTATCCGGACCCGGATCTCGTCGCGCTCGATCCGCGCTTCCAGAAGTACGTCGTGTTCAACACGGCGATCGTGCGCCTCTACACGGGTGCGCTGTGGTCCGAGGGGCCGGCCTGGAACGCGGTCGGGCGCTACGTCGTCTGGAGCGACATCCCGAACAACCACCAGCTG
>Ga0335076_10004610_pt1 | contig 13951 bp, 8 predicted proteins | sample Lox_Sample_25_FD_206717 | JGI IMG/M metagenome (GOLD analysis project Ga0335076, IMG submission 206717) | Soil microbial communities from Loxahatchee National Wildlife Refuge, Florida, United States - Lox_Sample_2.5 | ecosystem: Environmental > Terrestrial > Soil > Wetlands | place: USA: Florida... | reverse complement strand
GCGGGGAACGACGCGATGCGCGCCGAGCGATTCAACCTCGGCCGCCTTCGAGAGGCTGGCGACGGCGATGACGTGGGCGCCGCGACGGCGAGCGAGTTGCACGGCCGCCGAGCCGACGCCGCCGGACGCGCCGGTGATCAGCACGGTCTCGCCGTCTGCGAGGTTGGCCCGGGTAAGCATGTTCTCGGCAGCGGAATAGGCGCAAGGAAACGAGGCCAGCTCGGCGTCGGACAGCCGACTCTCGATCCGGTGCGCGTGGACTGCCGGCAGCTTGGTGAACTCCGCGAACCCGCCGTCGCACTCCGACCCGAAATAGGGTGCCTCGTAGGGCCCTGCACGCGAGGCGGCACGCAGGACGGGCTCAATCAGGACGCGCTCGCCGACGCGCGCCGGATCGACGCCGGCGCCGACCGCGACGATGCGGCCGCAGGCGTCGGCGCCCTGGATGCGGGGGAATTTCAGGGCGGCGCCGGTCCAGCCGCCATTCTCGGCCTTGGCTGGGGAAGAATTGCCTGTCGCACTCGTACCTGCGGTCACGCTCTTCGAATACCATCCGATGCGGGTATTGATGTCCGTATTGTTGACGCCGGCAGCGGCGACGCGGACCAGGACTTCGCCCAGGCCCGGCACCGGCACGGGAATGTCCTCGCGATAGTCCAGCTGCTCGAACCCGCCGTGCCCCTTGAGGAGGACGCCGCGCATGCGCGTCGGGGCCGTCATGGTCGGCTAGCCCGCAGGAAACCTCGGCTCACTGGATCGGCCGCTCGGTCATCTCCAGGTGAACCTTGGTGCCCTCGTAGGGATGGGCGCGGGCAACCTCCTCGTCGAGCTCGATGCCGAGGCCGGGCTCCGTGGGCGGGATGACATAGCCCTGCTCCCAGCGGATCGGCTTCTTCAGGATCTTGGCGTGGAAGCCACCCCAGGTCTGGATGCTCTCGAGGATGAGGAAGTTCGGGCTGCAGGCAGCAAGGTGGATGTTGGCCGTGCCCTCGACGGGGCCGCAGTAGAGATGCGGCGCGATCTGCGCGTAGTGGGCCTCGGCCATGCCGGCGATCTTCTTAGCCTCGAGCAGGCCGCCGACGCGGCCGAGCGCCATCTGCAGGATCGAGGCGGCGCGCAGTTCGAGCACGCGGGAGAACTCGTATTTGGTCGTCAGGCGCTCGCCGGTCGCGATGGGGATGGAGGTGCCACGGGCCACCAGCGCCATCTCCTCCGGCATCTCCGGCGGGGTCGGCTCCTCGAACCACAGGGGATCGTAGGGCTCGAGGCGCTTGGCGAGGCGGATGGCGCCGGAGGCGGTGAACTGGCCGTGGGTGCCGAAGAGGAGATCGGCCTTGGTGCCGACGGCCTCGCGGATCAGGCGGCAGAACTTCTCGCACAACGCCAGGGATTCGAGAGAGGGCTGGCGCGGATCGAACACCGAATAGGGGGCGGCCGGATCGAACTTCACGGCGGTGAAGCCGAGCTTCACATACTCCGCAGCGCGCTTCGCCGACATCTCTGCGTCGCGATAGATGGCCTCGGTCTCCGTACCCTCCGGATAGATGTAGGTGTAACTGCGCAGGCGCTCATGCACCTTGCCGCCGAGCAGCTCGTAGACAGGCTTGCCCGTGGCCTTGCCGACGATGTCCCAGAGCGCGATCTCAAGGCCCGACAGGACGCCCATGAGCGAGACATCGGGGCGGAGCGTATAGCCGGTGCCGTAAACCTTGCGCCAGAGCGCCTCGATGTGGAACGGGTCCATGCCGAGGACGTGGCGCTCGAACACGTCGGTCACCATGCGCGCCATGGTGTGGGCACCGAACGTATCGGCATAGACCTCGCCCACGCCCTCGATGCCCCCGTCGGTGACGAGCTTCACGAACAGGAAATAGCGGCCGCCGAATCCGGGCGGCGGATTGCCGACGACAAAGGTCTTCAGATCGGTGATTTTCATGACGGGTCCCCCACCACGCGCCCTTCATCTGACGACAGCGGGGACAATAAATCAAACGAAGGTCTGGAGCGTTGCCTGCATATGCGGCGGCGGCGGAGCCACGACCTCGATCGGCGGGCGGTCTTCGTAGAACGGGATCGTCACGGCGCGCGCGAACAGATGCAGCGGCTCGGCCCCGGCCGTGCCGTAAAGCGGATCGTTGAGGATGGGGCAGCCCAGCGCCGCACAGTGAACGCGGATCTGATGGGTCCTGCCGGTGTGCGGGCGCAGCTCGAGCCAAGTGCGATTCTGGCGGCGGCCGAGCACCTTGTAGTCGGTGGCGGCGGCTTGGCCGCTCGGATCAGCCACCATGCGCCAACCCTCCTTGCGCGTCACTTTGTACAACGGAAGGTCCACGCGGCCCTGCGGTGAGGACGGAGCACCGACGACGACCGCCCAATAGACCTTCTCGATGCGGCCGGAGGAGAACAGCCGGCCGAGTTTGCGGCGGGCCCGCTCGTTGCGCGCGAGGATCAGGCAGCCGCTGGTATCCTGGTCGAGGCGGTGGGCAGGGATCGGCGGCTGCGAGAGGCCGAACTTCAGCACATCCAGCAGCGATTCGATAGTGCTCGCGGTCCGCGGGCCGCCGTGAACCGGCAGTCCCACCGGCTTTTCAATGACGATGATCTGGCCGTCGCGGTAGAGAACGCGGGCAGAGAGATCGATGGCGGTGCCGGCTCCGTAGGGGCGACCGGAAGGTCCCCCGACTCTCCGTTGCACGGCCGATGCAGATGGATCCCGACTACCAGGTTTGACCGATCCGTGGGCGACCTGCCGGTCGCCCCTACGGGGGCGGTGGGCCATTCGGTCAGAACTGGAAATAGCGCTGCGCCATCGGATAAACCTCGGTGAGGTGGGGCGGCGAGGGCCGCCGACTATAGCAAACCGACCTCGGCACGACAGGCAAATACCGGCCGGCTTCACGGAGCCGCTCCGAACAAGAAATCCTGGCTTAACCAAATTACTTCACGTCCCCTTAATGAACACTCATATATCGTTACATTGCATAAAGTTTTCGACAAAGACCCTGCGTAGTTTACAAGTATCGCTAACAAAGCTGGTTAAGCACAGAAGCCCCCGATGCCGATGCCAGGACTGAATGCCCCGACCGACCTTGCCTCCGGCCACAACCGGCCGTATGGCATGGCGCGCGCCGATACGGCCGGCGAGGACGTTCGTCCCATCGGCCCGGAGCTGCATGGTGCCTTCTCGGTCCTCGGCGTCGTCGACGGCATCTACATCGTCGTCGCCGACATGCCGCTCGGGGTGCGTCTCTCCGCCGGACGCTGCAACGGCGACTTCACCTGGTCGCTGACACCGGATGAAATCGAGGGCCTGAGCGTGATCGTTCCGGACAGCGCGGAGCAGGATTTCACACTGACGGTCCGTGTCGTGACGCCGGATCCGGATGGCTACGACTTCGCATCGACCACCGCGCAGTTCAACGTCGTCGTCGGACCGGCCGGAAGCGCGGTGCCCTTCAACTCCCTGAAGCGCATCGAACCGCTGGAGCCGCGTGATTGGCCGGTCATCGTGCGCAGCGCCTACGACCGCCATCTCTCGCAGATCGGCGCCGCCGTCACGGAGGACCCCCGACAGCCCAAGCGGCGAACGGACGTCCCCGGCGAGGGTCGGCGGAGCCGCGAACCGGCAGCCGCCTACACCGGAGCGATGGCGGAAACGCGTCAGCTGGCCGCCGCGCGCCTGGAGTGGGAGGCCGAAGAGGCGATCCGGCTGGCGCGCTCACACAACCGCTGGGCGGTCGAGGCCGAGGAAGTCTGGCGTCTGCGGGCCAACGATCTCGCCCGGTACTATGAAGAGCGGCTGGCGGAGAATGAAGCGCGGTGGCGCATGCGCGAGGCAGAGCGCGTCGCCGCGATCGACGCCAGCTGGGCGGCGCGGCTCGTCGCCGCCGAGGCGCGCTGGCGGGCCGAGCAACCGCAGCGCCCACCCGCAAAGCGGTGGCGGTTGGGCCGCTACCGTCGTCCGCTCGATTTCTGCCTGGCCGTGAGCATCGCCGCCGTGGCGCTGCTCGTGGTGTAGCGGCGGTTCTTCCGAAATCAGGGCGGTAGCCCCGCCTTCCGGAGATCGGCCAGCACCTCCGGCCACAGAACTTCCCAACAACAGCGGTGATCGTAGGACGGTACGACCTTCAGATCGTCCGGGCGCGACACGCCCTTGGCCGTGACCGCGGGGGGGACAACCTCATCGTTGGCGCCGACATAGTGGCGCTGGAGAATGCCGGCGGCGAGCGGCGGCTGCCGCGCCGGGTTGAGCGAACCGGAGAGACGATCGAACCCGCGGGCGTCCGCCCAGGCATCGATGTCCAGATTGGCGGCCACGGTCACGACGGCCGCCGTCTCGGGCACCCGCGCGGCCAGCAGCATAGCGAGGGCGCCGCCGCCGCTGTAGCCGAACCAAATGATGCCACGGTAGGGACCCGCGGCAAGGATCTGGCGTGTGGCGGCGGCCATGCTCGTCACCACCGCGTCGGAGTAGCGGGCGCTCGTCCAGAGTTCGCGACCGCATCCCGGATCGGCCGCCAAGCCGTTGTAGCAGGGGCGGCCGAGCAGGACCGCCGGTCCGGGATCCAGGCTCAGCAGGCGCAGCATGAAGGGATTGCGCGGCGTCGGATCGCTGACCGCATAGCCGGCCACGTCCAGGGTGCCATCGCCATCGATGTACACATGCAGAATGGGCGACGACGTCGTGCCGCGCTTCCAGAACAGGGCGTGCCGGAAGCCGGCGCCACTGACCACCTGCCGCGCCAGGCCCGTCTCGTGCGCCGCCTGGTCGAAGCGTTCGGCCGGCGACGTGCAGGCGGCGAGCAGCAGAGCCAATAGCGTCGCCACGCACCGCCCGCGACTGCCTTTCCCCAGCCGGGCACACGCCAGCCGATCGGTGTTCGATCCGCGTTCGCGCATGCTTCCGCGCGTTTAACCCTGTTTCCTGGGAGATGCTTAGGAGGTCCTGTCTCAGACTGGCAAGCGGTAAGCAGCGGCCATCGGCAGGTCAACAGCCGTGTGGATGGTTAAGGAGATGCGGACATGAAGATCGCGCCAACCGTTTTCGCCATGGCCGGCACGCTCCTGCTCGGGGCGGGCGGCGCGATTGCCGCCGCCGACCACACCAATCCACCGGACATCGCGGTCGCGGCGGCACCGTCCGCGCCCGTCGTCGAGGTCGCGACGGCGCCGAACTGCCTGCTGCCGGGACAGATCCACAGCTTCGGCGGCCAGGCCCTGCTGACACCGAAGCGCGCGGTGACGCTGGATCCCTCAGACTGCACGGCGCGCGGCGGCGAGCCCATCACCACCGCGACGTCGGCGAACTAAACCCGGCTCCACTCTTCCGCGTCAGCGCGCCACGAAGAAGAAGTCGCCGGCTTCGTGTCCGGCCGACTTGATCGGCGCGTACTCGGGAACCTGGTCGACGTTGAAGGACCCCGCGGCATAGGCGACGCTGCTGGCGATCGCTTCATGCAGCTTCTGGCCCTCGATGACACCTGAGTTCTTCTGTAACGCATCGACGAGCGCCTTGGCGAAGATCGAGTGACCGCCGGCCCCGGCGTCGAGCACCGGCTCGAGGCCGCCCGACGTCAGGGCGGTCCGTGAGCGCTTGCCGACCATCAGCTTGACCCAGTTGGTCCAGGCCTCCGGCGACTTGCCGGCCTCGAGCCGGGTGAGCGCCGACCGCGTGAGCACGCCCGAATAGCAGGAGTCGGCGACGATCAGCACGTGCCGCGCGCTCATCTGATTGAGGATATCGGTCACCTGGTAGGTTGGAATCCAGTTGGCTGAGCTGTTTGGCTCGGCATCGACCGGCAGCCAGTTGCCGCGCTGGTTGACCTTGTCCAGCTCGCCGTGACCCGCGTAGTAGATGAGCAGATTGTCGTTTTCCGTCAGCTGCTCGCGCATCTTGTTGAGCGCTTCGAGGATGGCGTAGCGGTTGGCATCCTTCAGCAGCGTCACGTTGAAGCCGTACTTGGTCTGCAGCACCTGGGCGACGGACTCGGCGTCGGCGATCGGCGTCGAGAGTTTCGGCAGCTGCTGGTAGGCGTCGTTGCCGATGATGAGCGCGTAGTATTTGCCGAAATCGACGCTCGGGACCGGAATCACCGCCGGCTCGCCATTGTCGGTCTGGCCCTGCACGAGCGTTCCGCCGGTCGCCCCGCGCATCTCCTCCGGCTTCAGCAGGAAATCGAGCTGGCCTCGCTTGCCCGCCTGATCGACCGCGACGACGGTTACCTTGGTGCCGTCGTGATCGAGCGGCACGTCGGTCTGGAACATGCCCTTCTTGTCGGCGTTCAGGCTGTGGTCGTTCACGGTCAGCGACATGAGGCCGGCCGCCGCCGTGACCTGGCCGACGATCGTCCGCGTCTGCACGTCGGGCTTCGTTTCGGCGAAGAGCAGGCCGCGCGTGACCGTGACCTTGGGATCGAGGATCTCGATGACCGGTCCCTCGGCCGCTTGCTGCTTCTGGGTGATCTGCTCGGCCTGCTTTTCCTGCTCCTGCTTCAAGCGGTCGATATCGGCATCGAGCTGAGCCACCTCCAGCTTCTTCTTCTCGACCTCGGCCTTCTGCGACGCGATCTGCGCTTCCCGGTCGGCGAGGCTCTGCTGCTGGGCCTTCAAATCGTCCGCCAGCTTCTGCAGGTCCTGCTGTTTCGCCTGGTCGGACGCCGCCTGCGCCTTCTGCTGGTCGAATGCCGCCTGGTCCGCCGCCAGTTTCTGCTTCTGGGCGTCGAGCGCCGCCTTCTGCTGCGTGAGCTGCGCGTCGGCGACGTCGACCTGCTTGTGCTCGACGTCGGCCTTGCTCTGCTTCTGCTGCAGCTGGTCCTCGAGCTGCTGCTTCTGCTTCTGCAACGTGTCGATCTGCTTCGCCTGCGAATTGAGCTGCTTCTTCAGCGTGGCAACCTGCGCCTTCAGCTGCTTCGTCTCGGCATCGGAAGCGGGCGTCGTCGTGCCGGTCGTCTTGGCCGGGGCCGTAACCGCGGGCGCCGCGGATTGCAGCGCGACATCGCTGACGCCGGAGGCCTTGCGATACCAGTTGAGGGCGATCTGCGGATCCTTGGGCACGCCCTTGCCCTGCTCGTAGAGACTGCCGAGATCGATCTGTGCCGGGGCGTAACCCTGACTAGCGGCCTTCTGGTACCACTGGGCCGCCGATGCGAAATCGTTCTGCTTCTCGTAGATTTCGCCGACATAGGTCTGCGCCTTCGGATCGCCGGCCTGCGCGGGCGCCAGCCAGACCTGCAGCGCCGTCCCGTAATCAGCACGGTCGTAGGAGGTGTATTCGCCACCGCGGATGCCGCAATCGCTCGCCGTCGTGCGCACCGCCTGGCGGGCGCCGACATAGGTCACCTGCGTGCCGAGTTGCTTTATCTTGCCGGGCAGGAGGCAGTCGACGATCAGGAACTGATCGGCGTTCTGCGTCGCCGCCTGGACGGTTCGCGGGCCGGCGCCGGATTGCGCCAGCGCAGCCGCCAGCCCGAGGGCCAGGACCGATCGGCGGAAGAGCTTCCCGCCGCTGCCTGCCATGCCTCGCCGATCACGAGATTTACCATTCATCGCCGCACCTATTCCCAGGCCTCGCGACGAGGCCGTTGTTCGCATCGATTGCCGTGAATCCTACCACAAACCGCAGAGCGCCGCGGCAACACCTTCGTATCGGCCGGCGGCGGCGCCCACGCCCGGCGGGTCGCAAGCAGAGGCTAGCGCAATCGGCGGATTTCGTCTGTGTCGGTTGTCACAATTGCCGTCGCGCCGATGGTAAACGTCGCAGCAGATTGCTTAAGCGCGCAAGCCAAACGACCGTTAACGCGGCTTGAACGTCACGCTGGTCGACGCTGCCAGCAGCTTCTCCTGCCCGACTTGGCCGACCATGGATTTGAGCGCACTGCGCAGGGCGGGCAGATAGTCGTCGGCCTGCTCGAGGAGGGCGCGCCGTCCGTTGAAAAGCGGGCGCGGGCTGGACAGGGCGACGATCATGTTGGTGCCGAAGGGCGGGGAGACCGTGTAGTTCTTCATTTCGTCCGGCAAGGTGCCGATCACCACCTGCTGTCCCGCCTTGACGCGATTGTCCGGCCGCAGTTCGTTGGGCAGCAGGTGGACGACATAGTGTTCCGCCGCGTCAACATAGTCGACGTAGAGGTAGCCGTCATAGGCCGAGGTTGCGGTGACGCCGATCTTCAGGTGGTCGCCTTCCCGGTATGTGCCTTCCGTGCCGCCGGGATCGAGGAGCGGAGCAGCGGGCTGGTCGGCCCCTATCGTGGCCTGTTCATCGAGCACGCCGAGCGCCTCGCACAGCGGCCATTTCATCACGGCGACGCTGTTTGCGACCTGGCCGATGCCGGGGACGGCGGCGATGCCGTCCATCGCGCGCTTCCGGTCGGCTTCCGTGCCGACGTAGCCGGACGCCGTTGCGTCGCCGTTCTGCGCCACATCGACCCGGACCCGCGCACAGGAAAGGCCCTCGACGGCACGCCGCGCATCGGCCGCCAGCTTGGAAACGTCCGGCGGCACCGGCAGCATGGCCGTCTGGGTGCCCGTCGAAGCTGTCGGCGCCGTCGGGGGCGCTGTGTCCACGGCCGCGGTGGCGCCCGCGCCATTCGCCGGAGGCGCGGCGGCGGTCGTGGCCGCCGCATCAGCGCCTGTCTCAGGCGCGGTCGGTGCCGAAGCAACCGCGCCGGTCGCATTCTGGGCGGTGGCGCCGGCGCCAGCAGTGCTCGCCGCTTCAGCCGGCGCCGACGGCTGCCCGGTTGCCGGCGGGCTCGAGACAGGCAATACCGCGGCCCCCGCGCCTGACACGGCCGGTGCGGTTGACGATGGCTGGCCGGCGCCGGCGGCGCCGGTCTGTCCCCCATCGGGCGCTGCCGCTACCGTAACGGAAACGGCGGGCGGCGTGGCGGCGGGCGGTGCATTCGGCGAGGCGGCCGTCGTGCCGGGGCTCGATGCGGGTTGATCCTGTGACTGAGTCGGTTTGAGTGCGTTGATGAAATCCTGCGCTGTCTGCCCGGTCGTCGGTGCAGCATTGGACCCGGAAGCCGCGGCACCCGAAGCGGCGGTGGTCGAAGCGGTCTGGCTACCGCCGGTGGCCGCCGGCGGCGTGGGCGCGATCGCTCCCGCCGAGGCCGTCGGTGCCGGCGTGCTCTGCCCGGCTGGTCGCAGAAGGAACCAATACCCGGCGGCCCCGGCGAGGAGGGCGACGACCGCCAGCCCGCCGATGACAGGGGCGAGACCGAAGCGGGGCGATGGCGCCGCTTTGCGTCGGCCCGCCGACCTGTCACGCCCTTCCTCGACGACCGCCCGCCGACTGTCGCGACGCTCCTTCGATGGCGGCGGCCTGCGGATCAGCTCGCGCATCGACTGCGGCCGCTTCGCCGGATCCGGCTGCAGCATCGCCGCAAGTTCCGCACGAAGATCGGCCGGCACCCGGCTCAGGTCCGGGACGCCGCGGCGGGCCTCGATCACGGAAATCGGCGACATGCCCATGTCGAGCGGCTCGCCGATCGCCGCCGCCGCCAGCACCAGCCCCAGGCTGTAGATGTCCGAGCGCGCGTCCACCTCGCCGCCGAACATGCCGAGCTGCTCGGGGGATACGTAGGAATACTTTCCGGCAAAGTCGTCGCCGACGATCGTCTTCGCCTCGGGATCGGCCATCTTCGAGATGCCGAAATCGATGATCTTCGCCTGCGACAGGTCGCGGCCGGGGAGAATGATGTTGTCGGGGGAAATGTCGCGATGGATGACGCCTTTCTCGTGCGCGGCCGCCAGCCCGTCCGCCGCGCGGTCGAGCAGGCGCCGCACCTCCTCGGATTCGAGAGGACGCTGCTTGTAGACCTTCGACAGCGAAGCGCCCTCGACGAACTCCATCACCAGATAGAGACGCCCGTTCTCGTCGCGAAAGACGCCGTCATAGGCGACGACCGCGTCGTTGCGCACCGTGCGCAGGACCGACGCTTCGCGGCGGAAGAGGTCGACGATGCGCGGGTTGTTGGCGAGTTCCGGCAGGATGATCTTGATCGCGTGCAGGGTGTTGAGCTCGCTGTGGCGCGCCCGATAGACCTCGCCCATCCCGCCGCGCGCCAGCAGCGCTTCGATGCGATAGGTGTGCCCGAGCAGGCTGCCGGGTGCGATCGTCGATTCGGCGTGCACGACGCGCGTTTCAGGGGGCCGTACGGGCGTCGCCGTGAAACGGGTCTCGTCCGACGCGCCAGCCGGGGAAAATCGCGTGCTGTCGTCGTCGCTTGCGTTGCGTTCGTCGCCCATGGCGGCTGTCCGAGGTCGTCCTTCGACGGCGACAGGTGCTCCGGCGGTTCCACGGTCACCAACATCCCGCCGTTTGGACGCGATTAGAGTCCTTCCGCCCGCACAATGCAAGAACGGCGGTCGTCTGACGGCGATTCGGCTACTGCGCCGGCGTCAAGGTGATGATGCCGGAACTGCTGTAGAGGCTGGCCCCGTAATCGACGGCCAATGCCCGCAGGCGCTGACGCAACAGGGACAGGTAGAGCTTGAGGTCACGATCGACGCGCGGCCGTGGATCAGCGAACAGGGGCTCCGGGGTCGATATCGCGACCACGATGTTCGTTCCGAATGGCGGTTGGGCGACGTAGTCCTGCGCCTCCTGCGGCAACTGGCCGATCACGATCTTGTCGCCGGCCTTGACCCTGTTGTCCGGGCGGAGCTCGTTCGGCAGCAGATGCACCACGTAACCGCCGGCGACATCGATGTAGTCGATATAGAGATAGCTCTCGCCAGCGTATATGTGGCGGTCGGTCACCCCGATCATGACGGAGTCGCCCTGCCGGTAGAGCCCGCCCTGTCCACCCAGGTCGATCTCCGGCGTGACGTTGGTCTGCGGATCCGAGATCGTCTGCTCGCGCAGGATGTCGAGCTCCTCGCACAGCGGCCATTTGCGCAGGATGGCGTGATTGACGACTTGACGCGCTCCCTTCAGGGCGGCGAAGCGCGCTGCCAGCTGCTCAGCATCGGCATCGCTGCCGAGATAGCCGGAGACCTCGACATTCGGCGCGACGATGCGGGCGGTCAAATGCGCGCAGGTGAAATTCTGCAGCGCCGCCTCGACCTGCGGCAGAAGGACCGCGGGGTCCTCGAGTCTGTCCGGGCCGGGCTTGAGCCAATAGGCGATGCCGCCGGCGGCGAGAAGCAGGGCAACCAGGCTGCCCGCTGCCACAGCGATCCACGGCCGGGAACGGCGGGCCGGCGCCTCCACCCGAGGCGTCTCGACGGCATCCGCCCTGGGCGATGAGGCCCGCATCAGCTCGCGCAGAGACTGCGGCCGCTGCGCCGGATCGGGTTCGAGCATGGCGGCCAGATCCGCGCGGAGCTCCGCCGGCACCCGGCCGAGATCGGGTACTGCACGGCGCGCCTCGACGACGGTGATCGGGGAGGTGCCCATGTCCAGCGGCTCGCCGACCGCCGCCGCGGCCAGCACGAGCCCCAGGCTGTAGATGTCGGCCCTGGCATCGACCTGGCCGCCAAACATGCCGAGCTGCTCGGGCGACACGAACGAGTATTTCCCGGCAAAGTCGTCGCCGAGGATCGTCTTTGCGGCCGGGTCGGCAACCTTGGAGATGCCGAAGTCGATGATCTTCGCTTTCGCCACGTCGCCTGCCGGCAGGATCACATTGTCGGGCGAGAGGTCGCGGTGGATCACGCCCTTGTCATGCGCTGCCGCCAACCCGTCCATCAGCCGAGCCTGCAACCGGCGCATCGTCGCCGGCGGCAGCGGCCCCTCCCGCATCACCTTCGACAGCGAAGGGCCGTCGACAAATTCCATGACCAGATAAAGGCGACCGTTCTCGTCGCGAAAGACGCCGTCATAGCCGACGACCGCCTCGTTGCGGATGTTGCGCAGGATCGCCGCCTCGCGCCGAAAGAGGTCGACGATGCGCGAGTCGCTGGCCAGCTCGGGGAGAATGATCTTGATGGCATGTTCGGTGTTCAGCTCGGCATGGCGGGCGCGATAGACCTCGCCCATCCCGCCGCGCGCGAGCAGGGCCTCGATACGGTAGGTATGGCCGAGCAGGCTGCCCGGCGCGATCGCGGAACCGGCGACGCCGGACGCGCCCGCAGCCGTCCGCGTGCCCTCGACGCCAGCTAGGCGTGTCTCGTCGTCCGTACTTGCCGGGGTCAGCTTCGCCACGTCACCGCCCGCATCGCCATCGCCCTGCCATCCTCGCATACCCTACGGCGGAGATGGTTAACGGTTTCTCCATAGGAGAATCTGGCTCCAACCGCACGTTCCCGTGTGTGACAGCCGTCACCACGCCGGCCGATGACAGCCCGATCGAAGCCCACTAGATTCGAGACAACGACACGAATGGGTTTAACGGACATGCGCCCGTGGCTTCTTCCCCTTGCGGCAGTGAGCGGCGTCGCCGGCGGCCTTTCTTCCGCGATGGCCGATGGGTTGCCGCCAGCACCCTACGCTCCCCTGCCAGTCGGCACCCGGCTGCTCTATGACGACTACGAGTGCCGGATAGCGTCGGCAACCGGATTCGACACGATCTGCAATCTGCCTGACGGCCACGCCCTCTATCGATTTGCCGGATTCATGGAGCGCGGCACCCTGCCGGGGGTGGGGTCGATTCAACGCCTCAACCGGGTGCGCACCCTGGATATCAGTGCTCTTGAACTCGATGGCTCGGGCAAGGCGGCCCTGCAGAAGCTGTGGCCGCTGCAGGTGGGCAATTCGGCGCGCTACGGATTCACCCTGAAGTACACCCTGCTGGGGTGCGCGCTGATGCCGACGAACCGAGAGTCGGCAGTCGAGGCGACCGCAACGGTGACGGGGACGGAGCCCGTCCAGGTCGGCAGCGCCAGCTACAACAGCTTCGTGATCAAGGAGACGACGGACACGTTTTCGTCGTCCGAATGCAGCATGTCGTCGCGACTCGACTTCGAGCGGACCTGGTGGTACGCGCCTGCCCTCGGCGCGGTGGTCAAATCGAGCGTCATGTGGACGCGCGGAGACGGACGGCATACGCCGGCCCAGAGCGTGCTTCTCCGTATCGACTACCCGCCGGGTGCCGCACCGCTTGTCGCCGCCGCTCCACCCGCGCCGCCACCGACCGCGGCCCCCGCCGGATCGGCGCAGCCGACGGTCGCGAAGGCCACCCCTGCCCAAAAGCCGATCACCTCGACGCAGGCCCCGGCGGCCCAGCAGCAGAGCGCCTCCGCCAAGGAACCGGCTCCCCAGCCGGCGCCGACGGCGCCAGCGGCCCCGCCGCCGAAGATAGACGCGATCGACGAGACCTATGTGGCGGTGAAGCCGGCGAATGTCAGGGCCGCGCCCGACGTGGCCGCGAACCGCGTCGCGGCACTGAAGCCGGGCGACAGGATTACGGTGCTCGGCAAAGTCTCGGGGCGGGATTGGTACCTTGTCGGCCGCAACGACAAGCCCCTCGGTTACGTCGTGGCCAGCCAGCTTCAATCGGAAGACGCCTATAAGCTGGCGCAAGCGCAGGCTGCCGCGGCCGCGGCCACAAGCCAGACGTCGACAGCAAGCGCCGCGCCGGCAACGCCGCCGGCTGCGACGACACCGACACCGACAACGACTGCGGCGGCCTCACCGCCGACGGCAGGCCTACCGCCGGATCTGTCGAAACTCAATTTCGGGCTCTATCATGCGCTCGTCATCGGCAACGACAACTACCGGATGATGCCGAGCCTGCACACGGCAGTCGCCGATGCCAAGACCGTGGCCGACACGCTGCGCCAAGTCTACGGCTTCGACGTGACGCTCCTCACCAACGCGACCCGCGCGGATATCCTGGGCGCGCTCACCAAGCTGCGCCGGAGTCTCGGCGCCAGCGACAATCTCGTCATCTACTACGCCGGCCACGGCGCCTATGACCAGGAGGGCGACCAGGGGTACTGGCTGCCGGTCGATGCCGCGCAGGACGATCCGACCAACTGGGTGTCGAACGCCGACCTCACCAGCAGCCTC
>Ga0335076_10004609_pt1 | contig 13952 bp, 5 predicted proteins | sample Lox_Sample_25_FD_206717 | JGI IMG/M metagenome (GOLD analysis project Ga0335076, IMG submission 206717) | Soil microbial communities from Loxahatchee National Wildlife Refuge, Florida, United States - Lox_Sample_2.5 | ecosystem: Environmental > Terrestrial > Soil > Wetlands | place: USA: Florida... | reverse complement strand
TGAGCATCTGCGCCCGGGCGACGCCGTCCACCTCGAGCGGCACGGACGCGGCGTCTCCCCGCAGGTGGTTCAGCACGTGCGCCATGTACGCCGGCCCCTGGCTGCGGTACCAGGCGATCTTGACGCGACGCGAGTTGCGCACCAGGTAGCCGACCTCGCGGCGCACGCGCGCGAACGTCTCGTGCAGGTCCGGGCCGAGCGGTGCCGCGCGGAAGCGTTCGAGCAGGCCGAGCATGCGGTCCAGCCCGGCCTCGCTCAGGGGCAGCGTGACTGCCTCGGAACCGAACCCGATCGTGCCGTCGCCTGCCGCCTCGCCGACCGCGACGGCCGACGTCCCGCTGCCGTCGGTCGCGCCGCAGCTCCCGTGCGAGGTTCCCGTCGTGCACGGGATGCACACGCCGAGCTGGTCGAGCACGGGGAGGATGTGGCAGGCCGTCGCGGAGCTCGAGCCCGGGATGCTCGGGTCGGGCACGCCGTGGATGAGGCCGACCGCGCGGCCGGCATCGTCGACGACGAGCGACCCGGAGTCGCCGTGCTCGGCGAAGAACGGGTTGCCGTGGCAGTTAACCCCGGTCCCGGTCGAGGTCGCGTCGAATTCGATCTCGATGACGTTCGGCCCGTGGATGGGCGGCGAGCCGGGGACGCTCGGGTCGCCGGTGATGTTGACCGTCGCGTTGACCGAGCGGACGACGCCGCGCGTGCGTCCGGTCGTTCGCCCGACCTTGTAGACGAACGGCCCGGTCGGCTTGGTCGGCGTCCCGAGCGGGATCACGATAGAGGGGTCGCGCGCGACGTTCCGCACGTCGCTCAGCGTGTTGACCCCGTTGACTTGCAGGTCGACGACCTTGGTGTCGTAGGCGATCTGATCCTTCGTGCAGGTGGAGCCGCAGCACTTGCAGTCGATGTCGATGCGGGCCGTGGCGCAGTCGATGAAGAAGCTGTCCGAGACCGGCTGGCCGTCGGCGTCGGGCACCGTCGAGGTGACGATCGCGTAGAACGCCGTCTCCTGCACCGGGCCGAGCGAGTTGTTCGGCCGCGGTTGCGCGCCCGGCGGCGAGGGCGCGTACGGATGGTAAATGTAGCTGCCCGCGCGGGCGCCGCCGGCGAACAGCACATGCTTGTTGCTCAGGAGGTAGACGTTCTCGCGGCCGCTGTCACCCTTGCGCCGCACGATGCAGCCGAGCGTGCCGAACTGCGTCGGCGGGTCGGCCTCGATCTGGATGCCGCCCTGGATCGTGTCGTACACGCTGTCGTTGTCACAGCTGCCGGGGACGACCGGGATCGGAGTGCGCACGTCGGTGCGGTAGCCCTCGTACGCAGGCGGGATGCGCTGTTCGGGCGCGACCTCGTCCTCCGGCCGCTTCTCGCGGACGAACACCACGATGGCCACATCCGGGGTGAAGCGGCCGCCGACCTGCTTGTGCCCGAACCCGACGCCGACCACGCCCTCGAGCTCCCCGAACGTGGCCTTGGCGCGCTCGTAGGCCGCCATGAACGCCCGCTGGTCGCCGCGGATGTGCTCGTTGTCCCTGGCCGGCGTGCTCACGCGACACCCGCCCGGGCGAGGTGGGCGATCAGCTCACTCACCGTGGTGCTGGCGCGCACGGCGCCGATCAGGGCCGCGCCGTGCGCGTCGAGTTCCTGGCGCAGCGCCGGGCTGCCGTGCAGCGCGAGCGCGGCACCTATCCGTTCGAGGGCCGCGTCGAGCCACTGGTCGTTCACGGTGAGCGGCAGCGACTCGCCGCCCGCGCGCAGCTCGTTGAGCGCCGTCGCCAGGAACGCCGGCCCCTGCGCCCGGTGCCAGGCGATTGTCACCGGCCGTACGCGGTTGACCAGCGTGACGAGCTCCACGCGGTGGCGCTCGGCCGTGTCAAGCAGCCAGCGTCCGGCCGGTTCCGCGCGCAGGCGCTCGCGCGCGGCTTGATACGCCTCGTGCCCCATGTTCGGCTCGGCCAGGACGCTCGACGGCACCGAGACGCGCGCACCCGCGTGCTGGGTCGCGCTCGCGAAGTTGATGGTGATCCCGAGGGCGCTGCAGACGTCCTCGATGTGATTCGCCACCGTGCGGTCATCCGGCGGGTTGGCCGAATTGCTGCCGAAGAGGAGCCCGACGATGAAGCCGTCCTGGTCGATGATCGCCGATCCCGAGTCGCCGTGCCGCGAGAAGGGATTTGCGTCCGAGCTCGCGATCAGGATCTGGCCGTCGAACGTGTAGTTCGTGCCGCGCCGGGTGATCGTGAACGAGGGCGCGTGCGGGTCGACGACGTGGCCGGCGGTACGGCCCGTCTGCTGCCCCACCTTGAAGACGTCCATCCCGCCGACCGCCGGGCGCTGGCCGACGATGCCGTTCCCCTTCGGGTGTCCGCCGACGCTGATCGCGTTGATCTCGTCCCTGAAGTCGAGCCCGCAGGAGCGGCACCACGACGAGAGGTCCAGCCGCGCGATGCCGCAGTCCACCGTGTTGCTGATCACGGTCTGCACGATCTTGCCGATGGCGTCGTCGCCGTCCTGCGGCCGCACCGGCAGGTCCGCGATGTCGACGGGCGGGATGGAGGTGGGCCCAGGCTGGTAGATCCGGTCGTCCCTGTGCCCGCCGCCGGCGGCCAGCACGTGCCAGTTGCTGAGCAGCACCTGCGAGCGGTCGGAGGTGCGCGTGGCGAAGCACCCGAGCGTGCCGGCGACCAGCTGCGTCCCGGTCATCGCGTCGTTGAAGTCAATGATCCGGTTCGTGATCTGGATGCCGCCGACGAGCGGCCGGTAGCGGGCGCTGTCGGCGGCGAAGCCGAACTCGCCGACGACGTTGACGTCCGTCGCGACGCCGTCGATCACGGCCGGGATCCGCTCCGCCGGCGCGATCTGGCCCAGCGGCTGCTTCTCGCGCACGTAGACGCGGATCGCGTGTTCGTCCGTGACCGTCCCGCCGCGTTCCCGCAGTCCCACGCTCACATGGATGACGCCCGGGATGGCGCGCAGGCGGTCTCCGGCGCCGCCCGCCAGGATGTCGCGCAGCCGGCGCTCCCGCGCGACGAGCACGTCGTAGGCGGTCACGACCGCAGCCTTACTAGGTCGATCCCGAGCACGTCCAGCACGGGGCCGAGCGGTGAGGCGATGGTCTCGCCCGTCGGCGTCGCACCCCAGACGAGGCCGACCGCGGCACCGTCCTGATCCCTGAGCACGGCCCCGGAGTCGCCCTTGACCGAGAAGGGCTCGCCCGGGACCAGCGAGCGCACGAGGATCTGCCCCGGTGCGCCGTCGAGGTCGCGCACGTCCGCGACGACGCCACGCGCGACGACGCCACGCGCGCCGCCGTCAAGGGTGACGACCGCGCCCGGCCGGACGCGGGGCGGCGGCTCCTCGAGCTGCCAGTCAGAGATATCGTCGTCGATGCTCGCGACGGCGCAGTCGACATGGCACGCGCGCCCGTCGTAGATGACGCTGCCAAGCCTGCCGTACAGCGTCGAGCCGAGGCGTTGCAGGCCGGGCATCGACCAGACCGGTTCGCCCGCAACCGCGCCGCCGAACAGGACGTGGTGGCTCGACAGCAGCACGGGGACGCCGTCGTGGCGGCGGATGGCGACGGCGCCGAGCGTGCCCGGTACGCCACGACCGTTGGCGATGCGCGCGCCAACGCAAAGCCACGGCGGCGGGCGGAGTACTCGCGGGTGAGGTAATGCCTGCACGTGTCCCCCCAGGGAATGCCAAGTCAACGGACGGCACAACCGCAAAGTGCGGATTAACGTACCACACGGCCGGCGACAGCTCCACCTCACTGTGCGTGCCATTCAGGCCGATCACGATATGTGTAGCGATTCCGTTTTCCCTGTTTGGCGCTACCCACGGTGCGAACCAGGGCCAGGATTCTGCTGAGGTCTGCATGCCATCTCCATGCCATCTCCATGCCATCTCCATACCTTCTGCATCGTTCCTACATGCGGCCCAGTTGCGGTGCTAGGTGACACGGTGGGCCACGGCCCGCAGAGGAAAACAGTGGCATGGGGGCGGGAATGTTAGGGAGAGGTCTGACGCTGCGGGCCCGGCGGATGGTTCTTGTGCTTGGCGTTTCGGCGGCGCGTGCCTCGGCGGCGTCACTTGTAGCTGCATCGCAGGCTATGGCGGTGTCCGCATCGCAGGCGACGGCGTATTCGTATAGTTCGACCTCGATGCTCGGGACACCTCAAGCGAGGGTAATGTGACCTCCTTCGCCTATGCGGTCCCGGTGCCCGCCTCCGGCCGGCTAAGCCGCTCCGGCTTCCCCTCGTCGGGTTCAGTTGATCTCCCTTTTCCGCGTCGCCTTCAGACGATCGCCATCCCCACCGATCCGTGTCATAGCACGTTCCTGAGCCAGATCGCACTCAGTAGGGCGTGCGTCTATGGCAGGCCTACGAGAACCCCTGCCGCCGTAAGGGATGGAATGACGAATCCAGACGACTTCTTCCTGGCCGCTAACCAGGCGGCTGACGATGCATTCTTCCTCGCCGAACGCCGGGAGGGAGCGGCGGTCCCGCCGTTGATCGACGGGATCGAGACATTCCGGGAAATGGGAAAAGACCCGGTCCGACCTACTGTCCAGAGAGGACGGCCATGGCCAGCTTCGAGCCAGAGCTCGCTTATTCGTTCCGTCGCGCCAGGCCGGTGATGCCCGCGACTGGCGACGACGCCGCTGCCTGGGCCGTCCTCGCGGTTGTCGAGGACCTGCTGATCCGGGCGGCCGCCCGGTACAACGCGCGAGAGTACCTCGCCGCGATCGACTCGTACCTGGAGGCCCGGCGCCTGCTCTTGGCGCAGCTCTTCCCGACCGTCCAGATCGACAAGGTCAAGGTGCCCGACCTTGAGCTGACCAACCCGTTCATCTCGTACGCGGCGGAGTGGCTGAACGTGCTCCCGATTGAGCAGCCGCTCCGCGGCGTGCGCCCACGGCAGGATGTCCCGGACGTGAAGGATGATGCGCTGGGCCTGCGTAGCGGCAAGCTGGACGACGCTGGCATCCGCGCGGCGGCCGATCTCGACGTCGCCGTCACACTTGACTCCAGGGGTAACCTCGCGGCTGGCCGGTTCTTCCGTGACCGCGCCACGAGGCTCGCGCCCGACCTCGTCCCCCTGCTCGAGACGCCCGCGGTCGCGCCCGCCGGCCCGGCGCTCGCGCTGCGTGCGCCCGCTCCCGCAGCGGCCATCCGCGACGAATCCACGGCGCTGCCGATTGTGCGCGTGCCGCCGGCGATCACCGTGGACGACCGGGTCTACCGGGTGAAGATAGGCGAGACGGTCGTGGATATCAGCTGGGCCGCGGGGGACGCGCCCGCCGTGGGCGAACTCGTCAAGACGATGTACGCCAGGCGGGTGGGGCTCGGCACGCTACCCGACTCGCTCATCGCACCCCAGCGTCCCGCGGACGCGGCCGCCGCGATCGCCCACGTCTACGCCTACGAGACGCCGCTCGGCCTGGCCGAGTGCTACCACGCGCTAGGCGACTGGACGACGGCGGAGCAGTGGTATGTCACGGCGTCGCAATACCAGTTCCTGAACGTCCCGAATGAGGTGCCGTACCTGTGGGCCAGGCTCGCGGCGCTCTACCTCGACTGGGGCAACGCGCTCTACCGCCTCGAGCAGCCCGCCGACGCGCTGCCGATCTACGAGCGCGTGCTCACGAGCGATCTCGCCGCGCCGACGAGCGGAACGCTGTACGCCTCCGCGCGGCTCGGGCCGGCCGCGGACGTCGCCCGCACGCTGATCGCGGACCTGACCGACCTGACCGCGCTCGCGGCCCACCCGACCATCGCGGCGGTCCTGCTCGACGTCCGCGCCCAGCTCGAGAAGATCGCCGGCGGCCTCGACTTCTGGGGACACTGGACGGGCAACGTCCCGATCTGGACGTTCGACTACCTGCAGTCGGTCGCACTCAACTTCTGCCAGCTCGCCGTGAGCGCCGAGCGCGACGCCATGGCGTACTGGGAAAAGGCCGACCTGGGCCAGCTCACGCGCACCCAGCTGGTGCAGACGGTCAGCCAGGCCAACGCCGAGGCCGACGCCGCCCATCGCCAGGCGGACGCCGCCGCGGCCGAGGTCGCGGCGTACCAGGCGGGGGAGCAGACCACCCAGCGGCGTGCCCAGGACGCGCGCGCCAACGCCCAGGAGTACCTGCAGAAGTCCACCGAGTGGACCCTCCACCAGGCGCTGTCGGCGGAGCTCAACGGCGGTGACAACGAGGATCCCGGTACGCTGACCTTGCTGGCCGACATGATGATCAACGGCGTGGACCCGCGTAACTACCCGGGCCGGGTCGGCACGGTCGCGGCGGGGGAGCAGCTGGCCTCCACTCGCCTGCAGCGTGACTACGAGGTCGACTCGATGCTCAGGCAGGCGACGGAGCTCGAGGCGGCGAGCACCCAGGCGACGGCCGAGCGCGTCGCCGCCGAGGCCCGCGCGACCGCGGCTCAGGCGAGCGCGCTCGCCGCCGATGTCCGCGCGACAAGCGCCGGACAGCTCGTCGCCGCCTTCGACGCCCAGCGCTTCACCCCCGACGTGTGGAACCAGCTCGGCCAGCGCCTGAGCGCGCTCTCGCAGCGTTACCTGGCGATGGCCCTGGACGTGGCCAAGCGCATGCAGCGCGCCTACAACTTCGAGAACGACGTCAGCCTCGCGATCATCAAGGCCGACTACGGCGGCCAGGCCGTGAACGGGTTCCTGGCTGCCGACGCGCTGACCGCCGACGTGCAGGCGTTCAGCTACGACCTGGTGACCTCGACGGCGCCCAAGGCGCAGCCGATCCGTCAGACGATCTCGCTCGCCGACCGCTACCCGTTCCTGTTCGAGAGCCAGTTCCGCCGCACCGGGCGAATGGAGTTCCAGACCAGGATCGAGGACTTCGACGCCGCGTATCCGGGCACCTACGCGGGCCGCATCGAGCACGTCGAGGTGGAGGTCGACGGCATCGTCCCGCCCCGCGGGATCAGCGGCGTGCTGACCAACGCGGGCATCTCGCACTACCGGGTGCCTGCCCGGCTGAAGGCCCACACGCCGAACGGGCTAAAACACCGCGTGCAGAACGCAGAGACCGCCGTGCTGTCCGACTACGACCTGCGCAGCGACGCGCTCGTCGTGACGGAGGATCGCCGCCGCCTGCGCGTCTTCGAGGGCGCCGGCGTCGCGTCGTCGTGGACGCTCGACCTGCCGCCTGCGATCAACGAGCTCGACTACGGGGCCGTCACCGACGTGCGGCTGACCTTCACCTACCAGGCGCGCTTCGACCCGGACCTGCGAACGGCCGTGCTCGACGAGTTGGCCGCCCTCCCGGCGCTCAACGAGCGCCAGCGGCCGGTCCCGCTGCGCTGGCTGTTCCCTGATGCATTCTTCCGCTTCTACGGCTCTGGCGTGCTCGCCTTCACGCTCACCCAGGGCTTCTTCCCCCTGCCGCAGCGCGACCCGCGGCTGACGGGCCTGAGCCTGGTCGTGGCCACGACCCCGGCGGGGCGCGCGAGCGGCATCGCGCTCGACGTGAGCGCGCCCGGCCAGCCGGCCGTGCCGGTCACGACGGCGGCCGACGGCACGGTGCCCGCCGCCGCGCTCGCCGCGGCGGCGGGCGGCAGCGCCCTGGGCGAGTACCGGCTCGTGCTCGGGGCCTCCGCGAACCCCGGCTGGGTGAGCGATGGCGTGCTTGCTCTGGACGCGATCGCGAACGTCGCGGTCGTGCTCGGCTACTCGTTCACGCCCCGGGCCTGACCACGATGAGCCTCGACATCGGCTTCTCGAGCCAGACACCCGCGCTCCCGGCAGGGGCCGGCTCGCCGAGCGGGCTCGGCGAGACGTTCGCGCCCGACCTGGCCACAGGTGGCGGCACCCTCACCATCCCCATCGGCCTGCCGAACGGTCCCAACGACATCGCCCCGACGCTGGCTCTGCGCTACGACTCGGGGACCCCCAACGGCCCGTTCGGGCTCGGCTGGACGCTGCCGCTGCCGCGTCTGCTGCGCAGCGTCGCGGGCGGCATACCGGCCTACGGGAACGACGACACCCTGGTGCTCGAGGGTTCCGGGCCGCTCGTGCGCCTGGTCGGCGGCGGCCTGCGGCCGCAGGTCGACACCGGGGAGTGGCGGATCGAGCCTGCCGGCGACGGCTTCGCCGTGACGGACCGGGCCGGTACCCGCTTCGGCCTGGGCGCTACGGGCGACAGCCGCATCGACGGCGGGGGCGGCACCTGGGCGTGGCTGCTCGACACGATCGAGGACAACCTCGGGAACACCGCGCGCTTCGGCTGGCGTGCCGCCGCGGCGCAGCGCTACCTCGACCAGATCGAGTACGGCGTCTACCGGGTCGTCTTCGCCTACGAGCCGCGACCCGACCGGCTGCGCTTCGGACGCGGCGGCTTCGACCTGCGCACCGACGAGCGCTGCCGCGCCATCGAACTCCACCTCACGACCGATGCCGTGTCCCTGGTGCGGCGCTGGGAGCTCGGCTACGAGCCGAGCACGCCGGGTGGCGCGTCGCTGCTCGCGAGCGTCACGCTCACCGGTACCGCCGCCGACGGCTCCCAGCTAACGGCGCCGCCGCTCCGCCTCGGCTACCAGGAGCCCGGGGCCGTGCGGCTCGTCCGCGTCGGCACGCTTGACGAGCGCAGCGCGCCGCCGCCGCTCGACGGGAGCGGGCGCGTGGAACTCCTCGACTGGGACGGCGACGGCCTGCCTGACCTGCTCGAGGTCGGCCGCGGCGGCCGTGCCCGCGTCTGGCCCAATCTCGGGGGCAGCTTCGGCAGGCCCCGCACGATCGGCGACCTCCCCGCGCTCGCTCCGGTCAGCGCCCGGGCCGGCCTCGTCGACGTCGACGGCGATGGCCGCGCCGACATCGTGCGCGCCGACCAGCCGCTGGCCGGCTACCAGCCGCTCGGCGACGCCGGTGCCGGGCGGCCCGTGCGGTTCGAGCGCGCGCCGTCGGTCGCGCTGCTCGCCCCCGGCGTCCGGCTCGCCGACTTCGACGGCGACGGCCTCGTCGACCTGCTCTGGAGCGCTGGCGACTCGCTCCTGCTCGCCCGGCGTTCGGAGCCCGAGGGCTGGCAGGCCAGCCCGGCGGTGGTCACCGCGACGTCCGAGCTCCCGCCGACGGACCTCGCCGACCCGCACGTCTTCGCCGCCGACATGACCGGAGACGGCGCGCCGGACATCGTCCGGGTCGACGGGCGCGGCGTGACGTACTGGCCGTACCTCGGCTCCGGGCGCTTCGGCGACCCGGTGCGCCCGGAATCGCCTCCCGAGCTGCCGTACGACGTGGACCCGGCGCGCCTGTTCGTCGTCGACATCGACGGTGACGGCTGCGCCGACGTGCTTCACGTCGACCGCGGGGCGGTCACCTGGTGGCCCAACCACGGCGGCGATTCGTTCGGCCCGCCGCGCACGGTCGGGCATCTGCCGACCGGGGCGATGGCGAACATCCGCGTCGCCGACCTGCTCGGCACCGGCAGTCCCGCGGTGTGCTGGTCGGCGACCCTGCCGTCGGGCCGGGCCGCCTGGTTCGCGCTTGACCTGCTCGGCGGGGTCAAGCCCGGGCTGCTCACCTCGATCGCCAACCCGGCCGGTCACACGACGCGCGTCCGCTACGGGACGTCGGCGCTGGAGGCGGCCCGCGACGCGGCCCAGGGCCGTGGCGAACCCGCCTCCCGATCGTGCTGCCTGTGGTGACGGAGATCACGCACCGCGACGAGGTCACCGGCCGAGAGGACGTGACGCGCTACGCCTACCACGAGGGCCGCTTCGACGGCGTGCTGCGCGAGGTCTGCGGCTTCGCCCGGGTGCTCGAGGAGACCGTCGGCGACGAGCGGGTGCCGACGCTGCGGACGACGCGCACGTTCGAGACCGGCGCGACGGCCGACGGCGGGGAGCCTGCCACGGCGGACGAGCGCCTGCGCCTGCGCGCCATCCGCGGCCGCCTGGCGCGGCAAGACCGGCAAGCGGCCGACGGGTACCTGTTTGACCGTATCGAGCACGCCTGGGAGGTGGTCGGCACCGATGCGCCTGGCGTGGTGCGCCCGCGCTTGCGCCGCTCGGCCACGTTCCGCTTTGAGGGCCAGGCGGCCGCGGTCAGCTCGATCGCCACCGAGACGGTCGCCTGGGACGACGACGGCAACGTGGTCGAGTCGCTGGAGCAGAGCCTCGACGCGGCGGCCGGGGTGACGAGCGCCCTGCGCACCCGCGTCGCCTTCGCCGCGGACCCCAGGGGCCGCTATCGCCAGCGCATCGCGCGCATCACGCAGGAGGACGGCACCGGCACGATCGTCGCCGACTCCGTCGTCGAGTACGACGGGCTGCCCTACGGCGAGGTCGGGACCGAGGGCCTCGTCACCGCGCGCTGGGCGCTCGCCCTTCGCGACGACACGGTGCAGGCCGTTTACGGCGCGGCGACGCCGGACTTCGCCGGCCTCGGCTACGAGCGCCGGCCGGACGGCGACGGCTGGTGGCTGCGGCTCGCGCGCTACCAGCGCACTGACGACGCGGCCGGCCTGCGCGGGACCGTCACGGGGCCGCGCGGCGGGGTGACGCAACTCGGGTTCGACCCGGCCCGCTGCTATCCGGTGAGTGTCGTCGGCGCGATGGGGAACACCCTGACGGCAACGTTCGACCCGCGCGTCTACCAGCCGACGGTGCTCGTCGATGCCGCCGGTGACACGTCCACGGCGCACTTCGACGCGCTGGCGCGCCTGACGGCGGTCGTCGAACCCGGCGACACGCTCGCCGAGCCAACCGTCGGTTACGCGTACCGCACCGATGTGCTGCCGGTCGAGGCCATCACCACGCGGCGGTCGGCGCCGGGCGCCGCGCCGCACGTGACGCGCCAGCTGTTCGACGGTGACGGCAGGCTGCTCGAGTGCCGTACCCTCGACGACGCCGGTGAGATCGTGGAGGCTGCGTACCAGTACGGGCCGCGCGGGCTCCCCGTCCGCTCCTACCTGCCCGGCCGCCCCGCGTCGCCGTCGTGGGCGGCGCCCGAGGCGACGGCGCCGCACGCCGAGGTTCGCTACGACGCGGTCGGCCGGTCCGTCGGGTACGTGCGACCCGACGGCGAGGCCCGGACGGTGCGCTACCTGCCCGGCCTCATCGAGGAGACCGACGAGCGCGGCGCGCGCACGCTGCGCTCGCTCGACGCGGCCGGCCGCGTGACGCGCGTCGAGGCGTTCGACGGCGCCGTCTCCATCGTGAGCACGTACCGTACGGACGTGAAAGGGCAACTGGTCGAGCAGACCGACCCCGAGGGGAACCGCACCAGCTTCGTCTACGATCTCCTCGGCCGGCTGCTGCGCGTCACGCGGCCAGAGGCGACGCAGATCGCGATCTTCGACGCGGCCAGCAACGTGGTCGAGTCGCGGGCCGGCTCGGCGCGCGTACTGCGCCGCTTCGACCTCGAGAACCGCCTGGTCGAGGTGCGGCACGGCACGCCCGCCGCGGCGCCCGTCGTGCGCTGCACCTACCACGACGCCGGGCTCCCGGCCCCGGCCGACGCCGGCGCGCACACCGGCGGCGGCCGACTGGTACGTGTCGACGACGAGGCCGGAACGACCGTGCTCGACTACGACGAGCGCGGGCGGATCGCCACCAAGGTGATGACCCCGGCCGGCGCGGCGCCGCTGCGCGTCGACCTCACCCACCGGCCCGACGGCCTCGTGGACTCCGTCACCGGACCGGGGCCGGCCGGCGGGCGCCCCGTGGCCCGCTACCGCTACGACCGCCGCGGCTTGCTGACGGCGATCGACGGCTACGTCGACGAGATCGCCTACGACCTTTCCGGCCAGCGGCTCCTCACCCGCTACGCCAACGGGCTCAGCACGCGCGAGGAGCACGATCCGCTCGCGGGGTGGCGCACGCGCCTGTGGCTCGACGGCCCGGACGGGACGCTGCGCGACCAGGGCTACAGCTTCGACGCGGGCGGCAACGTGCTGGCGATCACGAGCCCAGACCCGAAGCTCCGCTGGACGTATCGCTACGACGGCCTGGCGCGGCTGGTCGAGGCCGACGCGCCCGACGGCACGTGGCAGTACAGCTACGACCGCAGCGGCAACCTGCTCACCAGCTCCGACGCGGGCGCCTACAGCTACGGCGGGGCCGGAGCCGCGGCCACGTGCGTCAGCCGGGTCGGCACGCGCGACTTCACCTACGACGACAGGGGCCACGTCCGCACCGCTCCGTGGGGCGTCCACAGCGTCGACGACGAAGGCCGCCTGCGCCGGATCGATCTGGTGGGCAGCGGCTGGCATGAGCTGACGTACGACCATGCCGGGACCCTCGCCAGGCGCCGTAGCGTGGATGCGGACGGCACGGTGCGGGAGGTGCTGATGCCCGACCGGCTCGTCGTCGTCGATGGCGGCGTACCGGTCTTCCAGGTCTGGGATGGCGAGCAGGTCGTGGCCCAGGCGCGCGGGGGCACGTGCACCTGGCTGCACTACGACCATCTGGGCTCCTTCGTGCTCGCGACGGACGCCGCGGGCGCAGTGCTCGCGTCGGCGCGCTACGGCCCGTACGGCACGGTCCTCGAGCACACCGGCTCGATACTGGGACACGGCTTCGCGACCGGGGATCCCGCCCTCCCCGAACTGCTCCTGCTTGGCGCCCGCTGGTACTGCCCGGGCATCGGCCGGTTCCTCTCGCCCGACCCGCTGGTGAGCGACGCCTACGACGCGCTGGCCTGGAACGCCTACGCCTACTGTCACGACAACCCGGTGAGCATGCACGACCCAACGGGCGAGCAGGCGCTGAAGGTCCTGGGGATGATCCTGGCCGCGGTGGCCATCGTCCTCGTGGTCGTCATCGTCTCTGTGGTCACGTGGGGAACCGCCACGCCGGCCACGGTCGCCGTGGGCGGGGTGACGTGGGGGATGATCTGGACGGCCACCATGGTCGGGGTGGTCGCCGGCGGCGTCGTCGGCGGGATCGCGGCCGCGCGGGCCGGCGGGGACGCCGGCGACGTGCTGCTTGGCGTGCTGGTCGGCGGGGCCGTCGGCGGCTGGGCCGCCTTCGGCGCCGCGGTGGCGGGCCCGGCGCTGGCGCTCAAGGCGGGGCTCTTGGGCGGCCTCTGGGGCGGCGTGCTGTCGGGCGCGGTGAGCGGCACCATCAACGGCGCGGCGATGGGGTTCGCTTCCGGCTTCGCGGGCGGGCGCGCGATGGGCTTCATGGACGTCTTCGAGAACGTGCTTGTCGGCGCCCTGATCGGCGGCGGCGTCGGGGCGGGGCTCGGGGCGGCGAGTTACTTCCGGCCCCCAGGCGGCAGCCTGGGGCAGGCGGTCGGGCAGGCCGTCAAGTCCGAGATCCCGAGCGACCCCGGCTCGATGGTCCCGGTGTCCAACTCCCTTCCCGGCGCCGGCGCGCCACCGGTCACGCCGGTCAACACCATGGCCGGCGCCGGGAATACCGTCGCCCCCGCGTTCGCGGGGAAGAGCGCCGCCATCGTCTTGCCGTACCTGCTGGCGCCGCTCGCGCGCATCGCGCCGATCCTGGGGAGCCCGGTCGTGCAGGCGATCGCCGTGAACGTCCACGCCGGGGTGGCGTCTGTCGCCTGGGACGACCTCAAGCGGAACCTGAACTTCGGCCCGATCCAGCTCCCGAAGTTCCCCACGCCCTAGTCGCTATCCAGCATGGGGTGAGCGATGGGATTCGAACCCACGACATCCAGGACCACAAATTGTGCGACCCTCGATACTTCTTGTTATGATTGGGTACGAAAGGCCAGGTAAACCGGGGATTCTTGGTGAGTAGTTAAGTTCACCACCAACGTGGCCGCCATCCTGGCCAGCGGCATCGTGGTCCTGGCCTTCCACCGGGTCACCGGGTCTTCGGCCAGGGAGCCGCGGCGGGCTCCCGCTACGGCGGCGCCATCGCCGTCATCGCCGCCCTTCTGCTCGTGGTGATCGTCCCGTTGCAGATCAACTCGGAGCGGATCGACAAGACCGCCGTCCGGGAAAGCGAGGTGCAGGCCGTGGC
>Ga0335076_10004608_pt1 | contig 13954 bp, 11 predicted proteins | sample Lox_Sample_25_FD_206717 | JGI IMG/M metagenome (GOLD analysis project Ga0335076, IMG submission 206717) | Soil microbial communities from Loxahatchee National Wildlife Refuge, Florida, United States - Lox_Sample_2.5 | ecosystem: Environmental > Terrestrial > Soil > Wetlands | place: USA... | reverse complement strand
TTATGCACGCGCTGATGTCCGTCGACCCGCGCGCGCGGGCGCTGCGCTTCTGGGAGGTGATGTATCCATCACCGCCGCCGGGTCTCGCCGGTCCAGATGACGCTCGTCGGGAGCGGGCCGACGCGGACTGGCGTGAGATCAATGCCAAGATGCCGAAATGGCTCTACAGCCACCCCTACAACGACATGCTGGGTGACGGCCTACCCGAGGACGAGCGCACCTGGGCGTTCGATTTCCGGGTCATGACGCCGACCGCGTGGTGGCGCGTGCCGATGCAGTCGCTGGTCGGCGGCCTGGCCACGGATCCGGCAGCGCAATACCGGCTGCACAAGGCCATGCTGCAACAGCTGCAATACAATCGACCGCGAAAGAACTGGGTGCTGAAGGGTTTTCACGGATTCCGGCTCACGGAGCTGTTCGACACCTATCCTGACGCCAGGATGGTCTGGTTGCACCGCGACCCCGTTCAGGTCGCCGCGTCGCGCACCATGATGATGGCCGACATCATGGACGGCATTGTCGGCCCGGTCGACCTCCACGCCGAGGCGAAGAAGCACCTCGAGATGACTCGTGCCAGCATCGCCAACACGATGAGCAACCCACTGGTGGACGATCCGCGCATCCTGCACATGCGCTACACCGACTTCATCGCCGATCACGTCGGAACCGTGGGGCGCTACTACACCTTCTGCGGTCGCGAGCTCACGGCCGAGGCCGAATCGGCGATGCGCGCCTATCTGGCCAACAATCGCGGCGACCGCTACGGCAAATTCCAATACTCCACCCAACTCCTGATCGACATCGGCGAAGACATCGATGCGCTGCACGCGGAATTCAGGCCATTCCGGGAGCGGTTCGGTGTAGCGATCGAAAACCGGGCGTGACATGACGGGCCCCCACAAGCAAGCCCACGCCCGTCTGTCCGTCCACAACGTCACTTTCTACGGCTCACCGCTGTCCGACCTCGAGGCGTATTGGGCAGCACTCGGCGTTTCCCGGTTGAGCATCCTGGACAGTCAGCTACTCGATCCGCAATTTCCAATGTTGCTGCGGCGCAGCGCCTATACCGTGGAGGCGGTGTACCACCTTTTCGCGGGCGGTAGCCTGGCCGGTGATCCGCGCCCCGCGCGGGATGCACTGTTCGCCGTGATCGACGCCGCTGCCGGCATGGGAGCGCGTACCGTCTACTTGCTCACCGGCGGACGCGGTAGCCTCACGTGGGCACCGGCCGCCGAACGGTTTTGCACCATGGTCGCCCCGTGCGCGGCACGGGCGAAGACGTCCGGGGTAGCGCTGGCGATCGAGAATGCATCCTGTTTGTACGCCGACATCCATCTCGCGCACACGCTGCGAGACACCATCACACTGGCCGAAATGGGCGACCTGGGCATCTGCATCGACCTCTTCCACTGTTGGGCGGAAGGCGACTTCGAAGCCATGGTGCAGCGGGCGCTACCGCGAACGACACTCATCCAATTGAGCGACTACGTGCTCGGTGATCGGGCGTTGCCGGGCAGGGCGGTTCCCGGCGACGGCACGATTCCGATCGAGGCGTTCGTCGCCCAAGCGCTCGGTGGCGGCTACGCGCACGGCTTCGACCTCGAGCTCATCGGTCCCCGCATCGACCATGAGGGCCGCTTCGAATCCGCCCGGCGCGCATGCGATGTCGTCGGCGCAATGCTCAACGGATTAGGTGCGTGAGTATGTCTTTCGGTGACGGGCCCGACGACGCGAGCCTGCAATCGGCGTGGGCCGAATTCTGCGCGCGGCTACAGCGCGCGGGCGAGCAGGTCTTCAAAGATGCCAACCCCGGTTCGGGTGCCCAACGTGTCGATGCATTCCGCTTCCTCACCCAGAACCTGGGTCAGGCCTTCGATCTTGCGCTCGAGACCCGCGACACCCGCTACCCGGTGCTGCACACCTTTTGCGGGCCGACGCGCAAACTCGGCGGCGACTGCGCCGACTTCATCTACCAGCAAGCGTGGATCGACGGGCGGTCGGCCTACCGGCTGACCGGCAATCGCGGCACCTCCCGGTTCTTCAATGTCACGGTGCAGGGCCCCCGCGTACCCGGGCCGGGTGTGCTGCACGAGCCCTTCGGTGACACACCGGAGGCCAACGTGTTCGGCCATCAACTCAGCGTCGCCGACGACGGACAATTCGAGCTTTACATCGGCGGCCACGAGCGTGGGCCCAACTGGCTGCCCACCACGCCGGGCTCACGCAAACTGTTCATCCGCCAGGGCTTTGACCGATGGGATGAGCTGCCCGCGCAATTGCGGATCGAGCGGATCGACATGGCGTCCCCGAAGCCGCTGCCCGCACCCGAGACCATGATCGAGGCGATGGGTTGGGCAGGCGATTTCGTCACCGGTGTGATGTCGGATTGGCCCGAATTTCCCTTCACCTACGGCGGTGTCGACGCCAACACCCCGAACTCTTTTCCTGACGTTGGCGCAACCAACGCCGACCGCAAGCGCGGCCGGGCCGCCGCAAACATGTATTGGGAGCTTCAGCCCGACGAGGCGCTGATCGTCGAATTCGACACGCATGACGGGCTGTGGATGTTCACCAACATGGGCGTCTTCTTCAACAGCATGGACTACCTCTACCGCCCGGTGAGCTATACGCCCAGCCGCACCAAGGTCGACGGCGACGGCCGGATTCGGCTGGTCATGGCCCACCGCGATCCGAATGTTCACAACTGGCTGGACACCCAGGGTTTCGAACGCGGCAACCTGACCTACCGGCACATGCTCGAAGGCGAACCCGTCGCGCTGAACACCCGGACGGTCAAATACGGCGAGCTGATGGGTGCGCTTCCCGCGGCCACCGCCATGATGACCGAGGCGGAGCGCACCGCCGCGATGTGGGATCGGTTCCACGGCGTTCGGCGTCGATACGTCCTCTAGTGTCTTTAGATCGTGGCCGAGATATCTGAGGACGGACTGGCGGAATTGTCTGAGTTCTCCCTGCTGTCCGAGAACGCCGAGCAGGCCGGTGTTGCGGGCCCGCTGCCCGACGTGGCGCGGGTCGAATCGGGCGCTGCGGAAGACAGGATCAGCGCGCTGCGCTGGGGCGCCAGTCCCCCGCGGATCGTCTTCCTGCACGGCGGCGGTCAAAACGCGCACACGTGGGACACCGTGATCGTCGGTCTCGGCGAGTCGGCGCTTGCCGTGGACCTTCCCGGGCACGGGCATTCGGCGTGGCGTGAGAACGGCGACTACTCGCCGCAGCTGAACGCCGGCACCCTGCTGCCGGCCCTGCGCGAGCACGCGCCGAGCGCCGACCTCGTCGTCGGCATGTCGCTGGGCGGGTTGACCGCGATACGCCTGGGCGCCGTCGCACCCGAACTGATGAATGAACTCGTCCTGATCGATGTCACCCCATCGGCGTTGCAACGGCACTCAGAGCTGACCAAGGAGCAGCAGGGCACGGTGGCGCTGATGCACGGCGAGCGGGAGTTTCCCAGCTTCCAGGCCATGCTGGACCTGACCATCGCCGCGGCACCACACCGAGAGGTGAAGGCGCTGCGCCGCGGCGTCTTGCACAACTCCCGCCGGCTCGACAACGGCAACTGGGCCTGGCGCTACGACGCCATCCGCACCTTCCCCGACTTCGCCGGCCTCTGGGACGACGTCGATAGCCTTTCCGCGCCCATCACACTCGTCCGTGGCGGCTCGTCCGGCTTCGTCACCGACGAGGATGCCGCCGAACTTGGCAGGCGTGCAACCAATTTCCGGACGGCACATGTCGTCGACAATTCGGGCCATTCCGTGCAGAGCGACCAGCCCCGCGCCCTGATCGACATCCTGCGCGGGGTGCTCGACGCGCGCTGAGCCTACGGTGGTCGTATGACTCCTGCTCTCCCAATCCGTATCGGCGTGCAGTTGCAGCCGCAGCACGCCCCACACTACGTCCAGCTGCGCGACGCGGTTCGCCGCTGCGAAGACATCGGCGTCGACATCGCCTTCAACTGGGACCATTTCTTCCCGCTCTACGGCGATCCCGACGGCGCGCATTTCGAATGCTGGACCATGCTCGGGGCGTGGGCCGAGCAGACGTCGCGAATTGAGATCGGTGCGCTGGTGACGTGCAACTCCTATCGCAATCCCGAGCTGCTGGCCGACATGGCCCGCACGGTCGACCACATATCCGACGGCCGTCTCGTCCTGGGGATCGGTTCCGGCTGGAAACGAAAGGATTACAACGAGTACGGCTACGAATTCGGCACCGCCGGCAGCCGCCTCGACGACCTGGCCGCCGCGCTGCCGCGCATCAAAGCGCGGCTGCCCAAGCTCAACCCACCGCCCACCCGGGACATCCCGGTTTTGATCGGCGGCGGCGGTGAACGCAAGACCCTGCGGCTGGTGGCCGAATACGCCGATACCTGGCACAGTTTCACCCCCGCCGACGAGTTGCCGGCGAAGTCCGGGGTTCTGGCCCGGCACTGCGCCGACGTTGGCCGGGACCCGGCAGGCATCGAACGCTCGGCCGCGGTCAACGGTAACCTTGGCGGCGGCCTGGTCGCCAACGCCGAAACCCTCGTAAACCTCGGCGTCACGCTGCTGACAGTCGGTTCCGGCGGTCCGGATTACGACCTGACCGCCGCGGAAGCGCTGTGCAAGTGGCGCGATAGTCGCTAACCCGGCTGGCTCGCGTTTGCCTCCAATTCATCCGCCAAACACCTGAACGCGCGCACCAAGTCATGAGAAACTCTCTGCGCTAGATTGCCGAAGCGGGTTGGAAAGGCACTCAAGAAACGGATGCCAAAAAAATACGGGGTCAAAGAAAAGGACCAGGTTGTTTCGCACATCCTCAACCTGGTATTGACCGGAAAATTGCGCAGCGGCGACCGCGTCGACCGCAACGAGATCGCGGTTGGCCTCGGAGTCAGCCGCGTCCCGATTCAAGAGGCGCTGGTCCAGCTGGAACACGACGGGATCGTGTCCACCCGCTATCACCGGGGCGCGTTTGTTGAGCGGTTCGACGAAGCCACCGTCCTCGAACACCACGAACTCGACGGGCTGCTCAACGGCATTGCGTCGGCGCGCGCGGCTACCAACCCCACCCCGCGAATCCTGGGGCAACTCGATGCGCTCATGCGATCGTTGCGCTCCGCCAAGGAATCCCGGGCCTTCTCGGAAATCGCCGGGGAATATCGGGGCACGATCAACGACGAGTACGCGGGACCGCGGCTGCACGCCACAATCCGCGCTTCGCAAAACCTCATCCCGCGGGTGTTCTGGATGACCTACCAGTGCAGCCGTGACGAGATGTTGCCGTTCTACGAAGACGAAACCTCAGCAATACACCACCGCGACCCCGAGGCCGCGCGGGCCGCGTGCATAGGCCGGTCCAATCTGATGGCGCAGACCATGCTGGCCGAACTGTATCGACGCCGGGTGTTCTCCGCGCCCGACGACATCGGCCAAGTTGTGCCCGGCCCCCTTCAGGTACTCGCCGGCGCCGACGCGGGTCGCGGTGAGCCGTCGATCGCGCTCTGAACCAACTGTTAACCTGCCGAGTCGCCGATCGGCCGATACGGTTAGCGGTGATGAGTTTGCGCGTGGGCCGGCGCGCCAAGCGCCGTGGCAAGCTGTTCGCACTGGCCGTGACAATGCTGCTGGTGTGCGGCTTGGCCTTCGGTGGACTGACTCCGCCCGTGGCCGCGGACTGGAACCAGTGCGCACCGAGCGGCTTGGCCAGCGCCATGGTCTTGCCGAAAGATCTGACCGAGGCCCCGAGCCCGCACCGGGAGGACCCGGGCACCACAACCTCCGTCGAGCCGCTCAGCTCAGTGAATGTCGGCGCATTGGCCCTCAGTACGCCAGGCGTCCTGACGGTGGGCACGCTGTCGGACGCCCCGCCCAACGTCTGCATCAATCCAACCGGAGAGTTCACCGGCTTCGACAACCTGTTATTGCGCTCCATTGCCGACAAGCTGGGCCTGCGCCTCCGCTTCTTCGCCACCGACTTCTCCGGGCTGCTCGCCCAGGTGGCGTCCCGGCGCTTCGATGTCGGTTCAGCGTCGGTGAAAGCAACCGACGCGCGTCGTCGCACCGTTGCGTTTACCAATGGCTACGATTTCGGCTTCTACTCGCTCGTGGTGCCCCCCGGCTCACCGATCCACAAATTCGGTGATCTCGTGACCGGCCAGCGCATCGGCGTGGTCCAAGGCACCGTCGAGGAGTCGTTTGTCGTCAACACTTTGAACCTGCAACCGGTGAAGTATCCCGGGTTCGCGACCCTGTACGCCAGCCTCAAGACCCGCCAGATCGATACGTGGGTGGCGCCCGGAACCCTGGCATCGACCGTGATACGACCGGGCGACCCGGCGGTGGTTGTCGCGAACATTTTCGGCCAAGACAGTTTCATTGCCTATGCGGTCGCCAAGGACAACAAGCCGCTGATCGATGCGCTGAACTCCGGGCTGGACGCTGTCATCGCGGACGGTACCTGGGCGAACTTGTACTGCCAGTGGGTGCCGCGGACACTGCCGCCTGGCTGGAAGCCCGGGTCCAAATTCCTCCCTGCCCCAAGGCTGCCGGACTTCGCTGCGATCGCCGCGCGCCAGCATCGCGAGCCGGTGGGCCCGAGCCCGCCGAAGTCCACCTTGGCCCAGTTGCGTGATTCCTTCTTCGACTGGGACATGTACCGACAGGCCATCCCGGTTCTCCTCACCACGGGGCTGCCCAACACGTTGATCCTGACCAATAGCGCCATCGTTATCGGCTTGGCGCTTGGCATGGTGCTGGCAATGGCCGGGTTGTCACACTCACGCTGGCTGCGCTGGCCGGCGCGGATGTACACCGACATTTTCCGCGGTCTTCCCGAGGTGGTGATCATCCTGCTCATCGGGCTGGGCATTGGGCCGTTGGTGGGGGGGCTGACGCACAACAATCCCTACCCGTTGGGCATTGCCGCATTGGGGTTGATGGCCGCCGCCTACATCGGCGAGATTCTGCGCTCGGGTATTCAAAGCGTGGACCCCGGCCAGCTGGAAGCCTCCCGCGCGCTTGGATTCAGCTATCCGGCCGCGATGCGGCTGGTGGTGGTGCCGCAGGGAATACGGCGGGTGCTGCCGGCACTGGTAAATCAGGCCATCGCGCTGTTGAAGGGCTCCGCACTGGTGTACTTCCTGGGCTTGGTCGCCCACCAGCGGGAGCTGTTTCAGGTGGGCCGGGACCTCAACGCGCAGACCGGCAACTTGTCGCCGCTAGTGGCCGCCGGGATCTTCTACCTGATATTGACTATTCCGTTAACGCATTTGGTGAATTACATCGACACCCGGCTTCGCCGCGGCCGCGCGGCGGTTGAGCCCGAAGAGAATTCCGACATGCTCACGTCGCCGTTCGGCCAGGGGATCACATGACCGCCGACACCACAGGGCGGGCGTCAGTATCATTGGAAGCCAGGGATATTCACCAAACCCTCGGCGGATGCAAGGTGCTGCGCGGCGTCGATATCGAGGCCCCCGCGGGCAGCACGGTGGCCGTAATTGGACCGTCTGGCTCGGGTAAGTCAACGCTGCTGCGTACCCTGAACCGACTGTATGAGCTCGATAGCGGCGACATCCTGCTGGACGGCCGATCGGTCTTGCGCGACGATCCCGACGAGCTCCGCCAGCGCATCGGCATGGTGTTCCAGCAATATAATCTCTTCCCGCATCTCAGCATCCTGAAGAACGTTGCGCTGGCGCCGCGCAAGGTGCGGCGACTGTCCGCGGACGCGGCGCGGGAACTCGCGCTGATTCAGCTGGACCGAGTTGGCCTGAAGCACAAGGCCGGTTCCCGCCCCGGCATGCTGTCCGGTGGCCAACAACAACGCGTTGCGATCGCCCGTGCGCTGGCCATGGCTCCGCAGGTGATGTTCTTCGACGAGGCGACCTCGGCGCTGGATCCCGAAATGGTCAAAGGAGCTCTGCAACTCATCGCCGACCTCGGCGCCGACGGCATGACAATGGTCGTCGTCACGCACGAAATGGGCTTCGCCCGGTCCGCATCCCACACCGTCGTTTTCATGGATCACGGAAAAGTCGTGGAATCCGGGCCTCCAGAGCAAATATTCGAAGCCGCGAAGACCGAGCGCCTCCAGCGGTTCCTTTCCCAAGTGCTATGACGGTTCATAACTGGTCCGCAGTAGCTACCTTGTACACCACCCATATCGGGTTAGACTGCCGACTTATGGCGGACAGCACATCCACCGTTCCCGAGGTGACGGAGCTTGCGGAAGGTTTGCACCGCGCGCTGTCCAAATTGTTTTCCATTCTGCGCCGCGGTGACCCAAGCGGGGTCGTGGCGGGCGAGCTGACCCTGGCGCAACTGTCGATCCTGGTCACCCTGCTCGATCAGGGTCCCATCCGGATGACCGACCTGGCCGCCCACGAACGGGTAAGGACCCCGACCACGACCGTGGCCATCCGCCGACTGGAGAAGATCGGGCTGGTGAAGCGTTCGCGCGACCCGTCCGACCTGCGGGCGGTGCTGGTCGACATCACCCCGCGCGGACGTGCCGTTCACGGCGAATCGCTGGCGAACCGGCATGCCGCCCTGGCCGCGATGCTCAGCCAGCTCCCCGAGTCCGACCTGGAGACCCTCACGAAGGCGCTGGCGCCGCTGCAACGCCTGGCCTCCGGTGAGCCGACCGGGCCTGCTGGAGAGCCGCCTGCGCGCAAGCAAGCGTGAAAGTGTGTGGTTTCAAACGATATTGGCAGCTTTCGTAAGCTGGGGCACATGCCAACTGCACTAATCACCGGCGCGAGCGGCGGTATCGGTTCCGCTATCGCCACTGCGCTGTCGGCAACCCACACCCTGCTGCTGGCGGGGCGGCCCTCCGATCGACTCGACGCCGTCGCGGACCGGCTCGGCGCCACCACCTTTCCGCTGGACCTGACCGACCCCGACGAGATCGAGTCGAGCTGCGAAGTTGTGGACGAATTGGACGTGTTGGTGCACAACGCCGGGGTGTCCATCCCCGGCCATGTCGCCGAGTCCACCGTCGACGAATGGCGCGCCACCTTCGCCGTGAACGTCCTCGGGGCCGTGAAACTCACGCTGGCGCTGTTGCCGGCGCTGCGAAGCGCTCGCGGCCAGGTCGTATTCATCAATTCCGGTGCAGGACTAAAGGTTTCACCGGGGATGGCCTCCTATTCGGCGAGCAAGTTCGCGTTGCGGGCCTTCGCGGACTCGCTGCGCGACGACGAGCCGGACCTGCGCGTGACCACGGTATATCCCGGCCGCACCGACACCGATATGCAACGTGAACTCGTCGCGTTCGAAGGTGGCCAGTACGATCCCACCAACTTTCTTAGGCCGGAAACGGTCGCGGCGGCGGTCGCCAACGCGGTGGCCACGCCGCGCGACGGTCACGTCCACGAGGTGGTGCTTCGGCCGGGCAGACGATGATCCGGTGCCGACGACCCCTACACGACCAAGTTGACCAGCCGACCCGGGACCACGATCACCTTGCGCGGCGTGGCACCGGCCAAGAACGCCTGGACCTTTTCGTCGGCCATGGCCGCGGCTTTCAGCGTGTCGTCATCGGCGCTGGCGGCGACCACCACTCGCCCGCGCACCTTGCCGTTCACCTGGACCGGGTATTCCACGGTGTCTTCGACGAGGCAAGCGGGGTCGGCCTGCGGGAATGGTCCATGCGCCAACGAGGTGGCGTGGCCCAGCCGCGACCACAGCTCCTCGGCCAGGTGCGGGGCCAGCGGCGCCAGCATCAGCACCAGCGGCTCGACCGCCGCGCGGGGCACCGAGTCGCGGTGCTCCTTGGTGAGGTGGTTGGTGCACTCGATCAGCTTGGCAGCCGCGGTGTTATTGCGCAGCGCCGCATAGTCTTCGGAGACTCCGGCGATGGTGCGGTGCAGCGACCGCAGAGTGTTGGTGTCCAGCTGTCGACCACTCGGGTCGTCCACCACGCGAGTTTCGCCGGTCTGCTCGTCGATCACCAACCGCCACACCCGCTGCAGGAAGCGGTGCGCGCCCACGACGTCCTTGGTGGCCCAGGGCCGGGACGCCTCCAAGGGGCCCATCGACATCTCGTACACCCGCAGCGTGTCCGCGCCGTATTCGTCGCAGATCTCGTCGGGAGATATCGAATTCTTCAGGCTCTTACCGATTTTCCCGAATTCCTGAAAGACTTCGATCTCCCCGTCGGGCCCCGGATAGAAAAACCTGTCGCCGCGTTCGATCACCTCTTCCGCCGGCACATACGATCCGCGGGAATCTGTGTAGGCGAAGGCCTGGATGTAACCCTGGTTGATCAGCCTGCGGTAGGGCTCGCGGGAACTGACATGACCGAGGTCGTATAACACCTTGTGCCAAAAGCGCGAATACAGCAGGTGCAGCACCGCGTGCTCGGCGCCTCCGACGTACAGGTCGACGCCGCCCGTATCCTGCGGGCCGTGCTCGGCTGGCCGCGGCCCCATCCAGTAAGCCTCGTTCTCCTTGGCGCAGAACCGTTCTGAGTTATGCGGGTCGGTGTAGCGCAACTCGTACCAGGAGCTGCCGGCCCACTGCGGCATCACGTTGGTGTCGCGGGTGTAGGGCTTCAGGCCGTCACCCAGATCGAGCTCGACGTGCATCCACTCGGTGGCCTTCGCCAGTGGTGGCGACGGCTCGCTGTCGGCGTCGTCGGGGTCGAACAGCACCGGCGAATAGTCCGGCACATCGGGGAGCTCGACGGGCAGCGCGGCCTGGTCGAGCGCGTGCGGGCGTCCGTCACTGTCGTAGACGATCGGGAACGGCTCACCCCAGTACCGCTGCCGTGCGAAAAGCCAGTCTCGCAGCTTGAATTCGATACATGCCCGGCCGTGGCCTTCGGCGTCCAGGCGGGCTGTGATCGCTTCCTTGGCCGCCGCCACGTCCATGCCGTCGAGGTAGCCGGAGTTGACCAGCACACCGTCTCCTGCGTGCGCGGCTTGCGAAATATCGCCCCCGGCAATGACTTCCACGATCGGCAGCCCGAGCTCATGGGCGAAGTCCCAGTCCCGCTGGTCGTGGCCGGGGACAGCCATGATCGCACCCGTGCCGTACCCGGCCAGCACGTAGTCAGCGACGAAGATCGGCACCGGCTTTCCGTTGGCCGGATTGGCGGCGTAGCTGCCCAGGAAGACGCCCGTCTTCTCCTTGCTCTCCTGGCGTTCCAGGTCTGACTTCGCGCCGACCGCGCGGCGGTAGGCGGCGACGGCCTCAACCGGTGTTGCGGCGCCGTACGTCCAACGGGAGTCGGTGCCGTCGGGCCAGGCGGTAACGACCAGTTCGTCGACCAGTTCGTGCTCGGGAGCCAGCACGAGGTACGTCGCGCCGAACAACGTGTCGGGCCGGGTGGTGAAAACCTCGATATCGGCCTCTGCGCCATTGTTCTTGGTTGCCGAGAACAGCGCCTGCGCACCGGTCGAGCGACCAATCCAGTTGCGCTGCATGGTCTTTACCTGATCCGGCCAATCCAGCGCATCGAGGTCGTCGAGCAGCCGGTCGGCGTAGGCGGTGATGCGCATCATCCACTGCCGCAGCCGTTTCCGGAAAACCGGGAAGTTGCCGCGGTCGCTGCGGCCGTCGGAGGTGACCTCTTCGTTGGCCAGCACGGTGCCCAGCCCCGGGCACCAGTTCACCATCGAGTCGGCCCGGTAGACCAGTCGGTGGCTGTCGATCAGGTCGGCCCGCTCCCCCGCCGACAGCGTGGCCCAGTCCCGCCCATCGCCGAGACGGCGGGCCCCGGAGTCGAACTCGGCGATCAGCTCGGCGATCGGACGAGCCTTATTGGCCGCGGTATCGAACCAGGCGTTGTAGATCTGCAGGAAGATCCACTGAGTCCACTTGTAGAACTCGACATCGGTGGTCGAGAAGCTCCGCCGGCTGTCGTGGCCCAGGCCCAGCCGGCCGAGCTGGCGCCGGAAGTTGACGATGTTGGCGTCGGTCCTGGTGCGCGGGTGGGTGCCGGTTTGCATCGCGTATTGCTCGGCGGGCAGTCCGAAGGAGTCAAAGCCCAACGCGTGCAGGACATTATGGCCGGTCATCCGGAAGTAACGGGCATAGACATCGGTGGCGATGTAGCCGAGCGGGTGCCCGACGTGCAGCCCATCCCCCGACGGATAGGGGAACATGTCCTGCACGAACAACTTGTCTTGGGGCACCGGCGTCCCGTCGGTCGGAGCCAGATCACCAACCGGGTTGGCCACGTTGAACGTCCCGAGCCTCGTCCAGTTCTCCTGCCACCTGCTTTCGATGCGGCCCGCCAGCGCCGCGGTGTAGCGATACGGCGGCGCGTCGGCGTCCGGCGCAGCCGCATCAGGGCTGCCGCCAGTCGTGGTGGTCGGGGATTCGGTCACCTGAACAGGGTATAAGGGCCGCCGCGGCGGCCCCGCCGGCCACAGGTTGGTCTCGGTTGCGTTGCGCACCGATCAGAGCTTCATCCCAGCTCGATTTCGGGCCTGTTCACCGCGTTTGACCAGTGGTTACAGTCAGCCTCTAACTACGGGTGCTGGGACCCGGGCCGTTGGGAAGGATCGACGCAGATGATTCAGGTCGCCCGTACATTGCGGGTATTCGCAGGGGCTCTGGCCGCCGGCGCGATCGGTGTCACGGCGTTCGCGGGCGCCACCGCATCGGCCGCTCCCGCAATTCCCGCACCGCCGCCTGCCCCCGCCGTCCCGGCGCCGGCGCCGCAGAACGTCGTTGCCTCCCCCGGTCAGGTCCCCAACAGGTTGCTCGCCACTCCCCCGGCGGCGAATCCGTTAACGCCGCCGAATCCCGCCGCCGCACCCGCAGCGCCCGCGCCCGCGGCGGTCGCGCCGGCCGCGCCGGCGCCTCCGGCGGTGACCCCTACCATCACGGGCACGCTGCGTGACTACCTGCAGTCGAAGGGCGTCAAGCTCGAGCCGCAAAAGCCCCAGGGTTTCAAGGCGCTCGACATCACGCTGCCGGTGCCCACTCGCTGGACCCAGGTGCCCGACCCCAACGTGCCCGATGCGTTCGCGGTGATCGCCGACCGGCGCGGAACCAGCATCTACACATCGAACGCGCAGGTGGTGGTGTATAAGCTGGTCGGTAATTTCGATCCGAAAGAGGCCATCACCCATGGCTTCGTCGACAGCCAGCAACTGCTCGCATGGCAGACGACGAACGCCTCGATGGCTGACTTCGGCGGCTTCCCGTCGTCAGTCATCGAGGGCACCTACCGCGACGGCGACATGCTGCTCAACACGTCGCGCCGCAACGTCATCGCGACGTCGGGACGCGACAAGTACCTGGTGTCGCTGTCGGTGACCACCGACCGTTCGGTGGCGGTCGGGGATGCACCGGCCACCGATGCGATCGTTAACGGCTTCCGCGTGACCGCGCCCGGGACCACGACCCCCGCTCCCGCCCAGGGACCCAATGGGGCCCCGGTCGGCATTCCCGCGCAGACGCCCGGAGCGGCGCCAGTCGGGCTCCCCGCGCAGACCGCGCCGCCCAACCAGGTGGCTGCCTCGCAGCCGATGCCCAACTTGCTGGCGATGGTGCCCGGGCTGCCGCCGCTGCCGAACTTCTCGTTTCTGCAGCACTAACCCGCGCGGACAACGCCCGTCGAGCCGGGCGCGCGGGCGCGCGCCCGGGCTCGTATTGTGAGGCCATGTTGATCGCGGGCGTGCTGTGCATGTGTGCGGCGGTGGCCTCTGCAGGGTTCGGGACCTGGTCGCTCTCCCACAACCGGACCGCCGACATCGCCGCCACCACTCAGCTGGCGCTGCGCGCCATGGCGCCGACGCAGTTGGCGGCCGCGGTGATGATGGCCGCCGGCGGTGTAGTGGCCCTGGCCGCGTCCCCCAACACCGCCCTGGTTGTGCTGATCGTCTGTGTCGCAGGCGCACTGGGGACGCTGGCCACCGGGTCGTGGCAAAGCGCCCGCTTCACGTTGCGCCAGGAAGCGGTGGCGCCCGGTTGCACTGGGAGCTGCGCCGTCTGCA
>Ga0335076_10004606_pt1 | contig 13957 bp, 14 predicted proteins | sample Lox_Sample_25_FD_206717 | JGI IMG/M metagenome (GOLD analysis project Ga0335076, IMG submission 206717) | Soil microbial communities from Loxahatchee National Wildlife Refuge, Florida, United States - Lox_Sample_2.5 | ecosystem: Environmental > Terrestrial > Soil > Wetlands | place: USA... | reverse complement strand
TAAGCAAGGAAACCCCCGGGTGTGATTTGCTTTCCATCTCTCCCCTGTTACCCTGAGGGACTCCAGCCCTGGAGGCCGCTGGAAGCTTGTGTGTTACTTGCTTTTTCCGGTCAGACCTGCCACACACTACTGGGAACCACTCGAAGATGCTCTTTTGTTCTACCCCCGACCTGACACCCCTCGAACTGCGCGCGTCGAAATCTCGCCAACTGACAGGAGTTACGGTTCTTTTGGTCTTGGTGAGTTGCTTCCCCACCTTCCCTTCCAGCCAAACTGCGCCACAGGCCGCGAACTCCGAGGAAGAGCCATCGCAGCTTTTCACACGCGTCATTCAGAACGAGAAAAAGAGCGAGTTGCTGCTGGATGAATATGCCAGGACCAAACTGGTTGAAAAGCGTAGGACCGCTAGTGATCCTAAACCACTCAGCATTACCCGCGCGCGCCTTCTCCCGGATGGTCCAGCCATGGCGACCATCCCGTTAACCGCGGATGGCCAACTCCCCAGCCCTGATCTGTATCGCAGCGAACTGGAAAAAATCGAAAAATATCTGGTTTGGATTCAAGAGGACGGGCCTACTCAAAAAGAAGCGTATGAGCGAGCCGAACGTAAACGGAAGGACCGCTTTGACTTGATGGAAGCGACACATCTGGCGTTTCGGTTCGCGTTCGAGGGCAAAGAAGTGCGCGGTGGGCGCACCCTGCTTCGCTACTCGATGGTGCCCAATCCGGGATATCACGCCACAAGCCGCAATACCGTCATTTTCACGCGCGTTCGTGGCACCATCTGGGTCGACGAGCAATCGTCGCAGCTCGCCAAGATAGATGGCTCGGTCATCGAGGATTTTTCGATCGCCTTGTTTCTGGCCAAGGTTTACAAGGGCAGCCACTTTATGCAGGAGCGCTATGAGGTGGCGCCGGGCGTATGGGAGCCCACTTTCGAGCAATATGATTTTGACGGCCGAAAGTACATCGTGCCTTTTTCCATTCACGAGCGCACGTTCTACTCTGATTACCGGCACATCGGGCCTCCTAAGGAAGCTCTGGCGTTTATACGTGCCGAATTGAGCAAACTGCCCGCAGATCCACCCTCTCAGTGAGTTCTGTTCGTATAGACTGAAGCTAAGTACTAGAACCAACCCAGCCAGTCTGGAGACTCCTCATGGCTCGGCTCCTTTCTTGCGTTTTGTTCTTGTTAGCCTTCCCGATAGCCATTCAGGCGCAAAGCTCCAATACCGCCCCGGCGCCACTCCCAAGTGATTCGGCGAATTCCCCGAGTGGCACCTCGGCTTCGACCAAGAAAGTGTGGACCAATGAGGATCTGGCGGGACACAAGGGCGGCGTTTCGGTCGTGGGCGATAAGCGCAACCAGCTTTATCACATGGGTTCCGCACAAACCGCCGACGCTGCGACAGCGGCCCGAATCAAACAGAGTCTGGAGAAGTTGCAGACCCGGTTAGACGACGTAACAGAGAAACTCAAGTCGTACAAAGAGTTTCAAAGCGGCGAGCCGGTTTCCAAGGGCGAGCGCGATTTGAGTAAAGGCTACAGCCGCACGCCTGTAGACCAAAAAATGGCTCAGCTGCTGGATAAGAAAAAAGAACTGGAAGGTCAAATCAGTGACCTGCTGGACGAGGCTCGCAAGAAGGGCGTCGATCCTGGCCAATTGCGCTGAGCGGAGGATGTCATGAAATGGATTGTTGCTGCGGCTACTACATTCCTGCTTTTTGCCGCGCTACCCGTGCGAGCGCAGTCTCCCGATCAGGGCAGCACTCCAAATAGCACGGCCAAACCTGCTGACGCGCCGCCTGCTCCTTCTTCACCTGCGACACCTCCGCCTGAAAAGAAAAAACCCAAGAAAATTTGGACCAATGACGAGATCGGTTCGGTGAAGGGCGGCGTGTCCGTTGTGGGTGACGGAGCGTCCGCCAGCTCGAAAAGCAGCACTCCGACCAGCAACGCCGATTCAGGTGCAGCAGATGCACGCCAAACCATGGTCGAGAATTACCGCAATCAAATTCAGAACTATCAAGCCCAGATCGACAGCATCGACAAACGAATTGCCCAGCTGAAAAACTTTAAAGGGGAAAATTCGAGCTCTTCCGCCGGCATCAAAATGTATCAGGGCTACGATATGGTTCCCCTAGAAGACCAGGTAAAGCAACTGGAAGAAAAGAAAAAGCAATTGCAGGCAAAAATCGAAGATACCGAAAACGAAGCCCGCAAGCATGGCGTGGAGTCCGGCGAACTTCGATAACCGGTGGTCCGCACTTGTCCAGCAGTACCTTTTGATGCTTTTTTCCTTAGAGTTTTTAGCCTCCGCCGTGACGTTCCACGCGGAACTTTTCTACTCCCATCTACGTACCTTTCATTGAGAACCAGCAGAGCGGCCAAACAAGACAAGCCGCGGAAGGAGTGGCCATGGGAGGAGAGTTCATCGGTTTGGTGGCAGTGATTCTGACGTGCGGCATACCCGTAGCAGCGTTGTACACATATTATCGCGTGCGCAAATTGCGCACAGAAGAGCGGCTAGCGGCTCTGGCGCGTGGCGCCGAAATTCCCATGGAACCGGAACTCTCACAATATGCGCGCTCTCGCCGTGCTGGAATCTTACTGGTTAGCGGAGGCTTGGGCTTCATGGTTATGTTCGCGGTGATCGCACGCATCGTTCAGGAGCCGGAAACATTAGTCGCCTCCGCCGTTGGGATTTTGCCGCTGGCGGTGGGAATTGGCTACTTCCTGGATGCTGCGCTGATCCGCCACGATTTGAAGGCCAGCTGAAGTCCGGTTTGTCGTACGGGCTGCGCGGAAGCGAGGTGGACCTGGGCTACACTGAGGGCCCGTTGAGGAGGGAAGGCCTCGCTTCCGCCTGGTTCGGCTCAGTCTCCTGTTGTTCCTGCAGCTTGTTCCTCTCCTGCATTTCCTTCCCTTTGCCCTCTGTTGGGAATCCGCTTTCCTTGGTCTCCTCGGCCTCTATGCTAAAATCAACCGCGATGCATCCGGCGATCCCGCAATTGCTTGAACTCCAGCGCCTCGATCAAATCATCGCGACTTCCCGCGCCGAGCTCGACGCCCTTCCCAAGCAACTGCGCGAAGCGGACGCCAAGCTTAATGGAGCGCGAGCCGCGGTCACCACCGCCAAAGAGGCCCTCACGCAGGCTCTGACTCACCGCAAAAAGTTGGAACTCGACGTCGAGCAGTGGAAGACCCGCGCCAAGAAATATCGCGAGCAAAGCAGCTCGGTCAAAACCAACGAGGCCTACAAGGCCCTCCAGCACGAAATTGCCAACGCGGAAGCGGAAGCTTCCAAAGCGGAAGACGCGGTGCTGGAACAGATGATGGCCCTCGAGGAAGTCGAGCGCCGCGTCAAGCACGTCGAAGCGGATTTGCGCGAGTCGGATCAAGCCATAGCTGCCGAAAAGAAGCAGATGCAACTGCAATACAGCGCCAAGAAAAAGCGCATGGAAGCTGCCAGTGGCGAACGCGCCGAAATTGCCAAAAAAGTTCCGGAAGAATTGTTGACACTATATTCACGCGTCGACAAGCGCCACCCCGGCTCAGCTATGGCGGAAGCCAGAGACGAACAGTGCCGCGCCTGTGGAGTTCGCGTGTTGCCCCACGTACTGCAAATGCTGAAAACCGAAACCGACGAAGAAGTGTTTCGCTGCGAAACCTGCGGTCGCATTCTGTACACGCTGGAACCCATTCCTCACGCCACTCCTGGCGAAACGGCGAACGGAGCCACTCCCGCGTGATGCAGAAACGTGCTGCTGTCCCTCGAGCTGGCGGACTTTTCGGTGACGCGGCTCCCGAACCTCCGAAGCATGGCACCGCCGCCTACCAAGCCAATATCGACGGCGGCTCCCGTGGCAATCCCGGAGCAGCCGCCTATGGCGTGGTCATTCGCGACCCAGGCGGCACAATTGTTGCGCGCCTCAAAAAATACATCGGCCAACACACCAACAACATAGCGGAGTATTTTGGTCTGATCGCCGCGCTCGACTATGCGCAAACCCACGACGTGCGCGCAATGCGTATTGAGAGCGACTCGGAACTCCTGGTGAAACAAATGCGCGGGCAATACAAAGTCAAGAGTGCGGAGCTGAAACCGCTCTTCGAGCGCGCCAGGAAAATGGCGCAATCCCTCGAGTCCTTCCGCATCGATCATGTCTACCGGGAGCAAAATCGCGAAGCCGACGCCTTGGTCAATCAAGCTTTGGACGAAACAGGTCGAGGAGGACCAACGGGCGCCAACGCTGCGCCGAGGGAGACCACAATGCGCCTGGCCGCCATCTGCCGTGGCGGTAAGCTCGAAATTCCGCAGCCCGTGGATTTGCCGGATGGCACCGCGGTAGATATTCTAGTCCGTGTGAAAAGGTAAAGGACTACGCCGCGTCCGCCTGCTTTGCTGCATACGGCGTCTTCAGCACATAAGACCGGTACAATGTATCCCGCTGCGCCGGCAAAAATCCCGCATCATAAATAATGCGCCGGAGCTCTTCTTCATTTGTGCGCCGTCGCACGCCGGCAGCGTAGACCACATTTTCCTCGATCAGAATGCTGCCTACATCGTCCGCGCCAAACTGCAATCCCACTTGGCACACTTTGATTCCTGGGGTCAACCAACTCGATTGGATATGATCGATGTTGTCTAGAAACAGGCGGCTAACCGCCAGCGTCTTCAGGTAATCGACCGCCGTAGTTTCCTGCACGCGCTTCCCCAACGCGGTATTCTCCGCGGCAAAGATCCAGGGAATAAACGCCGTAAACCCGCCGGTTTCTTCCTGCAAAGCCCGGATGCGTTCCAGATGATTCACGCGATGGCGTAGCTCCTCGCCGCAACCAAACATCATGGTCGCCGTGGTACGCAGCCCCAGCGAGTGCGCCGTGCGATGTACTTCAACCCAGTCATGGCTTGTGCATTTCAGCCGCGCGATTTTGCCGCGAACCTCATCATCGAGAATTTCCGCGCCTCCACCCGGAATCGACTGCAACCCCGCATCTATCAAGCGCTGAATGGTGTCCCGGATGCTCAGTTCACTCACTTCCGCAATGCACAAAATTTCCGGCGCGGAAAAACAGTGCAGATGTACGCTTGGATATCGCGCCTTCAAGGACCGCAGTAGATTTTCGTAGTAGCCGATTTGCAAATCGGGATGGAGCCCGCCCTGTAGCAGCACGCCAGTGCCGCCCAGCGGCAGCATCTCGTCGATCTTCGCGTAAATTTCCTCGAACGGGAGGATGTACCCGTCCTTCGCGCCCAGTGGCCGGTAAAACGCGCAGAACGAACAGTACTCGGTGCAGAAATTGGTGTAATTGATATTGCGGTCGATCTGGTAGGTGACGATGCGCGGGTCGTTTTTCTGCAGCCGCACCTCGTGCGCAGCCATGCCGAGGCCAACCAGATCGTCGGACTGCAACATGTCGAGGGCTTGCTGGTTCGTTATCGCCACGATTTCTCCTCTTTAGCTCTCGCGCGCAGCCACAAAATCCTGAGAAAGAACTGCGCCAGCTGCGAATTCAATTCGTTTTGCTTCCCGAATCAATCCTAATTCCGCTGCCAGCGAGAAATATCGCTGAAGCCCCCGAAGATTCTCGGCATCCAGGGTGTAATCGATATTTGCGGTCAAATAACTCGCCAGTTTCTCCGCCGGCAGTTTTAGTTCGCGCGATGCTTCGTTCGCAATTTCATCAATGTGCCCCAATCCAAACACCAGGGAATTCTGGAAATCGCGCACCACTTCCGGCGTAGCAACTCCGGCGCGGGTGGCCCAGACCGCCAGCACGGCGGGGAAACCGGTCAGGATTCGCCACTTCTCCACGATGTCGTAATAGAACAGTGGGGCTGCCGCAGGCGTAGTGGCCAGCTGCGCGGGGGTCGATTGCAACGCCAGACGCAAAGCCGGATCGCCGATCAACAGCGCAGCATCCGCTCCTTGCAACATCTCACCCAGGTCGGGGTCAGCCTCGAAAAACTCAGGAGCAATGTGCCAGTGCTTAGCGCAAAGAATGCGCAACAAAGCCTGCGTGCTCCGCGAACTGCGATCCAGCGCAATGCGCCGCACTTCGTGCATCGGTCTTTTGGAGACCAGCAGAAGGCTTCGCACCAATCTCTTTGACGCGATCGACAGATTCGGCAAGACCACGAGACCATCAATCCGTTGTAACTCGATCGCGGGAATGATCGCCATATCCACTTCGCCGTTGCGCAGCGCCTCCGCGCATTGCGAAGGTACCGTAAAGGAAAGTTCATATTTCCCACGCAACGGCCCATGCGTGAATCCCCGAACCAGCGGCGCGGTGTTCAGGTATTGGACAATGGAGATGCGGAGCGGTTTCATGTGTTTCTGCACAAACAACGCGTCCAGTATAACAAAGGGCCGTTGGACAAAGTGCGGGACGCATAAAACGAAGGATCCATTTTGTTTGGAATTTACGCTATTTGCGGCCAGCAGAAATATCGCAGCGCTTTGTATTTTGCCTTCCATCTGCTAGAATTAAAGTTCTTATTTTCTATCTCTTGAACCACAGCAACTAGGAGCATCATGGCATTGAAGTGTGAAATTTGTGGCAAAGGCCCGAGTTACGGCAACGTCGTCAGCCACGCGAACAATACCCGCCGCCGCCGCTGGAATCCGAACCTGAAGAACGTGCGTGCGGTGGTTAACGGTGTGCGTAAACAAATCAAGGTGTGCACCGCGTGCATTCGTCTGGGCCGCATCAAAAAGGCCGCCTGAGCGGAAACCCTTGCAAATATCCCTGAATCCCGCAGTCCGGCTGAAGAAAAACGGTGGCGCGGTTCGCGGTGCGGCGCTCTTGCCTGTGGCCGTGCTGGTGGCATCTCTTTTCGGGGGTTGCAAACAGCAGGAGCGTCACGCGCCGGATGTCTGGGCCGTAGTGAACGGCGTGGAAATCAAGCGTGACGAGGTCGAAAAGTACTATCGCACACGCATTAATCCCGAAGCCCAGGAAACATCGCCGGAAGAGGTGCTTTCCGGCAAGCTCAACGTCGTTGAGCAGCTGGTCAACAACGAAATCCTTCTTGAGCGCGCTAAGAAACTAAATCTCGAAGCCAGCGATGGCGAAGTCGAAGACAAATTTACCGAGCTCAAGAGCGGCTACACTGAAGACGAATTTCAACGCAAGCTCAAAGACGGCGGGATGACCGTGGACGACTTGAAAAAAGATTTGCGCCGCCAGCTCTCCATTCAGAAGCTGCTCAACCGCGAAGTTGCTTCCAAAGTCACCATCACCGATCAGGATGTTACGGACTTCTACAGCACGAATCGCAACCAGTTCAACGTCGCCGAGCCGCAATATCGTATTTCGCAGATCGTCATTACGCCTCGCAAGGATCCTATGGTGCGCAACCGCAAAAACGACGACGCCACCAACCAGGCCGAGGCCGAGCGCAAAGCTAAAATGCTGGAAGACAAGCTGAGCAGCGGCGCTGATTTTTCCCAGTTGGCGATGGACTACTCCGAGGATCCCAATACCGCGGCTACCGGTGGCGATTTGGGCTATATTCCCGAATCTTCCCTCAACGCGCCCCAGACTGACCCGATGCTGAAAAAGGCGGTGCTTTCGCTGAAACCGGGACAAGTCAGCCCTCCCATCCAGTTGAAGGACAGTATTCGTATTTTGAAGCTTGTGGCCCGCGAGGCCGCAGGGCAACGAGGTATCAATGATCCTCAGGTGCAGCAGATGATTCGCGACACCTTGCGCAATCGCAAGGAACAACTGTTGCGCAACGCCTATCTCGCCGTAGCTCGCGACGAGGCCCATGTCACGAATTACTTGGCGATTCAGGTAGTAGAAACCGCTGGGAAATTGCCTGATGCCGCGAAACCTACTCAAGTGCCTGCCGGAGCCGCTCCCACCTCACAACTTCCCGCACCTGGGCAACCCAGAAACACACAATAAAACTCAACAAAACGGCTTCGCGCCGTTCAGAGCCGCGACTGCCCCGAGGGACTACTCACTCAATCCACGCCAGAATGTCGCCGGCGTTCACAGCTTGTCCTTCTTTCGCGTGCAATCGCTCGAGTTTGCCCGTTTTCGGCGAACGGAGTTCGTTCTGCATTTTCATCGCTTCGATAACAAGGATACCCTGTCCGGCTTCCACTTGGTCTCCCGCGCTCACCAGCAGCCGAATCACTTTGCCGGGCATCGGCGCGATGAGTTGTTGCCTTCCTTCCGCTTCCAGCGCGCCAGCCTTCTTGCCCCGCCATGCCCGCGGGTCGCGGACATCTGCTCGGAATTCGTGTGGACCCGTTTGGAGTTTGTATGTGCCATCCAGAGTGGGAGCAATATGTATATCGAATGCCGCGCCATTCAGAATCACCGAAACGGCGTTGGGCGCCGCCAGGATCACGTCTGCGTCAACAGGTTCTCCATCGAGCAAAACTTTGTACGATGAGCCGGTCTTTTCTAAATCGACCACGTGCTTGGTCGTCCCCGTAATCGAATCGAGTTGCACTTCAAATTTCATGGCTGACGATCCACTTGCTGGCGACGCCCTTCCTGCTTCCAACGAGAAGCAGTCTCGGCACTCGGTGCCTCCATCGAATTGCTTTGGATGCTTTCCCAATAAGCCGCAGCGATCGCGGCAGCTGCTTCCGTCCCTGCTCTCGGAGTAACTGCGGGAGGGCGCGGGCGCGACAGCAATTGATCCAACCAACGAGTGTGAATCTCACCCTTCAGGAATTCCGGTTCCGCAAGAATGCGGCGGAACAGGCTTACATTGGTTCGAATGCCCGTGATTGTATATTCGTCCAGAGCCCGTCTCAGTCGAGCAATCGTTTCCTCGCGACTGTTTCCCCACGCAATCAATTTGCTTAGCAGCGGGTCATATTCCATAGGAACCGTCCACCCACGATACACGCCTTCATCCAGCCGGATTCCCGGCCCGGTAGCAATTCGACGCGCAATGATTTTCCCGGGACATGGAAAAAAATTGTTATCGGGATCCTCGGCATACAGTCGCACTTCCATGGCGTGCCCGCGCGGCGAAATCGTTTCCCACGCAAACGGCAAACGATGGCCCGCCGCAATCGCAATCTGCAGTTTCACCAAATCCAAACCGGTGACCTGCTCTGTCACGGGATGCTCCACCTGCAAACGCGTGTTCACTTCCAGAAAATAAAAATTTAGATTCGCATCCACGAGAAATTCGACGGTGCCGGCGTTGACGTAACCTCCGGCGCGCGCCAATCGCACCGCAGCTTCGCCCATTTTTCGACGCAATTCCGGAGTCACGACGGTTGAGGGGGCCTCTTCAATGACCTTCTGGTGGCGCCGCTGGATGGAGCATTCGCGTTCCCCCAGCGAGACCACGCGGCCATGCGAATCCGCGAAAATCTGAATTTCGATGTGCCTAGGCGAATCCAGGTACTTCTCGAGAAAAACCCGTAAATCACCAAACGCGTTTAGCGCCTCTGACGAGGCATCCCGCCACGCTGAAGCGAACGCGGCATCTTCCGGCACAACACGCATCCCTTTTCCGCCCCCGCCGGCCACCGCTTTCAGAACTACCGGATAACCCATCGCCCGGGCCAGCGACTGCACCTCGTCGGGATTCTCATTCGGGTCGTCGGTTCCGGGTACGGTCGGTACCTCCGCGCGTCGCGCAAGCTGTTTGCCCGCGGTTTTCGAACCCATGATCTCCATGGTTTCGGCGGATGGACCGATAAAGGTGATCCCTGCGTCACTACAAGCCCGCGGCAATGCTGGATTTTCCGCCAGGAAGCCATATCCTGGGTGAACGGCGTCGCACCCGGAACGCTTCGCCACGTCGATTAGCTTGTCTATACGCAGATAGCTTTCCCGGGAAGCAGCGGGGCCGATCAAATACGCCTCCTCGGCGAGTCGTACGTGTAAAGCAGTGCGGTCGACTTCGCTGTACACGCACACCGCGGGAATTGCCATTTCGTGGCAAGCACGGAGGATGCGCACTGCGATTTCTCCGCGGTTGGCGATTAAAATTTTGCGGAACATAAAGGATTCGAGTGGTTCACGCGAATCTTAACACGCCCCAAAGATTTGCCTCGTGGTTTGTGACCGCCGCGTGTCGTATCATTGCCGACGGCGGAATGCCGGAAAGCAATAATGAGCCTGAAACAGCGGTGCGCTTCCGTGGATTCCGCTCACGATCACCCAACATACGGTAGGCTTGTATTTCATGGCCCTGACCGCACGACTCCCGGTAATCGTCCAGGAAAAGAAGCGCGCCGCGCTCCTCAGCGTCGGTTCCGCTGCGCTTCTTTTGTGCTTGAAGACATTCCTGGTTTTGCGCACCGGCAGCCTTGGCATTCTCTCCGAAGCCCTTCATTCCGGCCTGGACCTTGTCGCCGCCGTCATCACTTTTCTTTCCGTACGTGTTGCGGATCGGCCAGCCGACGAGCGTCATCCCTATGGCCACGGCAAATTTGAAAATTTCTCAGCGTTTCTGGAAACCGGGCTGCTGGTGCTCACCGCGCTCTACATCATCTACGAAGCCTTCTACCGTCTCTTTTTCCATTCCGTCCACATCCAGCCGAGTCTCACAGCCGTTCTCATACTCTGTGCCGCGCTCGCCATCGACCTCACCCGCGCGCGGGCCCTTAAAAAAGTGGCTGAGAGACACGACAGTGAAGCCCTCGAAGCCGACGCGCTGCATTTCTCCACGGATGTGTGGAGCACTATCGTGGTCATTTTCGGCGTGTTGCTTGTTTGGGCGGGTAACACCTGGAATTTACCCGGCCTGGCTTATGCGGACGCTCTCGCGGCCCTTTGCGTAGCTGCCGTTATTCTGTGGCTAAGCTCGCAACTCGGCCGTCGCACCCTCGATGCGCTCCTGGACGCCGCACCCGCAGGCCTGCAGAACCAAATCACGGACGCCATCGGACACATGGAAGGTGTACTTCGTGTGGAACGAGTGCGCGTACGCCGCTCAGGTAATCGTCACTTCGTCGATGCCACCGTTTCCGTGTCGCGCTCTTCGAATCTCGAAAGCGTCCACATCTTGACCGACGCGATTGAGAAGCGCGTAAGCCAAATCGTCCCCGCAGATGTCGTGGTTCACACCGAGCCCGTCGCGCCGGACAATGAGCACCTGTTCGAATCGATCCGTGCCATCGCGCAGCGAATGGGTCATCCCATTCACGACATCACCGCCTACCAGCAGGACGGAAATCTGTTCGTGGAACTCCATCTGGAAGTGGACGAAGAGCTCTCACTTGGCCGAGCGCATGCGCAAGCCACGGAGCTCGAGAACACCATCGCTGCCTTGGGAAACGAAAATCATAAGCTCGACGTGAATATTCATATCGAGCCACTGGGCCGCCACATCTCCACTCCCGAAATTGGCGTGGGGGAAATGCGCCAACTGGAGCTGGCGGTTGAAGCTTTTCTAAACCACATGCCTCGGAATTATGACGAACTCCTGAATTGCCACGATGTGCGCGTGCGCCAGGTGGAGCACCACATCCTGGTCTCCTGTCATTGCGTCATGAAAGGCGAATATTCCATCACTCGTATCCATGATGTGCTGGCCGCACTCGAGGATCTGGTCAAGGAGCGCTTCCCGCAAATCTCTCGCGTCACCATCCACCCCGAACCACCCGAGTCGTCTTGATTGCCGCGATGGCGTAACATCTCCCGGATTCACGGTTGGGCATCGTGTCCATCCTTCTCCTGCGGGGCCTCCGTCTTTGCGCCCTTGGGCGACTTGATCCGTTGGTTCTCGTCAACCGCAAACAACATGTAATTGCTGAACGTGTGCCGGCGATGCACTCTCTTTCGGTTCCATTCGAAATAGACCTCCGCCGTCTGCGGCAGCCACATTTTTACGTTTCCTTCCCGGAAATTCACTGACGCGTACTCGATGGCTGTATGTTCCGCTGCCAGCCGAATTTGCGGGATCGGCTTCATCAGGTCCGTTTCCATTCGCACGATCTGGTACGTATCAGCTGAAATCCACGCGCGCCCCTTCAGCGCCGCCGGATACGAAGGGCCCATCGTGCCCATTCGAAATCCTCGGATTGCCATCGGCTTGTCCGCCCGTTGACGGAAGTGCACCTGCCAAGCTGGCGCGCCGTTCCATCGCGTTAGTCCTTCGCAATTCATCTCATAATTTCCCGCGTAAAACGGGTGAAATACCATGACCAGCGCCGGCAATCCGCTGGTGATAACTCCGTCCGGAAATTCAGCCGACTTGCCTAAGCTGCTGCGATACTCTTCCACTCCCAGGAAGCCCGGCCGGATTTCTTGCATCGACACCACGTAATCGTAGGTCCTGCGTTCCGGTTTTTCTGCCAAGCCCCATCTGTTGATGGATTCGTCGAACAGGCCTTCCGTCGCTGTAAAGCGGTCCACATCGTGGGTTAGGTTCACCAACTGCTCTCCCGCATGACGCACAACTTCTTTCAAGGTGCATGCCGCTCCGGGTTCAACCCCTGGCATTTTTTCGTCCACGTCAGGCGGCATCCATGCCGCAGGAACCGGCAAAGCCGTGGCCGCGGTATTCAACTGCGCGAGTTGTCCACGTAAACCGCCATCATCGCCCGCCGCGGCTTTTGGGTGTTCCAACTGCTCGAGTTGTGCGACGGCATTGGCATCCCCCGGGCTCGCTTTCAGATATTGTTGCAACACCTGAATCGCCCGCTCCTTTTCTCCGGTTTCCGCCAGTGCCTGCGCCAACAGCGGCTGAATTGTTGTCGCCTTCTCATGTCCCAGTTCCAAAGCCCGTTCGGCTTGTTTGATTGCATCGGAAGGCTGGCGCTCCAGGTAATCGGCTTCCGCCAACAACGCGTGCACGCGCCACGACGACGGCTCGACTTCTAGCGCGCGATTCAAGTAAGGCCGCGCTTCCGCCGGCTTGTTCTGCATGAGCCGAGCTTGCCCAACCTCGATCAATGCACTCAAATGGTTCGGGTTCAGGGTCAGCGTGCGATTCCAGTGAACCTGGGCCTGCGCAGGATCTCTCATCTGCGCCGAGTAAACCCCGAAGAGGTACTCAACTTCCGCATTATTCGGCACCTGCTTTTGCGCTGCCTCCAAATGCGCCCGCGCCTCACTTCCCTGATTGGCTCGCAACGCCTCTAGCGCCTTGCCTATTTCTTTTTGCGTTTTGGGCGACAGATCCGCAATATCCCGGTCCGCCGCGGCTTCTTCCGCGTCCGAAATCGGACGCAACTCAAGCGATACAGTCGCTAAGCCACCCCCTCGTACCGTGTTTACCCGTCCCTCTGCCATCTGGTATCCAGGCGCCTTCGCCACCACGCGGTATTCATTTCGTGGCACGCGGCTGAAACGGGCTCGCCCATTTTTCACCGGTATTTCGTCATAAATTTGCCCGCTGAGATTCACCAATCGCACCACGGTTTGCTTCGGCACCCGGCCCCCGTTTTGCCCCTTGACGGTCACTTCCACATCCGGCGCCACGTACATACTGGAAAAGGTACCGCTGCTCGGACTGGTGGGAAGGCTAACCTGAGGTACTTGGGCAACTGCTACTGTCGCAAGGAAAAAGCTGGAACTGATGGACAGGAGCACCGCGACCCGGCACACGATCATTAGCTCGCTTTATCTAGGCGCAAGATAGTACCAGTATACGATTTTGGCGGGAACCGCTACCACCATCCAATCGCAAAAGTGCTTTCCGGGAAACGAGTCCTAGCGAGTGGCACCTCCGCCGGGGTCAGACTCGGCGGGTGCGTCCGTCTTGGGCGCGGAGATCTTCTGCTTGTCATCGACCGCAAACAGCAAATAATTACTGAAGCTGTGCCGACGGTGGATACGGTGGCCCAACCAATCGAAATACACTTCGGCGCTTTGCGGCAGCCACAAGTTCACATTGTTCTGGCGGAAATTTACCGAGCCATATTCCACCGCGGTGTGTTCCGTTACCAAGCGAATTTCAGGAAGGGGCGCTATCAAGTCTGTTTCCATCCGCAAAATCTGAAAATTGTCGGCCGAAATC
>Ga0335076_10004603_pt1 | contig 13963 bp, 14 predicted proteins | sample Lox_Sample_25_FD_206717 | JGI IMG/M metagenome (GOLD analysis project Ga0335076, IMG submission 206717) | Soil microbial communities from Loxahatchee National Wildlife Refuge, Florida, United States - Lox_Sample_2.5 | ecosystem: Environmental > Terrestrial > Soil > Wetlands | place: USA... | reverse complement strand
ATCCCGAGGCGGTGGACACGCTAACGCGAGGCCGTCAGCCCGACCTGCGCTTCCGCCTCCGCCGTCGCCCGCTCCAACCCCGCCTGCATCTCGGCATGCAGCGCCTCCGCCGCGCGGCTGTCGGTCTCTTCCGGTACGCGAATCACTTTGCTGATCCTTAGCACCGCTCGCGAAAACGGCTTCGGGATGACGAACCGATCCCACGAGTTCAGCACCCACGCTTCCTTCACCGCGATATAAAAGGGGACAATCGGCAGCTGCGTGTTGCGCGCCAGCAGCACTGGCCCAGGCTTCGCCACATTCATCGGCCCCTTCGGCCCATCAATCGTGAATGCCACGCTGTATCCCGCCTCGATCTCGCGATGCATTCCCAGCAGTGCTCGCACCGCCCCGCGAGTGCTCGACCCGCGCACCGCTTTGTAGCCGAACTTCTCCACGATGCGCGCGATGTACTCGCCGTCGAAGCTGCTGCTGGTCATCACCCGGATGCCCGTGTGCCTCCACCACCAGCACGAGGTGATCACGCAGCGGTGCCAAAATACATAAATCGCAGGGTGCGCATCCCACGACTCCGGCCCGCCTTCTTCAATCGACACCGTAAACCGCAGCGTCGGTCCAATCAGCCGGATCAGCGCCGCCCCCACCGTGCTGATAATCCCCAGCATCAGCCTCTGCTTCAGGGTGAAGCGCGACGCAGCCTTTTGTTCGGGAACGGTGGCGGTAGCCGTCACGCGCTGATTCTAAACGTCGCATGGCGAGCAGTCAGCGGCTAGCTCTTGAAGGCGCGAATGATGGTGATGGTGTCGGGAATCGCATGTACCAGAATGGCCGGCCAGAGATTCCCATTTGTGGCTACCACGGCACCGCCAAAGAGCAGTGCAATGACGGTCGCCATCGCCGCTCCGGCCCAGCCCTGGTAAAGATGTACGCTCCCAAAGAGCAGCGCTTGCACCACGAAAGCTGCCACGACCGCCGTTTTGCTGTTGCCAAGCGCAACCCGCAACCGCAACAGGAATGTGCCGCGAAACACGATTTCCTCGCCAAGTGCCGCGGTAATCCATCCCAACCCGACTATGGTCAGAACCGTGGCCAGAAAGTTTCCCTTCAACTCGGTCAGGCGTTCTGTGGCGCGGGCGGAATATCCCAAATGGGAGGCAAAAAAAGGTTCCGCGAGATTGGCGGTGATGGCCGTCGCTACCGTCGTGATCGCCACCGCCAGCAACAGATGCCACCAGCGAACTGGCGACTTGAGACCGATGGACGCCAGCGATCCGGTTCTGCGCCTGACTGCGATGGCCGACACCAGCGCCGCCATCAACGTAGCCAGGTTTCCCGAGGAATACACGCTTCCGAACGGTTGAAAGTGCAGCCGGCTGGCGGCCAGGCGGATCCCGAGGTAAACCGCACCGACAACGAAGACATCAGTTGCCGCCTGTCGACGCAATTGTACCGACGTCTCCAAAGCTGTTCGAGAGTTGCTCGCTTAGACGAACAGTGCGCGTACAGGAAAGCATGACTTCTGGGTTGTCCGAGAGGCAGAACCTGTTCGCGCAAGCAACCGGTGTCAGGTTAGCTTGGACTGGAAGGAGTTTCCGGCGCTGCCGCCGCTTCCGCACCCGCGGTATTCACCAGGTCTTTCAACTCTTTGCTGGGCTTGAAGAAGGGAATCTTTTTCGCCGGCACTTCGACCCGGTCGCCGGTCTTAGGATTGCGTCCCACGCGCGGCTTCCTCTGGCGAGTGCGAAAACTTCCGAAGCCGCGAATCTCGATCTTGTCGCCGGTACGGAGCGAGCGCACGATGCTGTCGAAGATGGTCTCCACGATGATCTCGCTGTCTTTGCGCGTCAACTCGGCCAAACGGGAGACTTCGTCAATCAGGTCCGCTTTTGTCATTTGCGCTTTACTCCTATGTACTTAGCGGCAATCCTCGGTTCGCAATATTTGAGCCGCCTACCTTCTCAGAAAGTGCCCTGTCAACGCAAGTCCCTAATTTGAAAGCAGGTTGGCCGAAATTTCGCTGCGGGAAACCACCCCAGTGAGGCTTAGCTTGGGAAACGCCCCTGTCACCATTCATAGGGTAAACGATTATCCCCTGTGGAGACAATCACTTCCAGAGAAAGTAAAAGCCCGGGTTGCGTTCCATCAGCTTCGACTGATCCGGAATGATCTCCGAAGCGTCGTTGAAAAGCAGGTCCCACAGGGTGCGCTTTTCTTTTTCCGGCCGTACCAAGGAGGGCTCGCCCTTGATCCCCACACTCTTCGCCGTGTCCTTAACAGCGGTGTCGAAGTCACCGATCTGGTCAATCAGGTGAAGAGGCAGGGCCTGCTGGCCGGTCCAGACCTTGCCGTCGGCGATTGCCTTGATGTCCTGCTCTTTCATATTGCGGCCGTCGGCCACGTTCCGGATGAACTGCTCGTGCATGTTGTCGGCCATGCCTTGCAGGTAGGCGCGCTCCGCCGGGGTCAGTTCTCGCGCTGGATCGCCAGTGTCTTTGAATTCGCCGGCCTTGATCACCACCTCCTTCAGCTTGGCCCAGCGCAGCAGGTCGCCGTAGTTGAACCAGTCCATGATCACGCCGATGCTGCCAACGATGCTGGCTTCGTTGGCGAAAATCTTGCTGCTACCCGAGGCAATGTAGTACCCGCCGCTGGCGCCCACGGTCTCGATCGAGGTCACGATCTTTTTCTTCTTCTCGTCGCGAATGCGCCGCACCTCGCGATAGATTTCCTCGCTGGCCGCCGCGCCCCCGCCTGGCGTGTTCAGGTGCAGGATGATCGCCTTGACGGAATCGTCGTCGGCAAACTTCTTCAGATCGTTGACCGTGTTCTTGGGCGACACAATCACGCCCTCAATATCGACCACGCCGATCTTGTCGCCGCCGCCGCTGGAGTAGTACCCACTCGACGACGAAGGCTGCGCCTTCATCGCAACGTACACCAGCGTGAACACCGACAGCACGAAAATGAAGAAAACAAATCCGCCGATGATCACCCACATCAGCGTGCGCGAACGTTGATTCTCTGCCATGCGGGAAAGTGTAGCGCAGAAGGAGCGACTTGGTCGTCAGGCGATGTGTAGTCGCCGTCACAAAGGGAGCGCGCACGCCCTCATGCGCGCCAGACCAACGCATCAGCTGGGGTTTCGTGCGGGGCCCGACGGATTACGTCGCTGGTTGTACACAGCCTGGACTGTTATCTTCGCCCGCCCGCCTTGCGAGTCGCTTTGCGGCGTCCTGGAGTTGCCGAAGTCTCGCCGGATTTCTGGGGGGTCTGCGCGATTTCCCAGCAGCGCTCCAACCCCTTATCGTTCGATAGGACCTGCCAGTTCCGGCGTATTGCGACCGCGCAGATCAGTATGTCCACGGTTCCAGTTTCGACTCCGTGCGTCTTGCATCCGTTGTGGAGTCGTGCCGCATGCACGAAGTCAGCGGTCTCCAAAGGCTCATCCAGAAATGCATCGAGGTGGTTCTTGAGTTTGTCGAACTGCGCCTGTTCCTTGATTCCGGAGAGGAGTTCCTGCCGTATCGGCCCTATGATTGAGACTCGGCCATTTTGGACCGCCTGCGCCAGTTGTCCCCTGAGCTTCCGCTCCTCGGCGCTCAGGCTTTCGGGATCTTTGCGCCGCAGCGCAAGCGACCATACCGACGTGTCAACCAGCAGCTTCACGGCTCTTGTTCTATACGATCGCGCCGGCGACTCGCCTTATAGTCGTACCCCTCGTCGTAGTCGATGGTGCCGAACAAGTCGAGAATCTCTATCTGCCTGCGGCGACGGATGTACTCGTCAAGCGCCGCGGTAACGGCTTCTTTTTTGGTGGCATGATGGCCCACCCGGCGGGCTTCCTCGATTAAACGGTCGTCGATTGCCAGATTCGTGGGCATTCCGGTTTACCCGTGTGTATGGTATCACACATTGAGGAGTGTATAGCCATACACACTACCCCCCTGATCTAAACAACTCCCTCCACTTCTCCTCCTCCGCCGGCCTCTCCTCCGCCACAGCCAGATTCTCCTTCACGTGCTCCGCGCTGCTCATCCCAATCAGCGCCGTCACAATCCCTGGTGCCGAGCGCGTGAACTGGATCGCATTCTGCGCATCGCTCTTCATCCCCAACTTCTTGCTGATGAACTCCGGAAGTCCTTCCGCGAGCTGGCCTTGGCTGAGCGTTCCGCTGGCCATCACTGCGATCCCGTTTTGTCGCGCGACTTCCAGCAACGACGCCGTGCCGCCGTTCAGGCTCTGGTTTTTCAGCCCATACGCCTCCGGCATTCCCAGGTTGAATGGCAGTTGCACAAACCGGAAGTGATGGTCTTTGCCCCCGGCCTGCTGCGCCAGCCCGAGGATCGTCTCCAGCGGCATATACCCCTTCTGCCCCGGAGGCACGCGGTAACCGCTCCACGTCGCCGTCCCATACCAGCGAATCTTTCCCGCTTGCACCGCCTCTTCCAGCAAGGCGAACGCCGCCTGCAGCCGCTGCTGGAAAATCTCGCCCGGCACCGAGCCCACCTGCGTTTCGGGATTGTGCACATAGAAGACATCCAGCGTCTCCAGCCCCAGGTTTCGGCGCGAACGCTCGATCTGGTCCGTCAGGTAGTCCGGCGCCATGCAGTGCATTCCCACCACCTGCTGCGGATCGAGAACGCCCTTGGCCACGTACTCGCGCATGATGTACTCGCGGGGATCGGGCGGCTGGTCGGCGTCGAAGCTCAAGAATCCCGCCTTAGTGCACACCAGCACCTCATCCCGCTGCAGCTCACCCGCCGAAATCAGCTGCTCCAGCGCCGCGCCGATGTTCCGCTCCGACCGCTGATGCCGGTAGTTGATCGCGGTATCCAACACGTTCACGCCGCTGCGCCCCGCCGTCGAAATCGCCGCGGTATAAGCACGATCGGTGGCATCGTTGGGCTCACCGAGGTACGTCCCAATTCCAATGGACGACAGCCACAACCCCTCCACGCCAGGAACTCCGGTGGCGTGCCGAAAATGTCCGGCGTTCATCTGCTTGGAAAATCGTTGGCGAAAGCGGTCGGTACCCTCGGGCGTCGCGAAGCCGGTGATCATGGCGAAACAGTGTATCTGGTGATCTAGTGATTTCGTGATCTGGTGATCCGAATGCGATCGGCTGCCGGGCGACGATCAGCGGATCGCCAGACCCCCCAATCGCATGATTTCCTCCGGCAAACTCGGAACAGAAATTCGCATCTGTGCAAGCGGGGTCTTCTCGGTCCAGCGGTTGCAACATCGACGGCCGTCACCCTATGCGGCAGAACGCCCGCTCGCCGCACCCAGGATTGCGGGACAAACAACATCCATAGGAGGCAGTTCATGAAGTCCTTTCTGTTTGGTCTGGGGCTCGGCGTCGGTCTCGGCGTGCTGTTTGCGCCGATGAGCGGCGAAGAGACCCGCAACTCTCTGCAGGAACGCGCCAACGATCTTGCCCATTCGGCTCGCGAGAGCTTTGAGCAGGGCCGCGACAGGGTGCAGCGCGGCATCAGCGCCGTGAGGAGCGGCAGCTCGAACCTCGCTGAGCAGGCCAAGGGAGCAGCCGAGCAGGTGACCCGTCCCACCGGCACAGAACGCAACCTGTAGTCGCTCGCCGCCCAACATCAGCTCGTATCGGCACAGGCGCCCCATCGGGTCTTATCCCTGATGGGGCACCCTCGCCCCGCAAGGGTTGGCCGTATCAAAATGCCATTCCCGCCGTCCACTTATTCTTGCAATAACCAGGGAACTTGAATATTGTTGGCCTCCCGGGTAAGTCGGAAAGCCTGCACCCCCGGCAGGCGAGTGGGGGGTATGTATGCAGCGGCAGTCCGGATTTTCCCTAATCGAACTTCTGATTGTGGTGGCCATCATTCTGGTGATCGCCGCCATGGCGATTCCCAACCTCCTGCGCTCCAAGATGTCCGCGAATGAGGCTTCGGCCGTCTCCTCCATGCGCACCATCGCCACTGCGCAGACCACCTACGCTATCTCCTATCCTGCTGATGGCTATGCGGATACGTTGACCAAGCTGGCCGCGCCCAGCGGCGGCGGGTCGGTGGATTCCAACCATGCGGGCCTGCTGGACTGGGTCCTGGGATGCGCCTCGCAACCCTGCACCAAGAGCGGCTACCAGTTCTCCATTGTCAACACCGTCGGCAGCCCCATTAATGCGTACGAGATCACCGCTGTTCCACAAATGCTGGGCACGACCGGCCGCCGCGGCTTCTGCGGCAACCAAGTCCCCATCATCACATATGATCCCAATGGCGGAACCGCTTGTACGACGGAAATTCAGTAGCATCAGGCAGATAGCGCGCCGGCTGTCGACGGCCGCGGTTGACACTCCCATTCGAGCCGGATATGCTGTATTTTTGCCCTGAACGGTTCGTTGGCGCCTGTGCAGTCGCTGTCGGGAAGTCCTGCAGTTTCAAGGCGTAACACCCGGAAGCGGGTACTGGCAAGGCGGGGCGCCGAGATGTTGATCAGCGTAAAAGAGCTGCTGGCCCATGAGTTGAGTTTCCGCGAGGAATTCGCTCCGGGGGCTATCGATTTGGGGCCGGATTTTCGCCAGCAGACGCCCCTGCAGACCGCGGGGCGCGCCTCCCTTATCGAAGAACGAGAGGGCCACAAAGGGACGATACAGGATATCCGGCTGGTGGGGTCGCTCTCCACCCGCATCGAGGTTGGATGCGCCCGGTGTCTTGAGCCCGTCCGGTGCGATGTGGATCGCAGTTTTGACCTGCTGTACCGTCCACAGGGCGTGGATGCCGGGCACGAAGAGCTGTCAGTCACCGACGCGGAAGCTGAGATCGGATACTACGTCGGCAACGGCCTCCTGCTGGAGGATGTCCTGCGAGAGCAAGTCTTGCTGGCGGTCCCCATCAAGACCGTGTGCCGCGAGGACTGCAAAGGGTTGTGTCCGCATTGCGGGCGGAACCTCAACACCGAGCCTTGCAATTGTACCGTCGAGACTACCGACCCACGCTGGTCGGCGTTGCGAGAATTGCGCGATAAATTGTGAAGTAGCCTTTAGCGATTGGCTCTTAGCCTTTAGCTAGAGCTTTATCGGTCAGATTTTGCAAGGCTCGAACCATTGGTTCGATGAATCAGGATCAAAGATCTAGGAGCTAATCGCTAAGAGCTAATGGCTAAAAGCTAAGAGCTGAGGTAATTATGGCAAACCCTAAACGGAGACACTCCAAAGCGCGAACGGCCAAGCGGCGCGCTCACGACTTCCTGACTTCGCGCTCGCTGTCCGAGTGCCCCAACTGTCACGAGCAGAAGCTGCCCCACCGCGCCTGCCCCAAGTGCGGCCACTACAAGGGACGCGAAGTTCTCGAAGTCAAAGAAGCCAGCTAGAAGCTGGCGATGTCGCGCAACCCGCAGTCACCCCAGCCCGCGATTACCACGCGTGCCGGGGGCCCCGAGCTATAAATGGCCACTGTCATAGCGGTCGATGCGATGGGTTCCGACCGCGCCCCGAAGCCGGAAGTAGAGGGCGCGCTGGCCGCAGCACGGCACTATGACGTGCGCGTCATCCTGGTTGGCCGCGAAGACGCCATTCGCGCCGAACTTCGCCACCATCCCACCGCGGCCTTCCTTTCCAGTCTCGAAGTTCGCCACGCCGAAGAAGCCATCACCATGCACGACAAGGCGGCGCAGGCGGTGCGCTCCAAGCGCAAGTCATCCATGCACGTTGGGCTGCGCATGGTGCGCGAGGGCGAAGCCGCCGGCTTCATCACTGCCGGCAACACCGGCGCGGCCATGGCTACCGCCAAGATGATCCTCGGCGCGCTGCCCGGCGTCGATCGCCCGGCGCTCGCCGCCGTATTTCCCACCGCAGCCGGTACCGCTGCCATCCTGCTCGATGTCGGCGCCAACGTGGACTGCAAGCCGCAAAATCTCGAGCAGTTCGCCCTGATGGGCGAAATCTACTTCCGCAGCATCTTCTCCTCCACCAAGCCTCGCGTCGGCCTGCTGTCCATCGGCGAAGAAGAAAGCAAAGGCAACGACCTTACTCGCCAGGCTTACGCGCTCTTGAAGGAACTGCCGCTGAACTTCGTTGGCAACGTCGAGGGTCGCGACCTCTACAACGGCAACCTGGACGTGATTGTCTGCGATGGCTTTGTCGGCAACGTGGCGCTGAAGATCTCCGAAGGCCTGGTACAGACGGTGCGCTACATGCTGAAGGAATCGCTGCGCGCCACCATTAGCCGGCAAGTCGGATTCTTGCTTTCGCGCAAGGCCTTTGACGATTTCAAGAAGCGCCTCGATTACTCCGAATACGGCGGCGCTCCGCTACTGGGCATCAAGGGCGTATGCATCGTCGGGCACGGCTCCTCGAACGCCAATGCCATCAAGAACGCGATTCGGGTGGCCGCCGAGTTCGCCCAAAGTGGCGCTAACCAGAAGATCGAGCAGGGGCTTGCCGGACTGCGTCCTCGACGCGCACAACACTCGCATTCTCCGGCGGCCCACCAAGCCAGCCCAGAACTGTAACTATGAAGACCGCCTTCCTCTTTCCCGGCCAGGGATCGCAAACCGTTGGTATGGGGCGCGAACTCGCCGCCATGTATCCGGTTGCGCAGGAAACCTTCGATGAAGCTGACGCCGCTCTCGGCTACAGGCTCTCGCAGATCTGCCTGGAAGGTCCCGAAGACAAGCTGAAGCTCACCGAGATCACGCAGCCCGCCATCTTGACCGTCTCGGTCATGGCGTTTCGCGTTTTGCAGGAGAAGGGAATTGCTCCTGACGTGGTCGCCGGGCATAGCCTCGGTGAATACTCGGCGCATGTCGCCGCCGGCACCCTCGACTTCCAGGATGCCGTTCGCACCGTCGCCAACCGCGGACGCTACATGCAGGAAGCAGTGCCCGTCGGCGAAGGCGCTATGGCCGCCGTTCTGTCTCTGCCGATTGACCAGCTCACCGAAATCTGCCAGGAGGCTTCCCAGGGACAAGTCTGCCAGCCCGCCAATATCAACTCGCCCGACCAGATCGTGATCTCCGGCTCCAAGGCCGCTGTCGAACGCGCCGCCGAGCTGGCCAAGCAGCGTGGCGCCAAACGGGCCATCATGCTCCCGGTGAGCGCTCCCTTCCACAGCGCCCTGATGCAGCCCGCGCAGGATCGCCTCGCCGCCGACCTTCGCCAACTCAGCTTCCACCGCATGGAAGTACCGCTCGTAACGAATGCTGATGCCTCACTGATCCGGGATCCCGAGCAGGCCCGCGACGCCCTCATCCGCCAGGTCACCGGGGCGGTACAGTGGGAGAAGTCCATGCGCCTGCTGATCGAGCAGGGCCTCAGCATCATCATCGAAGTTGGACCCGGCAAAGTGCTCAGCGGCCTCATGCGCCAAATCGACCGCTCGAAGACCTGCTTCAACGTGGAAGACGAAGCTTCGCTGGAGAAGACCCAAACCCACTTCGAGAACCCCACCCGCGGTTAGGGCGACTTTCGTGTGCCGCGAACACTCCTATCCGCGGATTCTTTCACAATGGAGCTCGCACGACCTCGTGCGCGCATTCCCCGGCGCCCTGCTCCGCGTTTTCCTGACGGCTGAAGGCTGACTGCCCTTCTGCTATTTACGGATCAAAACTCACCCCGTTACAATCGCCCTCAGACCTGTGCATCCCATATCCACCACGCCGGAAAGCCTGACCCAGGGGTAGCTTGGCCGACCAGACCAACACTTCGAACTCGACGGTAGCCAACGGCCGTCCCGCCATTCCCGTTTTCATCGCCACCACGGTGATGCTGAGTTTCATCTCCTTCTGGCGGGTGGCCGCCATCGTGCTCTCCGACCTCGCCTCCTCCGCCTACTACGCCGGCGGCGACGCCGAGAAGGTCATCGGCAAGAGCGCTCCCTGGTTCATCCTGGCGGTCATGCTGTTCAGCTACGCGGTTCGCGCCGTGTACATCGAGTCCAGCAGCATGTTCGTGCGTGGCGGCGTGTATCGCGTGGTCAAAGAGGCAATGGGCGGCACCCTCGCCAAGTTCTCGGTTTCAGCTCTCCTCTTCGACTACATCCTCACCGGCCCTATCAGCGCCGTTTCAGCCGGCCAATACCTCGCTGGCTTCATCGAAGACGTCGCCAAGTACGTGGGACGCGACCTGCACTGGAACGAGACCACCGAAAACCACTTCGCCGCAGTTTTCGCAGTCCTGGTGGTGATCTATTTCTGGAAGAAGAACATCCAGGGCATCCACGAGTCCAGCGACAAGGCCATGCAGATCATGAAGACCACCACCATCATGGTGGTCATCCTGATCGTGTGGTCGATCATCACGATCCTCATGCGGCACTCTCACCTGCCGCCTTTGCCCAGCGTGTCCAACTTCAAAATGGAGCATGAGACCTGGGGCTGGCTTACCGGCACTCATTTCCAAGGCTTGATGTGGATCATCGTGCTGGTCGGCTTCGGGCACTCGGTCCTGGCGATGAGCGGCGAGGAGACTCTCGCCCAGGTCAATCGCGAAATCGAAAGTCCCAAGCTGAAGAACCTGGAGCGCGCCGGCCTGGTCATCTTCATCTACAGCCTGCTGTTCACCGGACTGGTTTCCTTCTTCGCGGCGATGATCATCCCCGATAACGTTCGTCCCGAATACTTCGCGAACTTGATTGGCGGAATCGCGATCTATCTCGCCGGCCCCGAAATCCCCAAACTCATCTTTCACGGTTTTGTCGTTCTGGTCGGTGCCCTGATTCTGGCGGGCGCCCTCAACACTTCTATCGTGGGCGCCAACGGCGTGCTCAACCGGCTGACCGAGGATGGCGTGCTCACGCCCTGGTTTCAAGGTCCGCACAAGCGCTTTGGCACCAGCTACCGCATCATCAACCTGATTGCCGGTCTGCAGATTCTGACCATCACCCTCAGCCGCGGCAACGTCTATCTCCTGGCTGCGCTCTATGCCTTTGGTGTGATCTGGAGTTTTGCCTTTAAAGCGCTGGCGGTGTTTGTGCTCCGCTACACCGAGCCCGAGAACCGCCAGTGGAAGGTGCCCGGCAACATTCCCCTGGGAGGCGGCAAGGAATTCCCGCTTGGGCTTGCTCTGATTGCTCTGGTTCTATTCGCCACCGCCGTCGTGAACCTCTTTACTAAGGAAGCGGCCACGATTGCGGGCATTTCCTTCAGTGCCGTTCTGTTTGGAGTCTTCGCCATCTCCGAGCACTACACGCACAAGGCAGCCAAGGCGGCAGGCCACAAAGAATGTCTGGAGCAGTTCCGCGTTTTCGGCAACCCTGAACTCGACAACCGCAACGTGGGCGTGCGACCCGGCAACATTCTGGTTCCGGTGCGCGACCCCAGCCTCTACTACTTGCGCGACGTGCTGCATCGCACCGACACCAACAAGCAGGACGTAGTGGTTATGACCGCGCGCCTCTCGCCGCGCGAGCACTCCTTCAGCGGTAACCGCATGTACGAGGCCAAGGAGATCTTCGAGCAGTACGAGCAGGAGCTGTTCTCGCGCGTGGTCGCCGTTGCCGAAAAGGAAGGCAAGCACGTCTCGCTCATGGTGGTCCCGGGCACCAACGTCTTCGACACCATCATGCTCACGGCCCAGCGCATCGAGTCCACCCGCATCGTCTGCGGTTTATCGACCCGCCTCACCGCCGACGAACAGGCCAAGCTCGCTGGCGATGCCTGGGAGCGTCTGCCCGAACCTCGTCCGCGAGTCATTCTTGAGATCGACACCCCCGACGGCACGCGGCACGACTACATCCTCGGACCGCACATGCCTCGCCTGCGCGACCAGGATGTCGAGCTCATGCACAAACTGTGGCTGAGGATTACCTGCGACACTCGCTACAGCGGATTGCATCACTACGACGTAGTTTGGCTGGCGCTGAAGGAACTGGAGCGCGAAGTGGATGGCCCCGACCGCGATCGCCTCATGCAGATGCTGCGCCAGGAACTCGACTCACGCTCCCGCCCGGAGTAAGGCGCCTCGCCAGTTCAGCCAGCCGGCCCTCACCGGTATTCTTCCGGGTCGATTCCCAGCTTCTTCAACTTTGCGTTGAGCGTGGTCCTCTTGAGTCCCAGCCGTGCGGCCGCGCCATGCTCGCCGGCGATGATGCCGCGCGTCTCGCGCAGCGTGTTGATGATGTGCTCCCGCTCGGCGCCTTCCAGCGTCGCGTCCTCATCCTCTTCCTCAGCCGCTTCCACCCGCAATTCCGCCAGCGGAGCATACAGCTCTTTGCCTTTGGTCAGGATCACCGCGCGCTCTAGGAAGTTCTCCAACTCCCGGATATTTCCTGGCCAATGCCAGCCTTCCAGGGCTTTCATCACCTCAGAAGGCACGGTCTCGATGTGCTTCCCCAGGTTGCGGGCATGTTTGTCCACGAAATAGTTGATCAGGGCTTGAATGTCATCGCGCCGCTCGCGCAAGGACGGTATGGCCAGCGGGAAGACCTTCAGCCGGTAATAGAGATCGCTGCGGAATTGCTTTGCCAGCACCATCGCGGCCAGGTCGCGATTGGTGGCGGCGACCAGCCGAACGTTCACATGGATAGTCCGCGTGCTTCCCAGCCGCTCGAACTCTTTTTCCTGCAGAGCCCTCAACAGTTTGGGTTGAAGCTCCAGGGGAATGTCGCCGACCTCGTCCAGGAACAGTGTTCCTTCGTGCGCCAACTCTAACCGTCCGACCTTCTGGGATATGGCGCCGGTAAATGCGCCCTTCTCGTGGCCGAACAATTCGCTCTCCAGCAGCCCGGAGGGAATCGCCGCGCAGTTGAGCTTTACGAAGGTGCGGTCGTGGCGCGAGCTGAGCCGATGGATGGCGCGCGCGATCAGCTCCTTCCCGGTGCCGGTCTCGCCTTGAATGAGGACGGTAGCATCGGTAGGCGCCACGGTCTCCAACTGCTTCAGGGCTCGCTTGAGCTCTGGGGTGTCCCCGACAATCTCGTCGAAGCGGTGCTCAGTGTTCAGCTCATCTTCCAGGTAGCGGTTGGTTTCCTTCAGCCGGTCGGTCAACTCGGCGATCTGCTTGAACGCCACCACATTGTCCACCGCGGCCGCGATTTGTGCGGCGATGTGCGTGAGTGCCTCCACCTCGCGGTTGCCGTAGGCAGCTTTTTGCCGGCTAGCCACCATCATCACGCCCACGGCTTTTTCGCGGTTCATCAGTGGCAGCCAGCATGCCGACTTGAGGTTGCGCGCCACGTGATGTCGAAAAGTCTCCGGCAGAAAGCCCGCCGCCGGAATCTCATCGAGCACCAGCGGTTCCTGCGTTGTGAACGCCCGCCCGGCTGCCGAACCTTCCACCGGCAGTGCGATTTCCTCCACTTTCTCGCCAAATTCCAGGAACTGCACCCGCAAGACGTTCGCGCCGGCGTCATAGATCGCCAGGTTGGCGGAATCGTGCGGCACCACATGCTGGACGCTGTCGGAAACCACCGCCAACAGCTTACGGATATTGTTCTGGGCCAGCATGGCCTTGCTCAGTTCCAGCAACAACGCCTCTTCCGCGGATTTTCGCTCGGTGAAATCGCGGGTGACCTTGGCATAACCCGAAACTCGGCCATCCTTCTCTTTTAACGCGGTGATCACCACGTTAGCCCAGAAGCGAGACCCGTCCTTGCGCACCCGCCAGCCCTCTGCCTCGTAGCGACCTCTGCTGGCGGCAATGCTCAGAGATTCCTGCGGCCTCTTCCGCTCCCGGTCCTCCGACGTATAGAACTTCGAGATGTGCTGGCCGACGATCTCCTGCGCCTCATACCCCTTGATCCTTTGCGCTCCCTCGTTCCAGGTTTGGATTTTCCCCTCGGGGTCGAGCATGAAGATGGCATGATCGCGTACGTTCGCCACCAGCGAGGCCAATTGGTGTTCGCTTCGCTGCAACGCATCCTGCGCGCGCTTCTGCTCGGTGATATCGCGCACCACGCTCAGCACCATGCGCCCTTGGGCGGTCTCGACCGGGCTCAGCATGATGTCCACCGGGAATTCGCTGCCGTCTTTTCTCTGCCCGAACAACTGCAGT
>Ga0335076_10004602_pt1 | contig 13963 bp, 13 predicted proteins | sample Lox_Sample_25_FD_206717 | JGI IMG/M metagenome (GOLD analysis project Ga0335076, IMG submission 206717) | Soil microbial communities from Loxahatchee National Wildlife Refuge, Florida, United States - Lox_Sample_2.5 | ecosystem: Environmental > Terrestrial > Soil > Wetlands | place: USA... | reverse complement strand
GCGGATCGCGGGCAAGCTCAAGGCCGATCATGCGTCCGCGCAGTTCGAGCAGATCGAGATCAGCTACGGCGCGGACGATCGCGCGCTGAAACTGGCGGGCATCGGCGACATCCGTCTGGGCGCTTCGCCGGAACTCCACGCCACCTTGTCGGCGCGGCAACTCGACGCCGACCGGCTTTTGTCGAAGGACAAGGACGCGGGCCCCGTCGAACCGCTGCGCCTGTTGCCTCAGCTGCGCGCGGCGCTCGCATCGCTGCCGAACGCGCCGATCCGGACGAAGATCGAAGCCGGCGCCGAGCAGATCGTTCTGGGCGGGCGCCCGTTGCAAAACCTGTCAGCCACCGTTCATGGCGATGCCGGTGGCTGGGCGCTCGACCGCCTCGATGTGCGTACGCCCGGGGGAACCCAGCTCTCCTTCGCAAGCGGATCGGCAAGCGCGCCAGCCGGCCTCGCCGGCAGGCTCGACATCGAGTCGTCGGATCCCGAGGCGTTGATGACGTGGCTGCAGGGCCGGAGCGACTTCGGCTTCCGCAGCCAGAAGCCGCTGCGCCTCCATGGAGATATCGGCGTGGCTGGCGACCGCCTGGCCGTCGAAGGGCTGAAGGCCGAGATCGACGGCGGTGCCGTGGAGGGCCGCATGGCGCTGTCGACGCCTGCGGGCGGCGGATCGCGCTTCGAGGCAGCCTTGAAGGCGGAGCGGCTCGATCTGGATACGACGAGCGCATTTGTGCGCTCCATCGCCGCCGCACAGACCGAGTGGCCTCAGCAGGCAACCATCGCGCTCGATGTCGACCGCGCCATAAGTGCCGGGCAGGAGCTGCGTCCGTTCAGCGCGAAATTCGGCTACAGCCCGAAGACCGTGTCGCTGGATCAGCTGAAGCTGGGCCAGGCCAATGGCGTGGCGATAGAAGGATCGGGAAGCTTCGATCGGACCGACGCCACCGGCAAGCTCGCGCTGAGCGCGAGCGGAGCCTCCTTTGCGCAGCTCACGGCCATGGTCGCGCCTTTCGCGCCCGCTCTCGCCGCAAGGCTGAATGCGATTGCGATCCCGCAGGGACCGGCGCGGCTGAAGCTCGCGCTCAATATCGACAAGAACGCCCAGGAAGCGGATCGCGCCACCGCGCGCGCGGTCCTCGATCTCAACGCGCCGCAGCTCAAGGGTGTTGCGACGCTGTCGTCAAAGCCTCCGCTTTCAGCGATCCGAGCGATCGATCTCGACCAGCTCGGTCGCAGCGAGGTCAGCCTCGAGACGAAATTGTCCGCCGAGCGCGGCGATGCACTGCTTGGCCTGCTCGGGCTCGATCGCGCGATCGCGGCGGGCGAGGGCACGGTGCAGTTCGAGGGATCGGCGAACGGAGCCTGGCAGGCGCCCTTGCGGTTGAACGCGAGACTGTGGGGCGCCAATATCGACGCCGATGCGCAAGGCACCGCTGAAAACTGGACGCAGAACCCAAAGTTGAACGTCAACTTGCGGGTCCGTAGTGTCAACCTCGCGCCGATGTTCGGCCTCAGTCCGATGCAAAGCGCGGCGCAGAATATCCGCCTGTCCGGCCATGCCTCGCTCGCGGGCAACAAGCTGATCCTGGACGACCTCGACAGCGTTGTCGCCGGCTCGCGGCTGCGCGGCCATCTCCTGATCTCGCTCGAAGAGCCGCGAGAGGTCGATGGCGAAGTCGGTCTCGATGCGCTCGACGTCGCGTCGGTCCTGGTGCTCGGACTCGGCGCGGGCCATGACGCGACAGAGCCGTTTCGCGCCGGGATTCTGAAGGGCTGGCGCGGCCGTGTTGCGTTTCAGGCGCTCACCAGCACGCTGCCAGGCGGTGTCGAATTGCGGCCACTCGGCGGCGTCGTGAAGAGCGACGGTCAATCGCTGACGCTCGACGCTCTCAAGGGCAAGGTCGGCGGCGGCGATGCGGCCGCCACCATCGATGCGCGGCAGGATAGCAACGGTGTCGCGCTGAATGCGCGCGTGGAATTGTCCGGCGTCGACGGCAGCGTCTTGCGCTATCGCGGCCTGAAGATGCCCGCCGGCCGCGCCTCGCTGCAGATGACGCTGGTAAGCCAGGGTCGCAGCGTCCAGGCGCTGACGGGTGCATTGTCGGGCAGCGGGACGGTCACGCTCGAAGCGGCCAGCATCGCCGGGCTCGACCCGCGCGCTTTCGAGATCGCAATCCGCGCCAGCGATTCGGGCCAGGCGACAGATGATGCGAGGCTGCGGCAGATCGTGGAGCCGGTGCTGGCGGCGGGCGTGCTGCCGGTTGCAGCGGCGCAAATTCCGTTCAACGTCCGCGACGGGCGGCTTCGCGTCGATCCCACCGCGCTCGATGGCACGAGCGCTCGCGCCGTCATCTCGGGCGGTTACGACATCGCCGCCGACCAGGCGGATATTCGCGTGAGCCTGACCTCGAACGTGCTCGGCACGGCAAACAGCCGCCCGGAGATCCAGCTGTTCGCAGCCGGATCGCCCGATACATTCAATCGCACGGTCGACGTCGCTTCGCTGTCGTCATGGCTCGCGGTGCGCGCGATCGACCGCGAGACGCGACGGCTCGATGCGATCGAGCGCGGCGAACCGCCGCCCGTGGAGCCGACGATCCCGCCGTCGACGGCGGCCTTGCCATCCGTTACGCCGGCAGATGTGCCGCCGCCCGGCCGCGATCCGCGTCAACAGAAGGCGAAGGCGGTTCCTTCGCGGCCGGCGACCGGGCCGCAATCCTCGCCGCAACCCGTCGCACCCCAGCCTTCGGCGTCGCAGCCGGTCGCAACCCAGCAGGTGGCGCCATTGCCGCCGCCGATCGAGGTGCGGCCGGCGCCGGGATCCGCGGCTACGCCTGCGAAACCGAAGCTCCGGCCGCCCAGGGTGCTCACCCCGCCGGTAGCAAATCCGTAAGCATACATAGGTGTTAACTGCGTGGTGAGCATTTCGCGAAAATTGAGCAGCAATACTTGTTCGACGATTTTACGGAATACTCGCACTCGCCCCGTAGCATCCCCCCAATGTTCGCGCTTTTGCGCAGGGTGAGGGATGATCAAGGGTTCAGAATGAATCAGGCGAAATCGTATTTGGAAGACCTCGACGATGCCATTTCGCGGGGCACGGCGGAAAGCCGCACGCGGGCGCTGTGGCACGCGACCGACGTCCTGATCGCGGGTCGCTACAGCGAGGAAGAGATTTCCACTTTCGGCAAGGTGATCAGCCGGCTTGCCGACGAGATCGAGGTCGAGGTGCGTGCCCAGCTTTCCGAGCGGCTTGCACGCTTCGATCAGGCGCCAGTCGCGGTCATCCACAGGCTTGCCTTCGACGATGCGATCGAGGTGGCGCGGCCCGTGCTCGAGAACTCCAAACGGCTCGATGACGAAGCGCTGATTGCCAATGCGCGCAGCAAGAGCCAGGCGCATTTGCTGGCGATCTCGAAGCGGCCGTCGATCGGCGAGGCGGTGACCGACGTGCTGGTCGCGCGCGGCAACCGCGCCGTGGTGAATTCAGTCGCCGGCAACGCCGGCGCGCGCATTTCGGGCTCGAGCCTGCTGCACATGGTCAAGCGCGCCGAGGGCGATTCGATCCTCGCCGAGCAGCTCGGCCTGCGCAAGGATATCCCGCGGCACCTGTTCCAGCAGTTGATCGCGAAAGCCACCGACGACGTGCGCAAGCGCCTCGAATCCGAGCGACCCGAGATGGGCGAGCAGATCGGAAGCTCGGTGGTCGATGTCGCAGGCGAGCTGCAGTCGAAATTCGGCCCAGTGTCGCGCAGCTATTTCGTCGCCAAGCGCGTCGTCACCGCCCAGCATCGCCTCGGCAATCTCAACGAGGAGTCGATTGTGGGATACGCGATGGGCCACAGGCTCGACGAGGTCACGATCGGGCTGTCGCTGCTGTCGGCGCTGCCGGTCGACGTGATCGAGCGCGCGCTGGTCGACCGCAACCGGGAGATGCTCCTGATCCTGGCGCGCGCACTGAAATTCTCATGGCAAACGACGATGGCGCTGCTCTTCCTCGGCGCCAAGGATCATCGGATCACGGCGCGGGAGCTGAGCGCTTTCGAACGCGATTTCGTCCGCCTCAACGTCGAGACGTCGCAAAGCGTCCTCGACTTCTATCGCTCGCGAAAGAACGTCGAGCCCGGCGAGCCGGGCTTCCGCCGCGAAGCTCAGTTTGCAGTGAACTGAAGGCAATGAGCGCAACTGGTTTTGGATATTATGACCATGGATACTCCCATCTTCCGCGCAGCCGCAGGCGATCAGCAGCTTGATCGATCGCCGGTCGATCAGGCCTGGCTCGTGCTCGAGGCGGCAAACGACCTTGGCGACGAGGCGACGGTGGCGGCGTGCCGCCGGGTCATCGACGCAAGTCTCAAGGGCGCAAGCGCGCCGCAAGCCGACCTGCACCTCGTGCTGGACTATTTCAGGTAAATATCAGCCCGCGCCCAGGCCGACCGCGATGTTGTAGGTCGCCAGACTCGCGACATAAGCGAGCGCCAGCATATAGGCGAAGGTCAGCGCCATCCACTTCCAGCTCCCGGTTTCGCGCCGGATCACGGCGAGCGTGGACGCGCATTGCGGGGCGAAGATGTACCAGGCGAGCAGCGAGAGCGCGGTCGCCAGACTCCATTTGCTGGCCAGCACCTGGCCGATCTGTTCGGCGGCCTCCTTGCCGCCCTCGATGGCATAGACTGTACCGAGTGCTGCGACCGCGACCTCCCGCGCCGCCATCCCCGGGATCAGGGCAACCGCGATCTGCCAGTTGAAGCCGACCGGCGCGAGCAGCGGCGCAATCGCCTTGCCCATCATCGCGGCGAGGCTGTAGTTGATCGCGGGCCCCTCGGCGCCGGCAGGCGGTTGCGGGAACGACGCCAGGAACCATATCAGCACCATCATCGAGAAGATCGTGGTGCCGGCGCGTTGCAGGAACATCTTGGCGCGGTTGTAGATGCCGATCGCGACGCTGCGCACCCTCGGCATCTTGTAATCGGGCAATTCCAGCATGAAGGGCGCGGGCTGGTAGTCGCGCCACATCAAGAATTTGATCAGGAAGGAGACGCCCAGCGCGCTACCAATGCCGGCAGCATAAAGCCCGAACATCACGAGGCCCTGCAGATTGACCCAGCCGAAAACGTGCCTGGCGGGGATGAAGGCCGAGATGATCAGCGTGTAGACGGGGATGCGTGCCGAACATGTCATCAGCGGCGCGATCAGGATTGTGGTCAGGCGGTCGCGGCGGTTGTCGATCACGCGCGTCGCCATGATCCCGGGAATGGCGCAAGCGAAGCTCGACAGCAGCGGAATGAAGGCGCGGCCGTGCAGCCCGGCCCCGCCCATGATCCGGTCCATCAGGAACGCCGCGCGCGCCATGTATCCGAAATCCTCGAGCAGCAGGATGAACAGGAAAATGATGATGATCTGCGGCAGGAACACGATCACGCTGCCGACGCCCGAGATCACCCCGTTCTGCAGGAAACTCTGCCCGATCCCCGCCGGCAGGGTGTCGTGAACGAATTGACCGGCGGCATCGAAGGCCGATGCCAACAGCTGCATCAGAGGCTGCGCCCAGGCAAATACCGCCTGGAACATCACGAACAGGATCAACAGCAGGATCGCAAGTCCGCCAACGGGATGCAGCACCACGGCGTCGATCCGCGCGGTCCAGGTATCCGGTCGCGCCGGCAGGCTGACGGTTGCGGCGATGATGCGGTCGGCCTCGCGCTGGGTGGCGCGCAGCTCGGACACTGTGAGCGGCCGCCAGAGATTCTCGCGGGGTTTAGTCGGCGCCTGCGCCAGGATGTCGTCGGTCAGGCGCAACAGATCGGCCGTGCCGCCCTTGCGCACCGCAATCGAGGTGACGACCGGCACGCCTAGTTCCTCCGACAGCCCGGCGACATCGACGCTGACGCCGCGGCGGCTGGCGATATCGAACATATTGAGCACCAGCGCCAGCGGCCGGCCGGTGCTCTTCAGCTCGAGCAGGAGGCGGATGGTGAGCCGCAGATTGGTAGAATCGGCGATGCACAGCACAAGGTCGGGTACGGCCTCGCCCTTGCTGCGGCCGAGCACGATGTCGCGCGTGATCTCCTCGTCCGGGCTGCGCCCGCGCAGCGAGTAGGTGCCGGGCAGATCGACCACCGAAACCTGGCGCCCGCGCGGCGTGACGAACGCGCCTTCCTTGCGCTCGACGGTGACGCCCGGATAGTTCGCGACCTTCTGACGGCTGCCGGTCAGCGCATTGAACAGCGCAGTCTTGCCGCTGTTCGGCGTGCCCACCAGCGCAAGATGCATCAGAGGGGCTTCCATGGCCTTTGCGATCCGGACCGCGTCAGGCGACGATGATGGCCATCGCTTCGCGCCTGCGCACAGCGATGGTGATGTTCTCGACGCGAACCGCAATCGGATCGTTCCCGACGATACCCTCGTGCAGCACCTCGACCCTTGCCCCCTCGACAAAGCCGAGTTCCATGAGCCGGCTTTCAAGCTCGACATCCGGCAGGGTCGAGCCCGCGTCGGCTGCGGAAAGATGCTGGATCACGCCGGTAAAGCCGCGTCTGGCGAGGCCAAGCGGCAATTGCGGGCGCGCATTTTGGTGTTCGCTCATGGAGTTGTATTTTCAATCGCGGCGCGGCAGGTCAAGCGCACACGCCAAGGCAAAGCTTACCTTAGAGCGATTTTAAGAAGTGAAACTTTGACCCAGCGCAAACGACGCCGGCCGGTCGGCGGCCGATCACGTTCATGTTCCCGTGAAGCCGACTGGGAATGTCGTAGAGAAGCAGGGGTTAACACCAGCGGCGGCGGGGAGCCGTTTTTCACCTAAGAGCAGGAGGCATGCATGACCGGAACTGCGATCAGGTTGGTGACGCTGACGGTGTTTTTCGGAGCGCTCATCGTAGCGCCGGCAATCATGCCAGCCTTTGCCGCCGGTGGCGGCGGCGGTGGAGGCGGCCCGCCCGGCGAGGACATCATGCGGCCGTCGGCGCCGCCATCGGACACAAAGTCTTCATCGACCAACCGTTCGACCCATCGGACCAAGAAATCCGACAAGCAGTCCTTCCTGAGCGATCCAGCCTTCATCCGGGGCTATCGCGAGGCCTATGACACGATCTACGACCGTTACGATTATGAAAGCGCGATCCGGCAGCTCAGGGCGCTTGGCCATGATGACTATGCCAATGTCGCCAACCTGATCGGCTACTCCTTCCGAAAGCTCGGCGACTACAAGCAATCGCAGGTCTGGTACGAGCGCGCGCTGAAATCCGATCCGAATCACGTGCTGACCTGGCAATATTACGGGCTTTGGCAGATCGAGCAGGGCAATCGCGATCAGGCGGCTTATCATCTGCAGCGGATTGCTTCGATCTGTGGCACCGACTGCCCTGAATATCGATCGCTGGCGGCAGCGCTGGAACAACCGCCGGGCACGGGCCTCGTTTATTGACCTCTGCGAGATGCGTGCGCCCCACAGCGTGAGGCGTACTCCCGCTAGCTGTGCGGCTTCGAGTCGGATAGGGCGGTTTCGGCGCGGCTCTTGAAGTAGTCGAGCACGAACAAGCGGATCGCCGAGGACAGGTTGCCCTGCTGACGGTTGCTGTCGATCTCGCCGACCAGTTCCGACAGCGTCATGTTGCGGAGACTGGAGATCTCCTTCATGCCGTTCCAGAAAGCTTCCTCGAGGCTGACGCTGGTCTTGTGACCGGCAACGACAATCGAACGTTTGACGACGGGCGACTTCATGACGCGTCCTCGCCGTCGATCCGATGCTGGTCGAGCAGCTTGCGAGCGCGGCTCGCGCGGGCTGCGTCAACGTCGCGTTCGGATTTCGTGCGACCGAACCGCGCGCGATTGGCATCAGCCTCTTTTGCGGATTGCTCGCGCGCAGCGCGTTTCCTGAAGCGTTTCAAATTGACCACGTCCCCCATCGTTGCCCTCTCAAGATGCGTAAACGTGGAAGGGTGTTTGCTGCGCTAAGGGATCCGCTGTCGCGGAAAGCGCGCTGGCCGGCTCGATCGTCATGTCAAGAAGTTCCCCGTCAATGCTCTGCGTCAAAAAATGTGTTCCGCGGTGCGAAACGAAATAATCCGTGCTCTAACACGGCCCGGCGCGGCGGTGGTAGGTAATGAATCACCGTCTTGTATGCTCTATATTTATATCGCGCATCCGTAAATGAGATCACTCTCCGTAAATTTCCGGGGACGAGGTTCACTCGAGGAAATGAGCTGCGGCGCCGGTTCCTCGGTTAAGTTTCGCGTAAGCTTGGCGTTCGCCGGTGGTGCTCCACGCGCCGCGCCGGCGGCAAGGCGCATAGAATGGAATCCATCATACAAGATGCCAGCCCGTCGGCTCGCCGACGTCGAGTGACCGAGTGTGCAACCCATGATCCATCGCGTACGCCAGGTTGATCCCGCAACCTATTTCTTGCGGAAGCGATCGAGCCGCACGACTTCGGCGCCATCGCCTGGCGTCGCCGGTTCATCGGTGTCTTCCGCCTGAGCGGTCGGTTGCGGAACAGCCACCGCGGAGGTGGCCGGCGCCGCGGGAAGATTTCTGGCCGACACCTCGGTTGCGGCCTCCGATGCCTCGAACTGCAATCCGAACTGCACGGACGGGTCGAAGAAGCTCTTGATGGCGTTGAACGGGACGACCAGTCGCTCGGGGATGCCGCCGAACGACAAGCCGACTTCGAAACGATCATCGTTCACCACCAGATCCCAGAACTGGTGTTGCAGGATGATCGTCATCTCGTCCGGATATTGGGCCAGGAGCCGTGGCGACAATTTCACGCCTTCGGCCTGGGACAGAAAGGTGATGAAGAAATGATGCTCCCCGGGCAACCCGTGGGCGGCAGCATCGCTCAACACCCGCCGCAGCACGCCACGGAGCGCGTCGCGCGCCAGCACATCGTATCGAATATGATCAGTCGCCATCGTCAATCCTGTCGTTTCGGCCCCATCGCTGCCGACAACACATTTGGCGGCGCTGGGCCCCCGACTCGCCTGCATAAGCCCATGCTACTCCGGCCGCCGGCCGAAAGCAGCAGCCAGCGTCGATGGAAGTCGCGAAGGTGCCGCGCAAAATGGGAAATGAAGTGGAGGCTTCTGTTGCCAGGTGCCTCCGAACCCCGCCTAGCGGTGCTAACCCGCTAGGACTTTAGAGTGGTCTTTCAAACTGCGTTACGCAGCCTGAGCAACCGGAGCATAGTTGTCGTTGGCAACTATTGCATAGCCCGATAACGGCGGAACAATACCGGGAAAAAGCACGCCCTTTACGCCCTCGTCGATCCTGTTTCGCCCCCGCCGGAACCCGCGACGTCTGTGACGGGCTCTGGTGGAGGCGCCGGGTACTGCCCCCGGGTCCGAATGGTTTATTGCGACGGCAATTTATTTCCATAGCCGGCAAGCCGGCATCCTGAATATAGGGGGCAAAGGTTGAGAAAGACAGTGCCCGATCGGGCACACAAGCGCCCGAAATAGCGGAAAACACGCTGAATTGGCTTGGCTCGGCCGGAAGCGCGGTCCTAGTTTCCACTTTATGCTCTCGGATTCATCGCCGGCAGCGGCTTCAGCGCCGGCCCCCCCGACATCGGCCCCGCCCAGCGTGATCGCGCTGTTCCTGGCGTTTGCCAAGATGTCGGTCGCCGGCTTCGGCGGCGTGCTCTATTGGGCGCGGCGCGCCATTGTCGACCAGCACCGCTGGATGAGCGCGGACGAATTCAACCAAACCTACGCGCTGTGCCATTTCTTGCCCGGTCCGAATATCGTCAATCTCTCGATGGTGTTTGGCGCGCGGCTGCGCGGCATCGCGGGTGGGATTGCGGCCTTCACAGGCCTTCTGGTGCCGCCGATGCTGATCATGACGGTGCTTGCGGCGATCTATGCGCGTTACGGGGAAATCGATGCGCTCAGGCGGACGCTGGCAGGCGTCTCCTGCGCGGCCGTGGGCCTGCTCATCGCCAATGTGCTGCGCATGATGGCGCCTCTTGTCAGGCGGCGCGACCTCGCAGGCCTGGTCATGCTCGCGATCGTGTTCGTGATCATCGGTCTTGTGCGGTGGCCTATGCCGGCCGTGCTGCTGGCCGCAATCCCCCTCAGCATCGCCGTTACCTTCGCCGTGCGGCACAAGGGCTCCGCATGAATCCGAATTCCAATCCGGTATGGACGCTGGTCTGGACTTTCGGCCTGATGTCGCTGTTTGCGGTCGGGGGTGCAAACGCCGCCATTCCCGAGATGCAACGCATCGCTGTCGACGTCCGGCACTGGATGACGGACAAGCAGTTTTCCGACATTTACGCCATCTCGCAGCTGTCGCCGGGACCGAACGTGCTGATCGTGACGCTGATCGGCTATGCTGTCGCCGGAATTGCGGGCGCGATCGCTGCGACGTTTGCGATGTGCTTGCCGACCGCAATCCTTGCGTATGGCGTGAGCCGCCTGCTGTCACGGCAAAGCACCTCGCGCTGGCCCGCCATCATCCAGGCCGCGCTGGTACCACTCTCCATCGGATTGATGGGTGCAGGCGCGCTGATCCTGGCGCAGACCACCGATCGAAGCCTGGTCGCCGCCTTTGTCACCGGCGTTGCCGCGGTGCTTGCTTCTGCCACCAAGGTCAATCCGTTCTGGATGTTCCTGGCCGGTGGGATTTTGGGTTTTGCTGGCGTTATCTGAGGAAAGCCGCTAGGCAGAAATCCGCGGGTCCGGGGTCATGACCGGGGGCGATAAAGCAAGCTGATGCCGTGGATTTGAAGCTTCTGCACCCGTTACGCGGGGCGTTACGGAATTTTCAAATGGAAGCGGCATTGGAAAAATATAACCTGCCCAGTGCCCCTTCGTTCCTGATCGTCGTGGGCAAACATACCGCAGTGCACCACGAACCTCGGGAACGAGGCATGTAAATTGGGGGAGAGATCGATGAGTGATACGCCGAGCCAGGGGCCGGGCAGGGCGCTTTTGCCGAAGTGGGTCCGGGGCCCGCAGGATTTCGTTGGCGGCATAGTTTTGATGGCGGTTGCCCTCTTCGCGTTGTGGGCGTCGAGCGACCTGCAAGGCATGCACGGATTTTCCTTCGGCGCCGGTACCGCGCCGCGCATGTTCGCAACCCTGCTTTTGGGCCTTGGCGCCGCCGTGATGGTGGTGGGCATCGTGACCGAAGGCCCCGACGTTGCGCATTATGCCTGGCGCGGGCCGCTGTTCGTCATGGCCGGCATCGTCTTCTTTGCCGTCGCGATCCGCCCCCTGGGCCTGATTGTTTCGGGCCTGGCGACCTTTTTGATTTCCGCGCTCGGCTCGGATGAAACACGCTGGGTCGAAGCCATCATCGTCGGTGTTTGCCTGACGATCGGATGCGCCTTCCTGTTCCCGTACGTCCTGGGACTGCCGATGCCGCTGTTCCCGCGTTTCCTGGTGCAGTGAGGTCGCAATGCCTGAACTGTTTCAAAATCTCGGTCTCGGCTTTTCTGTCGTATTCCAGTTCGTGCATATCGCATTGCCGTCGTGGCTCGGCGGGTTCTCCGTTCCCCTGCCGATGAACATCATCTTCTGCCTGATCGGCGCGCTGGTCGGCACGCTGGTCGGCGTATTGCCCGGCATCGGCACGGTCGCAACGGTGGCGATGCTGTTGCCGATCACCTTCGGCCTGCCGCCGGTGGGCGCGCTGATCATGCTCGCCGGCATCTATTACGGCGCGCAATATGGCGGCTCGACCACGTCGATCCTTGTCAACATCCCCGGCGAAGCGACGTCGGTGGTGACCACGCTGGACGGCTTCCAGATGGCCAAGCAGGGCCGCGCGGGTCCGGCACTCGCCATTGCCGCGATCGGCTCCTTCATCGCGGGCTGCGCGGCGACCGTGCTGATCGCCGTGCTCGGCGCGCCTCTGACCAAGCTCGCGCTGGCCTTTGGTCCTGCCGAATATTTCTCGCTGATGGTGCTCGGCCTGATCTTTGCCGTGGTGCTCGCCAAGGGCAGCGTTCTGAAGGCAATCGCGATGATCGTGCTCGGCCTGCTGATGTCGATGGTCGGTTCCGACATCGAGACCGGCGCCTCGCGCATGGCGTTCAACATTCCCGAGCTTGCCGACGGTCTCGGCTTTGCGACGGTGGCGATGGGCGTGTTCGGCTTCGCCGAGATCATCCGCAACCTCGATGCCGGCGCGGAGATGGATCGCGATCTCGTCCAGCAGAAGATCACCGGGTTGATGCCGACCAGGAAGGACATGCTGGATTCGTTGCCGGCGATCTTCCGCGGCACCGTGCTCGGTTCGATCCTCGGCATCTTGCCGGGCGGCGGCGCGGTCATCGCCTCCTTTGCGGCCTACACGTTCGAGAAGAAGATCGCGCGCGACCCCTCACGTTTCGGCCGCGGCGCGATCGAAGGCGTGGCGGCGCCCGAGAGCGCCAACAACGCCGCGGCGCAGACTTCATTCATCCCGCTGCTTACCCTCGGCATTCCGCCGAATGCGGTGATGGCGCTGATGGTCGGCGCGATGACCATTCACGGCATCGTGCCCGGACCACAGGTGATGCAGAAGCAGCCTGACCTGGTCTGGGGCATGATCGCCTCGATGTGGGTCGGCAATCTGATGCTGATCATCATCAACCTGCCGCTGGTCGGCGTCTGGGTGCGCCTGTTGCGCGTGCCGTACCGGCTGATGTTCCCTTCGATCGTGGTGTTCTGTGCGATCGGCATCTACTCGATCAACAACGCGCCGGTCGACGTCGTTCTTGCCGGCCTGTTCGGTCTGATGGGCTACTGGCTGATCAAGCACGATTTCGAGCCGGCGCCGCTGCTGCTCGGCATGGTGCTGGGGCCGCTGATGGAGGAGAACCTGCGCAGGGCGCTTCTGATCTCGCGCGGCGACTGGAGCGTATTCATCACCCGTCCCCTGTCGGCGGTGCTGATGGCCGCCGCCGCGGGCCTCTTGGTGCTGGCGGTGCTGCCGACCTTGCGCAAGAAGCGCGACGAGGTGTTCGTGGAATCCCAGGGCTGACCGCGATCTGCATTCGAGGGCAGGGGCGGAACGCGGGTTCCGTCCTTGTTGTTTTTAGCGGAAATCAACACATTTTTCCGGGTATAATCGGGCCGAAACCGTCGAATCGGCGCCGTCCGGCCGTTAAATAAGCCGTCCCCGGAGGCTTGGGCTTCACGCCATGAACCAGTATCACGACCTGCTCGAACGCATCCTCGCCGATGGGGTGGAGAAGCACGACCGCACCGGCACCGGCACGCTGTCGATCTTCGGCCACCAGATGCGCTTTCCGTTGTCGGCCGGCTTCCCGATGCTGACGACCAAGCGCCTGCCGCTGAAGGCGATCGTGCATGAGCTGTTGTGGTTCCTCAAAGGCGACACCAACATCAAATATCTGAAGGACAACGGCGTCACGATCTGGGACGAATGGGCGGACGAGAACGGCGATCTCGGACCGGTCTACGGATCGCAATGGCGCTCCTGGCCGGCGCCCGATGGCCGGAAGATCGACCAGATCGCCAACGTCGTCGAGATGATCAGGAAAAATCCGGATTCGCGGCGGCTGATCGTCTCGGCCTGGAATCCGGCCGAGGTCGACGAGATGGCGCTGCCGCCCTGCCACTGCCTGTTTCAGTTCTATGTCGCGAACGGCAAATTGTCGTGCCAGCTCTACCAGCGCTCGGGCGACGTCTTTCTCGGCGTGCCCTTCAACATCGCCTCCTACGCGTTATTGACCATGATGGTCGCGCAGGTCACGAACCTGAAGCCCGGCGATTTCGTGCATTCGCTGGGCGATGCGCATCTCTATTCCAATCATCTCGATCAGGCGCGGCTGCAGCTCACGCGGCCGACGCGCCCCTTGCCGACCATGAAGATCAATCCCGAGGTGAGGGACATCTTTGCCTTTGCTTACGAGGATTTTTCGCTCGAAGGCTACGATCCGCATCCGCACATCAAGGCTGAAGTCGCGGTGTGAGCGATTCGATTGCCATCCGCCGCGCGCGCCCCGCTGACGGCGGCC
>Ga0335076_10004601_pt1 | contig 13963 bp, 13 predicted proteins | sample Lox_Sample_25_FD_206717 | JGI IMG/M metagenome (GOLD analysis project Ga0335076, IMG submission 206717) | Soil microbial communities from Loxahatchee National Wildlife Refuge, Florida, United States - Lox_Sample_2.5 | ecosystem: Environmental > Terrestrial > Soil > Wetlands | place: USA... | reverse complement strand
GCGCTGATCGCGGTCTGGTACCTCGGGCTAACCGCCGCCTCGATGGCCTTCGCCTACCGGGACGGCGGGGTGCGCCGGGCCACCGGCGTGCTCATCATCGGCTCGTACCTGGTCTTCCTGGGATCGCTGCTGGCGACCGCAAAGCAGAGCGCGCCGGGAGTGGCGGGCACTGGCGTTCCGCTCATCGTGACCGCGGCGGGCTGGGCGGCCGGCCTGGCCCGCCGCCCGGGCCGGCATCCTGGCCGGGGCCATCCGGATGAGTGACCTCAGCTCGCGGGCTCGACGTCGACCTCGGCGGCGAGCAGGTCGTAGCCGTCCAGGTCGACCTCGCCGGCCGGGTCGGCGGCCGCGCCCAGCGCGACCGCGTGCCGCAGCGTGTCCGGCCAGGTCCAGTCGTGCAGCACGGCCGGCAGCAGGCCGGCCACCACCGCCTCACCGGACAGCGACAGCCCGGGCAGGTCGGCCAGCGCGGCCCGCCAGCCGCGGCTGTCCGCGGCGGCCAGCACGGCCGGGCCGGAGACCATGGCCGCCGCGGCCGCGCCGCGGTCCACCAGCCCGGCCGGGCCGGCCGAGATCCCGGCGCCGGGCGCGCCCGCGGTGGACGCCGCCAGCACCAGCGCCGGGTGCCGGTCCAGGGCGTGCCACAGCGCCGGGCCGCCGGCGTGCACGATGGCCGGCACGCTGGCCTCGGCGGCGTAGCTGGCCAGCGACGCGTACACATCCACCGGCAGGCCGGCCGGCAGCGCGCCGCTCAGCACCACCGCGTCCATGCCGGACAGCAGCTTGCGGTACTCGGCCGCGAACCGGCCGAGTTCCTCGGTAGTGATGAACGGCGGCGGCTCGGCCAGCCGGGTGCTCTCCTCCCGCGCTTCGTCCAGCACCTCGACGACCCGGCGCGACTCGTGGCCGATCCGGGTGAACGCGGTGACCACCCCGGACCGGGCCAGGTCGGCCTCGATCAGGTCGGCGGCACCGCCGCCGGCGAAGCCGGCCGCCACCACATCCTCGCCCAGGCCGGCCAGCACCCGGGCCACGGCCAGGCCGCCCCGGCCGGCCCGGGTGTACATCCGGCTGACGTGGTTGGCCGCGCCCCAGGCGAGCCGGGGCGTCTCGTAGCTGACGTGCAGGCTGGCGTTCAGCGCGACGGTGAGGATCATGTGACCAGTTCCGCAGCCACCGTGGCGCCCAGTTCCCAGCAGGCCTCGCGGTCGGCCGGCCCGGGATCGCCCAGCACGGTAACCGGCGGCCGGGCCTGCCGCCAGCCCAGCCCGGTGGCGATGGACTCGACCGCGCGCACCGCGCCGCCGGTGTCGCTGTTTCCGTGCACGTACAGCGCGTACGGCCGGCGCTGGGTCGCGGTCAGGCAGGGGTAGTAGATCGTGTCGAAGAAGTGCTTGAGCGCGCCGGACATGTAGCCGATATTGGCCGGCGTGCCGAGCAGGTAGCCATCCGCGCCGAGCACGTCCACCGCGGTTGCGGCCAGCGCGGGCCGGACCAGCACGTCGACACCCTCGATCTCGTCGGTGCCCGCGCCGGCCAGCACCGCCTCCAGCATGGACTGCATGGACGGTGAGGAAGTGTGGTGCACGATCAGCAGCCTGGCCATCGCCCACCGGGCTGGGCTGGTATTAGCACCTGGCGAGTGTACGCCCGGCTACGCCGCCTGGCGCCGAGCACGTCAGGCCGCATTGTCGGCGGAGACCTCGGCAGCGACCTGGCGGATCGCGCCGGCCACCACGTCCGGCCGCTGCCGGTGAATCGGGTGGCCGGTGCCGTGCACCAGCAGGTGGCGGCCACGCGGAGCGGAAGCGGCCAGGCCGGCCTGTAGCTCGGTCCAGTGTGACCGGAACCGGCGCGGGAACCCCCGAGTGGCGCTGAGCACCACGACCGGTACGTCGGGAAGTGGCGGCTGGGCATGCCGGAGTTCGCGCAGCCGGGCCTGGCTGGCCGCGGTGTCGCCGCCGCGCAACTCGTCGGGCCGGCCCAGCCGGGTCACCCGCAGCGCCCGCCGGGCCGGCCCGGAGAGTACGCCGGTCGCCCGCTCATCGGCCGGATCGACCAGGACCAGTCCGGCCACCAGGTCCGGCCGCTGTACCGCCAGCAACTGCACCAGGATGCCGCCCCAGCTATGCCCGGCCAACACGCACCGGCCGGTGGTGGCGCTGGTTATGACGGCGGTGAGGTCGGCGACTTGACGGGCCAGGATGTCCGGATCGGTGGCTGGTGGGCTGGCGCCCAGCCCGGCTCGGTCGTAGGCGACCACATGCAGATGCGGTGCCAGCCGGTCCATGACCGGCTGCCATGAGACGGCCACGTCGTTCCGGCCGGCCTCCAGCACTACATCGGGGCGTCCGGTCCCCGCCTCGATTCGACGCAGCGTGCGGGCGGCCACACCCAGGAGCCTATGCGCTGCGGATAGGTTGGATCCGCTATCGAGGAGGGTCATGCGTTCTGCTGCTGGGGCCGCCGCCGCGGATCTGGGCTGCGTGCTGCTGTTCGTGGTGATCGGCCGGGCCAATCACCACGCGGGCGGTGGCCTGGCCGGGCTGTGGGACACGTTCTGGCCGTTCGCCACCGGCGCCGCCGCCGGGCTGGTGGCGACCCGCTGGTGGCGGCACCCGGCTGCGCTGCTGCCGACCGGGGTTGGCGTGTGGCTGGGCACGGTGGCGGTCGGGATGATCCTCCGGGTGCTGGCCGGCCAGGGCACGGCGTTCGCGTTCATCCTGGTCGCACTGGCCTTCCTCGGCCTGTTCCAGCTCGGCTGGCGGCTGCTGTGGCAGCGTCTCGCCCGGCGCGCCACCGCGGCGGCCAGGTAACGGCCCGGCGCGGGCTTACGGGATGGTTACAAGCGGGTAGGTGCGTTTAGCCGCGGTGCGACAATGACCGCCGAAAAGGCGCGGCAGGTGCCGGAGAACCGGCTGGATCGGCCGCAGCCATTAACTAATATCCGCCCGGCGGGCCATACCCGCCCGGCGGGCCATACCCGCCCGGCGGGCCATATCCGGGCGCCGCCCCGGCCGCCGCAGCGGCCGGGGCGGCCTGGCCTGACCCCAGGGACCCGAGCCGGCGGGCCAGCCGCTGCCGGGCCGCGTCGGCGTTGCGTTGCAGCCGGGCCGCCTCCTGCTCCAGCACCCCGGCTCCGGTGTCGGTCAGCCGGTAGTACCGGCGGAGCCGGCCCTCGATCACCTCTTCCCGGTCCGGCTCCAGCAGCCCCTCGGCGGCGAGCCGGTCCAGCGCGCCGTACAGCGTGCCGGGCCGCAACTCCAGCCGGCCGCCGGACAATGCGGCCACCTCACCGATGATCGCGTAGCCGTGCAGCGGCTGGGGGGCCAGCGCGGCCAGGATCAGGAAGGTCGGCTCGCGAAGCGCATCGCCCATGAGCGCAATGTAACGGTGATCAATGTATCTTGGCAAGGAGCCTGTTACCCGCCGTAGCAGGTACCGCCGCCGGCGACGCCAGATGGCATCGAGTCTTGTCAGCGGCCGGCTCACGCTCGTAGACTGAACGTTCAGTCAGCCACCAGCGGCGCCGCGTACCCACGATGGCGCCAGGCCAAAGGAGCATGACCGTGCCGAGCCCACAGCCAGGGCCTTCCGCCAATCTCCAGGACATCATCGCCGAGCAGGAAAAGATCTTCGTCGAGCGGCAGCCGGAGTCCGCCCGGATGGCCGGCCTGGCCAGCCACAGCCTGGCTGGCGGCGTCACCTCCAGCTGGCAGATCACCATCCCGCAGGCGGTCTGGCTCAGCCACGGCAAGGGTTCCAAGATCTACGACGTGGACGGCAACGAATACGTCGACCTGCACGGCGGGTACGGGGCGGCCCTGGCCGGCCACGCGCACCCGGCCATGGTGGAGGCGGTGCGCGGCCAGGTCGGCCTGGGCACGCACTTCGCCCAGCCGACGCGCAGTGCGGTCGCCGTGGGCGAGGAACTCACCCGCCGGTTCGGCCTGCCGCTGTGGCGGTTCGCCAACTCGGGCACCGAGGCGACCATGGACGCGGTGCACCTGATGCGCGCCATCACCGGCCGGGACCTGATCATCAAGGTGGAGGGCTGCTACCACGGCCACCACGACTCGGTCCAGGTCTCGGTGACTCCCGAGGCGGAGGACGTCGGCCCGGCCGACGAGCCGGCCCAGGTACCGGGCAGCGCCGGCATCCCCGAGGCGATCATGCGGCTGACCCTGGTCGCCACGTTCAACGACCTGGGCAGCGTCAAGCGGCTGCTGGAACAGCACCCGGGCCAGGTCGCCGGGATGATCATCGAGCCGGTGATGATGAACGCCGGGATCATCGAGCCCGAGCCGGGCTACCTGCAGGGCCTCAAGGACCTGCTGCACGCGCACGGCGCGCTGCTCACCTTCGACGAGGTCAAGACCGGCCTGACCGCCGGGCCGGGCGGCGTGACCCAGCGGACCGGGGTCACCCCGGACATCATCTGCCTGGCCAAGGCCATCGGCGGCGGCGTCGCGATCGCGGCCATCGGCGGCTCGGCCGAGGTCATGGAGCATGTCGCCAACAACGACTACGAGATGGTCGGCACGTTCAACGGCAACCCGCTGGCCATCGCGGCCTGCCGGGCCATGCTGACCGAGGTGGCCACCCCCGACGCGTACCAGCGCATCGACCAGCTGCGCGAGCAGGCGGTGGCCGGCATCGAGCGGGAGATCGCCCGCACCGGGCTGCAGGCGCACGTGGTCGCGGTCGGGGCCAAGGGCTGCGTGGTGTTCTCGCCCGAGCCGGTCCGTAACTACCGCGGCTTCCTGGGCATCGACGACCGGTACAGTCACGCGCACTGGCTCTTCCAGCACAACGGCGGGGTCTTCCTGCCGCCCTGGGGCAAGATCGAGCAGTGGCTGATCTCGGTGCAGCACGACGAGTCAGACATCGACCTGCTGGTCGCGAACTTCGCCGCGTTCGCCACCGCGGTCACCAGCTGAGCTGCAGGTTTCGGTCGTGTATCGGCTGGTCCCGACCCTTTTACCACAGCGGGCTTGCGCCTAAGCTGACGCAGTAGTACCTCTTATTGACGGACCGTTCAGTCAAGGTTAACAACCTCCAAAGGAACCGCCCAGCGCAACCCGGAACAGGAAGGGGCGACCTGGTGCATCCGCGAGAAGGGTGGCCCAAGGACGGGTCGCGGCCGCCCTTGTTCTCCCGGCCGGTCTCCCGGCGGAGCTTCCTGGCCCGGACCGGCGGCGCCGGCCTGGCCGCGCTGGGCGGCGCCGCGCTGCTCGACGCGTGCGCGCCCGCCCTGGCCGGCCGCACCACCAGCCCGCTGCCCCGGCCCAACAACCCGGTGACCTGGCCGGTCTTCCCGGACAACAAGCCGATCGCCAGCGGCCTCAAGCCGGAGGCCGGGGCCACCCTGCAGGTCTACAACTGGGTCGCCTACGTCAACCAGGCCTGCCTGAACCACTTCGCCAAGAAGTACAACTGCAAGGTTCAGCTGACCACGTTCAACACGATGAACGAGGCGCTGTCCAAACTGCGCGCCGGGCTGCAATTCGACGTGATCATGGGCGTCACGGTGGACGTGCTGGGCCAGCTCATCGAGTCCAAGCTGATCCAGCCGCTGAACCACAGCTACATCCCGAACATCAGCCAGGCCTGGCCGGACTTCACCCAGCCGTTCTACGACCGGGGCTGGCAGTACACCACGCCGTACACCATCTACACCACCGGCATGGCGTGGCGGAAAGACCTGGTGCACGAGAACCCGTACGCGATGCGCAACCCGTGGGCGATGCCCTGGCAGGGCAAGTACAAGGGCAAGGTCGCGATCCTGGACGACTACCGGGAGAGCATCAGCCTCGGGCTGATGAAGAACGGGATCTTCAACCTCAACACCACCGACCGCAACCAGATCGCGCTGTCCCGGCAGTCGCTGGAAGACCTGACCAAGCTGGTGAACGTGCGGATCGACAACAACGACTACACCGAGGTGCCGACCGGTGAGGTCTGGATCCACCACGCCTGGTCCGGGGACATGGCCTCCGCGCAGTACTACATGCCGAAGGGAGTCCCGGTGGACACGGTCGGCTACTGGTTCCCGCCGGACGGCCGCGGCCCGGTGGCCAACGACACACTCACCATCCAGCATGGGGCCAGCAACCCGGTGCTGGCCCACCTGTTCCTCGACTATCTGCTGGACCTGCCGAACGTGTTGGAGAACATCAGCTTCAACGGCTACATGCAGCCACTGACGGCAGTCACCCCGCAGCGGCTGGTCAAGGAGCAGCTGCTGCCCAAGAGCCTGATCTCCACCGCGGTGCTGCCGTCCTACTTCCGGCGGGGAGTCAGTGAGCTGCAGCTGCCAGTGGACGCGGACGCGGACTGGCAGCAGTCCTGGCTCGTCGTGAGCAACGGGATTTAGGGGGCGGCGGCGATGACAGCGACCAGCCACCAGGCTCGCGCACCGCGGATGCCAGACCAGCCGGGCGCGGCGCGGCGGGACGAACCCCAGCACAGCAAGCTGTTCTACGTGCTGCTGGCGCTGCCCGGCATGATCTGGCTCGTCCTGTTGTTCATCGTGCCGTTCTACGCCGTGCTGGCCATCGCCATGGGCCAGCTGGACCGGCTGTTCGAGTCGCCGATCCCGGTGTGGAACCCGCTGGGCTGGAGTTCGTCCAACGTCATCAACGTCTGGCATGACCTGGTCGGCAGCACATCGTTCGCCGGGCCGATCGTGTGGCGGACGATCTGGTACGTCGCGGTGGCGTCGCTGCTCTCGCTGCTGATCGCCTACCCGACGGCCTACTTCGTGGCCCGGTTCGCCGGGCGCCGCAAAGGCCTGTTCCTCATCTTGCTGATCGCGCCGTTCTGGATCAGCTACATGATGCGCATGCTGGCCTGGATCGACCTGCTGCAGACCAGCGGCTACGTGAACAAGGCGCTGACCTCGATCGGCATCATCTCCACCCCGGTCAACTGGCTCGGCGGATACTCCTTTACCGTGATCCTCGGCCTGGTCTACGGCTACATCCCGTACCTGATCCTGGTGCTCTACGCCGGGCTGGACCGGATCGATCCGGCGCTCATCGAGGCCGGCCGAGACCTGGGGCTGAACCGGGTGCGCACGTTCGTGCACGTGACGCTGCCGCTGTCCCGGCAGACCATCCTCACCGGCATGCTGATCACCGTGCTGCCGATGATCGGTGACTACTTCACCAACCAGCTGATGTCCGGCGCGGCCAGCACGTCCATGATCGGCAACCTGATCCAGGGCCAGCTGGGCACGCCCGGCCTGGAGGGGCAGGGCGCGGTGCTGTCCCTCGCGCTGCTGCTCGTGCTGCTGGTGCCGATGATCTATTACGTGGTAGCCACTAACCGGACCGGGCGGGAGGCGTCATGACCGCGACCAGCGCGCCGGCGCAGGCGCCGGGCCGGACCGAAGCCGCGCCCCGCAGCGGACTGCGGCGGATGGTGCCGCGCCGCAACCCGTGGGGCCACCCCTGGTTCCTGGAGGGCTTCACCTGGCTGTACCTGATCTGGTCGCTGGTGCCGATCGGCATCGCGGTGCTGTTCTCGTTCAACAACGGGAAGTCGCAGAGCGCCTGGCAGGGTTTCTCCTGGCGGTGGTATTTCAGCGACCCGGTCAACTCGGTACTGCACAACCCGCAGTTGCACGCGGCCGTCATCCAGACGGTGCGGCTGTCCGTGCTCACCACGCTGATCGCGGTGCCGCTTGGCGTCGCGTTCGCGCTGGGCATCAACCGGTGGCGCGGGATCACGGCGTCCAGCTTCAACTTCCTGATGATCCTGTCGTTTGTGATCCCCGAGCTGATCTTCGGCGTGGCCATGTTCTTCGCCTTCACCGTGCTGTTCAAGTCGGTGCACCTGGGCACGCTGGCCGAGGTGCTCGCCCTGGTCACCTGGAACGTGAGCTGGCCGGCCATTATCGTGCAGGCCCGGCTGGTCGGCCTGGGCCGGCAGTATGAGGAGGCCTCCGCCGACCTGGGCGCCAATCAGTTCCAGACGATGTGGCGGGTGATGGTCCCGCTGCTCGGTCCGGCCATCTTCGCCAGCGCGGTGCTGGTCTTCTCCAGCGTCATCGACGACTTCGTGATCGTGGACCTGCTGTCCTCCAACGCGAGCAACACGCCGATCTCGGTGATCATCTACTCCCAGCAGCACGGTGGCAACGGTGGCCCGGCGCTGAACGCGCTCGGCACTATCGCGCTGGTCATGTCGCTGATCATCGCGGTCATCGGCTTCATCGGCTACCGCTGGATGACCCGCGGCGAGCGGGGCAGCCGGGTGGAGGCGCTGACCACGATCGCCGGCACCGAGTGACCGTCAGCCGCACCTGCTGACGATCAGCCGCACCTGCTGACGATCAGCCGACCCGCGCGACCCCGCAATACCCCCACCGGGAGCTCTCGTTGTCGGCCAGCCGGGGGTCCTCACAGCCCCACAGGCCCAGATGCACCACCTCAGCCGGGGCGCCAGCAAACGGCGGTACCAGGTCGAGGCCGTCGAAGAACCGGGCGATGGCGCCGCGGGACCGCGGGTGGAACTGCACCGGGGCGTCCGCGTACACCTCCTGCCAGCGCTGCACCGCGAGCGGCGGCACCCCGTCCGAGGTGCCGTGGGACAGCGCCACGAAGCTGCCCGGCGCAAGCTGGTCGAGGTAGGCCCGGATCAGCCGCCACGGGCCGGAGCCGTCCGCCACGAAGTGCATGACCCCGGTCAGCACCAGGCCGGCCGGCCGGGCCAGATCGATCAGCTCGCCCAGCCGCGGGTCGGTGATTAACGGCGCGGGGTCGCGCAGGTCAGCCTGGATGAACGCGGCCTCCGGGTCACCGCGCAGCACGGCGGCCTGCTGCGCCACCATCGGGTCCAGGTCCACGTACACGACCCTGGCGTCCGGCCGGACCTCCCGGACCACCTCGTGCGTGTTGCCCACGGTGAACAGGCCGCAGCCAATGTCGAGGAACTGGCTGATGCCCTGGTCCGCGATCCAGCGGGCGGCCCGCTGATGGAAACCGCGGTTCGCCCAGGCGATCTCGCCGAATTCCGGCACCAGGTCCTGCACCTTGGCCGCTGCTTCCCGGTCGACCGGGAAGTTGTGGCAGCCGCCCAGCATGAGGTCGTAGATCCGGGCCGCACTGGGGCGGCTCGTATCGATGACAGGCAGCACCGGGGGGACCTCGGTCATCGTTCCTCCAGACACCCCGCCCGGCACCTCACGGCGCCCGCCCGAAAGGCGGTAAACCGACCCAAAAGTCATTCAAAGCTGTTTCGCAGCTACTTCGCAGATCCTACCCCGGGCCGGTCCTCCCGCTGGTCTGCCGCAGTGCACATCACCCGGCACCGGGCTCTCAGAATGAGTCAGCTGGCCTGCGCCGGCGCGCTGGTCACCCGCAGCTCGTCCTCCTCGGCCGCGCCCAGCGCGCTGCCGCGCAGCACCCGGAGCGCGTCCGGAGCCAGGTACACCTGCACCGGGGTGCCCTGGGCCAGGTGCTGTGGGTGGTCGCCGTCGTTCTGCACCAGCGCCTGCAACTGGGCGCCGGGCGCCAGCCGGAGCAGCACCTGGGTGGCCGCGCCCAGGAAGACCAGCCGCTCCACCATGCCCGGGACCCGGTTCGGCCCGGCCGAGCTGTGCTCCTCGATGCGCACCCGCTCCGGGCGGATCACCGCATGCGCGGTGCCCAGCGCAGCCACGTCGGACCGGTCCACGTCCAGCGCGGTCTCGCCGACCTTGACCGTGCACTGGGTGCCCGGGCCCTGCTCGACCACGTCCACTTCCATCAGGTTGGACACGCCAAGGAAGTCGGCCACGTAGGTGTCCGCGGGCTCCTCGTACACCTGCCGCGGATTGCCGATCTGCACGATCTTGCCTTCGTGCATGACCGCCAGCCGGTCCGACATGGTCAGCGCTTCCTCCTGGTCGTGGGTGACGTAGAGGAAGGTGATGCCGACCCGCTCCTGCAGCGCCTTGAGCTCGACTTTGAGCGAGCGGCGCAGCTTGGCGTCCAGCGCGCCGAGCGGCTCGTCGAGCAGCAGCACGGCAGGCCCGAGGACCAGCGCCCGGGCCAGCGCCACCCGCTGCTGCTGGCCACCGGACAGCGCGCCCGGCCGCCGCTTGGCGTAAGGCCGCAACTCGACCAAGTCGAGCGCCTCATTCACCTTGGTGTTGATCTCCCGCTTGGGCAGCTTCTGGTAGCGCAGCCCGAACGCCACGTTGTCGAACACAGACATGAACGGGAACAGCGCGTAGCTCTGGAACACCGTGTTCACATTGCGCTTGTGCGGCGGCACCCCGGACATGTCGGTCCCGTCGAGCATGATCTTGCCTGCGGTGGGCTGCTCGAAGCCGGCGATCAGCCGCAGCGTGGTCGTCTTGCCGCAGCCGGAGGGCCCGAGCAGGGAGAAGAACTCGCCGCTGTCCACGGTGAGATCGATGTCGTCCACCGCTACTTCGGTGAACCGCTTGGTCAGCGAGACGAGCTGAATATGTCCACCGGCCACCGGGGCCTCCTTACCGTTATCTGCCGGACGCCCGCCCGGTCCACTCGAAACCAAGCTGGCTGGCCGCGAACCGCATGCTCAGCTCGAACGCGCGGTTGGCGCCGACCGACGGGTCCTGCAGCGCGATCTGGATGGCCAGCCCATCCAGCAGCGCGGACAGGGCCACCGCGAAATCATCCGCGTCCACCGGGCCGAACTCGCCGGCTTCCTGGCCGGCCAGCACCACGGCGGTGATCGTCTCCCGCCACCGGTCGTCGAACTTCTGCCGGACGCTGGCCACCTCGGGCAGCCGCACCGACGCCGACCACAGGTCCAGCCAGAGCAGCCAGCTGCCGGTGGGCTCGCCTTCGACGTCCTCTACGAACGTGATGGCCACGAGTTCCTCGAGCCGCCGGGCTGCGCTGGGCATGATCGCCATCCTGCGCATGCCCGCCTCGTACCAGGTGTCCTCGGCGTACCGCAGCGCCTCGGTGAGCAGCTGGTCCTTGGTCTTGAAGTAGTAGATGACCAGGGCCGGGCTGGTGCCGGCCCGGGCGGCGACGTCGGCGATCCGGGTATCCGGGAAGCCGCGCTCCTCGATCACGTCCAAGGCGGCGCGCAGCATCTGCTCGCGGCGCTGATCGGCGGTGTCAGCCACAGCGCCGGCACGTTCGCTCATGAGCACATCCTCGCCCACTCCACGCACCGGGGTCGCTGACTCCGCTGCGTTCATCCACCGCCTCCACCAGACCGATTTGGGCGCCGGCCTCTTGTGGACACCGTATCAGGTTTCTAGACTGAACATTCAGTCAATGTCGTGGGAATCTTCCCGCGAACGTATTAGCACACCTGTATGGAGGATGGACAGATGGCCGCAACACAGGCCGGAACCTACGATGCGATCGTCGTCGGCGGGGGACACAACGGGCTGGTGGCGGCGGCCTACCTGGCCCGCTCCGGAGCCCGCACCCTGGTCCTGGAAGGGCGCGGCAAGACCGGCGGCGCGGCGACCACCGAGGCGCCCTGGCCGGACGCACCCGAATTCAAGGTCACCCGGCTGTCCTACGTGATGAGCCTGCTCCCGCCGACCATCATCAAGGACCTGGACCTGCCCCGGCACGGCTACAAGATCTACCCGATGGGCCCCTACTACCAGGCGTTCCCCGAGGGCGGCTCGATCAAGCTGTACGCGGACGACGCCCGGCGCAACCACGAGGAAGTGTCCAAGTGGTCCAAGAAGGACGCGGACGCCATGCCCCGCTGGGATGCCTGGCTGGCCGGCCTGGCTGAGGTGCTCGGCCCACTGCTGCTCACCGTGCCGCCGAACCTGGGCTCGCGCAAGCCACGCGAGCTGCGCGAGACGCTGCGGCTGGCCTGGCGGAACCGCGGCCTGGACGTGCGCACCATCGCCGACGTGACCCGGCTGATGACGATGAGCATCGCCGACCTGCTCGACGACTGGTTCGAGTCCCCGCAGGTGAAGGGCGCGCTGGCGGTGAACGGCGTGATCGGCACCTGGGCCGGCCCCTACGAGCCGGGCACCGCGTACGTGATGGCGCACCACTCCATCGGCGACGTGGGCGACGGCCACCTGGGCAACTGGGGTTTCCAGGAAGGCGGCATGGGCGCGGTGGCCGACGCGATCGGGTCGGCCGCCCGCGAGCAGGGCGCCGAGGTCCGGCTGAACGCCCGGGTGGCCAAGGTCATCGTCGAGAACGGCCGGGCCCGCGGCGTGGTGCTGGACAACGGCGACGAACTGCGGGCCAGCGTGGTCGTGTCCACCGTGCACCCGAAGATCGCGTTCCTGGACCAGGTCGGCCGGCAGCACCTGCCACCGGACTTCACCGCCGACATCGAGCACTGGAAGACGCGCAGCGGCGTGGTGAAGATCAACCTGGCCCTGTCCGAGCTGCCCGACTTCACCGCCGACCCCGGTTCCAACCTGCAGGAGCACCACACCGGCTCGGTCGAGATGGCGCCAACCATGGAGTACATCGAGCGGGCCTTCCAGGACGCACGGGAGGGCCGGCCCGCGGCCCGGCCGTTCAGCGACGGGGTGATCCCGACCGCGTTCGACAAGACGCTGAGCCCCGAGGGCACGCACATCATGTCGCTGTTCACCCAGTGGGTGCCGCAGGACTGGAACGAGCAGCCGCACACCGCGGAACTGGAGGCCTACACCGACCGCATGATCGACTGCTACAACGAGGTCGCGCCCAACTTCAAGGCGTCCATCCTGCACCGGGACATCGTCGGCCCGTATGAGATGGAGCAGGAGTACGGGCTGATCGGCGGCAACATCTTCCACGGCGAGCTGTCCCTGGAGCAGCTGTTCCACATGCGCCCGGCGCCCGGCTACGCCGACTACCGCACCCCGATCACCGGCATGTACTACGGCAGTTCGGCCACGCACGCGGGCGGCGGGGTGTGCGGCATCCCCGGCTGGCAGGCGGCCCGGGCGGCCATCGCCGACCAGAAGGCGGCCAAGCGGTCCGGCAGCGTGCGCCGGCTCACCCGGCGGTCATGATCAACCCCTCTTCAGCTGAACGCCAGTACCCGGTACCGGCCGCCACCAGCGCGCCGCCGCCGCTGACTCCCCCGCCCCCGGCTCGCTCCAGCGTCGTAGCAGCCGGGGGCCGGGGGCCTGCCGGACCCGAAGCAACCGCACCCATCTTTCACCCATCGCCGGGGCAGATCCCGGCGCACAACATGAATGATTCAGCCACGCGGTCAGGATCACCTGAATGATTCAGTCACGTGGTTCGGAACTGGGGGGTGGCGCACCCGGCGCCCTGGAGGCGGATGAGCGGACCGCACTCAGCGCGATGCTGGAGGCGCGCAGCGTGGCGCTGGTCGGGGCCAGCCCGCGGGATGGCAGCCTGGGCCAGCGGATGATCAGCGAGATGGCGCGGAGCAGCCCCCCGCCCAGGACCTATCTGGTCAACCCGCGCTATCCCGAGATCGCCGGGACGCCGTGCTATCCATCCCTGGCCGAGCTGCCGGAGGAATCCGTCGACCTGGTGCTGCTGGCCGTGCCGGACACCGCGCTGGAGGAGCAGCTCGCGCTGGCCGCGCGGCGCGGTGACCGGTCGGCGGTCATCTACGGCAGCGCGTTCGACCCGCCCGGGCCGCGCCCGGCGGGCCAGCCCAGCCTGCGCGACCGGCTGGCCGCGACCGCCCGGGCCGCGGGCATGGCGGTGTGCGGCGCGGGCTGCATGGGGTTCGTGAACGTAACCCGCGGGCTGCGCGCGGTCGGCTACGTGGAACCGGACCCGCTGCCGGCCGGGCCGGTCGCGCTGGTCACCCACTCCGGGTCGGTGTTCTCCGCCATGCTGCGCACCCGGCGCGGGCTCGGTTACACGGTGGCCGTGTCCTCCGGGCAGGAACTCGTCACCAGCGCGGCCGAGTACGCGGAATGGGCGTTGGGCAGCGAAGAGACCCGGGTGCTGGCGCTGGTGCTGGAAGCGGTCCGGGACGCCAGCCGGCTGCGGGCCGTGCTCGCGGCCGCCGC
>Ga0335076_10004599_pt1 | contig 13971 bp, 12 predicted proteins | sample Lox_Sample_25_FD_206717 | JGI IMG/M metagenome (GOLD analysis project Ga0335076, IMG submission 206717) | Soil microbial communities from Loxahatchee National Wildlife Refuge, Florida, United States - Lox_Sample_2.5 | ecosystem: Environmental > Terrestrial > Soil > Wetlands | place: USA... | reverse complement strand
CACGCAACCGGTTCTTCGATGGGCTTGCCGGATACCAGCAAGAATCGAATGCCTTCCGGCCCAGCTTGCACGGTCATTTCGTCGCCCCTGTCGAACAGTACAAGGGAGCGGTTCCCCACCTCGTATCGTGGAGCAGCATTCGGATCGACCGCCGACTCGGTCAGAACGGCCTGCGGACCCGAAGCATCCCGGAAGTTCCCGGAGCCAGCGAATACGTATGCGAATGCATTCCGTGTGGTTTCCACCTTCAACCGCTTGCGCTGGTTTGGCGGAACCGATATGTCGAGATAGCTTGGGTCTGCCGCCACTCCCTCAACAGGACCGCGCTTTCCCCAGAACTCTCCGCAAATCACTCGCACATGAGTGCCATCGTCGTCGGTTATTTCCGGGATCGAGCTGGACGGAATGTCCTGGTAGCGCGGGTCGGTCATCTTTAGAGATGCAGGCAGGTTCGCCCACAACTGGAAGCCGTGCATCCGGCCCTTGTTATCTCCCTTCGGCATTTCCTGGTGAAGAATCCCGCTGCCGGCGGTCATCCACTGCACGTCGCCGGCGGTCATCTTCCCTTTGTTGCCCAGGCTGTCGCCGTGTTCCACGCTGCCCGCAAGCACATATGTGATCGTTTCAATGCCGCGGTGCGGATGCCACGGAAATCCCGCCAGATAGTCGTCCGGGTTCTCGTTTCGAAAATCATCCAGCAGAAGGAACGGATCAAACTCCTTGGTCTTGCCGAAGCCGAAGGCGCGTTGCAGTTTGACTCCGGCGCCTTCGAGCGTCGGCTTCGGCTGGATCACTTGTTTCACTGATCGCAGTGACATGGTTTCAGTTTCCTTTCTCCTCGCGCTGCAAGTTCGATGTTGCCGGGCGGGGAAATGATTCAGGCCTTCACGTACTGTACGTCGAGCGTGATCGTCACCTCTTCGCCGACGAGAATACCGCCGGTTTCAAGCGCCGCATTCCAGGTCAGCCCGAAGTCCTTGCGATTGATCTTGGTGGTCGCTGCGACCGCGATGCGAGTATTGCCCCATGGATCTTTTGCGGGTGCCGTGGGCCCTTCGACGGAGAACACAACCTTCTTAGTAACCCCGTGAATCGTCAGATCGCCCTCGACCGACAGGTCGCCCTCGCCATGCACCTTCACTTGAGTCGACTTGAATTCCAACGTCGGGAACTTCTCCACATCGAGGAAGTCCGCACTTTTCAGGTGAGCGTCGCGCTGAGGGTCGTTGGTATGGATCGAGGTTGCGTCAATCACGGTATCCACGCGGGACTTGCTGTGGTCCGTCCCGTCCGTAATCAACTTCCCGGACAGCTTGGCGAACTGGCCCTTCACGTTGGAGATCATCATATGTTTCACCTTGAACTCCGCCACGGAGTGCGCCGGGTCGATGTTCCAGGTAGTGACTGCGGTTTGCGGTACGGTCATGGTGGCCATTGTGCTTCTCCTTTTCAGCAATTTAGATGCGTTAACACGATATTCGTTGCAACAACGAGTGGGCGAAAAAAAATTATGCCGCGCTGGCCCGGGCTTCGAGCAGCAACTCCGACAACCTCTGCAAGCGCTCGCTTCCCAGATGGCCTAACTGCTCCTCGTGTTTGCGCCGGATCGGTTGGTCCAGGCGAGCGAGAATTTCCAGCCCCGAGGGGGTGATCTTTGTTGTGACCAGGCGGCGGTCCTTATTATCACGGCTGCGGGAGATCAGTTCCCTCTTCTCCAAGCGATCCAACAGACGGGTGATATCAGGATCGCGCGTAATCATGCGGGCTCCAATTTCCCCGCAAGGCAAGCCTTCCGGCGCACCCCGCAGGATGCGTAGGACGTTGTACTGTGTCGGCGAAAGGTCTTCTTCCTTCATGACCGTGACCAGCGCACGCGACAGGATGTCGGCAGTCCGGACAATCTCCAGGAAAGCCACCTCCTCGGGGCAGGGCAGCGACTTCCGCTTGTTCAATGTCATGAGATAACGATACTCGTTATAACGATTACTGTCAAGAGGATTATTGGCTTTACAATGAAACGCTTGCGGAGGTGGGTTGCGCGGTCCGCGCCAGCCGCATGGAGTTCCCTACGACGGAAATGCTGGAAAACAGCATGGCAACTGCCGCCAGGATCGGGTTGAGGACTCCCGCAATGGCCAGTGAAATCCCCAGAACGTTATAGAAGAAGGCCCAAAACAAGTTTTGGCGTACGACGCGCATGGACTTCTGCGCGATGTCGAAGACTTCAAGAATTTTCCGCGGCCCACCTCTCATCAGAACCACGGAAGCGGCCTTCATCGCAACGTCTGTGCCCGATCCCATTGCGATGCCGAGGTCGGCTTGTGCCAGGGCGGGCGCATCGTTAATGCCATCGCCGACCATCGCGACGACTTTGCCGCTCTGCTGCAGGTGGCGGACGATTTGGACTTTCTCCTCGGGCAAGAGTTCGGATTCGTACGATTCAATTCCCAGGGACGAAGCTACGAATCGTGTGGTCGACCGAGCATCGCCCGAGATGAGCCATACGTCGAAACCGCTTCGGCGCAATTCCCTGGTCAGCTCCGCGGCTTTCGGTTTTATGCTGTCCCCGAAAATGGCCAGCGCCTGCACGTGGCCGTCCCACCCCACAAAAGCAACAGTCTTCCCTTCCGCCTCCCGCTCGCGGGCAAGTTCGTCGGACTTTTCGTCGATCCGTACTCCCAATTCTCGGGCCAAGCGGCGATTGCCGGCGAATACCTGCTTTCCATCGACCATCCCACGAATGCCGCGTCCCTTTTGGATTTCGATGAACTTTGCTTCCGGTATGCTGGCTCGCTCCCGATGCGCGAACTTCATGACCGCGACGCCAAGAGGATGCTCCGAGTATTGTTCCAGGCCCGCGAGCAGGGCGAGCGCACCCCGGTTTGATTCGGCAAGCGAGTTCGATCTCAACACTCCGTAAACCGCATGCTCAGAGTTTGCCACCCCTGCAAGCACCGGCTCGAATGGCTTGCATTCAAACTGCACCAACTCGAGTAGAGAGAACGTTCCTTCGGTGATGGTGCCCGTTTTGTCGAGCAAAACGGTGTCGACTTTACGCAGCATCTCGAGCACTCGGCTGTCGCGCACCAGGATTCCGTGCCGCGAGGCCAGCCCAATCGCGGCCACGATCGCAAGGGGCGTTGCCAGTCCGAGCGCGCACGGGCAGGCGATCACCAGCACGGTTACCGCCCGCATGAGAGCGGGAGTTAGTCCGGCGTTTCCAGTCGCCCATGTTAGAAAAAAAGTCAGCAACGCGACCACCACGACGCTGGGCACGAAGATGCGGGAGACTCGGTCGACCGTGCGCTCCAGATCGGAGCGGCCACTCAGCGCCTTCTCCACGAGGCTGATGATGTTAGCCAGGGTCGAGTCGCTTGCCGACTTCGTTGCTTCGACCTGAAGCACGCCATCCACGTTGATGCTGCCCGCCGCCACACCCTGCCCTTTTCTCTTCACAACCGGTGTAGACTCTCCCGTCATCAACGACTCGTCGGCATGCGACTCACCGGACACCACCACGCCATCCGCTGGAATTCTTTCTCCCGCTTTCACAACGAAGATCTGTCCGGGTGCGAGGGCATCCACGCTGACGAAACGTTCCGAACCGTTATGCAGGAGCCGGGCTTTGTTCGGCATCATGCGGTGCAGTTGCACCACCCAGCGCGATGCTTTCTCCTTGGCACCGTGTTCGATCAATTTCCCCGCCAGCACCAGCGTCACAATGATGGTGGCGGTGTCAAAGTAAAGGTGGATCTCCCCGCGAAAGGATTGCACCACGCTGTATCCGTAGGCCGTAAGGATCCCGATCGCGAGCAGCGCCTCCATGCGGATAGTGCCATTGAGCAGACCACGCCATGCCAGTCTCAATACTGGCTGGGCGCAATAGAACACGACAGGCGTAGCCAGAGCCATGAGCACGAAAGGCAAGCCTCGGCGCACGCTGCCGGATATCTGTTCAAAGTATCCGGCGTAAAGGACCAGGCTGAAACTCATGACATTCGCCCATAAAAATGCCGCCAGCCCAGTTCGAATGATCAGGTCACGCCGCTCCGCCGCAGTCGCATCACTCTCTTCCTCGAACTTCTGGCTCTTGTAGCCGAGTTTGGAAATCCGGTCTGTGATGCGATCGGGGGGCAGAATCTGCGGGCAATACTGCACTTTGACCAGGTCGGCAGCGAATGATGCCTCTGCCTTCACGACTCCTGGCAGAGCACCTAGGGCGTGCTCGATCAGCCACGCACATGACGTGCACCACATGCCGTTGACGCGGAGCAGAAGTTCTTCGCTGTTTTCAGGATTCGCGGACGTGGGCCTCGATTCTGGAGTGGCTGATTCGCGGTTGGAAATCAGGCCCAATTGCAGGCTGCGCTGGAAGAGTTCGGTTTGCCGAATGTCCTGACCCGCCTGGATCGTTCCGCTCTCCCACAGAATCAGGTAGACATTCATGCACCCCGCGCAGCAGAAAAAGCGGTCTGCCCCGCTCACCAGCTCGTGCAAGGGATGCTGTCCGCATCCCAGGCCACACAAGTCGCACTCTCTGCTCCCAGCCATATCTAGTGATGAGAGGTACGCGAGTCCGCAGCCACCGGTCTTCCGTGTTCATCCAAGAAAACCGGATTCGTGCGCTTGGTGACGGCATAACAGAAAATCAAGATGCCGACAAACAACAGAAATACGAACGCCAGGAAATAGACCAGCACAGGTCGCTGTGAGCGACGCGCGCTTCCCGATGCGGCAAAACCCTCCCACTCTGTCAAAGCACTCATAGTTCCTCCTGTGAACTCCCCAGAATCAATCACCGCGAGTCGCTGCTTGGGGTGATAAATGTTTCTTCGAACATGTCCTTTTCGTTTCCTACGGTGCTCACCAACCGAAAATGATTCACGCCCCCCGGGACATGTGCCGATATCGGGGCGGCAATCTCAAATTCCTGTTGCATTGTTTCGCCCGCGTTCACCACGATGGCATTCTCGAAGCCCACAAATCGAGTTCCCGGCAAGCCCTCGATGGCAAACTGCGCGATCGCCTGCTGGTGTCCGCGATTGGCTACCTGCACTCTGAAGCGGTTGTAGACCGTGCCATCTAGCCCAAGCCGATACATGGTCGCGCGGTCGGGTGCAATTCGCACCAGGACCGCGCGGCGCATGGAGAGCGCCGTAAACAATCCGGCACCATAGAACAAGATGATCAACAGGACGACCACTCGCTTCGCATTTCGGATTCCGATCTTCTGATACCACGTTTTTTCGCCGGTCCCGAGTTTCTCGCCCTGCTCGCCCCACACGTAGTGGATCAGCCCCTGCTTGCCCAGCCGGCCAAGCACGTCCACGCAGGCGTCGATGCACTCGCCGCAGTGGATGCATTCGATCTGGTATGGCGACGTGCGGATATCGATCCCCATGTGGCAGATGCGGACGCACTTTTTGCACTCGATACATTCCCGGTTCTCGTCGCGGTAGTGAACGATGAGCGTGTCGCCATCGCCCAGCATCCCCTGCAGGTACCCATAGGGACAAACGGTGGTGCAGAAGCGCTGCCGCAGGAAGAGGAAATCGAGCAGTGTGAGCAGCGTGGTGGTCGCCCCGGCAATCCCTCCAGCGGTCCTCACATCGAGGCGCATCAGCCGATGCAGTAAATCCACTGGCTCGACGAAGTAAGAGATGAATGCGAATGCGAGAAAGACTGAGGCCAGCGCGGCAATGGCATAGAACAAAGACCCACTCAGCAGCCTTCTGCGGGGCGCACTCCAGCGCACATACTTATTTACGGTGCGCGTGATCTTGCTCTCCAGTGCCATCGAGGCTTCGCTGAAGATCATCTGCGGGCAGAGGTAGCCGCAATAAACGCGCCCGTACAACATCGCCATAGCCGCGACGATGAACATCAGGAACATCAGGGAGAAGAAGATCACTGAGAACTCGCTGATCCACAGTTCGTACCCGAAGAAATAGAAGCGCTGGTGCGGAATATCGAACCGCATCAGGTTGGCAAATGGCAAGGCAAAGAAGATCAGCACGCACCCCGCATGAATCCACTTGCGGAAACGGTGAAATGAAAATGCTTGCGGCGGCGGAAGCGGCGGCTTGCGGTCGCACTTGGGCAGCGGCTTGGTCGAGATCTCTAAGTTGGGATTGCCGGTCTCAGTGGTGGGCATGCATGTGCCCTCCCATCATCAGCATGTCGGTTAGAGTTCCCCGCCAAATGAGCACTAGGCCCATCAACGTCACCCCGATCGCGGCCACTTGACCGCCCCATCGATTCAGACGGAACCGAATCGCCGAGGAGAACATGCCTAGCGCCAAGAGTGATGTTGCCGTGCCCAATCCAAAAGCCGCCATGGTAGCTGCGCCAGCAGCAGCCGACCGGGTCGCCATGGCCCTGAGCAGGGCGGCGTAGATCAATCCACATGGCAGAAAGCCCAGAGCCAATCCGAGCAGCAGACGGTTGCCCGATCCGGGAGCCGACAGGAATCGGCTCACTCGACGCAAGACCAGCGCCGGGATGCGGAAGAGCGTACTGCCCAGAACGTACGTCGGAATCACTCCCAGCATCGAGAGTCCGACGACAATCATCAGGCCTCCCGAAACAAGGGCGAGGACGTGGCTGAACCCTGCCACTTCTCCGATCCAACCGACGGCCCCACCCGCCAGTCCGGCAACGGCGCCCAACAGTGAATAAGTAAGGATTCTGCCGCCGTTATACGCTAAATGATTCCGCAGGAGGGCGGATAGTGTTGCCGAACCCGAATCACTTTTCTTGAATGCCTCACCCAAGGCAGCGCTATAGGTAAGGACGATCGGGCCGCACATCTGCACGCAATGCAAACTGCTGGCCAGGCCCAGCATGAACATCAGGCCAAGATCAATCGGAGTCACGGCGTCCCCGATACTGCAGCCGGTTGCACCGTGCCGACGTGATACTTGATCTTTGCATTCGGAGCCGGAATGGTCACGCACTCGCGGTAGAACTCAAACTTCTTCATGGTGATTGCGTGCGTCGGACACCGCGACGCACATAGCGCGCAGCGAATGCAGGTGCTCTCATCCTTCAGCATCACTCCACCGAGCGCGTCCAATTCGCTCCGATCCATCGATCGCAATTCGTCCCGGGTAATGCCCAACGTACCGGCTACCATGTCGTGCCATTGCTCGTCGTGGCACAACTCACTCAGCCCCACCAAACGAATCAGGTTTTTCGGACACACATCGACACATCCGTTGCAGGCTATGCAAGTCGACGTATCGAAAACCGTATTTACGTTGCAACGCAGGCAGCGAGACGCTTGGCGATGCGCGTCGTCTACAGCAAAGTCTTCTTCAATAATGACCAGAGAACTCGAGCGCTCCGCCGCCTCGACCACTGGAGGTGTAGCGCGCGGCAAGCGGTCCCACCCTTCGGCCATGCTGTAGACGGCCGGAGCCCAGTGGCTTCGCACCGCGATGTCGGTTCGCGTGCCGCGCAGGAAGTCATGCATGGAACGCGCAGCGATCTGCGCCGACGCAATGGCATCGATGAAAAGGCGCGGCCCGTGCGCGATATCGCCGCAGGCGAACACATCGGGAGCGGTGGTTTGATACGTCTCGCGATTTACTTTGATTAAGCCCCGTTCGCTCTCAACTCCATCTTCCGGCTTCAGGAACGACAGGTCCGAAGATTGCCCGATCGCGAAAATGACCGTGTCGGCGAGGATGTCTTCCACATCCGACTCATCAAAGCTCGGGTTGAACTTGCCCGTCGCGTCAAATACCGACTTGCAGCGGATCGTCCGCAACGCCGTAACTTTGCCGTTATCGCCGAAGATCGCCTTCGGGCCACGCGAACTGTGCAGTTTGAGACCTTCTTCCTCGCCCTCAATAATCTCGACCTCGTCAGCGGGCATTTCTTCGCGCTTTTCCAGGCACACCACGTGGACTTCTTTATCTCCACTCAGTCGCAGCGCCGATCGAGCAACGTCGTACGCAACCTGCTCGCCCCGCCCCATGTCAGCCAGAACTTCCGCCCGCGTCCCTGCGCCGTCCGGACGCACAGCGGAACGAGCCACGTCATACGCCACATTTCCACCGCCGATCACGACGACCCGCCTTCCCAGCGGCAATGGCGTGCCTTCGTTAAAGGCTCGCAGAAAGTCCATTCCGTCGTAGACCATTTCTCGCTCGGCCCCAGGCAGCGGCAGCTTGCGGCCTTTGGGCAATCCGATTCCCAGAAAGATCGCCTTGTACCCCTGGCGCCGCAAATCCGCAATGCTGAAGTCGCGTCCAAGCCTCATGTTGCATTTCAGTTCAACGCCCAGCGACAGGATGGCCTGAATTTCCCGCTTCACCAGGTCCCGCGGCAGGCGGAACACCGGCACTCCCACGGTCAACATTCCGCCCGGCTCTGCATTCGCTTCGAAGACCGTGACCTTGTATCCGATTTGCGTCAGATCATGCGCCACCGTCAGACCGGAAACTCCGGCGCCGACCACCGCGATCTTTTCATAGTCGCCGCGATTCGAAGGCAGCATGCGTTGATCACATCCTTCGCGATGCACCCGGATATCGCCCGACTCGGGCCCGAACTGGGCGGTCACGAATCGCTTCAACGATCGAATGGAGACTGGAGCGTCCACGTCTCCCCGGCGACAATTGACCTCGCACGGGGCGCCGCAAACACGCCCACAAATCGACGCGAATGGATTCGTGGCGCGGGCAATCCGGTATGCCTCTTCGTACCGGCCTTCGCCAATGGCCGTCACGTAGCCACACGCATTCGTGTGCACGGGACATGCATGCTGGCACTTCACCATCTTGATCCAGTAATCCGCGCCTTCAATCGCCTCGAATTGTGCCCAGTCGCTCATCGCTTCTGTCTTAATCCTTGTGCACAGCCTTGAATGCAAACGCCACCACAACCAGCGCGTACACGACCACCATCGCGATCACGGCGTACATGAACGCCGGCGACGACTGCGTCGCCTGGTTAAACTGCCGCACTAGCGCTCCGCGGTCCGAGTGGTTGACTTCGCCGTTCATAAACAGGAAGAAGTAACCAATCACTGCTGCCATGATCACGATGTAAGCGAATTTCAGGAACGTCGGCACGCCAGTGCCCTTGCGCTCGCTGATCCACCCATCGGCATATTCCTGGATCTCACTTTCCGGCTTGGCGATTTTTGTCTCTGCCATGGTTCTTCTCCTTATTTCGTCACCGAGTTCTTGTCCCTTCCGTTTTCGTCATCCGTCATCATCCGGTACTTCGGATCCTCGCTCTTGTTTCCCCAGTACCCGTCGTGGCGTGACCGGATCAGAAAGAAGACTGCTCCGATCACGCACAGAAAGAACAGCAAGTACGCGAGGAAAATGCTCGGATAAACGTAGTCGTGCACCAGAGTCCCCTATTTCTCGTAATCGTTGTCCGGCCGCCAGTTCTTGGCGCGGCCGAGCGTCTGGATATACGCGACCAGCGCGTTGAATTCCTCTTCATTGTTGGCGATCCACGGGAACGGCGGCATGATCGAGCCTGGAACCAGGTCACGTGGATTGCGGAAATGCGTGCGATGCCATTGCCGGTCATACTTCCCGCCGACGCGAGAGAGATCGGGCCCTGTGCGCTTCGTGCCGAACATGTGCGGGCTGTCGTAGACAAATTCATCCGGCGTCGAGACCGGCGAATCCACTCCCTTCCATCCCGATCGCTTCGTATCCGCCAGCAGTGTTCGCGTCTGCTGCGTATGGCAATACCAGCAGCCCTCGCGCACATAGATGGCGCGACCTTTCAGTTGAAGCTCCGTGTATGGTTGCAGCTTTCCTGTAGGTCCTTTTGCCGGATCGTTGTTCTCGAACGGCTTTGACCAACTCTTGTCGACCAGCGGCGGAACCACTGTCGTGAGCAGACCCCCGATGAAGAAGAACACCAGGGCCGCGATCACAAACCCGATGGCGCTCTTGTCAGTTTTCCCTAGCATGCATCCTCCTTAAGCGGTGACGAGTTCCGCGGGCTTGGAGCCGGCCGCAGCCGGGCCTCGGCCTACGACAGTAGCCAGAATGTTGAACAAGAATGTAGCGATGCCTGCAAACATCAGCACGCCTGAGAAGAAGCGCACCGTCCACACCGGCTTCAGCGCCACCACGGTGTCAATAAACGGAATCGAAGGATTGTTCCACTGCCAGCCTTGCCAGAATCCGCCTAGCCAGAGCGTTACGAAGAATCCCAACCCACCGATCATGAGGAACCAGAATGTCCAGTTTGCCAACGCCTCAGAGTGCAACTTCGTGTGGAACATGCGTGGAACAACGTAGTAGATTCCTGCGATCGCGAAGAACGAGAAGCACCCGAGCACAGCCATGTGGGCGTGGCCGGGAATCCAGTCCGTCTTCGAGACAATCGCATTCACGGAGCGCAGGCTATGCATCGGCCCCTGGAAGCAGGTCAGCAGGTAGAACACCACGCCCGACATCAAGAACTTGAGCGGGACATTCTCGCGCAACTGGTGCCACTGTCCCTTCATGGTGGCGAAGAAGTTGTAGACTACCGTCCACACCGGAACCAGCAGCATGACCGAGAAGGCGATGGCGATGGTTTGTAACCACTGCGAAATCGGTCCATGCAGCATGTGGTGGGCGCCGGTCCATACATACACGAAGGCCAGCGACCAGAAGCCGATCATCGACAGCTTGTGACTGTAGAGCGGTGTGTTCGACGCCTTCGGGATGAAGTAGTACGCCATCGCGAGCCCGATCGGGGTGAAAATCAGGCCGACCGCGTTGTGTACGTACATCCAGTTCAGATTCGCCTGGTTGGTCCCGGTGGTGAACAGCACCGCAATGTTGCCCGTGCTGTACACGAATGTCGTCCATAAAATCGTGGCCATTGTGTACCAGAGGCTCACATACATCTGCTGGTACTTGCGCTTGGCGACTGTCGCAAAGATATTGATCCCAAACATCACCCAGGCAACGACCACGAGAGCCACCAACGGCATGGGCAACTCCGCATATTCCCAGCCCTTGTTCAAGCCTGCCGGCAATGCGTAAACCGCGCCCAGCACGATCACATTCCACAATGCTGCCGTCGCGATCCCGAGCTTTTCGCTGAAGAGTTTTACTCCGCACAGGCGGGGCACAACGTAGTAGGCCAGCCCGAGATCCGCGGGCAGCAGCCAGCCGAACAGCATGCCGTTCACGTGCAGCGGTCGCAGCCGTCCGTACGAGAGGTAGGGTACGGTTCCGAGCAGTTGTGGCCAGACGAACTTCGCCGCAATCGTCAGGGCGATGATTCCGACGACAAAGAAATACGCGACGGAACTCAGCAGGAACCACTTCGCGGTCGTGTCTTCATGAATCGAGTCGGCCAACGGAACCGCCGCGGCCGGTGTTGCTCGCGTTACTTGCACTCCTGGCATAGCACCTCCTGTTTCAACGCCTGCGAAGTGAGCGTGGCTGACTTCTCGCCGGCTGGTGAAACCTTCTGCGGATTCATACTGCGGATGAAATTAATGACATCGCCAACGTCGTTCTGGCTGAGCCCGTAATCGATCCACGACGGCATCGCCGTTCCCTGCACACCGTAGAGAATCGAATCGAACAGGCGCTTGTCTGGAACAGTGCGCACGAAGAATGAATTGCGCAGATTTCGCGGCCGCGGACTAATATCCAGCGAATTTGGTCCCTTTCCATCAGCCTTGCGCCCGTGACATCCGGTGCAGCGCTGCAGGAAAATCTGCTCTCCGCGATGGATCGACTCAGCACTAAGCGCAATCGGATTCTGCTCCGGAACCTTGCGCTCCTTCAGTTGTGCGCGCGGTTCCTTCACAAAGGTCTGGAAGACATAGGTCAGGACCATCCGCCGCTGATCGTCTGTCAATACCCGCTCCCAGGGCGGCATCGACGTTCCGGGGACACCGCTCTTCAGCGAATCGAGGAAGCGCTGCTCCGGCTTGCTGTTCATGAAGGCCGCCTTGGTCAGGTCGCGCGGCGCCGGATCCAGGTAAAGATAGGTGACGCCTTTGCCATCGCCCTTCTCTCCATGGCATCGGGCGCACAGATTCTTGTAGATCTCCTCCCCGGTTTTGAAGGAAGCGGGAGCGCTGCGCGTTTTCAGATAAGCCGAGATCGAACGGAAATCCGCCTCCGCGAAGCCAAATACCGGCATGATCGAATCCGGAATCCGCGACTTAGGTTCCTTGAAGTGCGCCATCATCCAGTCTTCGTCGCGAATCAGTCCTTCATACGAGAGGTCAGGAGCGATATGCCCATCCCGATCTCCCAACTTGTGGCAGGCAGTACACGAATGATCGCTGATCAATTGCTCGCCATGGGCGGCTGAAGGCGCAGCCTGCGCTTTGTTCAATTCTTCCAGCTTCGTCTGCTGAAGTCGCGCTCGGTACTGCCCCAGAGAAGTCTCGGCGAAGTTGATCCCTCGCCGGCTCTTCAGGAACACGGTCAGCGCCTTGATCTCATCGTCGGTCAGATCAAACTTGGGCATGAACGACGTCGGTTGGAATGCCCGCGGATTAACTGTGTGCTCCCACAGATAGTTGATTTTGAATTTCTTCCCGACGTCGCTGAGGTCCGGGCCCAACGTCCCGTTCGACAGGCCTTCAATCCGGTGGCAGCCGTAGCAGGCCTTTGCAAAGAACAATTGCCGGCCGCGTTGCACCAGCGGAGTTCCCGCGAAATTGTCCTCCGTGTGGCACTGCGCGCAGTTCGCCTGCATATACTCTTTGCCGGTCAGTTTGCCTTTGAACTCGGCGTGCCAGTTGGCCTGTGTGACGTAGCCCAGCATCGGCTCGGGCCAGAACTCGTCGCCTCCATGCGCGTAGAAGGTTTCGAGGCCGCGCCCCTGCCCGTCGTGACAGATCGTGCAGCCGAAATCGGTGAACTTGTGCCGCCGCTCCCAGTGACCATTGACCTGCACGTCGCCTAAAGCTGCAGAATAAGGATGTGTTCGCAGCGGCTCGGCATGTCCCTGAAAACGCGGATCGTCACTGGCAATGTGGCAGGTCGCGCAGCGATCCACGCGCGATTCCCCGAACTGCGTCACGATGATCTGCTCGATGCGCGGGCTGCGCTCGTCCAACGCATGCCGTTCCGCGTCGGTCGTGGCCAGACTGCGCGCCTGCTCGAAGTAGGCGGTCTGGTGCTTCTCCCACCGGTTGAAGAACTGATCGTAAAAGACGATTCCGTGCACGATCAGGACGATGAAGCTGCAAACTGCCAGAGTTACGCGCGTGCTCACAAAGGTCTCCTCACGCTCTCTTCTACACTTCTCACCAGGGCGACACGAACTCCCAGTTGGGCCCCCGGAAGAAGGTGCCGATAATGATCAGGATGACGTTCACAACGACAAATGACAGGAACAGGAAATTGGCCAGCAGGCGCTCCCGCGCGAACCAGCGGCCCACGCCGACGACTTTGCGATCGATATAAGGAACAATCAACAGCAGCAGCACTTCGATCGTGGGAATGCCCACGCCGCCCCAAAACGCGGAGTAGCTGACCTGCTCTTGCAATCCTAGGAAATACCACGGCGCTTTGGCCGGATTCGGAGGATGCATGATGTTAACCGGCTCTTCCAGCGGCGCATTGAAGAACAAAGAGACAGTCAGCACTCCCGCCACCGTGATCAAGAAGACGACGAGCTCCGCCATGAACAGGTTGGGCCAGGCGAAGACTGAACGATCGGGCACATTGCCAACCTTGGTAAATGGCCCGCGCACTAGTCCTTGAATTCCATAATGCCGTTTCTGCAGCACCGGTTCCGCCGCAGCGGCCGCCGCCGGCGAAGTCGCCATCACCACGGCAGGCCCTTTCACGATTTCTACCTGGGTCGCTGGTGCTTCGACCGCCAGAGCATCTTCCTCGGCCGGACGCGACAGCCCCCCATCTTTTCGAATTCGCCAGAAGTGAATTGCTGCCAGCAGCGAAAGCACTGCAGGTAGCACGGCGACGTGCAGCACGTAAAAACGCAGCAACGCCTCCTGACCGACGGTCG
>Ga0335076_10004598_pt1 | contig 13973 bp, 10 predicted proteins | sample Lox_Sample_25_FD_206717 | JGI IMG/M metagenome (GOLD analysis project Ga0335076, IMG submission 206717) | Soil microbial communities from Loxahatchee National Wildlife Refuge, Florida, United States - Lox_Sample_2.5 | ecosystem: Environmental > Terrestrial > Soil > Wetlands | place: USA... | reverse complement strand
GAGAGGATGAGCCAGGACTTCCCCTGCTCGTCCTTGCAGCTGTGCTTCACCAAGGTGAATTTATAGCCGGGCGAGAAAGAGTGACAGTCACTCTCGCCGGCCGTAATTTCGTAGCCGGCCTCTTCCGCCTCCATTCGCCAAGTCGTCACCTGGTCTCCGTCACCCTTGTTTATATAAAGGCCCGGAAAATCGTAGACCTCGTACTTCGTCGCTTGCTGAATATTCAGCAGCGTATTCTTGTTGGTGTTGAGCTTGTCGTGTGGAGTCTTGAAATTGTAGTCGCGATGCGCGTACTTGCCCGATCGATACGCATCCCCGCGCTCCCAGCTGGTTATGGCGTTCTTTTCATCCTGAGCCGACTTGTACTTCACCTCTTTGTCCTTGGCGTCGACGTAGGCCGACACCCTGTCGGCGAGTACCATCGTGTGCTTGCTGCGCTCGTGCTTGAAGAAGTAGAAGATGCCTTCCTCTTCCATCAAACGGGAGACGAAATTGAAATCGGTCTCGCGGTACTGAACGCAATACTCCCGCTTCGGGTGCTTGCCTTTGTCGACCCCCGAAAGATCGAAATCGGAAAACCCGAGATCGTTGAAGATCTGCTCGATGATGTCCGGAACCTTCTTGTCTTCGAAGATCCGGCAATCGGCGGTGCGGAGCAGAAACCAGGTCCAGGGCGCAAGCTCGACGCGATAGTTCCGATAGCCGTACATCCACATGGGACCGGCGGTGAGCCGCACGACACGGCCGTGGAAGACCCGCATTCCATCGGCGGTCTTAAGCTCGACCGCGACATCCTTTCCGAGAACGTCCTCCGGCTTGATCGTGAGCTTGGAGATGAAGTCGAGTTCGTATTCGAACAGCCGCGAGATCGACTCGTTGGCGACGAACCTGGTCCCGATCATCGAATTCTCGCCAAGCGGAGAATCCACAAGGATCCAGCGTCCTTTTTGCTCAATCGTCAAATCCGCCATCGAGCTACCTCCGAGTCGGTCCTCCGCGCCGGGAGACGAGTCCAGGTCGCAAGATCTACGCTCTCCCGCCGGTCACCGCGCGCCCGCCGTCATTGCACCTTGGCCTGCGTCACCGCGCTCCCCGGCGATGCCGACGGGCCTGATTGTCAATGACATCAACAAACACATCGTCGCCGAGCGGGGAATCGGTCGAGACCTGCCGTTCTGCCGCTTCGATCGCAACTGCCCGGGGCATGGCTTCCCGCCCAACATTCTGCGGGCACGACACGACCGCGAGATTGACTGCGGCAAGAACATGGAAGCGGACTCGCCTGTCCGCTTCCACCAGTCCACCCGCGTACCGGCGGGTCACACCACCTTGGCTTGAGCCAGATCGTAGGTAACCGTGTCCGGATTCCCGGTCGCGTTCTTGTCATCCATGACGATGTTTTTGAACTCGACTTTGGTAAAGTTGAGACTGAGGCTTTCGCTGGGGCGGTCGCCGCCCGAGCTCAGGCTATAACCAGAGACCATCGTGTCCTCGAGCGTGACAGTCAGGTAGACCTCCAGCTTACCCTTGTCGGTCTTGCAGAAGTCGATCTGACACTTCTGCCCTTCTCCCTGATACGCCTCGTTGAGAATCTTGGTCGATGACGCGTCGGTCGCCTTGGTCACGGTGATTTCGGACACGCTCGGGGCGCTCGATTCGCGGTCGGCGCTGGCGCCGGTGGGGGAACTGATGCCGCGCCCGACGCCCCACTGGCACGAGTTCAGCTCGATCCACTTTTCGTGGCCCTCGGCCGTGACGTCGCCCTTGATATCATTGTAGTTCATATAGATCGGCATGGTTGTCTCCTTTCGCTGGTCTTCCTAGAAGGGTTTACTTCGAGCAGTTCGCACGTCCGCAGGCTGGCGACATTGGCGACTTCACCGACGTTTGCATATCCCGCGCGTTGAGGAACTTCCCCGTGCCGCTTGCTCGCAACGACATCCAATTTGGATGAGCTTATGTCGCCTGCAACGGCGCGGCAGTGATAGGGGTCACCGACCCCCTGAATTCCCCGTCCCCGTTGATGCCGATCACTACTCGATACGATACTGAAACTTGCCGGAGTCGTCCATCGACACATGCACCGCCTTGAGCGCCAAACCATCGGCCATGCGCGCCAGGAACTGCGCCGACATCTCCGGCAGCAACCCGCGGGTCAGGATGTGGTCGATGTTGCGGGCGCCGCTCTCCACCTCCTTGCAGCGCTGGGCGATGCCATCGATCAGCGGCGGATCATAGGTGAATTTCGCCTTGTAGTTTTCGGTAACGCGGCGGGCAATCCGCTTGAGCTGCAAGTCGACGATCTGCTTCATGATCGCGTCGCTGAGCGGGAAGTAGGGGACGAGAGTCACACGGCCGAGGAAGGCGGGCTTGAAGATCTTGAGCAGCTCCGGTCGCAGCGCCTCGGCCAGGCCGGCAGCATCCGGCATGGTCTCGGGATCGGCACAGAGCTTGTGGATCGCGTCGGTGCCGGCGTTCGAGGTCATGATGATGACGGTGTTCTTGAAGTCGATGTCGCGCCCCTCGCCGTCGCGCAGCATGCCCTTGTCGAATACCTGGTAGAACACGTCCTGAACGCCGGAGTGGGCCTTTTCCATCTCGTCGAGCAGGACGACGCTGTAGGGACGCCGTCGCACCGCCTCCGTCAGCACGCCGCCCTCGCCGTAGCCGACATAGCCGGGCGGCGAGCCCATGAGGGTGGAGACTTTGTGCTCTTCCTTGAACTCCGACATGTTGATGACGGTGATGTTCTGCTCCCCGCCATAGAGCAGGTCGGCCAGCGTGAGCGCGGTCTCCGTCTTGCCGACGCCGCTGGTGCCGACCATCAGGAATACGCCGATCGGCTTGCGCGGATCGGTGAGTTTGGCGCGCGAGGTCCGGATCGCCTGGGCGATCGTATCGAGGGCATGCGGCTGGCCGACGATCCGCTCGGACATGCGCTCGTTGAGGGTGAGCACGGCGCGGATCTCGTTCGACACCATGCGGCCGACGGGAATGCCGGTCCAGTTGGCGACGACCTCGGCGATTGCCTGGCCGTCGACGCAGGGATGCAGCAATGGCGTCTCCCCCTGGAGGGCCTTGAGCTTGCCGGTGGCGTCGGCGAGATCCTTGCGCCAAGCCGCGATCTGCTCGGGTGTGGCGCCGTTGCCGGGAGCGGCGGCCTTGGCATCGGCCGCCGGCTTGGCGCCCGATTTGGCGGCAGCCGCCTTGCCATCGGCCCCAGCTCCGTCGGCGGCATGGGCCGCTTCGAGCTTGTCGCGCAGCTCGCCGATCTTGCCGACCAGCTCGCGCTCCTGCTTCAGGCGCGCTTCCAGAGCCGCCAGCTCGGCCTCGACCACGCCCCGACGATCCCGCAGCGACCCGAGGCGGGCGGCATCGCCCTGGCCCGTTGCCAGCTCGCGGTTGAGGATGGCGATCTCGGTGTCAAGGTTCTGCAGTTCGCGTTGCCGGTCCTCGATCTCCGCGGGCGTGGCGCTCTGGCTCATGGCGACGCGGGCGCAAGCGGTGTCAAGCAGGCTGACCGACTTGTCCGGCAGCTGGCGACCGGCGATGTAGCGGTGCGACAACCGCACCGATTCCCCGACCGCCTCGTCAAGGATGCGGATCTTGTGATGCTTCTCGAGCGTCCCGACCAGGCCGCGCATCATGTCGACGGCGACCTCCTCGGTCGGTTCTTCCACCTTCACGACCTGGAAGCGGCGCGCCAGCGCGGCGTCGCGCTCGAAATACTTCTTGTACTCGGCCCAGGTGGTGGCGGCGATCGTGCGCAGTTCGCCGCGGGCCAGCGCCGGCTTCAGCAGGTTGGCCGCATCGTTCTGGCCGGCCTGGCCGCCGGCGCCGATCATCGTGTGCGCCTCGTCGATGAACATGATGATCGGCTGCGGGGACGCCTTGACCTCCTCGATGACGGATTTGAGACGGTTCTCGAACTCGCCCTTCATGCCGGCGCCGGCCTGCAGCAGCCCGAGATCGAGAGTCCGCAGCGCGATGTTCTTGAGCGCCGGTGGAACGTCACCGGCCGCGATGCGCAGGGCAAAGCCCTCGACGACAGCTGTCTTGCCGACGCCGGCTTCGCCGGTGAGGATCGGGTTGTTCTGGCGTCGGCGCGTCAGGATGTCGATGACCTGGCGGATCTCGGAGTCGCGGCCCAGGACGGGGTCGATCTTGCCCTCCTTGGCGCGCTTGGTGAGATCGATGGTGAACTGGTCGAGCGCCGCGCTGCCCGGGCGCGGGGCCGCGGCGGCTCCATCGCCGCCCGGGGCGCCCTCGGCCGCCACCTCGGCGCCAGCGGCCTCGGCCGTATTGGCGGTGATCTTCGGCAATTCCCGTCGGAGTGCCTCCGGGACGATGCGCGCCAATTGCGCGGACGCCTCGCGGGCGAGGCCGGCCAGCGATTCTTCACTCAGGAGCGCGCACAGAAGATGTCCGGAGCGGACGCGCCCCGCTCCGTAGTCGAGCGATGCCAGCATCCACGCCTCGCGTGCCAGCTGCACGACGTGCGGAGAGAGCGCCGGGGCGCGCGTGTTCCCGGTCTTCAGCCGGTCCAGCACCCGCGTCAGGTCGGCGGCCAGACGGGACGGTTCGACCTCATACTGGCGCAGGATCGCCAACAGATCGCTGTCCGGCGCTTCCAGCAATTTCAGCAGCCAGTGTTCGATTTCGACGTTGAAGTTGCTACGCGACAGCGTCAGACCTGCCGCGGCCTCCAATGAGCGGCGGCACAAATCGTCCAGCCTGCCAATCAAGGATTTGAGATCGACGGCGACCATCGCTCTACTCCCCTTTCGCGAAAATGCTATGCGGTTCGGCGCGAAATACCGGCCATCGGCCGCGCTTTCCCGGCGCCCCGACGACGATACGATCCAGTGCCCCGACAGCCCATTCAGATGTCACGGCCGCCATTTCTCGCTGCAGCCGCGATCCTAGCGATATCGCCACCCCGTTGGCAATCGAACCACGTTCCAGAACGGCACCCCAGGATACAATCGGTGCCGCTATCATCCGCCAAGCTTCGGCCAGAGTTTCTGCCAAAGCGGGACGCGGGTTTCTGTGATCTCGCGCACATAAGTCCGCAAGAATTCCACCGCCTCCGATTCGTCCACGATAGGCTTGCCGTCCTTCATCGGCCTGCGGCCATAGGTATGAAGGGCTTGCCAGACCTCCTCGGTCGCTGCCTCGACGGAGACTGGCGCGTCGGCGCGTGACATGCGGTAAATGGCCGCCTGGAAATGGGACACGGGAACACCCGTTCCCACCGCCGGGAGCGCCAGCGCAATGGAGCCATCCGGGTCCAGATCATCGACGCCATCGGCGAGTACCCGATTGAGCCGCTCGGCCGGACCCCGATCGACGGCGTCCGCTGCGGGCTTCAACGGCAGCGCCTGGTGCGTACCGACCAACGCGCCGACGATCTCCACCGCCGCGATGTCACTCTTGTTACGCGCCTCCGGCAGACCGAGCAAATCCTCGACCGTCTGCGGCCTCTCGGACAGTGCATCGGCGATCGCACTATACATCGTCCGCTCGAGCTTGGCCTCGCCCGCCAGCACTCTGTGCAGGAAGGCGAAGTCCACCCGCGGGACTACCAGAACGAGCGCCAAATTCCTCAACAATTGCTCCCGTTTGCGGGCGTCCATTCGCGCCGCGCCGCGAATGAAGACGTCATCGCGAAATCTGCGGCTTGTGCAGTAGTCCCACAACGTCTCCTGAAGGGCGCTTCCCTCGAATCCGCGCAGCAACTCCCGTTGTTCCGGACTGACGCGAAGCTCGGGGACATTGCGCAGGAGCCCTGCCGATCCGACAAACTCCAGCTTGGCGGCGGCAAGGTCGCGTGCGACATCGGCGTGATACAGCGCGTTCCAGTGCTCGTTCAGGTACTCGTGCGCCAGATAGGCTCCGTGGGAACGATTGGCGTGATCGACGATGGTGTCGACGAACTGATTGCCGGCCAGGGCGCGCGCATTCGCGGCGGCGAGTTTCTGTACCAGCCCGACCGCGGCGAGGGCTCTCCGGTCGCTGCGGTCAAATGACGCAGCGGCAACGTCCTTGAGCAGGCGCTGTACCGGCAAGCCGGCGGCCCAGCCTGGCATTGCATTATAGCTGATATAGACGAGCCCCGCGGGCTTGAGGCAATAGCTGAGAAATCGGACGATCGCCTGTCGCGCCGCCGGGCTGATCCAGCTGTAGACGCCATGAAGCGTCACGAAGTCGAACTGCGGCAACTGGCCCCGGCGTCCGTCCACCAGATCCTCAAAACTGGATTCCAGGAACTCGATGTTTTCGAGCCTGGCCGCCCTGGCGACGCCTGCGGCATGCATCACGTGAACCGGATTAAAGTCCACCGCGACGAATCGTGCCCGCGGATTGCTGGCGGCGAGGACCAGGCTGGTCAGACCCTTCCCGCATCCAAGCTCGCAATAGCTGAAATCCTCGCCGACCGCGGCGGTTTCAATGCCGTTGAGCCAGCAAGCGAGTTGCATGACGACCGGCGATTGTCCGCGGCAGAATCCGGACGTGTACTCGACGTCCTTCACATATCCCGATGCCCAGTCGTTCATGCGATGCTGCCTCGAGATTTGAAGCGTTCGACCGCCACCTGTTGCCGGCAGACCCGCCGCTCAGAGACTATCGAGCAGGAAGACTGCGTCCGAAACATCGTGCCGATACTCGTCCCGCTTCAGCCATGTGTTCCAGCCGAGTCGCGGCACATAAGCGCCTTCGCTCGCCAGCGCCAGAAACGGCACCTCTTCCTTGGCCAGCGTCAACTGCATGTCGAAGCTGAAGGTGGGGCCGACGTACAGTCGGGTGAGATCGACGAGTTGGGCCAGTTCTTGGCCGCCCGGCATGAGAGCGATGAACTGGCGGTAGCTCACCGGGCCAACGCGAATGCGAAAACTGCCCTGCACGTCCCACATGCGCTCGCCGACGACGGCACTGACGCCGAGCTGGGCAAAGGCTCCGTCGGGAAGGGCACGGCTCACCAGCGCCGTCAACTCATCGCGAGCCAGCCAAGCCCAGCGTCCCCGGAATTGCTCGATGCGCACCGGGCGCTCGAAATAGTCCGAGAGGATCGCCTCGAGTGCCACGACGGACCGCGGCCAGTGGGCGTAGTGCCCGACATAGTGAGCGATCGCTTCGTCGGCGACGGCGAGACGTCCACGCAGGTGCGGCGTATCCAGGCCCGCCAACGCCATCAAGCATGAGGTAACCGGATCCTCGCCCGGGGCGTAGCGTTCGTAGGCGGCGGGCAGGCGGTACTTTTCCCAGGCCCGGTGGAACAGCGAGATCAGGCGATGGTTGAACAGGTCGAAGAAATCGCGCAGCGAGAGGCTCTTGTCGCGCAGGCTGCGGATCAGGAGCTCGGTATAGTGCTGCGGCAGCACCCCCGACGGGCCAGTCAGGCCGAAGAAGCCGACAGCCAGGGAGGGTGGGTGCGGCGCGCCGTCGGTGTTGGAAGCGGGCGGTGCGGCGTCGAGCACGGTCGCGGTCGGAAAGACGAGCGCCTGGTAGGCTCCGAAGCGCACGGCCTCGTTCCGTGGATTCACATCTTCGCCGACACGGCCGCCCTCGGGTGCGTCCGTTGCCCGCCGTGCCGCATGCTCGAGAACCTGCACCGCCTGGAAAAAATCAAAGGCGTGCGGCTCCTCGAACAGTTGGGCGATCAGAGCAGTTCCTGATCGCCTGCGCGCGGTGGCCATCTGCGCAACACTCCGGGCCGACCCTGCAGTTTCACGGTCAGCCTCGTGAAGGAGTTGATCGAGCCGTAGAGCGCCAGGAACCGCTCCAGGACGGCGGCGAGAAGATACAAGCCGCTGCTGGCGAAGCGCTGTTCGTCGAATACGACCTCCACGTCGAGTCCGCGGCAGAATGCGCCCATTTCGCTGCTGGGGGCCCGCGCCATACCGCGCCGGGTGCGAATATCGAGGAGGCTGTCGATGGCGACGCGCGTCTCGGAGGAGTCGCGAAAATCGTAAAGCTTGAGTATCTCCCGCAACGCCTCCGCCCCCTCGTCGTCGCGCGAAATCGAGAGGTGGTTCAGGCTGAGATGCGACAGCAGTCGCCACAAGGCGCGATTGCGCATCGGAATCCGAACGGTCGGCGTCGGCGGCGTCAAACAATGCAAGCCGGCGACACCGGCCAACGGTTCGACGAGCTGCAGCTGCGGATGTCCCCCGCCGTACGGCAAGCGGCTCGGCAGGTCGCGGTTGAGACAGGTTGTCTTCAGCGACAACACCGTATCCGCGGGCACCGACGGATTGAAGTCGAGATCGACAAGCGACAGGAAGACCTCGGTCGCCGGATCGCGTTCGCTCAGGGTGCGCCTTGCCGGATGCCAGAATGTCCGCTGTCCCTGCGCGCGCGGTGCATGTTTCACCGAGTAGAACGGCAAGAACGTCGTCTCGTTGCCGTCGGGGGCGGTGCCGACCACGGAATCGACCGAATAGACCTCGGTCACGCCCGGACGCCTGGCGTCGGGCACGACGCGGTACTCCGAGATCGACCGCGTGAGGTGAACAGGCTCCGCCAGCTGGCGGAAGAGATTGACGATCGGCGTGCAGCCGAGAGCGAACGCATCGGCGGTGACGCTGCGCTCCAGTTCCGCGGAGGTTCTGTTCAGATAGATGAAAAGATCGAGCTTGTTGGCGGCGCCGACCAGGACCTTGGCTGCCAGCTTCGTCAGCTCGAAGAATAGGAACTTCTCGGGAAAGGTGAAGTACTCGGTGAGCAACCGGTAGCCGACAAAGGAGCGCGCGGGATAGGGGAGGAGGCCCTCCGACCTCTCGAAGCCCACCGGGCGGATGCAATCGGGCCGCAGAATGATCGGGGCGGGATCGGCCGCGGAATCGGCAAGCGCGACGGAGACCGTGTTATTGAAGATGAGCTCGTAAAGCGGCAGCACCTGTTGCGGCTGGCCGCGCAGAAAGAACCGCAGGCTGTCAGGCGCGAGCTTGGTGAACGTCATGTCCGGCGCCAGGCACCGGAGGGTGATCCGGAGAACGGCCACGGCGCTCGGCGCCTGCGGATTCGCCGGGGCCACGATCGGGCGGCCGCGCAGGCTGGCCGCCTCCACCGTGATCGGCCACAGGGTCGTCGGGTAGCAGGTTCGGAACCGACAACTTTCGCCGCCCACCGGCTCGGTATCGATCTCCACCGGCGCGGGAACGAGTTGCGATGCAGTGGCATCGGCGGCGCAGGTCAGCTGCGCGATCGCCATCGACGGAACCGGCGCCAGGTAGTGCGGGTAGAGAACATTGAGGAGGGCCTCGGTCAGCTCGGGAAAATCGTCGTCGAGCTTGCGGCGGATCCGCGCCGTCAGGTACGCGAACGCCTCGATCAAGCGGGCAACGTGCGGGTCCTCGATGGCGTCCTGGCTGAGGCGCAGACGGCCGGCGATCTTGGGATGCGCCTCGGCGAATTCTGCCGCCAGCCGGCGAATGTAGGTGAGCTCCCGGTTGTAATAGGGCAGAAGCTCGTCACCCATTGCCGGCATCCGCAACCATGATTTCGCGCGCGGCCGGATTGACGAAGGAATCGAATACGATCGGCTCGGGCGCCGGGTCGGCATACATGAGCGCCTCGATACGGAAGCGCAGCGTCCGATCGACCGCCTCCTGATTCTCCAACAGGATCACCGAGACCGAAACGAAGCGCGGCTCGCTGCGGCGGATGACATCTTCCAGTTCGCGGCAAAAAGCCTGCCGCTCCGACTTGGTCCCGAGATTGATCGAAGCGAAATCGCGAATGCCGTAGCTGAGCAGCGAGCGGTCCAACTCCTGCAGATCGCCGGGCCAGGAAATGCATCGCCGGCGCGCATTCAACAGTGCCTCAAGATCGCGCCGCACCGCCTGGCGCAATTCGGCAAGGTGTTGCCCGCGTGATTTCGGGGGATCGCGCGAGAGGTCCGGATTCGCATCGAGCAAGCGGTCCAGAACGGAGGGCATCAGGGGCTGGTCGAGGTCGACGCGCGCCATCGGTCTTGGCTCCTGACGGACCCTGTGCCTCAAGCCCTCTCTGTGAACGTCACCGTCTCCATCTGCATGATCGGCACGCTTTCTTCGCCGATCAGGAAGCAGACTTGGCCGATACCGCGCATCGGGGCACCATCGCCGCCGCGCCATTCGGTGACGCGCCCGAGCAGTGCCCGATCGTCTGCGTCGCTGCTATCCGGGCAATAGGTGCCCGGAAGGAAGACCTCGCCGTCCGGGCCGCTGGCGACCGACATGGCCGCCCGCCGCCAGATCAGGTCGCGCGGACGCTCGGGTGCGCGGAATTCGATGGAGCGCACCCGCTCGACGGGGATCCAGTAGTATTTGCCGGTGCTGGTCAGGACCTCGAAGACTCCGGCGGTCAGGTCGTCGAGATCGCGCAGATCATCGAACGAGCGACCGTTGCAGGATCCGGATGTCCGCGGCCGCTGTTCTTCGGCGTCCGCGAGCAGGCGCATGGCCTCCGCCGGGCGCTTTTCGCGGATGTGGATCGACGCCTCGACGCAGCGCTGGACGTGCGCCGGCGGCTGGTCTAGGAACTCCGGCAGTCGGCCGGACGCGTAGAAATCGTGCCGCGCGGTGTCGGCGCGGATGAGTTGGCGCAACAGCGCGACGCTGACGGCCGCCTTCGGATCCTGCTGCACGATGACCTCGAGCTGGGCGTCGGCACGCTCCAGGCTGCCACCGATGCACAGCAGCTCGGCGAGCAGTCCACGACGCTGAATGTCCGTCGGGTTCCGTTTGACCTCGTCGGTCATCGCCTTGATCGCGTCGCGGAGCTGGCCCGCCTCCAACAATTCCTTTGCGCTCAACATGACGTCGTCCTTCCCGATTGTTAGGCGGCCGCTTGCGGCGCGAGCTCGGTCACCAGCTTGAACGCCGAGACGATCTCGTCGGACTGGAAGTGCGGCTGCAGATGCACGGTGCAGGCAAAGGTCCCGGGCCGCCCCGGCAGTTCATACACCTTGACCCGCCCATCCCGCAGCGGGTAGCGGGCACGCGTTTCCGGAGACGGCGAGTCGCTGCCGACGCAGTATTTGCGCAGCCACGCCTGCAGGAACCGCTCGCATTCCTCGGGCGTGGCGAAGGAGCCCACCCGGTCGCGCCCGATGACCTTGATGAAATGCGCGAATCTCGACACGCTCAGGATGTATTGGAGCATGACGGACAGCCGCGCATTCACGCTGGCGACCGTCGTCGTGTAGCCCTTCGCCGCCTGGACGGATTGATTGCTGTAGAACGCCGAGTAGTTGGTGTTCTTGACCTTGCACAAGGGGATGAGGCCCAATTCGGCAAGGTCGCGCTCCTGGAACTCCGAAATCGAGACGTCGGTCGAATAGCGGGTGGCAATGCCTCGCTTGTCGGTGTCGAACCATTCGAGCGGCAGGCTGTCGACGATGCCGCCGGACAGCATGTCCTGCGGCGTGCCGCGGATCTCGGTGAACCAGGCGGCCTGACTGAACGCACGTATGAGCACCGCGGCGAAGGCATAGGCCGCGTTGCCCCAGAGATGGTCCGTCCGTCGTCGGTCGCTGACCGTCTCATGGAAACGAAAGCCGTCGATCCGCGAGCCGTCGTCGCGATAGGCGAGACGCATCAGCACGCGGGGCAAAGTGATGCCGACAAAGCGGGCGTCCTCGGTATCGCGGAATGACCGCCAGCGGGCATATTCCGGCTGGCTGAAGGCCGCCCGCAGATCGATGGGGATGCCGAGTCCGGTGAAACTGTCGAGACCGAGAAAAGCCGGCGCGCAACCGACGACGAAGGGGCAGAATGCCGCCGCGGCGACTCCCGATATGCCCTTGAGCGCCGCCAGATCGTCGGACGGATGCAAGGCCGTCCGGCGATGCTGGACCTCATAGTCGCCGATCATGACGCCAAACGGCTCGCCGCCGGGCGTGCCGAACTCTTCGCTGTAGATCTTGCCGAAGAGCTGGCTCTGGTCGAATTCGATGGCGCGGTCGATGTCCCGGCAGATCTCGGACCAGGACACGTTGAGGACCTTGACCTTGATCTCCTCGCCGGCTTCCGCCTGGGCCACCAGATAGCGGACACCCCGCCAGGACGCCTCGAGGCTCTGGAATCGCGGATGATGCAGGATCGCGTTGACCTGTTCGGTCAGCAGGGCATCGAGCCGGGCAATGTCACGGTCGATGGCCTGAAGGATGCGGCGAGCCACGAAGGGCGGGCCGAGGCCAGCGACATCGCCGAACCACAGCCCCAGGCAAATCTCCCACGCCGGCTCGGAAAGGAAGTCGTCGAGCAGGATCCTCTCCCGCCCCGCCGGCTTGAACGCCAGATTGACCACCACGTCTCGCAGCCGCGGTGGTTCCGGGGCGAGGACAGCGACAGGCGCTGCCTCGCCCACGGCACTGGCTGCCTCCTCGGCTCGGTCGGTGTCCTCCGCCGCGGAGTTCATCATCGAGCCGATTCCGAACTATTCGACTACTTGGACATCTCCGGGATACGCGCCACCATGCGAAGCGAGGTGGTCAACTCCTCCATCTGCAGCCACGGGCGGAGATGGGCGATCGCGTTGTAGGAGCCGGGCTTGCCGGGAATCTCCCGCACCGTGACCTTGGCTTCACGCAGCGGATACCTGGCCTTCGATTCCGGACCGGCCTTGTCGTTGGCGTTCACGTAGTTGTTGATCCAACGATTGAGCCACGCCTCGCAGTCCGACGCCTCCATGAAGGAGCCGATCTTGTCGCGGCCGAGGATCTTCAAGTAGTGGGCGAAGCGCGAGCTCGCCATCATGTAGGGCAAACGCGCCGAAATCGCGGCATTGGCGGTTGCCTCAGGGCGATCGTACTTCTTCGGCTTCTGGGTCGTCTGGGCGCCGAAGAAGACGGCGTAGTCCGTATTCTTGTAATGGCAGAGCGGCAGGAAGCCGAGCTTGCTGAGCTCGGCCTCACGCCGGTCGGTGATGGCGATCTCGGTCGGGCACTTGCTGTCCGGATCACCGTCGTCGCTGATGAAGGTGTGGAACGGCAGACCCTCGACCTTGCCACCGCCCTCCGCGCCGCGAATCATCGTGCAGAAGTTGTACTTGGCGAACGCGTCGGTGAGCCGGGTGCCCATCACGTAGGCGGCATTCATCCAGCAATAGTGGTCGTGATCCATCGACTTGGCTTCGCCGCGAGCGCCGGCTGGAGCCTCCTCGTACTTGAATTCGTCGATCGGCTTCGTGGCTTCACCGTAGGGGAGCCGCGCCAGCGCACGCGGCATGGTCAGTGTGACGAAGCGGGAGTCCTCGCTGTCGCGATATCCGCGCCACTTGGCGTACTCCAGCGAGTCGAAAATCTTCTCGAGGTCGCGCGGCTTGGACAGTTCGTTATAGTCATTGAAGCCGAACAGCTTCGGGCTGGCGGCGGAGATGAACGGCGCAAAGGACGCGGCCGCCACGTTCGACATCTGGCCGAGCAGCTCGATGTCCTCCGGGTGGTTGGTGAATTCGAAGTCGCCGATCAGCGCCCCGTAAGGCTCGCCGCCGGGCGTTCCGAACTCGTTTTCATAGATCTTCTTGAAGGTCTGGCTCTGGTCGAATTCGACGGCCTTGGACAGGTCCTTATAGAGCTCTCGCTTCGAGACGTTCATCACTTTGATGCGCAGCTGAGAGCTGGTCTCGCTGTTCATGACCAGGTAGTGGAGTCCGCGCCATGACCCTTCCAGCTTCGTGAAACTGGCGTGGTGCATGATGGCGTTCAGCTGCTTCGACAACTTCTCGTCGACGAGCTGGATCGCCTTGTTGAAGGTCACCGTGAGGTTCTTGCTGTAGGTAACGGTCCCCTTCAGCGCCTCTTCGGTGAGAGTCTTCAGCAGCTCCTTCGCCCGGTCCGGCTCGGTCTGCTTCGTGTAGCTGATGGCCTGGTCGAGGAGGCTGAGCTCAGCTTCTTTCGTAGCCTGTGCGACCGGTGCGGCCTTTTCGGCAGTTGCCATGGATCAACCCTCCTTGCTTCCGCTGTTCCCCGGCTGCGCATCGACGCC
>Ga0335076_10004597_pt1 | contig 13974 bp, 12 predicted proteins | sample Lox_Sample_25_FD_206717 | JGI IMG/M metagenome (GOLD analysis project Ga0335076, IMG submission 206717) | Soil microbial communities from Loxahatchee National Wildlife Refuge, Florida, United States - Lox_Sample_2.5 | ecosystem: Environmental > Terrestrial > Soil > Wetlands | place: USA... | reverse complement strand
CGCACGACGACCACGTGCGCGCGCCAGTCTTTCTCGGCATGCGGGACGATGTTGAGGCCAAAGACGTGGTGCGGGAAGAGGAGCAGAAAGCAGATATCACTCCTCAATCGACCGCAGAGGAAACTCCCGCCAGTGACCAAGGACAAGAGACCAGCAACCGGACCGCTAACGACAAGCGACACACAACCAGTAGCCAGTCGCGCGTTCGTCCTGCCCTTCTCACCACCGCGCAATCCGAGGTCATGCAGCGAGTCGGGGCACAGCGCCTCAAGTTCACCAACCTCGACAAGGTTTTCTATCCGCAAGAGGGATACACCAAGCGCGACGTCATCAACTTCTATTACTCGGTATCCGACCTGATCGTGCCCTATCTCAAGGACAGGCCTCTGTCGCTCAAGCGCTACCCGAACGGCATTCAGGGCGACTACTTCTTCCAAAAAGACGCCAAGGAGAACTTCGCTCCGTGGGTGCGCACCGAGAAGATCGAAGCCGAGCCCGGCAAGCCGCCCACCAAATTCGTCATCGCCAACGACGCCGAGACGCTGCTCTACCTCGCCAACCTTGGATGCATCGACCAGAACCCTTGGATGAGCCGGATCGGCTCGCTCGATCAGCCTGACTTCGTCCTGCTCGATCTCGATCCACACGATTGCTCTTACGACCGCATCGTCGAGGCGGCGCAATTGGTCCGGCGCAAACTCGAAGCCCTCAAGCTGGAAGGCTTCGCCAAGACCACCGGCGGCGATGGCATGCACATCTACATCCCGCTGGACCCGGTGTACACGTACGACCAGGTACGTGTCTTCGCAGAAATACTTTCGCGCCTCGTGGTCGGCGAGCGTCCCGACCTTTTCACCACGCCGCGCACCGTCTCCAAGCGCGAAAAGGGTAAGGTCTATTTCGACTATCTGCAGATCGGCGAGGGCAAAACGATTTCCGCGCCGTACGTACTGCGCGCCTATCCCGGCGCGCCCGTCGCGACACCGCTGCGCTGGAGCGAGGTTGTTCCCGGGCTCAAGCCCGAGCAATTTCACCTGGGCAACGTGCTCGACCGCTTCACCCACCTCGGCGATTTGTTTGAGCCGGTACTGACCAAACACCAACGCCTCGAGCCTGCGTTGGAGAGACTGGACAAGCTGGTGCGCGATCAGGCAAGCAAGAAGTAGCAGATGCGGTGGCCAACTCAAGTCCTCCTGTTTGGCTTGCGTGGGTCGCGTGCCTAACCTTCACATGGTTCCCGCTCCAATGTTGCAAACCATTGCACATTCCCGAACTTGTCTCAGGGTGTAACTGTCTAACTAACCAACATCTTCCATTTGGCCGCGGAATTGCTCCAGTAGCACCAGTCCCCTATCGGCCCTGACATTACGCTCCAGGAGAAAGCTCATGAAAGTCACTCGCCTCCTCGGGCCCCTAACGTTCGTGTTACTGCTGGCTTTGGCGCTTCCTGCCGCAGCCGACGTTCTCAGCACCACCAGCTCTGGCGCCCCGTTAGTAATTGCCACGCCTCCGACGGGCACTACCATTACCTCCAACTTCCTGCTGGGCCTCAATCTCGGTCCGGAGATCATCTTCGACGAGCAGCAAGGAATCACGCTAGCTTCGGCTCTGGTCACCGACACTGGCACTATTGCTGCAGGCACCACGGTTGACAGTCACTTCCTAGCCCTGAACTCGGCTGCCGGTGCGGTCGTGGACACCAGCGCCACTTTCGATGGCACCGTCCTGGGGATCATCTATGAAGATGGCTCGGCAAATTACGCCGCCAGCGACTTCCTCGGACTGCCCTCGCTGATCTACGCCGAGAGCTGCGGTAACTGCGGCTTCGAGGCAGGGGACACTGCCAGCTTCAGTGGCGATACGGCTTTCTTTCACACCGACTACAGCGAACCGGGCGACTTCGCGCGCATCATCACACTGGCAACGCCTGCAGGCGTGCCGGAACCGGCTAGCTTGGTCTTGATGGGAAGCGGCTTGGCCGCATTGGCGAGCCGGCTGCGCAAGCGCTAGAGGGGAATTGATCTCTTCAGCGGCGGGTCCTCGACCCGCCGTGAACGGGCCCCAGCTTGTCTGCTATGCGTCCTTCTTCTGCCCAGTGGTTGCCAGGCAGTGCGCCAGATACCACTGATTGCCCCACGCGTCTTCGATCCCGCCGACGCGGTCGCCGTAGGGCGCGTCCGCCGGCGGCGTCAGGGACTTCGCTCCGGCGCGCAAGGCCTGCTCGTAGGCCTCATCGGCGTTCTCCACCCGCGCATAGATCATGGTGGGCATCGGTTGATACGGCCCCTGCGCCTCGCTCAGCTCGATCACCGACCCGCCAAGCTGCACCTTGGCGTGTCTCACATCGCCCTGGGGACCAGTGAATCTCTCTTTTATCTCGCCGCCGATTCCGCGCTCCAGGAACTCCATGAACGGATCGGCGCCCTTTGCATGGAAGTACAGCCGTAGCTCGCGCAGATCTTGTGCCACATGCCCGCCCGCCAACGGCGTTCCGATATACCAGCTGTTGCCCTCGCTATCGCGCACATGCGCGCCGCGCTCCCCATAGTCCTCGTCACGAGGGCCGGAGATGGATGTTCCACCCGCCTCCAATGCGAGCCGGTAGGTCTCGTCCACATTCTCTACGTACAGATGCATCGCCGTGGGCATCGGAGGTCGCGCCAGCGCAGCCGCACCCTCGCCGCCGCCGCCAATCATCAAATCCGAGTTGCCGATGACCATGCCGAAGTGATGCCCGCCCGCCGAACCGATGCCGTGCATCGTCTGCTTCGCGCCGAACGCCTTCTCCACAAAACGCGCGAGCGCCGGCGCGTCCCGCACCACCAGGTACGGTGTAATCGACACCACGCCCTGGCGCGGCTTCTGCATCAGTCGCTCGAAACGGCGCTCGACCTCTTCGTCGGAAACATCTTCGATGTGAGTGGAGACGGACCAGGAAATCCCGTAGGGATCGGTGATCATGCCGGAGCGTTCGCCGTAGAGTTGGTCTTGCACCGGCCGCACTATTTTCGCCCCCGCCGCCACCGCGCTCTCCACCGTGGCGTCGGAATTCTCCACCTGCAGGTGGATCCGGATCGGCGAACCGCCCAGCGTTTCGGCGCTGATCGCGCCGTACTCGGGATATTCATCCGACAGCATGATCACATTGTTGCCGATGCGCAGTTCAGCGTGGCCGATCTTTCCTGTGGTGCGATCGGTCATGCGATGCAGCTCCACCGCGCCAAACGCGCGCTTGTAGAAATCGATCGCCTGGACGGCGTTGCGGACCGCCAGATAAGGCGCGATGCCGCGTAGTGCCGTGGTTGCTTCGACCGTGGTAGCCATCTTGGCTCCTTTCTTGAGCGCATCGCTCAGCCGCTTCTTGAAACCCGGAGCGGGCAAATCGCGCAGTTGCTCCGCGATCTCGGCCAGCGCCGTAAATTCCGCTCCGCCCGTCTCAGCGGGCCTGCCGGCCAGCATAGCCTCGATCGCAACATCGAGCTTTTCCATCAGTGGGAGCTCAGGCATTGGCGACCTCCTCTCCGCCGAAACCGCTCTCGGCTCGATTGGGTGTCACCCGCGCCCGCAGTGCCTGCAGAGCGCGAAACTGCAACTGCTTGATCGCTCCCTCCGAGCGTCCCATCAGCTCCGCAATTTCGCGAACGCTCTTCTCCTCGCCGAAGCGCATCTCCACCACGCGGCGCTGGTCCTGGGGCAGGCTTTCCACCAGGCGGAACACGCTGGCGCGCGCTTCGATCGCCGCCATCCCTTTCTCGTCGGGTATGTCGGCGGGCGCATCGGTCTCGCGCGCCGCATCCCGCGCTCGATCCACGATCTCGTTGGCGGCAATGCGGTAGAGCCAGGCTACAAACGGCACCCCGCGCCACTCGAAGCTGCCAATCTTGCGCAACGCCTGGTGAAACACGTCGGCGGTAATGTCTTCGGCCTCGGCGCGGCGGGAGACACGACGAGCCACGAACGCGTACACACGCTCGAAGTTGCGCTCGTAGAGTTCGGCAAAACGCGCGGGATCGCGCTGCGCCGCCTCGACGAGTAGTCGCTCGTCCGTTGCCGTTTCGCTGGTCACCAAGCCCCACTCCGCGGATGGCCTTCACTGAGGATAACCGGCGGAGGGAGGAAAGGGTTACGCGGAGGAAATGAATTTTTGGGGTGGCCTGATCAGCCCAATTTCGTCGAACGCCCTACTCACGCGTCACTGGCGTCCAACCGCCTGGCGGTGAAGGCCCTGTTCCCGCAGCGGAAGTTAGACCCGACATTTTCCTTCAGCATCGGTAGTCATTACTACTCGCCCAGGGAACTTCGCTCCGGGACTCCTTAGCGCCCGGACAGGTCAATTCCTTGCATTTCGAGGCCTTAGAGGTTCCGCAACACTGGTGAGGAGGGGGTGTTTAAGTACCTAGACGGGGGGACCCTACCATGACAAGTACCAGCGAAGCTGGATGGTTGTCAGAACTGACCACGGGAGTAATCACCAGCAACCGGCTTATCGCCGTGGCCATGATCTTGATTTTTGGTCTGGCGGCCGCGCAGCCCGCGCACGCCCAGATCTCCAGCTCCGACACCTGGAAGAGCGTCGCCATTATCGGCGGATCGACAGCGGCAGGGGCGATTGTCGGGCACAAGCTGGGTGGGGCAACTGGTGCGGTCATTGGCGCCGGAATCGGCCCCAGCGCCGGTTACGCCATCGACAGACATCGCCGCGAGAACGAGTACAACAACCAGAGCCCTTACGGCCCAACGGGCGAGTACGATCCTAACGGCGGGTACTACGGCAATGGCGGGAATGGCGGCGGTCCTTACGGTGGTGCTTCGCCTGCCAGCGGGCAGTACAGACGCGGCGGCTATTCGGGATATCGGCAAGACTCTTCGCTGCGATAGCGAGCTGAGGTTTCGGGGTTTCAGTCCCAAAGTGGTTCCCACTCAAGCCAACAGAAGGCTTGAGTGGGCCCACGGTAGTCGGGAAAAAGCGAAGTCCCATCCACAATGGTCATACCCTCTCCCGCCCAAGTGGACATTGTTCCAGCTCTGACCCGGAAGTAACGTTCTCCTCGTACCCTGCGCGAGGAGCAACCATGAAAAATCCACTCACGTTCGCGGCGGCCATTTCTGCCTTCCTCTTGTTGGCTTTCACCAGCAGTGGCTCTCAAAATCCTGCCGATATGCAGGGCCAGATGGCGGACAAGAGCAAGGTCGTCTATGTCTGCGCATGCCTGAAGAACAAATCCTGTGCCTGCATGACCGAAGCAAAGATGAAAGGGCCGTGTGCCTGCGGCACCGAAGGTGGCCCCCCCATGAAGGCCGTCCCGCGCGATAGCGATTGGGCCAAAGATAATCGCAAGGCCCTGGCCAAGTAATTGGAAAGAGGAGGTTTCAAGGATTTCGAGAAACAGATTTGGAAGTTTCGAAACCCAAGGGTCCTCGCTCAAGCCAAGGGCGGGCTGGACTGGGGCGCGGACCCACCCCGTGTTGCAGTTCAACAGACAAAAGGCATTCCGACGTTCGGGCATTCGTACCAAATGCCCTTCCCTCGGGTGACGTTTTGCTCCATCATTGCGTCAGAATCAAGAGATGTGGGAGCAGGCCAATCTCGAGCCCCGGCGGATGTCGCGCAAGTCCTTCGTCGTCTCGTTCGTGCTGCACCTGATCGTGCTGGGCGCGCTCAGTTACAAGGTCGTGCCGGTGCTGCTGCCGTCGCCCTCGCTGCGCGGCAACGGCGGCCGTGCCCAGACGACGATCGCCCTGGTCTCGCCGGGCGAAAGCGTCCTCAAGGCAATCGAAACCGCCGATTCCAACCCGGACAAGCACCTGGTGGCGCCACACAAGACGAAGAAAAAGAAGGCTCCGCCAAAGCCGGCCGCAGTTCAGGCGGCGGTCAGCGCCGACGCGTTGCAGCCGGGCATGCCGGGATTCATTCTGGGTTCGCTGACCGAAGGATTTATCAGCAACCACGACGTGCGGGTCGCATTGCCGGTGGTTGCGCCCGACCCGCCAATCAACCGCTCGCGCCTGCCCGATTGGATACGCGGGGACGTGGTGGTTGAGGTCACCATCGACGAGCAAGGCAACGTCACCAATACCGTGGTTCTGGAGAAGGTCGGCTTCGGGCTCGAAGACAAGATCGTCGCCACCCTGCGGCAGTGGCACTTCACTCCCGCCAAGGTCGATGGCGTGGCCGTGGCCTCGCGGCAGGATGTTCACTTCCACTTCCCGACCTAGTCGCTTGAACTTCGCATCACTACCAGATCGTTAACCTGACGTCGTCGATCCACTCCTGCAGGGGAGCGCCGTTGGCGCTCTGGTCGAGCTGCCACTGCACGCCAATCGCATCGGGCCAGGTCGTTGCATTGGTCGTATAGGTCGCGTTGATGGGATGGGCCGTGCCGTCGAACACCAGCGTGTCGTAGCGGTACTGCCGGCTTTGTGGCAGCCGCTCGACGTACCACTGCACGTGATGCCAGGAGTTGCCACCCCAGCGCGGACAGGGGACCGAGCTGTGAATCCACTTGTTGTTCTGGCTGTCCCACACGTCCCACCAGCCGTCGCCAAAGTTGCATTGGCTGCCGATCATGAATTCGCGCCCGCCATTGGTCTCCCAAAGGTCTGCCTCGGCGGTCCAGATGTTGGGAGCGGAAGCGGCGTCGAGATAGATCCAGAAATCCCACAGGTAATGGGTGGCATTATTGGTGCCAAGGATGGTCTTGATGAACAGCGCGTTGGTCCAGGAAGAGCCTCCGATAAAGAACTCGCGGCTGCTGCCGGTACGCGACGGCTGGGTCTGGAAGGGAGCCATCCAGTAGTTCGTAGTGTCGTGGGTACCGGCGGCGCAGACGCTGCACGAGGTCCAGCCGTCAACCATGTTCTGGATTTGATCATAGACTTGCGCATTGGCCGGAGGCGTTGGCAGCGATCCCGTGGGCGCTACGGCAGCGGCAGGGGCAGCGTTTGGGGCCGCCGCAGGTGCGGTGTTCGACGTGATGATGGAATTGCCAGCGGATGTCGGGGCGGAGCCTGAAGCCGTCGTCCCCGTCGAGGAGCCGGGCGCAGGGTCGGAGGCCGATGCGGCGCTGTTGCCTGCAGCGCTGCTCGCCGCGGCGTTATTACTTGCGGCGTTCGAACCAACGGCGGTCGCCGGCTTGGCCAACAGATTCTTCGAGCCGGAACCGCATGCAGACAGCAGGGCAACGGCGCTTGCGAGAAACACCAACTTGCGGGGCATCCATAGACCATAGGGTCGGGTTACTAACTAGACAATCAGCAGTTCACCTGATCAAACCTAGTCCAATCGAGGCATGCGCGTCTCGGATCGAGGGTTATCGCCGGCATAGGGTCGCGCTGGCATCGGCCAGCGGCATCAAGATGTATCAGGGATTGGAAGGCGAGGCTTCGAGGAAGTTCCAGCGAAGCGGCTGCGCGGGAGTAATTTCGACAACTTCGCGAATGTCGAACTGCAGCAGGCGCTGGGCACCGGGAAATTCCGCTTGGCGCGGCGAGTCCCAGAGAATCGTCGCCGTCCCGCCGAGTTGCAATGTGGCGCCGCTCTGGTAGTCGATGAACAACAGCGCCGCCGCCGGAGTCGCGTGGATATTGCCCAGACTCTGGAACTTGTTGTTGCCCGGATAGTCGGGCCAGGTGAGACGCGATTCCGACTCGACGCGGATGAATCCGGAGCGCCCGCCGCGATGCGAGGCATCTGCGCCCGCACGCGAATCTACGGTGCCGAGAAAAAACGTGTCGGCAGAGGAGATCCAGCGGGCGTGCTCAGGGCTCAACCTTCCAGTCGCGAACGCCTTTGCCGGCGACGCGTCGCGCGGTTCCCCCTCGAGCACGCGCGCCTGAATGTACTGCGGACAGTTGGCATAGAACTCGCGGGTATGTAAACGCAACCCCTCCGCGTCGAGCTTCGCATCGCCATTGATACGCAAGCGCGAGCGGCGCGCGAAGTCCATGGCCAGTAAACCAGCCGTGGAATTGGCCGTTACATGGTCGGCCCAGCGATCGCCCTGCCGTGGAGCCGTATGAATGGAGACTGTCTTCTCGTCAGCCAGTTGCACAAACCCCGGCGAACCAAACAGCGGCGAAATCCAAGGAGTGTCGTCGGAGCCGACCGTAGTCAGCACCACCAGCGGGAGCGAGGCCAGAAAGTCGTGCGCGCCGAGCGGGATTCGGTCGCGGATGCCGCGGCCAAGGCGCTCCTCGTCGTCAATGCCGGCGCGGTGTTGCACCGCGAGTTCGCCAGCATGAAATTTGCCCATATTAGCCGCTCCAGTAAGAAATAAGGAGTGGATTGGACGAGGGGAGCTTAGGATTCTTTCATTCCATTCGTCCCTAAAGAGCCGGGATTTCTCCCAGTTTGGCACATGCTGGTCGCCGTCATCGCGAGAGCGCGCCGGATTCGCTTACACTGACGCTGGCCTCGCGTCCAAACTTCGGAAGGCTCTTAAGGCTCAGGCGTATCTGGAGTTCAACCATGCATGGAATGCAGCAGGACATTCGCTACGCACTACGCAGCATGAGCCAGCGCCCCGGATTCACTGCGGTGGTAGTGCTGACCCTGGCCGCGGGCATCGGCTCGACCACGGCGATGTTCGCCATCCTCTACGCGGTGCTGCTGCGGCCTTTGCCGTTCTCCAACCCTGAGCAGCTTGTCCTGGTCAAGACGCACTACGAGCCGGAGGGCGGCGACGGCCCGGTTTCGGTGCCCGACTTTCGCGACTTGCGCGACACCACACGTTCGCTGCAATCGCTGGCTGCTCTGCGCTTTGCTGCCGAGCGAACCGTCAACTATGACGGCCATCCGGAGCGGCTCCGCGAGACGGCAGTCACCGCAAATTTCCTCCCGATACTGGGCGTGCGCCCACTGCTGGGCCGCAACATCGCACCTGAGGAAGACAAGCCCGGCGGGAACGTGGTGCTGATCAGCTATCAGTACTGGCAGCGACGCTTTGGAGGCAGTCCCGACGCGATCGGTAAGAGTCTCAGCATCGACGGCGACACCTACGCCGTGATTGGCGTCATGCCTCCAGACTTTCAATTTCTGGATTCGGTGGATCTGTGGCGTCCGATGCAGACCGACCGCACCGCCACGCTGCCGCGGCGCACCCACAACTGGACACTGGTTGGGCGTTTGGCGGCGGGAACGCAATTGGCCGACGCGCAGACGGAACTCGCCACCATCTCGACACGATTGGCGAACGAGTATCCGGACTCCGATCGCGGCACCTCGCTGCGGCCATTCCCTTTGCAGCAGTACATGGTGGCCAATTACCGCTTGCCGCTTCTGGTGTTGATGGCGGCCGTCACACTGGTGCTTTTGATCGCCTGCGGCAATGTAGCTGGGCTGCTGCTAGCGCGCGGCGCGGGCCGCCGCCACGAACTGGCGGTGCGGGTGGCGCTGGGTGCCTCACCGTCTCGGCTGGTGCGCCAATTGCTGACGGAAGCGGTGATGCTGGCGCTGGCCGGCGGAGTTCTTGGGCTGGTGCTGGGGTTGGCGCTGCAGCGCGGCCTCATGCTTCTGCCGTTGTGGAGCAAGCTCGGCACCGTGCCGGTTGGAAGCGGACCTTGGGTTCCAATTTTCGCGATTGCCCTCTCACTGTTGACGGCCATGCTCTGTGGCGCAGCGCCGGCACTGACCGCCTGCCGGACACAGCCGGCCGATGACTTGAAGTCCGGCGCGAGAACCACCTACTCGCAGGAGGGCACGCGCGCCAGGGCATTGCTGGTGGCGGGCCAGATCGCCATTTCCGTTGCGCTGTTGATCAGCTCAGGTCTGTTGCTGAAGACGTTAAGTCGACTGCATCGCGTCGATCCCGGCTTTGATTCCACCCACCTGCTGACCGCAGAAATCGCGCTGCCAACGGCGGAATATCGCGAGCCGCAACGCCGCTCGGAGTTCTACGAATCTCTGCAGCAGGACTTACGGGCACGGCCTGGCATCGCAGGCGTGGGTTTGATCAATCTGCTGCCTGTCCGTTCGCCGATGAATAATGTGGGTGTTTGGCCGGCGGATGCCCCGCCCTCGAACCGGCGAGACGCGCACGTCGCTTACCGGCGTTGGGTCATGCCTGGATACTTCGAGGCGATGAGAATCGGTCTGAAAACGGGCAGGACCGTCCAGGAGATCGACCAGGCGGGCCGAACTCAGGTAGTCGTGCTGAATGAGGAATTGGCCAAGGAGATTTTCCCCGACCGCGATCCGCTCGGCCGCTGGGTCGTAATCGACACCATGACCGATCAGCCGCTCAACGCGCAGGTCGTCGGCATCGTCGCCAACGAGAGGATCGACGGCCCTGCGATAGACGAGTCGCCGGCTATGTACGTGTCCTATCTGCAGGGTCCGACGTTGAACATGCAGATCGCGGTGCGTGGCGCGGGAGACCAGGCGGCCATCGCCGATCAGCTCCGCGCGGCGGTGAATAAGCTGGACGCGAATGTGCCGGTGGCTGGGCTGCGGATGATGGACGAGATCATCGAGAGCTCACTCGGCAACCAGCGCTTCTCCGCGCAGCTATTGTCGATCTTCGCGGCGGGCGCGGTGCTGCTGGCGGGGCTGGGTCTCTACGGCGTGCTGGCTTTTTGGGTGGGGCAGCGGACGCAGGAGATCGGTGTCCGCATGGCGCTGGGCGCGACGCAAGCCCGCGTGCTGGGAGTAGTGCTGCGGCGCGGCATGTCGCTGGTAGCGATCGGAATGGTGGTCGGGGTTCTCGCCTCCCTATGGGGAGCCCGCCTGCTGCAATCGCTGCTCTACGGAGTTCCGGCGCACGACGTGGCGAGCTTCGGCGCGGCCGTACTGGTCCTGGGAGCGGTGAGCCTGGCGGCGTGCCTGTTACCGGCTTGGAGAGCCAGCCAGGTGGATCCCATGGTGGCGCTGCGGTCGGAGTAGGCTTTCCTTCCCCGGCCTGAAGTCCATGGCTTCCATTAATTTCCGGCGCTGACCGGCTGCCGGTGTCCTTGGCGAGCCTGCATGAAGCGCCAAGCGCTCGCGACCATGTCACGCAGACTCAGCCGCGCCTTCCAGCCCAGCAGGCCCTCGGCGCGCGACGGATCAGCCAGTAGGATGGGCGGATCGCCAGCGCGTCGGCCAACGATCTTCTTGGGCAGCTCGCGGCCGATGACCTCTTGGGTGACCTTCACGACTTCCTTCACAGTGTGGCCCTTGCCGGTTCCCAGATTGACTTGATGCGCACCGCCCTTGGCCGCAAGGTATTCCAGCGCGAGCACATGCGCCTCGGCCAGGTCCGTGACGTGAATGTAGTCGCGGACGCAGGTGCCGTCGGGTGTGTCGTAGTCCTCACCAAAGATCTGCAGCTCAGGCCGCGCGCCGGTAGCGGTCAGGAGCGCCGCCGGGATCAGGTGGGTCTCGGGGTTGTGCAGTTCGCCGATGTCGCCGGCTTCGTCGGCGCCGGCGGCGTTGAAGTAGCGCAGCGACATCGAGTTCAGCCCGTAGGCCGGTCCATACGCCGCCAGCGCGTGCTCGAAGAAGAGCTTCGAGGTGCCGTAGGGATTCACCGGCTGCTTGGGCATGTCTTCCGTCATCGGGGTCTTCTCCGGAACGCCGTACACTGCGGCGGTCGAAGAAAAGATAAAGCTGCGAATGCCCGAATCGACCGCGGCATTCAGCAGCACCAGTCCGTCGCGGTCATTGTTCTCAAAGTACTTGCGCGGATTGGTTACCGACTCGGGCACGATGGAGTGGGCGGCAAAGTGCATCACCGCGTCCATGCCACGCAGCGCCTTGCTCATACCCGAGGCGTTGCCGACGTCTCCTTCGACCAGCTCGAAGCCGGCGGCCAGTTCACGATGGCCGGTGGAGAGATTGTCGTAGATCACCACGTGGTGGCCGCGACGCTTCAGCGCACGCGCGGCATGGCTGCCGATATAGCCGGCGCCTCCCGTGACCAGCACCCGCATGTCTTGCTCCTCTGACTAATCGGCGCCGCCGACCTTGGTGTCCTTGGGCGTACTCCGGCAAGTATTGATGCCGCGTTCGATGGCGGTGCCCTCCTCGTAGTCGTTCCAGGTTTCGACCAGCAGGAACGGCAGAGGATTGTCGTTGGTATAGTAACGGCGGAAGAGGCTCAGTGACTCCTCGAAAGTTCTGCCGCAGCGGGGGTCCATAAAGCGATTCTCGCTCCAGGAAGCCTTGCGGTCGTCGAAGCCCGGCCAGGCAGCACCTACCGCGATTTTGTCGGCATATCTGGTGGTCATCCGGCGGTAGAAGCCCTCCAGATAGTCGCGGCCCCAGTTGCGGCCATCACTGCTCCAGCCTCCGGCGCCGGGGCGCACCCAGGCGTAGAAGCCATCGAAGTCGCGAGTGTCGTTGGCGCCGTCCTCCATGATGAGCAGAGGCGGCTGCTCCCAGCCGTTGACGTGCTGCCGGATGAGGTTCCAGTCGGTGTTATGGTTGCGCGGCCAGACAAACACCACCGGCCGGTCCTGGTATGTGAGATAAGCGGCGCGGGCGTGGGCGTAGCGGCTGATGTAATGCTGGTAGGCGTAGTCCATGGCGCCAATCGCCGCCGTGGTAGCGTCCGGATCGTCCGAGGGCTCGTCGTACATCAGGGCGACTTTGAAGCCCGTCTCCGCCGCCGTCTGCTGCATCAGGTTGTAGGCGCTATCGAGAGTTGGCTTGCGCGTGCCATACCAGTCCACCACGAAGCCGGATATCCCTTGGCTCTGCGCCTGCTCGATCTGGCGCTGAACCGTCACGCGGTCGCGGCTGGAATAGCCGACATTGATGTGGTCCGGGTCGCCGAACCAGGGCTCGTAGACCGCCAACACCTTGGGAGCGCTGCCGGGTGTGTTGCGCACCTGCTTCGCCAGGCTCTGCTGGACGTCGGCGCGGTGGCAACCAAAGCCGGACAAGATGCCGGCAAGGGCCAGAAAAAATCCCCCACACCTGCTAAGGAAGCCTTTCGAGAGCATCTGCCAGTACCAAAGTTGTGCAGAGATTTAGGATGGCGCGCTTACCCCGCGGGTTTGCCGCGAGCCCCCTGGCCTGCCCTAGGGTCTTTCCTTCAATCGACGCATGGCCCATTGAGCCAGTTGCTTTCAGGCCACCGAGAATTGGCGCCAGCTACTCTCGAATTTTGGCCGGAGCTGGCGCCTCAATGGGAGTAAGGTTCGTTCCTGTCCGACTCCGGCGAGGATCTCGCCAACCAGCCAGAAGCCGCTAAACATGCGGGCGTGCGCCGAGGCGGAGGACTGGGTACTAGGTGCCCGCGTAATCCACGATTAACCCGTAACTCATTGAAAACCCGAATCTAGGGTGTCCCACTTATTCAGGCAGAGTTGATGCGTCCGTAATCTCGGCACAGTTCGATAACACAACACCGGCCAGTACGTGCCAGGCCGGCACAAAACCTAAGCATAGGAGTTCGGTTTTGCGAAAATTTTTCTTGCTTGCCAGCCTGCTGTTCCTTGCCACCATCTGGTCCGGGGCTCAAACCACATCGGCGAATATCGAAAAGATGAGCGGATGGGGCTCATGCAGCGCCTGCGCTGGAGTGAACGGCAGCGGCCCAACGGTGAGCTACTACATGCACCAGGGCGTCAAGTCGCCCTCCATGGATGGAAAGGCGACAGAGTTTCACATCAACAGCGGCCACCCCTACTCTAACGTGCTGTGGTGGAAGCACCTGTTCCAGGGAAGCGCCGTCGCTAAATACCACCACTTCGTCTACGACACATACTTCTACATCACCAATCCGAACGCGGCCCAGGCGCTTGAGTTCGACATCAACCAGTACGTCGCCGGCCGCTCGCTAATCTTCGGAACGCAGTGCAACGTGAAAGCGGGAAACCGTTGGGACGTGTGGGACAACGTGCACAGCCACTGGGTCCACACCGGTGCTTATTGCGGCGCACCCTCGGCCTACAAGTGGCACCACGTGATCGTGGAAGCCGAGCGCACCTCCGGAAATGCGCTGCACTACATTGCGATCACGCTCGACGGCACCAAGCACTACATCAACAGCA
>Ga0335076_10004596_pt1 | contig 13975 bp, 12 predicted proteins | sample Lox_Sample_25_FD_206717 | JGI IMG/M metagenome (GOLD analysis project Ga0335076, IMG submission 206717) | Soil microbial communities from Loxahatchee National Wildlife Refuge, Florida, United States - Lox_Sample_2.5 | ecosystem: Environmental > Terrestrial > Soil > Wetlands | place: USA... | reverse complement strand
TTTGCCCGCGCCGGGCGCGCCGGGGCGCGCCCCCCCGCCTGGGTTTGCGTCGCCGGGACAACCATCGTATATCCAAGCCTCGGTTATCCACACGCGTTTGAGGCGGAGATTACGATGGCGGCGAAATGGGCGCCGGAGAATTGGCGGACGAAGCCGATCAGCCAGATGCCGGACTATCCGGATCAGGCCAAGCTTGAGAACGTCGAGGGCCGGCTGCGCGGCTATCCCCCGCTGGTCTTCGCCGGCGAGGCGCGGCGGCTGACCGAGACCCTGGGCCAGGTGGCGGAGGGCAAGGCCTTCCTGCTGCAGGGCGGCGATTGCGCCGAGAGCTTCGCCGAGTTCTCCGCCAACAACATCCGCGACACCTTCCGCGTGCTCTTGCAGATGGCGGTGGTGCTGACCTTCGGCGCCGCGCTTCCCGTCGTGAAGGTCGGCCGCATGGCCGGCCAGTTCGCGAAGCCGCGCTCGGCCCCGACCGAGGTGATCGACGGCGTCGAGCTGCCCAGCTATCGCGGCGACATCATCAACGGCATCGAGTTCACCAAGGAAGCCCGCACTCCGGATCCGGAGCGGCTGGTGCAGTGCTACAACCAGTCGGCGGCGACCTTGAACCTGCTGCGCGCCTTCGCCCAGGGCGGCTTCGCCGACCTCCACAAGGTGCATCGCTGGAACCTGGACTTCGTCGCCGACAGCCCGCTCGGCCATCGCTACAAGGAGATGGCGGATCGGCTGACCGAGACGTTGGAGTTCATGGCCGCCTGCGGCATGACCTCGGAGACCGCGCCGCAGATCCGCGAGACCGAGTTCTTCACCAGCCATGAGGCGCTGCTGCTGAACTACGAGCAGGCGCTGACCCGGGTCGATAGCCTGACCGGCAAGTGGTACGGGTGTTCCGCGCACATGCTCTGGATCGGCGACCGCACCCGGCAGCTCGACAGCGCGCATGTGGACTACATGCGCGGCATCCAGAATCCGATCGGGCTCAAATGCGGACCGACCTCGGATCCGGACGAGCTGCTGCGCCTGATCGAGACCCTGAACCCGCAGAACGTCCCGGGCCGCCTCACGCTTATCGCCCGCATGGGCCACGAGAAGGTGGAGGCGAAGCTGCCGGCGCTGGTCCGCGCGGTGACGCGTGCGGGCGCCAAGGTGGTCTGGTCCTGCGACCCGATGCACGGCAACACCATCAAGTCCTCGACCGGCTACAAGACCCGGCCGTTCGACCGCATCCTCTCGGAGGTGAAGAGCTTCTTCGCCGTCCATCGCGCCGAAGGCTCCTATGCCGGCGGCGTGCATTTCGAGATGACCGGCCAGGACGTGACCGAGTGCACCGGCGGCGCCAAGGCCGTCACCGAGGAGTCGCTGAAGGACCGCTACCATACCCACTGCGATCCGCGGCTCAACGCCAGCCAGGCGCTGGAGCTCGCGTTCCTGGTCGCGGAGCAACTGAAGGCGGAGCGCGCCGATCATGGACAGCGGATCGCCGCAGCGTCCTGACGGACCTGCAACGGGAGGGCCTGCATCGGGACCGTCGGCGAACGCGATCGCCGACTGGACCGACCACTACTTCCTGAAGACCAAGGCGACGGTCGCGAAGTTCGGCGACGCCAACGTCACCTACGCGGTCTTCATGCGCCGCCCGGTCGTCTCGGCGCCGCGCCTGGCGCTCGACTGGCTGCAGTCGATCGCCGAGCAGCGGAACACCGAATTCAAGGTCGACCTCGTTTATCCGGAAGGGAAGTGGGTCGGCGCCGGCGAGCCGATCATGTACATCACCGGCTCACTGGTGCACCTCGCGGACCTCGAGACCATCCTCCTGATGAAGCTCGGCCCGGCCTCGGTCGCCGCCTTCAACGCCTTCACCATGTGCGCCGACCTGCCGGCGGTCGCCTTCCTCGCCATGGATGCGCGCCACTGCGCCGGCCTGGAGATGGCGGAGATCATGGCCTATGCGGCCTCGGTCGGCTCGGCGCGCGCCAAGCGCAAGGTCGGCGCCAAGGGCTTCATCGGCAACGCCACCGAGGCGACCGCGCATTACTTCGGCCAGGAGCACGCCATGGGGACGATGCCCCATGCGCTGATCGGCTATGCCGGCTCCACGCTCCGCGCCGCCGAGATGTTCCACGAGACCTTCCCGGACCAGCCGATGACCGTGCTGGTCGACTATTTCGGCCGCGAGGTCACGGACTCGCTCACCGTCGCGCGGCGCTTCCCCGGCCTCGCTGCCGAGGGCAAGCTATCGGTCCGGCTCGACACGCCGGGCAGCCGCTTCGTCGAGGGGCTCGACCCCAGCGCTTCCTATGCGGTCCTGGAGCGCCACGTGCCCCGCGTCATCCGCGGCTATCGCAGCGAGCCGGAGCTCCGCGCTTTGGTCGGCGCCGGCGTCTCCGCGGCGGCGATCTGGCATGTGCGGGACGCCTTGAACCGCGAAGGCTTCCAGCGGGTGAAGATCGTCGCCTCCTCGGGCTTCGATCCCGCGAAGTGCAAGGTGATGGCGGAGGCCCTGGTGCCGATCGACGTCGTCGGCACCGGCTCCTTCCTGCCGCAGCGCTGGACCGAGACCTACGCCACCGCCGACATCATCGAGTATGACGGCCTGAAGCGCGTCAAAGTCGGCCGCGAATTCCTGTTCCGGAAACCCTGATCCCCATGGCCATTGCCCGTATCTGGACCTGCCGGTCCGCGCCTGCGCATGCCGAGGTCTATCCCCGGCACTTCCGCGACAAGGTGCTGCCGCATCTCGACGACGTCCCCGGCTTCCTCGGCGCCATGCTGATGCGCCGCGACCACGAGGGCGCGGTCGAATACACCGTGCTCACCCGCTGGGTGAACATGGATTCGATCCGCAAATTCGCCGGCGACCAGATCGACCGCGCCGTGGTCGAACCCGAAGCCGCAGCCGCACTCCTCGACTACGACAAGACCGTCCGCCACTGCGAGATCCTGGAAAAAGTCTGGGCCTCGCACTGAGGCCTCGGTCGAAACCCTCCCCACTTCAGGGGGAGGGTAGGGTGGGGGCAAAGTGCAGCCGAGGTGTCGCCGTCAGAGACGCGTCGACCAATCCAGCGCGAAGTAGCGTGCATCAGCGCGTGCGGCTTCCGAACCGCTCGCGCCGGAACGAAAAATGAACTATACTTCTCTCGCTCGGCTCAAACGCCAACCCCGACAGGACCCCGACGGAATCGCAGAATCGCTTTCACCCTCTCCGATGCGATGAAGGCGTTCTTCGCCAGCAGCTTAAGCGACTTTGACGACGCTCCAAAACGGCGGAAGCCGTAAACGCCAGCGGCGTCCTACTCTCCCGGTGCCGTCGCGAAGGGCACTTCGCTCCAGACGTAGCCCATCTCGTTGCTCTTCGGCTTGCGCGCGTATTGCAGGAGCCAGGTCTTGCCGGTTTTGGTGTCGACCAGCACGTTCACCTTGGTGCGGCCCTGGGTGAGGTCGCGGTCGGGCTGGTCGAGGACCATGAGGATGTAGCGCTGGCCGACCTTCTCGATGTCCGGCGTCGGCGTCAGCTCATCGGGGTAGTTGTAGTTCTGCTGGGCGAGAGCGGGGCGCGCGAGAATCAGCAGGCAGGCGAGGGCGGCGAAGCGCAATGCGATCTGCACGATCAGTCCTCCGAATACCGCCCCGCCCGCGATTGTCTCACCGGGGCGAGGGGCGGAACAAGCATCAATTCCGGCGCACCGGCGCAGGCCACAGGTCGGAAATGCCTGAAGTTCATGGCTAATCCGGCCGTCCCGGGCGCCGGTCGATTGAAACTCTCCGCCCTGACCGTTAAGGTCCGGTTGATCTTTTGGCGAATTGGCGACCGATCGTGACCGACACGCTGCGCATCTCCCTGGCCCAGTTCAACCCGACCGTCGGCGACGTGGCGGGCAATGCCGCCTTGGTGCGGAAGGCGCGCCGGCAGGCCGCCGCCGACAAGGCTGATCTCGTGATGCTGAGCGAGCTCTTCCTCTGCGGCTATCCGCCGGAGGACCTGGTGCTGAAGCCCGCTTTCCAGCAGGCCTGCCGTGCTGCGACCGAGGCCCTCGCCGCCGAGACGGCGGATGGCGGGCCGGCGGTGCTCCTGGGCACGCCCTGGGTCGAGGACGGGAAGCTCTACAACGCGGTCTGCCTGCTGGACGGCGGCAAGGTCGCGGCGACGCGCTTCAAGGCCGACCTGCCGAACTACAGCGTGTTCGACGAGAAGCGCGTCTTCACGCCCGGCCCGGCGCAGGGGCCGGTCAATTTCCGCGACGTGCGTTTGGGGCTCCCGATCTGCGAGGACATCTGGGGCCCGGACGTGGTCGAGTGCCTGGCCGAGGCCGGCTCCGACATCCTGCTGGTGCCGAACGGCAGCCCCTATGAGCACGACAAGCAGGACGTGCGCTATCACCTGGTGCGCCAGCGCATCGCGGAGACCGGCCGGCCGACCATCTACCTGAACCAGGTGGGCGGCCAGGACGAGCTGGTGTTCGACGGCGCGAGCTTCGTCATCAACGGCGACCAGGCGATCGTCGTGCAGATGCCGGCCTTCGCCGAGGCGCAGGTGACGACGGTCTGGCGCCGCCAGGGCAACAACGGCTGGGCCTGCGACGCCGGCACGCTCACGCCGCAGCCGGGCGTGATCGAGAGCGTCTACCAGGCGATGGTGCTGGGCCTGCGCGACTATATCGGCAAGAACCGGTTTCCGGGCGTCGTGCTCGGCCTCTCCGGTGGCGTCGATTCCGCGATCTCCGCCGCGGTCGCCGTGGATGCTCTGGGCGCCGACCGGGTTCGGGCCTTCATGCTGCCCTCGCCCTACACCTCGGACGACAGCATCGAGGACGCGGCGAAATGCGCCGAGCTGCTCGGCATCGTCCACGACACGGTCTCGATCGAGCCCGCCATGTTCGCCTTCGAAGAGATGCTGCGCGACGTCTTCGCCGGTCGGGGCAGGGACGTGACCGAGGAGAACATCCAGAGCCGCATCCGCGGCGTCTCGCTGATGGCGATCTCCAACAAGCTCGGCCACATGCTCTTGACCACCGGCAACAAGTCCGAGATGTCGGTCGGCTATGCGACGCTCTACGGCGACATGTGCGGCGGATTCTCGGTCTTGAAGGACATCTACAAGGTGATGGTCTATCGGCTCTGTGATTGGCGCAACGCGAACAAGCCGGCGGGCGCACTCGGCCCTGACGGACCCGTGATGCCGCAGCGGGTCATCACCAAGGCGCCGACCGCGGAGCTGAAGCCGAACCAGACCGACCAGGACACGCTTCCTCCCTATGAAATCCTCGACGGGATTCTCGAATGCCTGATCGAGAACGAGATGACGGTGGAAGAAATCGTCGCGAAAGGCTTCGACCAGGTCACGGTCTTGAAGGTCTGGCGCATGCTGGATCTCGCGGAATACAAGCGCCGTCAGGCGCCGCCGGGGGTGAAGATCACCCGCCGCGCCTTCGGCCGCGACCGCCGCTATCCGATCACCAACGGCTTCCGGGCATCGCCCGGAGCGCCGAAATGACGGACCGGTGATGGCGCCATGTCGATCCGCGTTCGTTTCGCCCCCAGCCCGACCGGGCGGCTCCATGTCGGGAACATCTACGTCGCGCTGAACAACTGGCTGTTCGCGAGGAAGAGCGGCGGCCGCTTCCTGCTGCGCTTCGACGACACCGATCGCGAGCGCTCGACCCTCGCTTTCGCCGCGCTGATCGAGGACGACCTCAAATGGCTCGGCATCGGCTGGGACGAGCTCGAGCGCCAGTCGGACCGGATCGAGACCTACCAGGCGGCGGCCGAGCGCCTGAAGGCTGCGGGCCGGCTCTATCCCTGCTACGAGACCGCGGAGGAGCTGGCGCTGCAGCGCAAGGTGCAGCTCTCCCAGGGAAAGCTGCGGGTCTACGACCGCGCCGCCCTGAAGCTGACGGAAGCGGAGCGTGCGCGGCTTGAGACGGAGGGACGCAGGCCGCATTGGCGCTTCAAGTTGGAATCGCGCCAGGTGGAATGGACCGACCTGGTGCGGGGACCGCAGCATATCGACGAGAGCAGCCAGTCCGATCCGATCCTCATTCGCGAGGACGGCACCTTCCTCTACACGCTGCCTTCCGTGGTGGACGACGTCGATCTCGCGGTCAGCCACGTGATCCGCGGCAACGACCACGTGACCAACACGGCGACCCAGATCCAGATCTACGAGGCTTTGGGCGCCAGGTCGCCGACCTTCGCCCATCTGCCGCTGCTGGTCGATGCCAGCGGCGAGGGGCTCTCGAAGCGCATCGGCTCGCTTTCCATCGGACAGCTCCGCGAGGAGGGGCTGGAGCCGATGGCGATCAACGCCTATCTCGCCCGTATCGGCAGCGGCGGCGCCGTCGAGCCGGTGCGCAACCTGGAGGCGCTGATCGCCGACCACGATCTCGCCCGGTTCGGCAAGACCTCGCCGCGCTTCGATCCCGACGAGCTCCGCCACCTGAACGCGCGGCTGCTGCACGCCCTGAGCTTCGAGGAGGCGCAGCCGCAGCTCGCGGCGCTCAGCATGGGCGCCGTCGACCGCACGCTCTGGGAAGCGGCGCGCGGCAATCTCGACAAGATCGGCGACATAGAGCTCTGGCAGCGGATCTGCCGCTCCGAGATCGCCCCGGTGGTCGCCGATGACGGCTTCGCGGCCAAGGCGGCCGAGCTGCTGCCGGGCGAGCCCTGGGACCAGGAGACCTGGCGCGCCTGGACCGAGAACGTGAAGAAGACCACCGGCCGCAAGGGCAAGGACCTCTTCATGCCGCTGCGCCTCGCGCTGACCGGAATCGACCACGGCCCGGAGCTGAAGGTGCTGCTGCCGCTGATCGGCCGCGACCGTGCGCTCCGCCGCCTCAAAGGGGAGCGGGCTTGACCATCCACTTCTACAACACCCTCGCCCGCGAGAAGCAGGTCTTCGAGCCGATCGACCCCAATCGCATACGGATGTATGTCTGCGGTCCGACGGTCTACGACTACGCCCATATCGGCAACGCCCGGCCGGTGGTGATCTTCGACGTGCTCTACCGGCTGCTGCGCCATACCTATGGCGAAGGCCACGTCACCTACGTCCGCAATATCACCGACATCGACGACAAGATCATGGAGGCGGCGAAGAAGGGCGGGGAATCGATCGAGGAGGTGACCCGACGCACCGCCGGCTGGTACCACCAGGACATGGCGGCCCTGGGCGCGCTGCCGCCGGACCGCGAGCCGCGGGCGACCGAGTTCGTGCCGCAGATGGTGGCGATGATCGGGAACCTGGTGGCGCGCGGCCATGCCTATGCCGCCGAGGGCCACGTTCTCTTCAACGTGCCGTCGATGGCCGAGTACGGGCGGCTTTCCAAGCGCAGCCTCGATGACCTCATCGCCGGCGCGCGGGTCGAGGTGGCGCCCTACAAGAAGCATCCAGCCGACTTCGTGCTCTGGAAGCCGAGCGCCGCCGACCAGCCGGGCTGGGACAGCCCCTGGGGCCGCGGCCGCCCGGGCTGGCACATCGAATGCTCCGCCATGTCGGGCGAGATTCTCGGCCAGGTGTTCGACATCCATGGCGGCGGCCTCGACCTCATCTTCCCGCACCATGAGAACGAGATCGCCCAGAGCCGCTGCGCCCACGGCACCGCGCTGATGGCGCGCTACTGGCTGCACAACGGCTTCGTGCAGGTGAACGGCCAGAAGATGTCGAAGTCGCTCGGCAACTACTTCACCGTCCACGAGCTGCTCGACGAAGGCCATCGCGGCGAGGCGATCCGCCTTGCGCTGCTGATGGCGCATTACCGCCAGCCGATCGACATCACCCGCGACGGCCTCAAGGAGGCAAAGACCGCGCTCGACCGGCTCTACACCGCTATCCAGCGCGCCGAGGTCGAAGCGCTCCCCGCGCCGAACGACCACATCCTCGCCGCACTCGCCGACGACTTGAACACGCCGCTCGCGATCTCGGAGATGCACGAGCTGGTCTCGAAGCTCAACAAGGCGGAGAACGCGGAGGAGAAGCGGGCGCTGAAATCCGCACTGCTCGGTGCTGGTGCGCTGCTCGGGCTGCTGCAGCAGGAGCCGGCCGCCTGGTTCCAGGCCAGCAGCGGCGCGCTGCAAGCCGAAGACATCGAAAGCCGCATCGCGGCTCGCAACGCTGCGCGCAAGGCCAAGAACTTCGCCGAAGCCGACCGCATCAGAAAGGAGCTCGCCGACGCCGGCGTGATCCTGGAAGACGGTCCGCAAGGCACCACCTGGAAGCGGACTTAGATCTTGTCGGGTCTATCCGCCATCTGATCACTCATGCCCACCGAGCAGTTTCGCGGTGGCTTCGAGATCCGCCTCGCCGACGACGGCCTGGGCGAGCTTCTCGCCATTGAGGGCGGCGAACTTGTAGCCATGCCCGGAGCAGCCGCTGAAGAGGATCATCCGGTCGCGCCGTTGCAGCAGGAATCGGTCCTCCGGCGCCATGGTGTAGAAGCAGGTCTTCAAGTAGAGCGTGCGGTAGTCCGCGATGTCGGGGAGCGCATAGCGGAAATAGGCGCGGATGTCGGCGTCCTCGTCGGCGTCGAGGGCGGCATCGCGATTGGGATCGCCCTTGCGGCGATGGTTGGGGGCACAGAGCTTCAAGTCGCTGCCCATGGCCGGCGGCACGATGTAGCAGCCGTCCTCGCCGCCGAGATCGACCAGCACCGGAGTCTCGCCCCAAGCGCTCTGCCACTTCGCCGGCGCCGCGACATAGAGGATCGCCTGGCGGAAGGGGATGAGGGTGCCGGCGAGCTCGGGAAAGAGATCGAGCGCCCAGGCGCCGCCGGAATAGATCACGCGGTCGCCGAGGAAGACCGCGCCGCTCTCGGTGATGACGCGGCCGGAGACCGGCTCGACCGCGATCACCTTCTCCCGCGGCACCAGGGCGACGCCGCTCGCCCGCAGGGCCTCGGCGAGGTCGGTGGCGATGCGGTCGGGAAAGAGGGCGCCGCCGCGCTCGGTGTGGATGCCGATGGCGCGGTCCGGGAACTGGAATTGCGGCATCCGCCGGCGGAGCTCCGCGGCGTCGAGCGCCGCATAGGGGATGCCCAGCCGGTCGAGCCCGGCGCGGCCGCGATCGCTCCAGTCGTTGGGCTCGGTCGAGACCGCGATGACGCCGGTCTCGGCGATGTGCCGGCGGCCGAGCTTCGCCCAGAGCCGCTCCCAGGCGGCGAAGGCGTGGTCCATCAGCCGGGCATAGCCGTCGGCGTCGGGATAGAGCTGGCGGATGATGCGGTGCTGGTCGAAGGAGGCGGCGCGGTCGTGCGGGATCTCACCCTGCTCGATCAGCGTGACATTGCAACCCTTCTCGCTCATGCGGAGCGCCGCGACCATGCCGGCGGCGCCGGCGCCGATGACGATGACCTGCATGGGATCAGCGTCTCTCGGCGAAGGCGAGGCGGAGCGCTAAGCCGACGAAGACCAAGGCGGAGAAACGGTTGAGCCATCGGCTGAAGCGCTCGGACTCCCGCAGCATGGAGGAGGCGGCGCCGGCGGAGACCGCGACCACGCAGTTCACCGTGGTGCCGCCGATGTTGAAGATGGTGCCCAGGACCAGGATCTGCAGCGCGACCGAGCCCTGGCGCGGATCGACGAACTGCGGCAGGAAGGCCAGGATGAAGAGCGCGACCTTGGGATTGAGCAGGTTGGTCAGCGCGCCCTCGGCGAACACCCGGCTGGTCTTCACCGGCGCCAGGGAGCGGAGATGGGCCGCCTGGGCGCTGGCGCGGATCGCCTTCCAGGCGAGGAAGAGGAGATAGCCGGCGCCGGCGACCTTGATCACCAGGAACGCGGTCGCGGAATGCGCCACCAGCGCCGCGACCCCGAACGCGGCCAGCAGGGTATGGCCGAGCGAGCCGGCGGCGACGCCGAGGCTCGCCGCCAAGCCCGCCGTGCGCCCCTGGGTGGCCGAGCGGGCGATCACATAGGTCATGTCGGCGCCGGGCGTCAGATTGAGCGCCAGGGCGGCCGCGAGAAAGGGCAGAAGTGTCGCGAAATCAGGCATTTCTGGCCTATTTCCGGAGTGCTGCTTGACCCCCACAGTTCCATATGCTGAAAACCCGGTCAACGCATGGACCCGATGTTCGCAAAGCTCTGATGCCCGCTCCTGACAGCAAAGACGACAAGCGCGTCTATCTCTTCGACACGACCCTCCGCGACGGCGCGCAGACCCAGGGCGTCGACTTCAATGTCGGCGACAAGCAGGCGCTGGCGGCGGCGCTCGACCGGATCGGGGTCGACTATGTCGAGGGCGGCTGGCCCGGCGCCAATCCGACCGACGACGCCTTCTTCGGCGCGCCGCCGGCCTTCCGGCGGGCGAAGTTCGTCGCCTTCGGCATGACAAGGCGGCCGGGGCGGAGCACCGCCAACGATCCCGGCCTCGCGGCGCTCCTCAATGCGAAGACCCCTGCGGTCTGCATGGTCGGGAAGTCCTGGGACTTCCATGTGGATGTCGCCCTCGGCATCCCGCGCGCCGAGAACGTCGCCATGATCGCCGAGAGCGTGGCGCATGCGAAGGATCGCTGCGCCGAGGTGATGTTCGACGCCGAGCATTTCTTCGACGGCTATAAGAACAATCCCGCCTATGCGCTGGAATGCGCCGAGGCTGCCTACAGGTCCGGGGCCCGCTGGGTCGTGCTCTGCGACACCAACGGCGGCACCCTGCCGCATGAGATCGAGCGCATCGTCGGCGATGTGACGGCGCGGATCCCGGGAACGCATCTCGGCATCCACTGCCACAACGACACCGAGAACGCGGTCGCCAATTCCCTGGCCGCCGTACGCGCCGGTGTCCGCCAGGTGCAGGGCACCTTGAACGGGCTCGGCGAGCGCTGCGGCAATGCGAACCTCGTCTCGCTGATCCCCTCGCTGATGCTGAAGGCCGGGTTCAAGACCGGCCTGAGCGACCAGGACCTCAGGCAGATCACCCATCTCTCGCGGCTCCTGGACGAGCGGCTCAACCGCGCGCCCAACCGCCATGCGGCTTACGTCGGCGAATCCGCCTTCGCGCACAAAGGCGGACTCCACGTCTCCGCCGTCGAGAAGGACCCGAAGACTTACGAGCATATCGAGCCCGGCGTGGTCGGCAACCGCCGCCACATCGTCGTCTCCGACCAGTCCGGGCGCTCAAACATCCTCGCCCGGTTCCGCGAGATCGGCCTCGAGATCGATGCCGACGATCCCAAGGTTTCGGCTCTGGTGGAGACCGTGAAGCTCCGGGAATACGACGGCTATGCCTATGACGGGGCCGAGGCCTCGTTCGAGCTCTTGGCGCGGCGCGGCCTCGGCCACGTGCCGGACTACTTCAAGCTGGCGCGCTTCCGGGTCATGGACGAGCGGCGCTGGAACGTCCGCGGCGACCTCATCACCGAATCCGAGGCGACGGTGACGCTCGACGTCCATGGCGAGCACATGATGACGGTCGCGACCGGCAACGGCCCCGTGAACGCCCTCGACACCGCGCTCCGCAAGGCGCTGACGCCGCTCTATCCCGGTCTCTCCGACATGCGCCTGGTGGACTTCAAGGTCCGCATCCTGACGCCCCAGGCCGGCACCGAGGCGATCACCCGGGTGATGATCGAGAGCGCCGACGGTTCGGGCGAGCGCTGGAGCACGGTGGGCGTCTCCGGCAACATCATCGACGCCTCCTTCGAGGCGCTGAACGACGCCATCACCTGGAAGCTGCTGAAGGCCGAGCAGGCCGCTGCCGCGGCGAAATGACCGAGACCGCACCGGAACGCGGCATTCCTCCCGCGGTCATCCTGGTTGCGCCGCAGCTCGCCGAGAACATCGGCACGGCGGCGCGGGCGATGCTGAATTGCGGCCTCACCGACCTGCGGCTGGTCAATCCGCGCGACCCCTTCCCGAACGAGCGCGCCGACCGCGCCTCGGTGGGCGCCTTGGAGATGATGCCGCCGGTCCGGATCTTCACCCGCACCGAGGACGCGGTCGCCGACCTGAACATGGTCTATGCGACCACCGCCCGCGACCGGAAGATGGTGAAGCCGATCCTGACGCCCCGCGCCGTCGGCGAGGCGACGGTCGAGGCGGGCCGGGCGGGGCGCAAGGTCGGCCTGCTGTTCGGCCCGGAGCGCACGGGTCTCGAGAAGGACGACATCGCGCTCGCCGACGCGGTCGTGACAGTGCCGCTCAATCCGGAGTTCACGTCCTTGAACCTCGCCCAGGCGGTGCTGCTGCTCGGCTACGAGTGGTACCAAGCCGGCGACAGCACGCCGCCCCGGGTGCTGGAGAGCCACGGCTCCCCGCCGGCGACCAAGGATGAGCTCTACGCCTTCTTTGCCCATTTCGAGCGCGAACTCGACGCCTGCGGCTTCCTGCGGAACGAGGAGGCGCGGCCGAACATGATCCGCAACCTTCGCAACATGTGGGGCCGGGCCGAGCTGACCGAGCAGGAAATCCGCACCCTGCACGGCGTGGTCAAGGAGCTGACGACCTTGCGCGAGCCTAAAAAATCGCGCTAGATCAGTATATTAACCGTGGTTGACTTGGCCGGATCGGCCGCTATAGTCCGCCCGCTCCCGTGCCGGATGAGTGCGCTCACCCAGCCGCCGCGATTTCGCGGGCCGGACAGCCGGGACATGAACAACATCGTAACCGAAACGAGAAGGATTCCGCATGTCCGATAAGCGTGGCGAAGCCAAGCACAAGATCGACCGCCGGCTTGGCGTCAACCTCTGGGGCCGCGCCAAGAGCCCCATCAACAACAATCGCGATTACGGCCCGGGCCAGCACGGCCAGCGCCGCAAGAAGCCGACCGATTACGGCGTGCAGCTGATGGCGAAGCAGCGCCTGAAGGGCTATTACGGCTCGATCGGCGAGCGCCAGTTCCGCCGGCTCTACCAGGAGGCCTCGCGCCGCCGCGGCGACACCTCCGAGAACCTGGTCGGCCTGCTGGAGCGCCGCCTGGAGACCATCGTCTATCGCGCCAAGTTCGTGCCGACGGTATTCGCCGCGCGCCAGTTCATCAACCACGGCCACGTCAAGATCAACGGCAAGCGCATCAACATCGGCTCCTACCAGGTGAAGGACGGCGACGTCATCGAGGTCAAGGAGCGCTCGCGCGACATGGCCCTGGTGCTGAGCGCGATCCAGTCCAACGAGCGCGACGTGCCGCAGTACCTGAACGTCGACCACAAGAAGTTCACGGCGCAGATCGTGCGCACCCCGCAGCTCACCGACGTTCCCTATCCGGTGAGCATGGAGCCGCACCTGGTCGTCGAATACTATTCGCGCTGATCATCGCGCAGCACAGCGAAGGCCGGTACCTGGGTGCCGGCCTTTTGCTTTTCAGCGATCGCGGAACTTGCCGATCGGCACGCCGGGCACGCTGACCCTCAGCGTGGCGAGGCGGCCGGTGTCCGGGTTCTGCGCGCGCTCGCCGGAGAGGCCTTCGCTGAGGCTCGTCACGTAGAGCGTCTTCATGTCGGCGCCGCCGAAGCAAGGCATGGTGCAGGCCGGCATCGGCATCGCGACCGTCTCCAGCAGGCGTCCCTCCGGCGAGAAGCGGTTGAGGCAGGCCGCCGAGACGCCCGCGCTCCAATAGCAGCCCTCCTGATCGCAGGCGCCGCCGTCGGGGCGTCCGGCAGCATCGGTTAGCGTGGCCACCCGCCGGCGATTCTGCATCGCGCCCGAGGCGGGATCAAAGTCATAGGCGTCGATCCACGGGCCGCGGGAATCGGAATGAAACAGGGTGCGGCCGTCGCCGCTCCACGCCAAGCCATTGGCGACGGTGAGGCCGTCCAGCCTCTTCTCCGACTTGCCGTTCCCGGTGACGCGATAGAGCGCTGCGGTCGCTTGGCGCTGTGGCCGGTCGTCCATGGAGCCGATCCAGAAGGCGCCGTCAGGTCCTACCTTGCCGTCGTTCAAACGATTGGTCGCCGGCAACGGTTCTGGATCGACCAGCAGCGAGAGATCTGCCGTCTCGGGGTCGAAGAGATGCACGCCCTTCGCCAGCGCCACCACCCAGCGGCCGCTC